>VFQQ010000173.1_pt1 | contig 162504 bp, 136 predicted proteins | sample 3512341 | NCBI WGS metagenome assembly VFQQ01 (sample SAMN10412373, study PRJNA504923) | tailings metagenome | isolation source: Relicate 2 Philex TSF1 revegetated site | place: Philippines: Tuba, Benguet | collected 2017-08-29 | reverse complement strand
AGAAACCCATGACCTTGCCGGCGGCCTTCTCGGCCGTCACCGCCGCGCCGATCCGGCCCGCCGCCACCGCCCGGTCGCGCAGCCACTCCAGGCTCGCCACATGCTCGGCCAGGGTCAGCGGATCGTCCTCGGACAGAATTGGCCGTTGCAGGCTCCGGTCCTTCGTTCCGCCGAGCCAGCCGAACTGCTGCAGCTCGGCATAGGCCCGCCGCACGCTCCGTTCGGTCAGGCACAGCCAGGGCGCCAGCATCGCCGGCCCGGGACAGGCCTCCCGCGTCCGCACCTCCGGATGCCGCAACAGCAGCCGGATCATCACCGCCTTCGCCGCCGCCGACAGCAGTCCGTCCGATTGCACCGCCTCGATCCGGTCGGCGACCGGAACGTCTTCCCTCTCCTGCATGTCCGAGCCCTCGCGGTTCAGAAATACAGCATTATACAGGAATATCTAAGAGAACAAAAGAGGATTTTCACTCTAAACGGTATTCGAGGCGAGACCGGGGGTGCGTGAACGGGTTGATCGGGCCGCGGCGCTCAGGCCGCGGCGGGCAGGCGGGACTGGGCGGCGCGGCCGGGGGGAACGCGAGGGAGGACCACCTCGACCAGGGTCCCGCGGCCGATCTCGCTCGTCAGGCGAACCTCGCCGCCGTGCAGCCGCGCCATGGCACGGACCAGCGGCAGGCCGAGGCCGGTGCCTTCGCGCTTGCGTGCGAGGCTGTCGTCGATCTGAACGAAGGGTCTGAACACGTCGGCGATCCGGTCCGGGGCAATACCGATGCCGGTATCCTCGACGCTGAGGGTGACGCCGCGCTCGTTCCCGCTCACGCCGACGGTGATCTTGCCGCCCTCACCGGTGAACTTGATCGCGTTGGAGACGAGGTTCAGCAGGATCTGGCGCAGGCGCTGGGGATCGGCGTGGAGCACGGGGTCGCCGCGGCCGGCGGTCGCCACCAGGGCGAGGCCCGCGGCCGAAGCTTCGCGCTGCATCAGGCGGCAGACCTCGGCCGCGAGGCCGGCGAGGTTCATCGACTCCAGGCGCAGGTCGATCTTGTCCGCTTCGGCCTTGCTGAGATCGAGGATGTCGTTGATCACGCAGAGCAGGTGCCGGCCGCTCTCGAGGATGTAGCTCGTGTACTCGCGGTAGCTGTCGTGGCCGAGCTTGCCGAAGGCTTCCATCGACATCACCTCGGCGAAGCCGATCACCGCATTGAGCGGCGTACGCAGTTCGTGGCTCATCATGGCCAGAAAGGCCGATTTGGCCTGGTTCGCGGCCTCGGCTGCGGCCTGAAGGCGCTCTGCCTCCTCCTTGGCGGCCTGCAGCGCATCGATCGAGGCCAGCTTTTCCCGCTGAGCGGCCAGGACGGCCTCCACCTGCCGCCGGTCTCCTTCCGCCCGGGCGAGGGCGGCATCCTGGAGCCAGAGCCGCCCGAAGGCCCGCCCCGTTCCCAGCAGCGCGACGATCAGCGCCACCAACCCCGCACACAGGATGAGCATCTCCTGGCGCCAGACGCCCAGCGCCTTCTCCTCGGTCAGGGTGGCCCGGACGAGGAGCGGGTAATGGGAGAGCGCGCGCGCGACCTTGATGCGCTGCTCGCCGTCGATCGGGCTCCTTTTGCGAACGAACCCGGTCTGTGCCGCGCTATCGGCGAATCCGGCGAAGACCCGGCCAATCGCTTCACTGCGGGGATGGTGCGCCAGCAGGACGTGATCGTCGCGCACGAGCGCCAGGGTCAATCCGTCGCCTTCGGCGATGTCGCGGAAGGCCTGTTCGAAATAGCCGAGTTCGATCGCGCCGAGAACGAGGCCCGCGAATTCGCCGCCGGGGCCGTTCAGGCGGCGCGCCAGGCTGATCGTCCAGGTTCCGGTGAGGCGGTTTCGCACCGGAGCGCCGATGAAGCTCTGTGGGCCGGAACGCGCCTCGAGCGCCTTGAAATAGTCCCGGTCGGAGACGTCGATATCGGGGATCGGCCAGTGGCTGCTCAGATTGACGACCTTGCCCCGGGCGTTGACTATCGCCACGCCGTCGATCTGGGGCAGCGCCGAGATGACGCCATGCAACCAGACATGGATGTCGGTCTTGCCGAGGTCGGTGTCGAAGGACGCGGGGTCGATTGCGCCCGCGACCTTGGCGACGTTGGACAGCGCGAGATCAGCCGCCTGAAATGTCCGATCGATGTCGCTCGCGACCGCGCGCGTCAGGGTTCGCAGATTGCGAGCCGCCTCCTGGATGGCGACGTCATGCTGGCGCAGGGCGACCACGCCGGCCGCGACGAGCAGGCCGACGACCAGACCGGCAATGGCCAGGTACAGACGGCGCACCGGCCCCGCCTTGACCTGCTCGGCGCTGCGCCCGCCCCGCTCCGCCGCAGGGGACGCCACGCGGCCCGGCGGACGAAGCCATCCCCCGATGCTCACGGGCCGCCCCGAGGGTCGATGCGCCCGCGCACGCTCACCCCTGCTCGCCTTGAAGCACCGCGGCCGAAGCCATGGGGGATCCCTGCGCGCCGAACGGCGCGGGGGGACCGAATTCGCTGGCCTGCAGACGTTCGGCCGCGCGTTGCAGCACGTCGTGCAGTTCGTTCAGATGGGTCGCGATCACCGTGAACCGCTCCGGCTCGGGATCCTCGTCCAGGTCGAGCGCCGAGACGGCGGCGAGCACATAGGAGAGTTCCTGGAGCACGACACCCCCGGTCCGGGAGCAGAGGAGCGTCTGCCGGGCCTTCAGCGAGGCGATCGTCTCCTCGAGCGTGCGCAGGATGTCCCGCTTGCCCGCGCGCCACGTCGCCAGATCCATGGCCAGGACGCGCCTGCGTCCCCGCGGCGCCAGTTCGACGACATTGGACCGACCCACCATTTTTCTTCTTTCCCTTCGACAACGGGCTCGAAGCGAACCCTCGCCCCGACCCTTAAAGAAAGCCGAAAACCGCTAGGCCCAAGGGATTAGACTTCCCGGCCGATGCGGGGGGAACGCCGCGCCGCGCAGCGCTTGACGGTGTTGCGCGGATGCGGGTCAGATCGGCCTCCGGAGGCGCCGGCGGCGCCCGGCCGCAAGAAGGGGAAACGCCATGCTCACCGACCGTTACGGCCTGCCGATCAGCACGGCCTCGGCCAGCGCCCGCGACGCCTATGTCGCGGGAGCGGATTGCGTGCTGTCGGCGGAAGCCGGGGCGGAAGCGCATCTGGCGCGCGCGATCGAGGCCGATCCAGACTTCGCGCTCGCGCATATCGCCCTGGCCCGTGCCCATTTCGTCATCGGCAACGTGGCCGAGGCGCGGCCGGCGGCCGCCCGGGCGCGCGACCTCGCCGGCCGCACGACGGCGCGCGAGCGAGGACATATCGACACGCTGGCGATGGCGATCGAGGGAAAGCCGGTCGAAGCTTTCGCGGCGACGAAGGAGCATCTGAAGGACTATCCGCGCGATGCCCTGGTGGCGGCTCCGGCGACCGGCGTCTTCGGCATGATCGGCTTTTCCGGCCGCCAGGAGCGCGAGGACGAACAGGTGGCCTTCCTCGAGGCGCTGAAACCCCACTACGGCGCGGACTGGTGGTTCCAGATGGTCCATGCCTTCGCGCTCTGCGAGAACGGCCGCCTCGACGAGGCGCTGGCGCAGATCGAGCGCAGCATGGCCGGCAATCCGAGGAGTGCGCATGGCGCCCATATCAAGGGCCATGTGCTGTACGAGAGGGGCGAGGATGCCACGGCACTCGACTATCTGAACGGCTGGATGCCGGCCTATCCGAAGGAAGGGCCGATGCATTGCCACCTCTCCTGGCATGTCGCGCTGTTCTCGCTCACCACCGGTGATGCGGACCGGGCCTGGTCGGTCTACCGGGCCGCGGTGCATCCCGGCGGCTCCTGGGGCCCGGCGCTCAACACCGTCACCGATTCGGTCTCCTTCCTGTGGCGGGCGGAACTGGCCGGGGCGGGCCGGCGCGACGATCTCTGGCCCGAGGTGCACCGGCATACGCAGGCAAGCTTCCCCAAGGCGGGGATCGCCTTCGTGGACATGCACAAGGCGGCCGCCTGCGTGGCGGCGGGCGATGCCGAGGGACTGGAGCGGACGGTGGCGGAGATCGAGGAACGCATCGCCGGCGGCCGCTATCCGGCCGGCGGGGTGGTTCCGGCGCTGGCCCGCGGCCTCGCCGCCTATGGCGCGGGCGACTGGGGCGAGGCGGCGGAGATCCTGGAACGCGCGCTGGCCGAAACGGTCAGGATCGGCGGCAGCCGGGCCCAGCGCGACATGATCGAGAACACGCTGATCGCCGCCCTCATCAAGGACGGGCGGCTGGCGGCGGCGAAGGCCCTGATGGACCGGCGGACCGACCGCAGGCCGATGGTGCCGGTGGCGGGTCTGGGGTGAGCGTCAGCCGCGGGAAGGATCCTTGCCGCCCCGGATGACGGTGAGCCGGGGCCGCGCCTTGGCCGGGACCGGAGCGGTGCGCAGCATCAGGTCGGGGATGGGCGTGAAGCGCATGGCGGACCACAGGCCGCCGCCCACCAGCGCGGCGCAGCCGAGGAACCACAGCGTCCAGTTCGCATAGCCGAGCGGAAACGCGCCGGAGAGCGCGGCGGCGATGCCGGCGAGCGTGCAGACGATCCCGAGGGACAGGGCGTGGTGGGGCATGGCTTGGCGACTCCGGCCTGGATTCATCCCCCCTTCAAAGCAGCCGGCGGTTAAGGGGATGTGATGCGGGTCGGGCGAACGGATTAGACGGGCGCTTTCCGCTCCCGCATGAAGGACGAAACTGGCTAAGGTCCGCACCTCACATTTCCGGGAACGGTGGGACCGATGACGCTGGCGATGAGCTGGAGCGAATGGGCGCAGCATGACGGAACGGCCCTGGCCGAGCGGGTGCGCAGGAGGGAGCTGACGCCGGCCGAACTCTCCGCCCAGGCGGCGGCCGCCGTCGCCCGAACCGACCCGCCGCTGTCCGCCGTCGTCGAACTGTTCGAGGACGTTCTGGCCGATCCCCTGAGGGACGGGATGGACGCCGCCGGCCCCTTCGCCGGGGTGCCCTTCCTGATGAAGGACCTGGGGCCGATGCTGAAGGGCCGGCTGCAGGAGATGGGATCGAAGCTGATGGCGGGCAACCGCGCCGCCTCGGATGCGTTCCTGACCGGGCGGATGCGCCGCGCCGGCCTGAACCTGATCGGACGGACCACCACGCCCGAATTCGGCGTCTGTTCCTCGGCCGAGAATCCGGCCGTCTACATCACCCGCAACCCCTGGGACACCGGCTATACCACCCTCGGATCGTCGGCCGGCACGGCGGCCATGGTCGCGGCCGGGGCGGTACCGCTGTCGCATGCCACCGACGGCGGCGGGTCGATCCGCATCCCGGCCGGGGCCTGCGGCAATATCGGGCTCAAGGTCAGCCGCGGCGTCTTCTCGATCGCGCCCTATGCCTCCGACCTCACCGGCCTCGTCTCGATCCAGGGCTGTCACTCGCGCAGCGTGCGCGACACCGCCCTCTTCGTCGATTCCTGCCGCGGCGGCGCGCCGGGCGAGTTCATGCCCTACTGGATGCCGGACGAACCCTATACGACGCTGATCGGCCGCGATCCCGGCCGGCTTCGCATCGCCCTCAGCCACGAATGGGGAGATTACCGGGCGACGCCGCATTTCGTGGCCGAACTGACCCGCGTCGGCCGCTTCCTGGAAGACCTCGGCCATCATGTCGACTGGGCGCTGCCGAAGGTCGACATCCGCGCCGCCTTCGCCGCGCAGACCACCTGCTACATCTCGAATTTCGCGCAGACCATCGCCAACCTGATCGCCCCGCTCGGCCTCGCGCGCCCGCCGGAGGACAAGGTGGAGCCGATCAACATCCGCATCTGGGAAGCCGGGATCGGCACCACCTACACCGACCGGGCGAAGATGCAGGCGGTGTTCAACACCACAGCCCGGGGATTCGGCGCCTTCTTCGAGGACTGGGACATCATCCTGACGCCGATCACGGCCCTGCCGACACCCCCGATCGGGACCAGGGAATACCTGACCACCTCGGACAACCCGGACGTGCTCGACTGGTTCGAGAACCTCTGGCGGGCCTTCGCCTATACCCCGCTCGCCAATCTCTGCGGCATCCCCGGCATCTCGCTGCCGCTGGGCCGGCAGGAGAGCGGGTTGCCGCTCGGCATCCAGGCGCAGGCGAGGCAGGGCGCCGACGGGATGCTGCTGCAGCTCGCCGCCCAGATCGAGCGGGCGATCGGCGGCCGGTGGAACGAGGGGCGGGTTCCGGGCGTGCATGTGACCGCCGGCTGAGCGCGCGCCGCGGGCCGCGGGACATAGGCCCGGGGGCGGCGGATTGCGGCTTCGTTAACTCTCCGGAGACGGAGCCCGTGACAGCATGCCCGCGGCGTTCGCGCCGCCCCGATAGGCATTCGAGTCTCCACACGTGAAGGACTGGTCCCCCCATTTCCGCGCCTGGACGACCTGGCTCGCCCTCGGCCTGCTGGTCTGCGGGACGGCGGCGACGGCATGGCTGCGCGACGTGCAGCAGGAGCGCGGCCGCCAGCAGGCCGTGGAGGCGCAGGATGCGCGCGTGGCCCGCCTGCTCGACGACCTGCGCAGCCGGCTCGCCGCCATCGAGGCGGCGGGCTACGCGGCCCAGGCGGTGGCCGCGGCGGACGGCAACCCGGACCACCGGCGCTGGCGGCGCTTCGTCGCCAATCTCGACCTCGCCCACCGCTTTCCCGGCCTGCATGCGGTGACCGTCATCCGCCTGGTCGAGGATGAGGACATTCCCGCCTTCAGCATCGAACAGCAGCGGATCGATCCGGGCTTCGCGCTGAGGGGCCCGCCGGGCGAGGGCCCGCACTGCATTGTGGTGCAGAGCGAACCGCACGAGATCAACGCCGCGGCGGTCGGGCGCAACGCCTGCGGCAACCCGGCGCTGGCGCCGGCGCTGATGCGCGCGCTCGAGACCGGCGCCCCGGCGGTGAGCCCGCCGGCGCATCTCCAGGCGCTGCAGGCGGCGCAGCGCGCGGTCGTCATGCTGTTCCCGATCTTCCCCGGAGGCCAGGATCCGGGCAGCCCGGAGCAGCGGCGGCGGGCGCTGATCGGCTGGGTGTCGCTGCCGGTCGCGCTCGACGTCACCCTGGCCGACCTGATCGAGCCGGGAGAGGCGCTGCGCCTGACCATCACCGATTCGGAAGCCGGGCTGCTCGGCCGGCCGCTGGCGCGGGCCGGCAGGCCGGATCCGGGCGGGAAACTCACCCCGACCGATGCGACGATCCGCCTGACCGGCGAGGCCTGGCGCGTGACCGTGGAGGTGCCGGCGCCCGATGCCGCCGAACCCTGGCTCGCCGATGTGCTGGGCGGGGCGCTGACCCTGTCGCTCGCCGGAGCGGTCTGGCAGCTCGGCCGCGCCCGCGGACGGGCGCTGCGCCTCGCCGAGGCGGCGAGCCGCTCGCTGGCCGAGGCGGAGGAGGACCTGCGCGAAGCCGTCTCCAGCATGGATGTCGGCATGGCGCTGTTCGGGCCGGACCGCCGGCTGCGCCGCTACAACCGGCTGTTCATGCCCGATACCGAACAGCGCGAACGGCTGCTCGGCCTCGAGCTCGCCGACCTGCTCGCCCTCTACGACGCGGGCCGGGCGAGTTTCGCCCGCGGCGTCGACTACGACGCGGTTCGGGCGGCGATCGAAACCGCCTTCCATCGCGCCGACGGGCGGCCGGTCGAACTGCCGGCGCCGCGCGGCCGCTGGCTGCGCTATGTCTTCCGGCGCACCGGCAACGGCGGCACCGTGCTGACCATGTCGGACGTGAGCGCGCTGAAGCGCTCGGAAGCGAGGCTCAGGGACGCGATCGAGAGCATCGCAGACAGTTTCGTCATCTGGGACGCCGACGAGCGTCTCGTCCTGCACAACGCCAAGTACCTCGACGTCTATCCGAGCCTGCGCGCGCTCGGCGACCTGGCCGGCCGCCGCTTCGAGGAGGTCTGCGCCGCCGGCGGCGACAGCCTGGCCGATCCGCTCGCCGTCGGCGACCGCGCCGCCTGGGTGGCGGAACGCGTGGCCGCGCACCGGGCCGGCGACGGCGCCCCGAGCGAGCAGCGCATGCGCGACGGCCGCTGCTTCCTGGTCACCCGCAAGGCGACGCCGGACGGCGGCCGGGTCATGGTGGCGAGCGACATCACCGCGCTGAAACAGGCCGAGGAGACGCTGCTAGACGCCATCGAGGCGACCGATGCCGGTTTCGGCCTGTTCGACGCCGACGACAGGCTGGTGCTGCACAATTCGCTGTTCATGGCCGGCCTGCGCGAACGGTCGGGCGAGCTGCGCGGCCTGCGCCTGGAGGCGATCCTGGAGCGCGTACGTACCGCCTTCGGGCCCGAGCCCGAGGGCATGGACGTGGAGGAGTTCATCGCCCGGACGATCGCGGCCTATCGCGCGCCCACCCCCGCGCCCTTCGAGTTCCGCGGCACCGGCGGACGCTGGTTCCGCTTCAATGCGATGCCGGCCCGCGACGGCCGGGTGGTGGTGACCTTCACCGTCATCACCGAGCTGAAGCAGCAGGAGGAGGCCCTGCGCGAGACCCAGGCGGCGCTGCAGGAGCATGTCGACCAGGTCGACCTGTCGCGCATGCAGGTCGAACGGCAGGCGACCGCCCTCGCCGCGCTCGCCGAGGACTATGCCGCCGCCCGCGACCGCGCCGAGGCCGCGAACCGCGCCAAGTCGGAGTTCCTGGCCATGATGAGCCACGAAATCAGGACGCCGATGGGCGGGGTGATCGGCATGCTCGGCCTGATGGAGGGCATGAACCTGCCGCCGCAGGCGGCCCATTACCGCGCCCTGGCCCAGCAGAGCGCCGAGCAGCTGCTCGGCATCCTCGACGACATCCTCGACATCTCCAAGCTGGAAGCCGGCCGGATCGAGCTGGAGACGGTGGATTTCCATCTCGATCCGCTGGTCGAGGGCGTGCGCTCGCTGTTCGCCGCCCGCGCCGGGGCGCGCGGCAACACGCTGACCGCGACCCTCGCCCGCGAGGCTTCCGGCTGGTTCCGCGGCGATCCGACGCGCCTGCGCCAGATCCTGATGAACCTGGTCGGCAACGCGCTGAAGTTCACCGAGAACGGCAGGGTCGAGGTGAGCGTGACCCGCGCCTATGGCCGCCTGCGCTTCGAGGTCCGCGATACCGGCATCGGCATTCCGGCCGAGGCGCGCGGGCGCATCTTCGAGCGCTTCGGCCAGGCCGACACCTCGACAACGCGCAAGTTCGGCGGCACCGGGCTCGGGCTCGCCATCTGCCGTCAGTTGGCCGAGCTGATGGACGGGCAGATCGGCGTCGAAAGCGCGCCGGGCGAAGGCAGCTGCTTCTGGGTCGTGCTGCCGCTGCCGCCCGGCGTGGCGACGGGCGGAGCGGGCGCGGACACGACCGCCGCCGCCGCCGCCGGGCGTCCGCTGAACGTGCTGATCGCCGAGGACAACGGCATCAACCAGATCCTGATCGGCACCCTGGTGCGGGGCCAGGGCCACGCGGCCGAGGTGGTCGGCGACGGCCGCGCCGCGGTCGAGGCCGTGGCGCGCGGCGGCTTCGACCTGGTCCTGATGGACGTTCAGATGCCGGAACTGGACGGCCCCGCCGCCGTGGCCGAGATCCGCAAGCTGCCGGGCGAGGCCGGCCGGATTCCCGTGATCGCCCTGACCGCCAATGCCTTGGTGGGTGATCGCGAACGCTATCTGGCGGCCGGCATGAACGACTACGTGACCAAGCCGATCGATCCCTCGCGCCTCGCCGCCGCCATCGCGCGCGCGCGGGGCGAGCCCGTCGCGAACACGCCCGAAGGGACGCGCCTGGCGGCGGTGCTGGATACCGAGAAGCTCGACCAGCTCGCGGCGCTGATCGACCGCAAGGCCTTCGGCGCCATGCTGGAGACCGTCATGCCGGCGATCCGCGAGGTGGCGGCGACGCTGCACCAGACGGCCACCCGCGGCGATGCGGGCGGCTTCGCCGCCGCAGCCCACACGCTGAAGGGGCTGGCCGGCAATTTCGGCCTGGTCCGAATCGAGGCCGTCGCCACCCTGCTGGAGCGCCAGGACACGCGAATGGCGGCCGCACCGCTCGCGGAACTGGACACGGCGCTCGCCGGCGCGGCCGAGGCGCTGGACGTCTTTCTGATGGCCCGGGCCGCCTGAGAGATTGTCCCGAAATATGACTTTGGGCCTATCCCGATAAGCATAGATCAATCTTCGGTAGGCATACTGGTCGGGTTCCGATCAGACAGCACCCTGTGAGGGGAGAGGTTCCCAGTCATGCCGTCGTTCCGCCTGCGCGACATTCCGATCGCGCGCCGCATCCAGCTTCTGACCCTGGCCGCCGCAGCCGCGCTCGCGCTCGTGGTCGGCTTCGCGCTGACCACGCTCGGGCAGAGCATGCGCGAGGACGTGGCGGTGAAGACCCGTCATCTGGTCGAGACGGCGCATTCGATCCTGGTCCACTACGAGGCGGAGGAGAAGGCGGGCCGCATGAGCCGCGAGGCCGCCCAGGCGGCGGCGGCGGCGACGCTGAAGTCGATGCGTTACGCCGGTCAGGAATACTTCTGGATCAACGACATGGGGCCCCGGATGGTGATGCATCCCTTCCGCCCCGAGCTGGACGGCCGCGACCTGAAGGACTTCAAGGATCCGCAGGGCAAGGCGCTGTTCGTCGCCTTCGTCGACACGGTCAAGGCGCATGGCGGCGGCGAGGTCGGATACCTTTGGCCCAAACCCGGCCATGACCGGCCGGTGCCCAAGATCTCCTATGTGCAGGGTTTCGCGCCCTGGGGCTGGATCGTCGGCAGTGGCGTCTATGTGGACGACCTCGAAGCCGCGCTGGCCCGCAACTGGTGGGAAAAGGGATCGATCGCGGCCGGCGCCCTCGCCGTGCTGGTGATCATCTCGACCCTGATCGGACGCGGCATCGTGCGGCCGGTACGCGTGCTGGCCGCCGCGATGGGCGAGATCGCCGGGGGCGCGCGTCCGAGCGAAGTGCCCGGCGCCGATCGCGGCGACGAGGTCGGCGCCATGGCCCGGGCCGTGGAAGTCTTCAAGCAGGGCCTGATCGCGAACGAGGCGCTGCAGGCCGAGGCCGAGACGGCCCGCGCCCGCCAGGCGGAGGAACGCGAGGCGGCGGCCGCCCGGCAGGAGGCCGAGCGCGCGGCGGCGCAGGCGACGCTGGAACGGCGCCTGCGCGAGACGGAAGAGGCGATGCGGGCGGCGGAAGCCGAACGCGCCGCGGCCGATGCCGCGCAGCGCGAGCGTGCGGATGCCGAACGTGCCCGCGCCATCATGGAGATGGCGGACCTGGTCGAGCGCGAGACCACCGGCGCGGTCGAGCGCGTCCACCAGGGCGGTGCGGAGATGGCGAGCGACGCGCAGGAAATGGCCGAGTCCGCAACCCGCATGGGCCAGAGCGCGGGAGACGTGGCGGCGGCGGCCGAGCAGGTGTCGGCCACGTCCCAGGCCGTCGCCGCGGCGACGGAGGAACTCTCCGCCTCCATCGGCGAGATCGCCCGGCAGATGACCCAGGCCGCCGACGGCACCCGCCGCGCGGCCCAGACGGGCGAGCAGGCGAACCGCATGATCGCCTCGCTGTCGGATGCGGTGGGCCAGATCGAGGAGGTCACCCGCCTGATCGAGAGCATCGCCAGCCAGACCAACCTGCTGGCGCTGAACGCCACGATCGAGGCGGCACGGGCCGGCGATGCCGGCAAGGGCTTCGCCGTGGTGGCGGGCGAGGTGAAGAGCCTCGCCAACCAGACGGCGAAGTCCACCCAGGACATCGCGCGGCTGATCGGCAACATCCGCGAGCGCACGGACAGCGCCGTACGCTTCGTCAGTGACGTGGCCTCGCATGTGAACGAGATCCACGGCGCCTCGGCCTCGGTCGCTTCCGCCATCACCCAGCAGGAAGCGACCACGAGCGAGATCGCCCGCAATGTCGCCCAGGCGAACCAGGCCGCGGCCGATGTCGCCGACCGGATCGGGCGGGTGTCGCGCGAGGCCGAGCAGACGGGCAAGCGTTCGGAACACGTGCGCGGCCTGACGATGGAGATGACCGACAGTATCGCGGCCCTGAAATCGGCGATCGTGCGCGTCGTGCGCTCCGCGACGCCCGAGAGCGACCGCCGCCGGCACCCGCGCTACCCGTTGCCGGAAGCGCTGCTGAACGGCACCCTGTCCTCGGGCGCCGGAAGCCGCGACGTGGAGCTGCGCGACATTTCGCTCGGCGGCGCACTCCTCGTCCGGGCGGAGCAGGTACCCGCTGGCGAGGTCGCCACGCTGACGGTCGAAGGCTTCGGAGCCTTGCGCGTGCGGATCGTCGCACATACGCCCAAGGGCACCGGCATCGCCTTCCTCGGCGACAACGAGAGCGAGCGGGATCTCATCGTCCGGCTGGTCGCCGCCGGGGGCGAGCAGCGCGCCGCGGCATGATCGGCATGTGACGGGAACCCTCCGCCTCGCACCGCGTTTCGGGCGAACCCAAACGGAGGTCCGACATGGCGAAGAAGAGCACGCTGACACAGGCCATCGACACCCTGCAGACGCAGATCGGCAAGGTCGAGGCGCTGATCGCCGATGGCGCCTTGACCGTGGTGCGCGGCGCCCGGCGCGGCGTTCAGTCGGCGAATCGGGCAGTGGCGAAGTCGGTCGGGCCGAAGCCCGCGGCGACCCGGACCAAGGCGAAGACGAAGCCGAAGACGAAGACCGGGGCCGGGACGGCGGCGGGTGCCGCGGCGAAGAAGGTCGCGGCGGGGAAGCCGGCCGCGAGAAAGACGACGGCGAAGGCGAAGACCGTGGCGAAGAGGGTCGCGGCCAAGGCGAGGACGGTCGCCCGGAAGACCGCGGCGAAAGGCAAGCGGCAGCTGCGCGACAGCGACCGCTGAACCGGTCCGGTGGCGCGACGGCCGATCCGCTAGACTGGATGGCATGCGCCGCCTGTTCCGCTTCGCCGCCCGAATCGCGCTCGTCCTCCTCGCGGTCCTCGCCGGCCTGATCGTTCTCTATCGCTTCGTCGATCCGCCGATCACGCCCCTGATGCTGATTCGTCTGGCCGAGGGCGAGGGGCTGACGCGAGAGAGCCGTCCCCTCGGCCACTTGGACCGCGACCTGGCGCGGGCCGTCATCGCATCCGAGGACAACCGCTTCTGCGGCCATCGCGGCATCGACTGGAGCGCCGTCGGCGAGGCGATGGAGGAATACGACGAGCGGGGCCGGCTGCGCGGCGCCAGCACCATCACCATGCAACTCGCCCGCAACCTGTTCCTGTGGCCGGGCGGAGGCTTCTTGCGCAAGGGCCTGGAAGCGCCGATCGCGCTCGCCATCGACGCGGCCTGGCCGAAGCGCCGGATCATGGAAGTCTACCTGAACGTGGTCGAATGGGGGCCCGGCATCTACGGTGCCGAAGCCGGGGCGCGCGCGGCCTTCCGCAGGTCCGCAGCCAGCCTGTCGCGGCGTGAGGCGGCCATCCTGGCCGCGGTCCTGCCCAATCCACGCCGGTTCTCGGCCGCGAAGCCCAGCGCTTACATAGAGAGCCGCGCGGCGAACATCGCCGCGCGGATCGCGAGGATGGAGGGATATTTCACCTGCCTCGGCTGAGAGCGGCACCGGCGATGAAGCGGCCGGCCGCGTTCTCCACGGTCCTCAGGTTGAGCAGGAGGTTCAGGGCGAAGAGCGCGCCGCCCGCCCAGACCATCGTCTCGGTGACCCCGAGGACGGGACCGGCGAACGCATCATGGCCTTGCAGCACGAAAGCGAGCGCGATCAGCGCCGGCGGAGAACCTAGGTTGTAGAGCCAGAAGAAGGCGGTCGCGAGCCTGGTCCTCGACAGATCCGGCAGAACGGCGAAGATCAGGCCGGCGAGCGCCAGCACCACGAAGCCGAGCAGATTCACATGAGCATGCACGGGCGCCAGCAGGAAATCCTGGGTCATGCCCATGTACATGCCCATCGTCATGCCGACCACGAGATAGATCACCGAGAGCCGGAAACACCACACAGCCACCATTTGGAAAAGACTCCTTCGCGTCAACGAGGCGTCATCCAAAGCAGGCGGACGGGCGCTGCGACGTAGCGGTCGTCACGGGGCGGATGTGGTGCCGGTCACGCGGGCGGCGGGCGTTCTCCGGAAAGCATGCAGCCTTGAGACTCCCTCCCCCGTCGACAGATGGGGGAGGGTTGGGGAGGGGGTTTGACGCATCATCCATCGTCGAAGTCCGGGGACCAGCCCCCTCCTAACCTCCCCCACGCTCCCGCGCGGGGGAGGGATAAAAACACAAATGCACAACGCTTTTTCTCGCCAGGATTCCAGCCCGCTTCCGGCACCGCGCTGGCCGGTCTACACTCGCTTCAAATGAAGCTGCGGCTCGACAAACCCTGGGAGGAGCTGACGCCGGAAGCGGTCGCGAGATTGAGCGGCCAGCTCGGTGTCTATGCCATCGCCGATGCGAAGGGCGACACGCTCCTCATCCACTATGCCGGCGGGCGGTCGCTGTTCGGCCTGCGGGGCGAGCTGAAGCGCGAATTGCAGGCGCGCGGCGCGGGGCACCGCTTCCGGCTGGAAGTGAACATGCAGTACCTGACGCGCTGGCGCGAACTCCTGATGCTGCACCAGGCCGATCATGGCGCACTGCCGCCGGAGAACGCCGCCGATCCGCCGCGCCGGCTGGGCCGCCTCGCCGGGAGGAGCTGACATGGATTTCGAGTTGAGCGACGAGCAGAGCCTGCTGGTCGAACAGGTGCGTCGCTTCGTCGCCGAGGAAATCGTGCCGCTGGAGAACGCGCTCGACCCCGACGCGTCCGAGCTGCCGCCCGCCGACCATGCCCGGCTGGTCGAGAAGACCAAGGCGATGGGCCTGTTCGGTATCGACATCCCGGCGGAGTTCGGCGGCCCCGACCTCGACATCACCACGCGAACGCTGCTCGCCATCGAGATGGCGCAGCACCGCGCTGGACTCTATGTCCCCTGCTACGGCGTCTTCGGCGGTGCCGGCCTCGCCCAGCTCTACGAGGCGAACGAGGATCAGAAGCAGCGGTATCTCTATCCCACGCTGCGGGGCGAGAAGTCCGCCTTCTTCGGACTGACCGAACCCTCCGGCGGCAGCGACCCGGCCCGCGCCATCAGGACCAAGGCGGTGAAGGACGGCGAAGGCTGGCGGCTCACCGGATCGAAGCTGTTCATCAGCCGGGCCGACCAGGCCGATTACGGCATCGTCTTCGCCCGAACCGATTCGGCCCGGGGCCGCGACGGCATCACCTGCTTCATCCTCGATTCCGACACGCCGGGCTTTCGCGTGCGGCGTATCGTGCACACGCTGCGCTCGTCGGCTTACGCGACCGAACTCGAGCTGGACGACGCCTATGTCCCGGACGCGAACGTGCTGGGCGAGGTGAACAAGGGCTTCGCCATCGCCAACGACCGGCTCAGCCGCCAGCGCATCCCCTATGCGGCGGGCTGCATCGGCGTCGCCATCGCCGCGCACGCGATCGCGGTCGAGTGGGCGAAGAACCGCGAGACCTTCGGGGCGAAGCTGTCGGACCGGCAGGCGATCCAGTGGATGCTGGTCGACAACGAGATCGACATCCGGACCGCGCGCTACTTCACCCTCGAAGCGGCCGAGAAGGCGAGGCGCGGCGAGAGTTTCCGCACCGAGGCGGCGATGGCGAAACTGATCGCTTCCGAGGGTGGCGGGCGCGTGGTCGACCGGTCGATGCAGATCCTGGGCGGCATGGGCATGACCAAGGATCTTCCCCTGGAGCGCTGGTACCGCGAGATGCGCATCCGCCGCGTGGGGGAAGGCCCGAGCGAGGTGCAGCGCATGCTGATCGCGCGCGAGATCCTGAGCGGATCGCGATGATCGGGTAGACTGCCGGCAGTGGTAGTACCCCGGGTGCGGGACATGCGCCTTCAGACCGTTCTGATCGTCCTCGCGGCGGTGATGGCCCTTTCCGCCCAGGCCCAGCCTGCGCCCGATGCCGGGAGCGACTCCGCCGAGGGCGACGAGTTCCTGAGGCTGCCGCCGCTCGGGGATTTCGAGGCGGCGGCGCCGATCCGCACCGCGAACGGCTATCGCCGCCTGTATCGCAGGCCGGGCGACAGCCCCGGCCGCTGGACCGAGCTGATCGGCGTCACCTCGAACCGCGACTGGAGGAGCCGCGCGCCGATCGACGTGGCGCGCAGCCTCGCGGCGACCTATCGCGCGACCTGCGGCACGCTCGAACTGCGAGGCATGAAGCCGGCGACGGATGCGGGCTACCCGTCGGTCACCCTGCTGATGACCTGCCGGGAGGCCAAACCGGGGGGATCCTGGTTCGGCCTGAAGGACATCCGACCGCTGGAATTCGCCGCCATCAAGCTGATCCAGGGACGTGAGTCCTTCTATGTGATCCAGCGCTTCTGGCACAGCGAGACCGAGACCGAGCCCGCGCCCCTGGCCGATCCGGCGACCCGGCGCACCTGGCAGACCTTCGCCGCGCAGACCCGCCTGTGCGACCGCACCCGGCCCGAACCCGCCTGCGGCACGGGAACGACGAGCGAGGCGCTGCACTTCGACCGGCCCGCCCGCTTCGCGCCCGGCGCGCCGCGGCTGCAGGGCAACATGCGTGTCCTGGAGCTGGTGCCGCATGGCGAGACGCTGGACGACTGGACCGAGATGCTGACCTTCACCAGCGAGACCGGCGTGCGCGACCGCGACGTGAAGCGCCATGTGCAGACCCTGGTCGATCTGCAGCGCAGGCGATGCGGCGAACTGGAGGCGACACTGTCGGAAGTGCGTCGCGAGGAGGGCCATGCCGTCATCGACTTCCAGACCGTCTGCCGGGCGGGACCGGAGGGTCCGGCCGCGGGCCTGAGGCGCCTCGAGTTCCTGCGCGGCAAGGTGATCCAGGGGCGCGACGGCTTCCATACCGTTCAGCGCGCCTGGCACAGTGATACGGCGACGTCGCCGTCGCCGATCGGCGACGGGCGCCTCAGGGCGGAGTGGGACGCCTTTCTCGACAGCGTCGACCTGTGCGACAGCCGCCGCAGGGACCGGCCCTGCAAGGGCGCGCTGCCGGTCTTCCAGGTGAGCGGCGGCGTCGTGCGGGATGCACCCCGGCGTTGAGCCGCCCCGGGCGGAGACGCTAGTCCTCCTTCAACTCCTGCCAGAGCGCCTCGGCGGCGAGCGCCACCGCTTCGACGCCGAGCCCGTCCATCGGATGCGGGCCGGAGGGATTGCGGATCAGCGCCCCGTAGCTTTCGGGCGTGCGCAGGCTGCGGCAATGGTCGCCCCAGGGTCCATAGCGGTCGTCGCGCGAGGGGCCGAAGAGGCCGAGCGTCGGCGTCCCTGCGGCGGCCGCCATGTGCATTGGACCCGAATCGTTGCCGACGAACAGGCTGGCGCGGGCGAGGCAGGCCTGAGCCACACCTGCGTCGATCCGGCCCGTGAGATCGATCCGGCGGTCGGCCGGCAGATCGGCGAGCGCGCTTCGGGCCAGCGCCGCCTCGTCGGCGGCGCCCACCACCATGACGCGGGCACCGGGCAGGATGCCGTCCTCGGCGGTGAGCCGCGCGGCGAGCCGGGCGAAGCGTTCCGGCGGCCAGCGCTTGGCCGGCCAGCCCGCACCGGGCCCGAGCGCGAGGACCGGCCCGTCGGCCGGCAGCAGGGTCGCGGCCGCCGCGCGCTGCGCATCGGTGAGGAAGGCGCGCGGGGCCGGCGGCGCGCGCAGCTTCAGCAGGCCGGAGAGATGAACCACCTGGTGGATCCGCCCCGACCCCGGCGTGCGCTGCACCACCCGCCGGCGGGCCACGATGCCCTGGCCGATCAGCGAGCCGCGCAGGTCGATCAGCGTGTGCCAGCCGGTGCCGACGATCTGCTTCCACAGGTCCCACCAGTGCAGGCCCCAGGGCCGCTTGCGCATCGCGATGACGCGCTCGATCCGGGGCACGCCCTCGAACAGCGGCGCGGCTTCGGGACCGCAGACGACGGTGAAACGGGCTTTCGGCAGGTTGTCGACCATCCAGCCCAGGATGCCGGTGGAGAGCACGCAGTCGCCGATGCGATTGCCGGTGACGAAGAGGATTCGCATGCCCCTCTTATAGCGACAATGCGCTTGCCTTGGACCGGATCGGCACCTACCTCAGTCTTCCGAGGACATCCGGCCGTTTCGGGGATCGCCGCCACCCATGCTTCGCCGTTGCCTGCTGCCTGACCGCGGTTCTCTCCGCCTGGAGGGTGCCGATGCCGTTCCCTTCCTGCAGAGCCTGGTGTCCAACGACGTCACCCGCGCCGGACACGATCGGGCCGTGTATGCGACGCTGCTGACGCCGCAGGGTCGCTTCCTGTTCGATTTCATGATCGTGGGCGACGGTGCCGCCCTGCTGCTGGACGCGGAGGCGGCACGGCTGGCCGATCTGCAGAAGCGGCTGACGCTCTATCGCATGCGTTCGAAGGTGACGATCGAGACCAGGGCGGGCCAGTGGGCGACCGGCACGGCCTGGGGCGCGGGCGCCGCCGCCGCCTTCGGGCTGCCGGAGGAAGCGGGTGCGGCCCGGGCGCTGGGCGACGCCGTCGCCTTCGTCGATCCGCGGCTGGCGGCGCTCGGCGTGCGGCTGATCGGGCCGCAGGCCGCCGTCGCGGCGCTCCTCGCCGAGACGGGCGCCGAGAGTGACTTCGCCGCCTGGGATGCGCATCGCCTGGACCTCGGCGTGCCCGACGGCAGCCGCGACGTGCCGGTGGAGAAGGGTCTGCTGCTCGAGCACAATTTCGAGGAGCTGAACGCCATCGACTTCAAGAAGGGCTGCTACATCGGCCAGGAACTGACAGCGCGCACCAAGTATCGCGGCCTGGTCAAGAAGCGGCTGTACAAGGTCACCGGCGAGGGGGCGCTGCCCGCGCCCGGCACGCCCGTGATGCGCGGCGAGCACGAGGCGGGCACGCTGTACTCGAGCGCCGGGGGGACCGGGCTGGCGCTGCTCCGGCTCGAGGATGTCGAGACCGGCGAGCCGCTCCGGGCCGCGGACACGCTCCTGCGGCCCGTGAAGCCGGACTGGGCGAGCTTCTGAGAGCTTCCTTCTTCCCAGATCAAACCGGGAACGACTATGGTCCCGGCTGACGATCTCCGGGGAAGACGAGACGCATGGCCGAACCGATCCGCTGCTCCTGGTGCGGGACCGACCCGCTCTATGTGCACTACCACGACACCGAATGGGGCGTCCCCGAATGGGACGACCGGGCGCTCTACGAGAAGCTGATTCTGGACGGTTTCCAGGCCGGACTGTCCTGGATCACGATCCTGCGGAAGCGCGACAACTTCCGCGCCGCCTTCGACGGCTTCGACCCGGCGAAGATCGCCCGCTACCGGCAGGCGAAGCTCGACCGGCTGATGCTGGATGCCGGTATCGTCCGCAACCGGCAGAAGATCGAAGGTTCGGTGCAGAGCGCGAAGGCCTGGCTCGCCATCATGGACAAGGGCGGCGAGGGCGCCTTCTCGCGCTTCCTCTGGGATTTCGTCGACGGGGCGCCGAAGGTGAACCGCTGGTCGGCGAAGGGCGAGGTGCCGACCGAGACGAAGGAGAGCCAGGCGATGTCGAAGGCCTTGAAGGCGGCCGGCTTCAATTTCTGCGGCCCCACCATCACCTATGCCTTCATGCAGGCGGTGGGGATGGTGAACGACCACATGCTCGACTGCCACCGGCACGGCGCGGTGGCGACGGCGGCGAAGGGGACGTGAGCGTACACCTGCGGATCCGCACCGCCACGGCGGAGGACGTCCCCGCCGTGCACCGGCTGCTGGTGGAGACCTGGCACGACACCTATGACGCCAGCATGGGCCCGGCACGGGTGGAGGCGATCACCCGGCGCTGGCACGCGCCCCGGGTGCTGGCCGAACAGATCGGCCGCGAGAACTGGTCCTTCCTCGTCGCCGTCGAGGACGGCGACATCGTCGGCCACGCCTTCGGCGGGCTGAACGCGCCGACGCGGCTGTCGATCTCGCGGCTCTATGTCCTGCCCGGGCGCCAGCGCCGGGGCATCGGACGGAAGCTGATCGCCGCCCTGGTGGAGCGCCATCCGACCGCAAGGGGTATCGAGCTCGAGGTCGAGGCGGAGAACCTGAAGGGCATCGCCTTCTATGCCCAGGAGGGCTTCATGCCGATGAGCGAGACCCGCGATGCCGGCACGCGTCTGTTCCGCCTGTGGAAGCTCTTGAAGCCGTAGGCGTTGCCGCCCCTGCCCCGGCAGGGCAAGCTGTCGGCGCAGACGAAATTCCCGGAGGAAACGAAATGTCCGAATACCAGTTCGCCAAGGTGGAGCGCGAGGGCAAGCTGCTGATCGTCACGATCAACCGCCCCGAGGTCTACAACGCGCTGCATTCGCCCGCGCATGACGAGTTCGACAAGATCTTCGACGGCTTCGCCGCCGATCCCGATCTTTGGGTCGCGATCATCACCGGCGCCGGCGACAAGGCCTTCTCGGCCGGCAACGACCTGAAGTACCAGGCGCAGGGCGGCAAGCGCTGGGCCACCAAGTCGGGCTTCGCCGGCCTCACCACCCGCTGGGACCTGACCAAGCCGGTCATCGCCGCGGTGAACGGCGTCGCCATGGGCGGCGGCTTCGAGATCGCGCTCGCCTGCGACCTGATCATCGCCGCCGAGAATGCCATGTTCGCGCTTCCCGAACCGAAGGTCGGCCTCGCGGCGCTCGCCGGCGGGCTGCAGCGCCTGCCGCGCACCATCGGCACCAAGCGGGCCATGGGCATGATCCTGACCGGCCGGCACGTGCCGGCGAAGGAAGGCTTCGAGCTCGGCTTCGTCAACGAGGTGGTGCCGGTCGGCAAGGCGCTGGAAGGCGCCAAGAAATGGGCGGCGCAGATCATGGAATGCTCGCCCATGTCGATCCGCGCCAGCAAGGAAGCGGTCTACAAGGGCCTCGACCAGGTGGAACTGCGCACCGCCTACGAGACGCTCTATCCGGCCGTCATCGCGCTCCGCCAGAGCGAGGACCTGATCGAGGGGCCGAAGGCCTTCGCCGAGAAGCGCAAGCCGAACTGGAAGGGACGCTGAGCGCATGGATCTCGGCCTGAAGGGCAAGCGGGCCGCCGTCACCGGCGGCAGCCGCGGCATCGGGCGCGCCATCGTCGAACTCTTGCTGGCGGAGGGGGCGGAAGTCGCCTTCTGCGCCCGCGGGGAGGACGGCGTGCGCACGGCGGAAGCCGCCTTCGCCTCGAAAGGCAAGGCCGCCGGCTCGGCCGTCGATGCCGGCGATGCCGCCGCCGTCGAGGCCTGGGTCGCCAGCTCCGCCGCCGCCATGGGCGGGCTCGACATCGTGGTCGCGAATGTCAGCGCCATGGACACCCGCAACACCGCCGAAGCGTGGCGGAAGAGCGTCGAGATCGACATCCTCGGCACCGTCGCGCTCTGCGCCGCCGCCTGGCCGCATCTGGAGAAGACCGCCGGCGCCGTCGTGGTGATCGGCTCGGTCGCCGGGGTCGAGGTGAGCGGGCCGACCCAGCCCTATCGCTCGGTCAAGGCGGCGCTTTTGCCTTACGTGAAGTCGATGGCGATCGACGGCGCCCCGAAGGGCGTGCGGATCAACTGCGTCTCCCCCGGCACGATCTATTTCGAGGGCGGCGTCTGGCACAAGCGCGAGCTGAACGACCCCAAGGGGTTCAAGGCCGCGGTCGACCGCAACCCGACCGGTCGGATGGGTACACCGCAAGAGGTAGCCAATGCGGCCGTGTTCCTGGCAAGCCCGGCGGCGAGCTTCATCACCGGCGTCAACCTCCTGGTCGACGGCGCGGTGACACGCCGGATCAACTGATCCGAGGGGAGGGCCTGGCGCCCTCCCCCTCCTCCTCACGCCTTGAGGATGGCGCCGGCCATCAGGTCGACGGCGGCATTGGGCTTCAGCCCGCTGTCCTCGTGGAGCGAAAGCCAGGTCTCGAAGCCGAGCGCCAGCGTCAGCATTGCCCGCTGGCGGCGGTTGAGTTCCGCGCCCAGCACCGCCGTACAGGAGGCCAAGAACGGACCGAAGCGGAGATCCGTGACCTCCCGGGTCAGCGCATGCGATCGCGCATCGCGCAGCACGCAGCCCAGCAGATCGCGGTTGCGCGCATACCACGCATAGACGCCCCGCAGGCCCGCGGCCAACCGCGCCCCCGGTTCGCCGATCGCCGCCCAGAGCGCCGGATCGGGGAGCGGGTCGCGCTCAAGCGTCAGTGCCGAGCAGGCAAGGAGAAGGCTGCGTTCGTCCGGGAAATGGGCGTAAAGCGTGTGCCGCTGCACGCCGGCACGCTGGGCCACCATGCTGAAGCTGGTTCGCGCCGGGCCGGCGCTGGCGTGCAGGTCGACCGCCGCCTGCACGATCCGCCGGCGGGTTTCGGCCTGCTGCTCGCTGCGGCGTTTCAGGGTATAGGCGCGGGCCATGTGATTAAGAACACACCTCTGTGCAGTGAAAATTGACTCCATTGCCAATTTGAGTACACATATCTGTATTGTCAAATACCCCGAGCGCAGGACGGCTGACATGGACACGAAGATCGACGAAATCGCCGACGGAATCTTTCGCTTCTCCACCTTCGTCCCCGAGGTGGCGGCGCCGGCAGGATTCACCTTCAACCAGTTCCTGGTTCTGGGCGACGAACCGCTTATTTTCCATACCGGCCACCGGCGCATGTTCCCGCAGATAAGTGCGGCCGTCGCCCGGGTGATGCCGATCGAGCGGCTGCGCTGGATCACCTTCGGCCATTACGAGGCCGACGAATGCGGTGCCATGAACGACTGGCTGGCCGCCGCGCCACGCTCTGAAGTGGCGCATGGCGAAACCGCCTGCATGGTCACGCTCGGCGATGCGGCGGACCGGCCGCCGCGGGTGCTGAAGGACGGCGAGGTGATCGATCTCGGCGGCGGCAAGCGGCTGCGCTATCTCGACACCCCGCACGTGCCGCACGCCTGGGAATCGGGCCTCCTCTACGAGGAGAGCACCGGCACGCTGTTCTGCGGCGACCTGTTCACCCAAACGGGCGGCGGCCCGGCGCTGGTCGAAGGGGATATCGTCGGGCCGGCCATCGCCACGGAAGACATGTTCCGGTCCTCCAGCCTCTCCCCCGCCATGGGGCCGACGATCCGGCGGCTGGCGGCGCTGGCGCCGCGGACCCTGGGGCTGATGCACGGCCCTTCCTTCCGCGGCGACGGCGCGTCAGCCCTGAAGGCGCTGGCCGAGAATTACGACCAGCGCATCCGGGCGTGAGGCGTCAGCCCTTGAAGGCGGGGCGCGAGAGGCAGCGGCCGAGCCAGTCGGCCACCTTCGGATAGGCGGAGAGGTCGAGCTTGCCGCCCTTGGCCCAGGCCATCACGGCGGCGACGTTGAGATCGGCCACGGTGAAGCTGTCGCCGAGCAGGTAGGGCTGCTTCGCGAGATGGGTCTCCAGCACCTTGAAGGGGCGGAGCACGTCCTGCTTGCACTGCTCGATGGTCTTGTCGTCCTGAGGCCGCATGCCGACGACGTGCAGCAGGTTGGTGACCAGCGGCTTCTCCAGCTCCGTCATCACCCAGAAGGACCACTGGATGGCGCGCGCCTCGTCCTCCAGCGTCTTCGGCGCCAGACCCTTCCCGTTGTCGTATTTCTTGGCGAGATAGAGATTGATCGCCATCGATTCGTAGAGGGTGAAGCCGCCGTCATCGATCGCCGGCACGCGGGCGTTCGGATTGGCCGCCATCAGCTCGGGCGATTCGCTGGTCTTGGCGAAGTGGACGGGGACATTCTCGAAGGGCACGCCGAGTTCGCGCGCCATCCACAGGCAGCGCGAGGCGCGCGACTGCGGAATGCCATAGATCTTGACCGGTGCGTTCATGATTCCTCCCAAACGCCGTGTGGAATCGGCGTGGGCGGAAGCTAGCAAAGCATCATTACCGCGCATAGGTGCCCGCGAGCGACAGGACCCTCCCCCCCAGGCCGAGCTTGAATCGGGCGAGGCCGGGAGCGTCGCGCGTATCGATGCCGCCGAGATCCAGATGGCGCACGCCCTGGTCGGAGAGCCGGCGGATCGCGGCCCAGAGCATCAGGTTGGTGGCCGAACGATCGCGTCCGGCGAGCGTGGTGTGGCTGACGTAATAGGTGGCGTCGGGGCCGTGGCGCAGGAAGAGGCCGGCCGCGAGCGGTTCGTTCTTTTCCAGCACGCTCACCAGCAGGGTCCGCGGCGGTCCGGCGGCGGCGGCGAGTGCGGTGACCAGGATCGGCTTCGGGAGCTGCACCCCCCGCTCCTTCGCCATGCCGGCATTCTTCCGCATCAGCCAGTCGAAGGGCCGGCCGCCCTTGGAGAATTCGACCCTGAGCCCTTCGCCTTCCGCCGCCACCAGCCGATTGCGCCAGCGCCCTTCCATGCCCTTGCGGATCGCCTCCGCCCCGGGGCGCAGGTCTAGGAGGAGGGTGTGATACCCGGTGAGGACCCGCCTCATGCCGGCGGCGGCGATGGCGGCATGGCTCTCGCCGGTCAGTTCCGGCATGAGCAGGCGGATACGGGGGAAGCCCCTCGGACAGGCGGCGAGGATCTCGCGCAGCGGCGCGGTCGGCTCGGCGCCCTCCGGGAAGAAAGGCCCGCGCAGGCTCTGGGTGAGCTGCCAGAGGCCGAACAGGCGGCGGGTGAAGAGCTGGGCCGCGCCCGCCTGTGTCGCGATCCGGTCGACCCGCTGGCCGAGGGCGGCCAGCGCCTGGCCATAGGCGAAGGCCTGTTCCAGCGGGAAGAAGGCGGCGGTCGCGCCTCTGGCGTCCCAGTCCTTCTGGTTGTCGATCGGGCGTTGCATGGGCGGGCCGGCGGAGGGACAGTGGGGCAGGACGATTCGCCCCGGAGTCTACCCTTTGCCGCAGCTTCCGCTCCCCTGGCGGCCCGTGCAGGTCGTGCAGGGCGTCCGCGCCCCCGGCCCCGCCTTCACCCCCTGGGCGGCGTGGTTCTTCGCGACCCGCTTCGCACTGCCGGTGCTGGCGGTGGCTGTGGCGCTCGACGCCGCCCTGTACGTCGCCGGCCGGAACGCCGATACGCCTTGTCTCAGCCTGATCTGCTGGCTCGGCTATTAGGGCCAGGACCGGGGTTGCGGTTTCAGGCCGTCCGGCCTAAGGTCCGGCCGCTTTTTCGACTGGGTCCGCCGCAGTAGCTCAGCGGTAGAGCATCCGCTTCGTAAGCGGGTGGTCGGGGGTTCAAATCCCTCCTGCGGCACCACTTCACTTTTCTCCCCCTTCAAATGTGATAAAAGCCTGAAAGGTGAAGAGGTTACGGCGGTTCTAAACCCCTCTCCTCGCACATAGGAAAGGCGATCGGCGAAGGACAGTTTCAGCACCGCCCTTCTGTGGTCGATCCGACCAGAATCCCAGAGATTGCAAGGGTTTCCGAGGTAGCTCATCGCGGTTCTAAATGTCTGATCGAACGATGCGAGAGGTCGGCCTACAACGACCTGCTTCTCCCTCAATACCGCGCGCTCCTGCTCAAGCTGCTTGATCTTCCTTTCGTACGTCCGGATCAAGGTGCTGCTCTCGGCTTCGACGATGCGATCTAGGAACTGGTCCAAGGAACGCTCGATCTTTTTCAACTCGGTATCAATCTGAGCCGAGTTTTGCTCGGCGTTGGCGGCCTTGAGTTCCCACACACCCCGCAGCATGTCATACGCGAGAGCAAACAGCTCTGGAGCCGGCTTCATCGCACGTAGCAGCTCCTCAAAATCCCCTTCCATAACCTCACGCCTCACAGACTTGCCATAGTGGCTGCAGCCCTTCGTCCAGCAAAGGTAATATGGGTAGTTGCTGTACCGACCTTTCGACCACGTAGCCGTGTAGGCCTTTCCGCACCCGCCGCAGGTGACGAATCCGCGGAGAGGAAAGTCGCCGCTTAAGCCTTTGCGAGCGGGAACTTTGGCGCGCCCTTTCATCCGCGTCTGGACCGCCATGAAGGTTTCGTAGCTGACGATCGGGACGTGCTTGGCCGGTATCATGCTCAGATCCCATTCCGGCACATCGATGAAGCCCGCGTAGTGAACGCGGGTCAGCAGTCTCATCACCATTTGCCCGGTAACCCGCGTTCGGCCCTTGTTTGGCCATTGCGGGTTGCTTTCCAAGAAACGCATGACCTCGGCCTGCGTTTGAAAATGCCCGGAGGCATAACCTTCAAACGCGTCCTTGATAATCGATGCTTCCGGCTCGTGCTTGACGAGAAGCTTTCCGTGGCCTGCCACGCGCTGATAGCGATAACCGACAGGAGAAGAAAAGCACCAGTAGCCGTTCATTACCCGTGCGCGCATGCGGTGCTTGGTCTGCTCAGCATTTTTCCGACGGTGATGCTGCGCGACGGTGGCAAGTAGATACTCCCGCAATTCGCTGTCCGCATCGTCGCCGAACTCAACGGAAGGAGATTCCAGAATGCCGCCCGCCGCATCGATGGCGGCTCGCAACTCGACATGCGCTTTCACGCCACGGGCGAGACGCGAGATGTCATCAATGATGACGACATGCGGCTTCCGCTGCTTCTTAAGGAAATCGAGCATGGCCATCATGCCGGGGCGTTTGGCGACCCCACCCGACACGTCATCACGAAACACCTGCACTACTTCGTGGCCTCTGTAGTGCGCGAACTCCCGGCAGCGTGTCTCTTGGCTTGCTAGGCCATCACCTTCTACGCGCTGCGAAACGCCTGATACGCGGCAATAAACAACAGCTTGTTGCTTTGCTTCAGCCTTCATGAATCTCTCTTTCTCGCCGGCTCACCGGCGGCGCGCTCAAACTCAGACATCGGGGTTTCGTCTGATCTTACCTCACCCGATCTGATCGATGCTCCGTCGTGCTGATTTATCCCCAGCAAAATCTGCTCCGAACTCATTCCGAAGGCGAGATCAGCGAAGCTCTCCATCATCACCCAGACCTCGCGCAGGAGGTCGAGTTTCTGCTCTTCAGTGAGGTCCCAGCCATCAACATGATGGCGGTATTTGGCAGGATCAAAATTCATGACGGGTCATGCTTTCTCGACCGCAGAAAGCTGCGCGTCGCAATGGGTTGAGGTCCTTGAAATGCTAGGGAGCGTCCGCTCCCTTGATGGGGCATCGAAACAAAAAGCCCTGGCGAGAAGCCAGGGCGCGGACGCAGTTGTAGGAATATGGTCCTATTTCTACATTAGATTTGTGTATAAGTCAAGCGATTGGAGTGGCGTCACGCTCCTGCATTCATCGGCTGCGCTCGAAGTCTGTCTTTGCTCGACCGTTCGCCATCGCGAGGCCCCGATGACGCTCCAGCCTCTCTTGCGCGGTCCCAAGTGAGCTGCGGAGCGCCGCGATGCGCTTTTCGTTGTCGCGGTCTACTTGTCGACGAACAGACATCGAAGCCGGTGAATCAGGCGTAAGATGCCTCTGCGGCTCGGGCTTAGCCCGGCGGCGCAGCCGTTCGAGGAGTTCCGCGCGTGAAGAAATGGCCGGAGCTTTCGCTCCGGCCTCAGTCGTGTCACTCACCGCTCAATCTCGCGGTCCACGGCCTTCGTGCCGTGTTCCTTCATCTCATTGAGCCGCTCCTTCGCGGAGCGCAGGGTAACGCGGCCATTCACCGGCGTGGCATCCAGCACGACGTTGTAGCCTTGGCCGTCCTTGTGTTCGAACGCCGCGCCGATCTTGTTGAAATAGGACTGGCCTTTGCTGCCTTCCTTCACGTGATAGGCAACGTAGGCTGGCTCCTTGCCATTCGACTTTTCATCCATCGGGCTCACCTCAGTAAGGTCGGAAGCCCTTCACGTATTGCATGGTCCCCGATCGATACTGGGGGAATCCGGCAAGCTCGGCCGGCACCGGCCTCGTGATGATCTTGGCCGAGCGCCGAAAGAAACGGCCTGCAATCGGCACGCGGTCGTATGGCGGGTGGTAGGGGTTGGGCAGGTACATGCCCGCCAATTCCGGGCGCGTGTAGTAGGGATACTTCTCAGCAAAGATCGGGTGCAGATTTTTTCCGGATATGAAGAGTATCTGGCGATCCTCCGGAAGCGCGAGAAGCTCGGCTGGTGTGAGAAGCTCGCGGGCTTGTTTGGTCCGATGCTCCGCGGCCCATCCAAAGTGCTCAGCTCGAAGCGTCGACTCGATCGGGTCCGCCCCATTGAGCGCGCCCCAGATCGCATCCATTTTCTGACGACGTGCGTGCTCCTGTTGGAGCACGTCATTGAACTCCAAGGTCTCAGACCCAAGCATCGCGGACACCATCTGCGCCGTCTGAAGATCCCTGATTCCAAAGAATTGCCGCATCTGAGCAGAGCCAAGGAACGATTGGACCGCGGGCTGCCCATACAGCCGGGCTATCTGCCCCACATCCTGAAAAACCGCCCACGCACGGAGCCCGATTCCGCGCCCGTAGGTGAACGCGCGCAAAAGTGCATCGAAACGGCCTAGCTGCCCCGCTTCGTCGACCACGAGCAGGATTCTCTCAGCGCTCGGCGCTCTCGACTTGTAGAGCATCGCGACGGTGAAGAAGGTTCGGATAATGGGCGCCCAATCGGCAAGGTACTCAGCCGGCGCATTGAGAAAGACTTTGACGACACGATGCGGATCGATCAGCTCTTTGAGCGAGAAGCCCGTATCAAGCGACGCGCGCATGAGTGGATCATGGAGAACGGAGAGGGCCGAGTAGATCTCTCCCATAATGCCGCTGAATTCCTTTGGAACTTGCTGTTGTTTGACGAGGATCTCCGACGCTGTCTGTCGAACATCCTGAAACCGACTGACAAGCATTCGCTCCAAGAGCGTGACCCACTGATCCGTGTCGGATTCGATCATGGTTACGAGCCGATACAGCGAGGGAAAGCTCGTGTAGCCGTGCACTTCGAGATCAAACTTCAAGAAGCACGGCGCCCACTCCCGGGCGCGGCGCGAGAAATAGTCGTCCTTCCCGCCGATAGGAGCGGCAACGAGGGAGGTTGCGACCACCACGCAGTTAGCATGAAGATGGGGATCATTCAGTTGGAGAATGTCTAAGGGATTGCACGCTTGGGCGTCAGAGCTGAAGGGCGCCCAGCTATAAGCAAATTCATCACGGGCCCCATGGATGTGCCGCGAGATTGAGTAGAGTTCCCTTTTGGGGTCGCACACGACCATGCGTTGGCCGGGGCTATTGATGATGACCGGGACCAAGACATCCCGGCCCTTGCCCGCGCCGGCACCGGCGATGGTGATCAGAGGAGCGTCGCCGGCCAGGTAAATCGGCAGATCATTGTAGTAGCCAACCTGCGGGCAGGCTTTCGAGAAGAGACCAGCGTCCGACAGACCGGCTGCGTCCTCCCACTGCGCGCTGCCGAAGCGAAATTCTTCGTTGAACGATGCGCCTTGCATTCGTGACCTCCAATGAGAAAGGGAGGCTCGTTCGAGCCTCCCTTACACCTTCGCGGGTCCGAGAGTCAGGCGTGGGGCGCTGGCACCCCCGCGGGTATCCTACCGGAAAATCCGCGAGACGACGGTTACCGACAGCAGCGTCAGCGTTCCCGCGATGAGACCGCTCGCGATGCTGAAGCAGACAACGGCGAGCGTGCCGAACCAGGCAAACCAGACGACCTTCATCGGAATGGCGGAGTAGTTGACGGCGGCGAAGCGGATGATCCAATCCGAGGACATGTCATTGAGGGCAGGCGTTGTCAGGAACGCGACAACACCGGCCAGGATCACCGATAGGATGCGGATGGCAGTGGCCATGGTCGAGCTCCTGTCGCTTTGGAAAGACCCCCTGTGGTTCATGCTGATGCTCCTTTCCTTTGGCGGCTTACTGACCCAAGGTCAGTAAGCCGCTTCGCGGTATGGCGTGGGGTAATCGATCAGTTGTCGTTGAGGCCGCGAGCGATCCGTGCCGCCAACCGCGGGTCCGAAATTCGGATCGCGAGATCCAGCAGGCGGAGTTTCGGGATAACGCGCTTCTGCGGGCGGATGAGCGGCGCGTTGACACTCTGCTTCATGAAATCCCCCACCCAGGACTGACTGCCATCGGTGAAGGCGTCATCGACGAGAGTGTCCCAGATCGGGAAGGTAACGCCATTGGGCCAATGCACCGCGCCTGAGTAGCCGTAGATTTCGTCGGCGACCCAGTTGACAACCTCGCGCCGGGACAGCCCAAGGCGGTTGATTTCGGCAGCGAGAGCGATCCGATGCCCCCGCCGCCGGAGTTCAAAATCTGCAGCGACGGTGACACAGAAGCACGAAGGTTGGTTGTCGTTCGCCGGGACGGGACCAGCCCAGACGATCAGGCCGCAAGCATGACAGTCGGTCATGGGAATTCCTCCAGAGTGGCTTGATTTCGATGGGACGGGTTTGATTAGAAGCGAGGGAGGGCGCGGTACTTCACGATGCCGGCCTCTGTCGCCCAGTTGCGCCAGGCGTCGGACAGGACGGCTGTGTAAGCCTCCTTGCCACCCTTGAAGACGCCAATGCCCAAAAGGGTGAGCTGGCAATTCTTCAAGATGTCCTTGCGCGGCCGGGGAAGCGGGGCCTTGCCGGCAAGCAGGGCTCTTGCGTCGACGCTGACAGATTCAACGCCGTCGGTTACGACGAGCAGATGCGTTTCCGTTGACTGGCAGTCGAGGGCCGGCGCTTCCCCGAGGAAGTAGCCTGTCAGCGATGTCTCCTGGGCGACATTCACCTTCTTCGTTTGAATCCAAGTGGGCATGCTGGAGATGATCGTCGCCACGCGCGCGGCGACCTGCTCGGGGCGATTTTGCCGCGAGATCTTCACGTTGAAGCGCTGCAGGTTTTCGTAGCCGATATAGGACCCGACAAGGTGCACTTGCACCGTGTCGCCGATCGCGAGCTCCTTCACCTCAGCAGCGACATAAGCTGCGACACGGTCGGCAAACCTCTGGTCGTCCACGAGGAGGGTGCTCCCGGACACGTCAAGGGACGTAATGAGCGTGCGTGCGATCGACGCCGACACGTCGATGAAGAAAAGGATTAGGCAGACGAGTGTCAGCATCAGCATGTGCGCGTTCTTCGAGGCGAGTGTCGTCATCGCGTTTCTCCTTATCGCTTGACGTTGGGGTTCAGGTGGCGGCGAGCGACGGCGGTGATTGCCGTGAGATCGATCGTCTTCATCACCGCCTTGATGGCCCGCTCTAGCTCAGCTTCGTCGAGAGCTTCGATAGCGGCCGGCAAGCCGCTTGCACCACGCGGGCGCGCCTTTGAACTTCGATCGCCGTTTAGTTTCAGCGCAGCCAAGGCCTGCTGAGCGGGCAGAAGGGCCGAGGCCGCATGGGCGCTCAGCTCTGCACAGCAGCGCTGAATGTTCGCGCTATCACCGATCGCCAGCCGGGCCTCGACTTCAGTTGTCCGCCGGATGATGTCCCTTTGCTGAGCCAGCAACTCGTTGAGAAGCTGGCGGCTACGCCGAGCCCGTCGCCCGTCGACAAAGATGGCCTCAAGTGCGCCCTTGATCTGATCAAGCGCAGCACTCGACAGCATCAGCGCCAAGGTCGGAACGACAAGAAATCCCGTGGCGTAGAGTGCGCCGAGGATTGGTTCTAGGGTCGCATAAAGCCCTCCGACTCCTGGCAGCGCATCTTCAAGGCCCATCCCACCGGCTGCACTGAAATAGGTTCGGGGAGCATTGGAGTAGATGGTGCTTGCCAGGTAAGCCCCGATCGCCAGAGCAAAGAGCCCAATGGATGAACGCCCCACGAACCTGATGAAGTAGCCGAGCCGTGTCGTAGGCTGCATTCGTGAGACGGCTTTCCCGGCAAAGAGGCAGGCGACGCCGCTCATGGCCATACCGGCAATATCGCCGTGCGTTCGCCCGTTCTCGTCGGTGAGATACTCGGTCAACCCGAAGTGCAAGACCGAGAAATCGAGGGCGCCGAGGGCAATCAGAATGATCGTCCAGACGGCCAGTCTGGAGGCGTGGTAGGTAACTGAGCCTGCGCATGCTTCGGCGCCGGCTACTTGGTTGGAGAGCGCGCTGGAGATGCGCTCCATGCTTTCGGGGCTTGGAAGGTGCTCCATCACGCAGCACCTCCGTCTCGCGGGTTGTCGTTTGCGAAATCTCTCAGCGCTTGTGGGAATGCAGGCGTTTGCCAGGCCGTAATTAGCGTTACCCCGAGCTCGGCAAGCAGCTGTCCTACAAGCGAGGTCCATCGCTGGTGCAGTTCATATATCTGAGCGATTTGGCGTTGAACTTCGCCATCGTCCGCAGCTAAGCGCTGAAGTACTGCGGCAACAATGGTGGCATCATCTAGCGGCTGGAGAGCGCGGATCTGCGCGAACGCGTCAGTTCGGTTGACAGCTTGCGATGCTGCGGGCTCGGTATTCTCGCTTGAAGGATTGTTGGATCGCTGCATGACGTCACTCCTGTTGAATGAGTGACGCTAGATCGCAGGCAGCCTAGCCGTACTTGGCGCTAGCGAGACAAGTTGAGACACGAGTGGGACGCGAGAGTGGTTACTTTGGTGCGAGCTTTAACGTGGACGGAGCGCAAGCGTCTGTTGGCGAGGGCTGTTTGATCCCGCGGACCCACCATTCCTGCGTTCTTATTTCTCCGTCTCGGGGATCGCGCTCTAGAATCGCGGGACCATCCTCCCTATGAAGCTCACCGTCGTGATGCCATTCCTCGCGAACAGCCTTTCCCGTGCTCGGATCATATGTGACGGACGCCGGTCCAGCGACGCGATGACTCTTGCCCTCAAACCACCAATCTTCAGATGTAATGGCGCCAGTTCTACAGTCTCTTTCAACTACCGCCGGCCCGTCGACTCGATGGGCCCTCCCATTCAAGGTCCAGTTCTCAAGGTAGGCGACCCCAGTCGATTCATCTCTAAATATACTAACTGTATAGCTTTCCATAAAATGATATTACAATAAAATGAAGTATTTCACAACATAGAGTATACGTCTAGTAGCTCTACATTTGATGCCCCTCGCGTATAAGCGTCAAAAAAAGGTAGCATTCTCAGAGATTTAAGAGCTTTGATTAAAGAATTTCTTACGGCTGGCTCCCTTATTTCGTCTACACATTTGCAGGCAAAAGCCATCGAATCCACTGTCATTGCGTGGAGCCTCGCCGCGGCTTCGGGCACCGGCATCAACGCTGTATTCCCGTGAAGTTTCAGAAGCCTTGTCTTTGCCACCCGCAACGACATTACTAGGCTGAGCGCGAGTCTCTCATAATCACTAAAATTCGGCGGGATGATCGAAAAAATAACGCCAGCCCGCTCGGAGTGAAAGCAGGATAGCTCCACGCCATACAGAAATATGATTTCAATATTGTAAATCTCGCGAAATTTTTTGAATGTCCACCAGGTAAATGACTCGAAAAGAATCATGTGTACTTTCTGAAATATAGCGTCTGAATTCTGAACGACGCGAAGACTATTTAAAACATTGCTCTCCATAGTGCTTTTGTGTAACGGAGCTTCGCCATCTCTTGCAACGAATTCTTTTCGCTTTTGTCCTATTATTCTAAGCGAGCAGCGCGGACCTACTTGTAAGTGGTATCGGCGAATTTGGCTTTCAGTAAACACATCCATTTCAACCAAAAAGACACCGCTGCCGTCCAACTGGGTGACTTTTGGCGGCGAGAATGTTCTCAATATCTCTTGATACGCGCTATTGTCGTTGTAAAAGAAATCAACCGCGTTGGGAATATCGAACGTTGATGTTAGAAATATTAATCCGTCAGTAGATTGATCTAAAAATCTTAACCAGAATATTACAAACTCTATTATTGTCGCCGGATTTATATCGACGTCAATCTTGGAAAGAAACCGCTCGGTGGTCTCGCTCCTATCAAGAAGGATAAAATCACTTGAGAAAGTAAGGGCGTGTATCTGGGGACTTCCAAATTCACCTCCAGAGATCCTCCAGATACGGCCGTCCTGAAGGAATGACACATATGAATATTCAATTGTGTCACTAGAATTTCCGTAGATTCCACACGTATTGTGCATGAATGCGGCTTGGATTTCCGCGCTCTTCGTCAGAGATGGCCGCTGCCAGACGTAGTCCCCAGGCTTACCAATCCCAGAAATTGGAATCTCTACTCCGCGGTCTCGAGCCTGAGTTAGCTCAGTCCGGAGACCGGGCTCGTGGTATTTTACGATCCATCGAACAATTAGTTCAGTGTTCGCATCTGAGAGTGTTCCCTCGCGCAGACGCTGAAAGTACTTTCTATCGAACGTCCGACTACCAAGCTCTCCTACTTCTTTCGCTATGGTCGTCCAGTTTAGGCCGGGGTGTTGATCCAAGATTTGGTCAAGCTTGCTTAGAATGGTCTGTCGGGCTTGCTGGTTGAAGAGGGGACGCATCCCATGATCCTGCTTCTATCGAAACGTCTTACTCTCGTCCGAAAAATGCTGGGGAGCATTCATCACGCACTTTAGTAGCGATAAGCTCACGAGAGTTCCGTCTTGGCTATCATAGCGCGACCCTTTGGCGGTGGAGCAGCGCTAAGGTCATCTGTGATCCGCCTGAAGTGGCACCGGGTTCATGTTTCGCCAGTGTGCTCCGTTTGGCGATACCGGGTTTAGGACCCGCAAGATGTCTGCTGGGTACTACCCAGCAGCAGCTTGGCAAGGGGGCCCGCTCGCGCGCCCCCGTTGCATCCCCCCGGCTAGTGGCGCTTTACCGGCGTCGAGCCAGTTCAGCGCCAGTACACCGTCTGGCCGGTGCATCACCACTCAGGAGGAGCCTTCAATCTCCTCCCGAAACCCTCCATGACCTGGCGTATCGCCGCCGGCTCACTCGTCGGGAGCCTCCTTGCTCCTCGACACTCCATGGTCACCGTTTCGCCGATGAAGCACGACATGTATCGTCCATCGACCAGCGGCGTTTCAGCCGATGTCAGCGCGTGCCGCGAAGGCGTTCCTCATATGTCGGATGAAGAGTTCTGTTTGAGGTCAGCGACCGGCGCGTTCGTGTCACTCCCCAAATGAAAGTCTACCAGTCGAGGAACCCGCCTGAGGACTAAGCGGCGATATTCTTCAGAATCGATGGAGTGGTGCAAACGCCGGTGGCAGTTCGGGCATACGGCCACAGTGTTTTCAGGCACATCAGGTCCACCATCGGCGAGGCGTCGCAGATGATGGACTTCAAGAAATGGCCGACCATTGGCCAGCGCAAATGGCGCCTTGCTACCGCAAGCTTCGCAAACGCCGTTTGCTTCCTGCAGCACCCAGGCAACCACCTGAGGACACCGAGCGAACGACCTCGAAGGCTGTAGCTTCGGAATAGGTCGCGTCACACCATGCGGTCTCGCGATTTGCCCGCGCGTCAGAAGCGCCGCGGCGCGTTGTACGAGCACCTCATCATCGTCGGTTTGGTCGTGAGCCTCGGCGCGAATTTGTCCAAGGAGCAGCAGTAGTCGCGCGGTCACACCTTGCCCAACGTGATCAAGGGTCGGCTTGTACCGCTGGACCCAGGCTTCGCCCGCATCACGGAGCACTGCAGATATGTTCGACATACGCCGCGCTACGGACCCCTCGGAACGCGGATGAAGCGGGCCGAGAGCGAGCTGCCTATGAAGCCTGGTGGGCGAAAATGGCTTTCCAGCCTTCTGCCAAGCTAGAACCTCAAGGTAGGCAGAAAGCGCCGACGACAGCTCCTTAGTAGTCCATTCATCTCCCCGCGCCACTAGTCTTTACCCTGCCGGAAGGGATGACAGGGCAGAAGGGCGGTGAGGCGACGCGAAAGAGAATCGAGTTCCCTAAGCTCACACTCCCAAACAGTCACAACTTTCCAACCAGCGTCATGAAGAAGCCGCTCGTTTCTTTGATCTCTGGCGACGTTCTGTTGGAACTTCGTATTCCAGAACTCTAAGCGAGATTTTGGCGTCGTCGCCCTCGGGCAATCCTCATGTCGGTGCCAAAAGCACCCGTGGACGAACAAAGCCGTACGATACCGGGGTAACACAATATCAGGTGTACCCGGAAGGTCGCGCCGCTGGACACGAAAGCGATATCCAAGGCGATGAAGCAATCGCCTGACGAAAAGTTCAGGGGTGGTGTTACTCCGAGGGACGGATCGCATGATATGACTTCGCGTCGAAGAAACGTTGTCCGGCATATTCGACACGAGATATCGGTTAGCTACTTGCATCTATTAAAGAGTGTGAATAGAGATGTTGTTTGATCGTTCGAGCAATTGCGCGCCCTAACAGTACTGGAACTGCATTGCCAATAAGGCGCCCTAGCTTCTTAAATTCCACCGGACCGCCCTCTGCGATAAAGCGGTAGTCATCAGGAAATGATTGGAGGATAGCTCCCTCTCTTAGAGAAATTGCTCGATCTTGGGCCGGATGGCCAAAGCGTCCATTGCCGAAACCATAGAACTGAGTGGTCATGGTCGGGGCGGGTTCGTCCCAATTCATCCGGCCATAGACAGAAACGTATGTCTTACCAGACTTCAGCTTGTGGCAAGGAGCGACGAGGTCCTCATCCCAATCCCTCCAGGTACCTCCTGGCTTGGCTGCCTGGATGCGCTTCAAGTTTAGTGGCGACAGCTTGCTACAGCGATGAAGCGGGTCGATGTCGTCCACCTCACCTGCGTCCAAGGACCGGAGAGCGCCGATCGCATTCCGAACGGTCTTGTACTCGGCCTCGCTATGAGTAGGCTTTTCAAGTTCTATAGGCCCATGGCGGGACGCAAGTAGAACCAACCTTGAACGCTGTTGTGGAATCCCGTAGTCGGGCGCGTAGGCGACCGTTGAAGAGACGTTGTAGTTGGCAGCTTCAAGTTTTGAGACAAAATTTCGAAATATCTTGCCCCGTTGAAAATCCAACAACCGAGGAACATTCTCCATAGAAACGATGTCCGGTGATGACTCTACAATCAACCGGCTAAAATCGTTGAGAAGCTTCCAGTCCGGATTGTCGTGCCGTTGCGCATAAGTTGAGAACGGCTGGCAGGGCGCGCAACCCACCAATACTCTTGCGCCCTCCCCGAAGTAGTCTACCAATTCTTTCCCGGTCAGCTGTGAGACATCACCGCAGATGAATCGCGACCCATTGTTGCTTTCGTACGCATATTTGCAATTTGGGTCGAGATCGATCCCAGCCGCCACCGGCATTCCTTCAAGGAAAAAGCCGTGCGATAGGCCACCTACTCCACAGAATAGATCAACTACCGAGGCAGCCCGCCTGACGGGCGACTTTCTCTTCGGCACGGTGCGGCTTCCTTTGGACCGCTGTGGCATCGCTCTTTGTCTCATCCGATTCCCGAATACCATAATCCTACAAGTCACCACTGCTAGTCTAGAGTGGAGGAAGTGGTTAACTTATAAAGCCTTTTGATTGACTTTGGGAGCTATCCAGGGCTCGAATGTCCACAGCTATTTTTTTCAAGCAGATGTCTTGGGGGGAGGCAACCAGTGGCGAAGATGATCCCGCCCGATCCGCCGGTCAGCGGCCCGATGTCGGAACGGACTGTGTACGACGCTTTGTCCCGTCTCGACGACGGATGGACCATCTTGCATTCAGTTCAGTGGCAGTCCCTTCGCAATGGGCGGCAGGGGGACGGTGAGGCCGATTTCCTTCTCATTCACAAGAGTCGAGGCATTCTCGTTCTGGAAGTGAAAGGAGGCGACATCAACCTCAGTAACGGAGTTTGGACGAGCACCAACTCCAACACTGGACAGGTCGTCCGGATCAAAAATCCTTTCGATCAAGCGACAGCGTCAAAGCATGCTTTGAGGTCCTATCTCGACAGCAATGGCGTACCCACACAGCAAATTTCATTCGCCCACGCTGTGGCATTCCCGAGACGGACCATCGGCACTGACGTCGACCTCGGGCCCGCAGCAACCCCGGCTATTGTGTGGGACCGGCGATTGCTGGACGACCCGGCTACTGCGGTCGAGGGTACTGCGAAGCACTGGGGAATGAGAGCTTCTCTCGCTAATGAGGATCTCAAGAAGATCGTTCAGCTTCTTGCACCAACGACTACGATCCGCCGCCGTCTCGTCGATCGACTTGGAACAGTTTCGCAGCAGCTGATCCGGCTTACCGAGGAGCAGATCCAAGATTTCGCGCTGCTGAAGAGCTTTCGGCGCGCGCTCGTCCTTGGAGGTGCAGGAACGGGGAAAACTATCCTCGCAGTAGCTCGGGCTCGTCAGTTAGCTGAGGATGGATTCAGTCCGATCTTAGTTTGCTACAATGAGCGGCTCGGACAGCGGCTTGCCGCCGAGGTTGCGGATGACGACCGCATCTGGGCTGGCACATTTCATTCGCTGTGTTTGAAGTCCGCCCACGATGCTGGGATTGTAGTTCCGAAGAACCCTCCGTCCGAGTTTTGGACCAACGAGGCTCCGCAACTCCTCATCGATGCATTCGCACGCCGATCTAAGGGCTACAATTCGGTGGTCGTCGACGAAGGACAAGATTTTCCCCAGCCCTGGTTTGACGCACTCGAACTTGTAATTTCGGACATCCCGGACCCGCCGCTTTACGTTTTTGCTGACGCCCATCAGCAACTTTATCTGAAAGGGTGGAGCTTGCCGGCGAACATGCCGCCGGCGCTCCACCTCACCGTGAATTGCAGAAGTACGAATCCGATTGCCGCTCGCGCGGCGGACGTCTTTGGAGAGCGAGCTACTGGTAGAGGAACGGACGGCCCCGCACCACAGTTTCGCGACGTACCCAACAGGCGCGATCTGCTCCGGGGCATTCAAAGGCTGGCAGAGACACTCGTCGACACTGAAGGCGTGGCTCCCAGCAGCATCGTCGTACTGGTGGATGAACCCGACCTGCTCAGCGGCCTAACTGCCATGGCCGCAGGGAGTGTTCCGTTCGTCCGCGCCGGCAACGGGATTGAGGTCGAGACCATACGCCGCTTCAAAGGACTGGAGAGCGAGGTCATCATTCTCGCACTCTCGGAACGGACAGCGCCAGATGCCTTGCCTGCGATTGCCTATACCGGCATCAGTCGCGCCAAATCAGCTCTCTATGTTTTCGGCACGTCCGAGCTGCGGCACCGAATAGGTTGGAGGGGCTAACTCGCTTCCATGCCCAGGTATCCACCTGGGCCCGCTAGCACCGCCCTGTCGAGCCTCGTATTAAAGAGCCTGCAAGAAGGCTCTCCCAGATGAAGACACGCAACACAAGCGCCGCCAGCCTTTGTGCACCCAGGATCCAACGCACATCGATGCTCGCCCTCAACGAATTCGTTGAGAAGAACGTTGAGGTCGTTCTCGAATAACGCTTGCAGACCCCCGAGAACGAAATCCCCCCTCGTTGCAGCGTAGATGAAAAATCCAAAGTGCAGGGGAACCAGTAGCTCCGAGAGGGCATGGAGCTCAATGCCAGCGTGAACGGCAGTGAGTCGAATGAGCCGATGGGCGTAGGAATGAACGAGGGTGACGACATGACGGTACACCACGTCAAGCTCATCATCGACGGTCGCTATGCGCTTGAGGATGTCTAGGCGCGCGTCGCCTGGAGTGGCATATCTTTCTTCAAGACCGCCGCATCGAGACCTAAGCCATTTGGCTACCGATTGCGGATCAAGACCGACATAGATCGCCTCCGCTTCGCTGATATCCCCATAGATCTCGTAGGCGCCTCGCTTATGGTCTCGATAGGTTATCAGCTCGGAAGCACCCGGCTCATTCGGCCCGCGGGTGTAGCCAAAGTGGCCAGATAGTATCGGGAACTTATCCACGAGTTCGACCCGCTCAAGTCCAGCACGCTTCAGCGCTCCAGCGTAAAGGACATCGTAGCGATGCCGTTGCGCAGACAAGGGCTCCGTACCCTCAACGAGGTCTCGGAGCGTGCTTCTACCTTCGGATACGCCCAAAGCGATCGTCATCGCCTGTTCTTCTGAGCGCGTCTTTAGATCACCGGAGAGTTCATCCGTTGCCGATGGAATTGCAGCTTCAGCGCCAACGGTTGCGGCAGCAAGCATCCGCTCGATCGTTGCAGCATCGAGGCCGCTCGCAGCAAGTTGCCGCCGAAGGCCATCGGCAGTGGGTCGCCCTTCGAGCATACTCTTCCCAGGCATCCCTTCGAGTATCCACTGCAGCGCTCTTGGGCCACCGCCGGCATCCTCCAACGCGCGAAGGGTCTCGAGCGAAGGCGGGTTGACAACGACAACGCTTCTGGGGGTGAAGACCGATGCCGCTCGGTGGACATTTATCTCCATTCGTTCGCCGTTACTGGCTTTGGTAAAGCCAAAACTTCCTAGGCGCTGGGAACACTCAGGGCAATCGAACGTGACCTCGCTGCCCGTGGCAGTGCCAGGCAAATGTATTCGGGAAGCTTGATGCTGACGGCAACGCGGGATGTGCGGCTCGCGAAGCTCACCGGTGGACTTGGAGTAAGCCACGAATTGAAGCTGACCACGGCGTTTGGGTTGGCCGCACTTGCACGATCCTTCAGGCGAGTCATGAATTCTGTAGCAGTTCCAGCAGTACCAGATTTCAGGAAACGGCTTCAGGTGCACGCCTCGCGTACGATTTAGTAGCTTAAGGACGATCGACGTGCCCTTCTTGTTCAGATCAGCAAGGAATCCGCGGTCTCTCCCAGTTGCTTGCCATGGTCCGGCAAGGCGCCGCAGCTCATTCTTGAGCGATCGTTCGTCGATATTGGACCGAGCTTCTGCACCGGACCAATCGGCGACGATCCAGATTCCCCCCTGAACGTCGACGGTTTGTTTCGGCAAGTAGCCAAACTGAATTTGTGAGAGGCTGCGCTTTACCCTCATGACGACCTGTCCAGGTAAACTGGAACCTGCTCCTCGACATCCCGCAACGAGATCATCGGCTTGCCCGCGGCGTCGGAGCCACTCTTGATATCAGGGTGCGGCCTGATGATGTTCTGCTCAAACCGGTCGAACCATCGTTCGAGATCCTCGGCCAACTTTGGGTCGTCCGCCGCCGTGATCCCAAGATAGCCCATGACGGCTTCTCGCTCTTTGCCAATATCGAACGCTCCACTTGTGGCAAGCGCTCGCAGCGCCGACACCATGTAGAGCGACTTTCCTGCCCTCGGTTCGTGGATAGTGAGTATGCGGGCTAGTTCGAGGCCAGGAATCGTTCGTTCTAGTACGCGCCTGCTTTTCCGGGTAATCGGGATCGGTTCAATGAAGCGATCTCCTTGCGACACGAATTTGTCAAACGACCTGAAGATGCTCGCATCGCGCTCCCGGCCAATCTTATGGATGACGAAGACGATGCCTGGATATCGACGACCCACGCGCGCCGTCGCCTGGATGAATTCCGCGCTACCAAGCGGAAGGCCAGCCATCACCATTACATTAAGCCGATCGATGTCCACTCCATGCGACATCATTGATGAGGCAGTGATCAGATGAACTCGGTCCTCGAATTCGCTTTCCGGTTTCTCAAGGCGCTCCAAAATCTTCGCTACGTCCTTGAAATCCGTCCGACCGGTGAGTACTTCGTGATTGAGTCGCTTTCCATTTTCGGGGCGAATCTGACCACTCTGGATCGAACGCTGAATGGCGTCTAGATCTCGGAGAGTGTTGCCATAGATGACTTGAGTTCCATAAAGCTGCAGAAGCGAAGGAGCTTTGGCAGCATCGACGCCAACTTCTTCGCAAACACGGTCAGGATCAGTGAGGAGAGACCGAACGGCGTTTTGCATTTCGGTCGCCATGCGGTCGATGACGAATTCGATCGTCAGGCCGCGCGGCGCGATCGCCACATAGTGCCGCATGACTTCTGTTGAAGCTGACGTCCAGAAGCCTTCTTCGGTACTCGGCCCTTGCATGGGGAACACGCGTCCCTGTCGCCGATAAAGCACGTCCACCTGAGTTTCGTAGCCCTCAAGCGTGGCTGACGAGGCAAGTATCTTTGGACGATATCCACATAGTTCAGCCTGGAGACCATCGAACAGGGCCTCATAGTGGGCGTCGACTGCTCCAAGGCTGTCCCTCAGAAGATGCAGCTCATCTTGAAGGCGATACGAAGGGCCGAACAGCTCGGGGGCCATTGGAAGCGGTCCGGCCGCCTGCTTACAGCCAGGCACGAAGCATCCGTGCGGACGCTCGCTTCGGGGCGAGTATGTGAAGCCGTGACCCGTGCGCTTGCACATACCCAATGGTGGACCAGCGAGCCCCCTCATAGCCCCCTGCATTCCTATCCCAGCGGCTTTGTCGAGTGTGCCGACAACGATAGTCGGGAGAAACCGATAGATTTCTTCATCTACCACATGAAATGGAAGCGCTGCTTCCGGCCATGGACATTTCGAGTTGAGACACTTGTGATCCAATCGCCATAGTTCGCGATCGAAAGCCATCTCGATTTCGCGTGCTCCGCAGAAAGGGCACTTTTGAAGGCGCTTGTAGCGGGCCAGAGACCTTTCGTCGTCATTCTCCACATCAATGTCGCCGTCGTACCGCGGCGTTGGAAGGATTCGGTTGGGCGTTGCCGAGTCCCCGACGAGAAATCCGGAAGCGAAGGTGCTTCCTCCGATCTTTTCTTCCCGCCGAACCATCTCAGCGGCAGCCATTGCGTCTGCAAAACGCTGGAGTTGTTGCAATGAGAGCATGCGTAATGGGAATCTGGTCCAAGCGGTAACGCCATGGCTTTTGCCGCGCATACGGTCGAAAAGCACAGCGGTGATAAGGAGCCCTAGATAGGTTTCGGTTTTGCCTCCGCCGGTGGCGAACCAGACGATGTCCACGATGCCAGACTCTTCGGTCGGTTCGAGGATGCAGGCTAAATTGGCGAGAATGAATCCAACTTGAAATGGCCGCCAAGAGTCATAGCCTCGCCCACGAGAGGCGCGGCTCATTGCGCGATTCATTAGGCGAAAGGCCTTCGCTAGGTTTGCGTCCCGTCGTAGATGGGCCACCCCATTCTCAATACGGTCTAGCTCTACGCCGAACTTCCGTGCCTCCTCGGCAGCTTCAGCCCGCATCTCCGTTGACCAGTGATGCTTTGCTGCTCTCTGATCAAGCGATGAGACAGACCAAGCTTCGATCCCCCATGAGCGAAGGGCCCCGACCAAGGAGTCCAACTCAGGGAATGGATTGCTTTCCAAGGTTTCGAACTTAAGACCTGGGAGGCCCATCCCCCAGTAGTCAGGGCGCAGTTTCTGTGCGCCGACCGTGTCTGTCGTGGTGAAGCGGCCTTCGTCACTGGTGATGCCGCAGTTCACGCCATAGGCCCAGACCCTTCGATCGTACCGAAAGGAATCAGGCAGCGCCTCCAGCATGAACGGGTTTACTGCCAAGCCCTCAATGCTCAATGAGGCTTCATACAGCCGAGAGTCCTTTAGTCGCTTGGCCTGAACTTGGGATGTGTTGACGATCTGGATTAAGAGCTCAGGCGCGCCCCGAGGGCCCGGGGTGACTTCCACTCTCAATTCTGCAGAGAACCCATCAAACCCCGTCACCGCTTTCAGTGCGTTGGTGAGTCGATCCGCTCCGAACACTTGCTGAAATTTACCTACGATGAGCAGGTCGATGATCTCATCGACCTCGCTCGATTTCACCCAATTCGAGCCATCGGGAATCCAGGCACGAAACCTGACTCGCGCTCTACAAGTCCAAGGGCCATTTTCAGCAGGGAGGAGCCGAATTCCAATAGCGCATGGCTCCATCCGACCGATCCGGTCCGCACCGCCGCTACTGCCGACCTCTGGGGCAAGACGGCCGAGCCAGAAGCGACCTGCGGGATCAGTGGCGGACGTCGCGACGCCATCACCGCGGCCTGCCAGCAAAAGCCTGGCCTCAATCCATTTCAAGAACTTGAGGCAATCGGAGACCGTGGCAGGGCTTCCAGGGTCGTTGCTCAAGTCAACCCTCCAAGGCGCACATATCTCAGCGCTTTCCGATAAAGCTTCTTCAGCGCCTTATTTTCAATCTGGCGGATGCGCTCTCGGGTCACATCGAAATCATCACCGATCTGCTGCAGCGTTTGACCGGAGCCGGATGTTAACCCGAAGCGTCGATCGAGAATTGACTGCTCGCGTTCGCTAAGCTCCCCCACCAAGGCTCTCAAGAGCCTATCCCTCGACCGGACTTCGATAAGCTGCTCAGCAGTGGGAGCCTCACTCGCGACCACGTCACGAAGTGATCTTTCGCCGTCGTCGTCGACCGGCGAATCCAGGGATGTGGTTCGGATCATCGATAGCTTTTGGAGGTAAGCCACTTTCTCCTTGGGCCAATCGAGTTCTTCGGCAATCTCGCCTACCCGAGGCTCTCGGTTGAGAGAGCCAGCCATATGTCTCACCGTCCTTCGGAGCTTGCGAATCTTCTCCAGCAGATGAACGGGCATCCGGATAAGCTGTCCGTCATTGTCGTTTGCCCGCCAAATCGTCTGCCTGATCCACCAAGTGGCGTAAGTCGAAAATTTCAAGCCGAGATCAGGATCAAACAACTCGACTGCTCGCATCAGACCAATCGTCCCGTTCTGCACACGATCGTTGAGCTCAACTCCCTTGTTACCAAACTTTCGAGCGAGACTGAGAACGAGGCGCATGTTGGCGACGATCATTCTTGCCCGAGCTTTTTCGCCCTCTTGGATCAGTTGCCTGATATCCGGGCTATCGACGCCGGCATTCTGCTCGCGTATCGCCAATATTCCGATTTGGACCGCGCGAGCTAGGCGCACATGCTCCTGGTGAGGCAGAAGGGGAGCCGCGAGATACCCCTTTACGAACTCGTCGCCAGGGGTTGTCGTCAGGGTTTGCGAGGCTTCTTCGTTCGCCTCCTCTTGACCGTGCAAGGTCACGCCCGCGTCTTGAAGGCCTCTCAAAACTTCTACTATTTCGTCGGCCCCAAGCTTCCGACGGAGAATAGTTTGATCAAACTGTTGTCGCTCCAGAGAGTGTTCCTGGCGCCGCCAATCAGCCAACAAAGCGTCCAGTGCTCGCTGGACACGCGAGGTAGGTCCCGTTGACGCATTGTCTTGGTCGGAACTCGGCCTGTTAGCGCCACCTCTCCCGAGATCGACATTTGGTTTACCGGATGGGGCGATCACACCCTGATCTAGGTCTGAAGCATCCCATCCATGCGTGACGCCCGATTGCATTGCCGAAGTTCCCCCGCCAGCACAATACACCGCCCGCGCCATCATGTCACTCGGGGTGCGACCGTAAGTAATTATGGTGAATCGACTGCGGAATATTCTTTGGTGAGTGCGGGCCGGGCGTGGCCGCTGGAGGCATACATAGAGGCGCTTCTGCGTGCTAATCTCGGCCAAAGGGAGGGGGAAATGCCGATACTAATACTTCACACAGCATGGATGCGGTCATATCGCGGCCTCGCAAACGACCAGCCAATCGGAACGTTCGCGCACATGCTAGAGGGAGGCGTTCCTCATGAAATTTACAACTTCTATCCACGAGGGAAGTTCTTATTTGGCTACGCCCCGGTTAGGCACGGCAACATAAACATTTCCCGTCTTGGAGCGCCAGATGGTGCTGAAAGCATCAGCAATATCACGGTGGTTTGGACAGCAACATCCCCAGAAGGGGGAAGGTATATCGTCGGGTGGTTCAAAAACGCAACCGTATTTGCAAGGCTCCAAGGCAGGACCACTAGCGAAGCGGAGCGCAAAATACTTGGAAGTGACAGCTATTTTAGTGTGAAAGCACGGGTAAATGACTGTAAACTACTACCCCTTGATGAACGTACATTCTTTTTTCCGACGAGGAAGCCCAAATTCCCTGGCTCGTCGCCCGCTTACTACGCAGATCAAACTCTTCCACCGGATTGGCTTCGGCGACTGAAGCGTTACCTGGACACCCAGGCCCGCGACACCATCTCCATCAAACGTCCCCCAACGACCCTCGGAGGACGATCAGCCGACCCGGTGTTTCGAAAAAAGGTTGAGGAAGCTGCCGTCAGGACCGTCACCAAATACTACCGCGCAATCGGCTATACAGTAGTGTCACATGAGCGAGACAATCTCGGCTGGGACCTCACGGCGACCCTTGGAATGAAGGTGCTTCATTTAGAGGTAAAAGGACTTTCAGGAACCCAGGCTGTTGTTGAGGTTACCCCAAATGAATATAAGACGATGCATGGCAGAGAATATCTCGCAACCTACCGTCTCTGCATAGTTACTAATACGATGGAGAAGCCATCGCTACGGATATTTGCCTTTGATCAAGACTGCGGTCTGTGGCGCGACGAAAGCTCAATGTGCTTAGACATTGTACCCCTGATAGGAGCCAGAATAACGGTCATCAAGCCGTCCCGCGAAACTCAACGGAACGGCACTGCAAGAGGCCGTTGAAGCTCGGCCAATTGCTTGACTGGGGGTTCGCAGAGTGCATGCTCCGATGAGCAACGACAAGCCCTGCTAAATGCGCTCGACTTTGAAGCACTCTAGAGGTCCATAAATCGCATCATGATATCGTTTGCATGCCGAAAGTTCTCACGTTGATCAGTTAGCTGATCTTTCCATTTGAGTCCGTGGAACAGATTGTTTCGCAAGCGATATACGATGATGAGCAACGCACAGAGGACTTCAGAATCTGTCGCTGCGCCCCCAGAGATAACGCGCTCCACAAGCGCTTGGTTGTCGCCTGCACGAAAGTTCAACGCAGCAAAAAGCGGCGTAAAATTTCCCGCAGAGAAGTAGCGCGCACGAAAGTATGTCAGCGCAGCTGCAAAGCCAGTCAACGACAGGCCCCCTCGCTGTTCAAGGGCTGTCACCGCACCGGCAATCCTCCCAACGCTCGCGCTAGATTGGAGCGATCGCGCTTCGAACACGCTCCACATTAACGCGAAGTCTCGGACCGCTTTTCGCTCGGTAGGTGTGAGGGCGTGGTATCCGATTCCAGAACCGTGAAGCCAACGGATCGGGTCCATTTTCATCCCCTTGGTTATTCTATGTCCTACGCCTAGCCTACCGACGCATCCTTAGCTGATCCTCTAATTATCTTGGCGATCGCGGAGGTCGACTTCTCCGCGGCGTCTTCCCACGATTCCTTTTCACAGAGCGCTGCCGCCGTGCAGCGGCTCCCGAGTTCTAAGTGTACGCGCAACGGGGCTTGGATCTTGGACCATTCGGGTGACGACTCCTTGCGCGAAGTTCTTCGGACAGCCCAACCGGGCTGTGCACGTTTCTTTTGAAGAGGGGCTTGCAGCCCCAGGAACTGTCAAGACCAAGCCCTGAAGGGCGATGCCTGGCGTATCCCCAAGCTTCCTCCCGGTGGTCGTGCAGCAGGGTGATACCCCTCCGCCAGGCATCGGTCTGGACAGCGCCACCCCCGCTCATTGGCGCGGGCCTAGCCCGGTTGCAGCAGCAGCGCAGCGCTGCGCGCAACCGGAAGGCCAACGACGATGAACAGCACCAAGCAAGACCTCTATGCCCGTATCACCAGCCGCATTGTTGCCGACCTAGAACAGGGCGTTCGCCCGTGGGTGAAACCTTGGAGCGGTGAGCATCTGGCCGGAAAGATCAGCCGCCCCTTGCGGCACAACGGCGTGCCTTACCGCGGAATCAATGTCGTGACCCTTTGGGTGGAAGCGGTGAGCAAGGGCTTCGCTTCCCCTATGTGGCTGACCTTCAAACAGGCCCAGGAGTTAGGCGCGCACGTGAAGAAGGGCGAGCATGGATCGCTCACCGTCTACGCCGATCGCTTCACCAAGACAGACACGAGCGAGAGCGGCGAGGAGACCGAGCGTTCCATTCCCTTCCTGAAATCCTACACCGTCTTCAACGCCGAGCAGTGCGAAGGCTTGCCCGCGCACTACTACGCGGCGCCGAGCAATCCGCTTCCGGCATTACAGAGACACGCAGCCGTCGAGGCGTTCACGCAAGCGAGCGGTGCGGAGATCCGGCACGGAGGAACCCGGGCCTACTACAACCTCACCCAAGATTTTATCCAGCTTCCACCCTTCGAGACTTTCAAGGACGCGGAAGGCTATTACGCAACCTCACTGCATGAGCTGACCCACTGGACCATGCACGGCAAGCGCCTCAACCGGGATTTCGGGCGCAAGCGCTGGGGAGATGAAGCTTACGCGATGGAGGAGCTTGTTGCCGAGCTAGGCGCGGCTTTTCTCTGCGCGGATACCGGCATCACCCCGGAGGTGAGAGAGGATCACGCGTCGTACCTCGCGCACTGGCTGAAGGTGCTGAAGGAGGACAAGCGCGCGATCTTCACCGCCGCCGCGCATGCGCAGCGCGCCGCGGACTACCTTGCGGGCCTCCATCAGAAGGCGGGCACTCTGGAGCAGGGAGCAGCGGCATGAGCCGCGCTCCCACCCCTCCCGGGCAATTGGGTTTCGATGCGCTTCTTGCCGACGCCCAAAGCGCCAACCAAAAGCGTCTGACCCTTCGGCACACCGAAGGAATGCCAGAGAGCGTGGAGGACGCGCTTCCCATCTTCCGCGCCCTCTTGGAAGAGCACCACGCCGCGATGCTGGCCGCGAAAGAAGATGAGGTGAAGCGGCTGCGCCGGCGCGCCCACTACATCGCGCTTAAACTCAATGGTGGGGAGGCAGGCATTCTGGCGGATGAGGACGCGCCCGGGTGCGTGCTCACGCGCGCGAGCGCGGCGCCGGTCGACGAAGTACCAATCTGGGGACAGGCAGGGGATTTCGAGATTGATGCGGCAGGGATGCGCGTGCGCATCGTAGTGGAGGGCATCTTCGGGCTTGGCTGCGGGTCGAGCTTTTGGCCAGGGTTTTCGGCGCATGCCGTTGACCTTGATAAGCCGTTTCTGTCCGAAACGGGCTTCCGCAGCTTTCTCGGGATTTATGCGGAGCCTCGCGCGCATGTACGGCCCGATGAATTCGCCATCGGGATTGTCAGTGGTTTTGTGTATCAGCACTTGAAGGGCAAGCTTCTGGGCATCATGCCGCGGGCGTGGGTGCGCCAAAGCGGAAGCTCTTAGCGCTCTTGCTCACCGCGATCCTTATCGGAGCGCGAGCGCTCTTTTTCGGGAGTGACGATGGCCCTCTCAATCGAGCGGGCCATCGTTTCATATCGCCCATCGTAGGCCTCCCGTGAGGCCTGCATCCATTTCTCGGGGTCAATCCGAGATAGATCGATCCGGTGTCCAGCTTGCTCCGCGAGCTGCTTGAGATAGAAAAGTTGCGTGCGCCCGTTCCCCTCGCGGAAGGGATGGACGTAGTTCACATCCCCGATGATCTCGCCGGCACCTTTGGCAAAATCCCTCGCTGATAGATCACGAAGGAACTCTCGCTCTTTCAGGCGGCGGTGAACATCGGCCATGCCGGTTCCGATGTACTGGCGAAACTGGAATTGGTGCCCACCCTTGGAAATCTCCAGCGTGCGGACATCACCGGCCCACGCATACACATCCTGGAAGAGGTGCCGGTGGATCGCCTGCAGATGCGCAAGATCAAAGGCGCCCGGATTCGGAACATCTTTGCTGCGCGCGAGTACAAATTCCCGCTCCACCGCCTCCAGCGTCAGCGCGTCTCTGATACCCAGCCTGTTCTTGAGAACGGACGTCCCCGGATAGACGTAGGGATCATCATTCATTCGGCGGCGTGGAGACCCGCGGCTCGTTGAAGGGCGCGCTTGCGGATATGCGCGATGCGCTGTTCCTGCGTCCAGTTTTCGCGCTCAAACATCTCAAACATCGCGACCTGCTCGGCATTGAGCGGGTTGCCTTCAATCTCCTGCAAACGCATGGCCTCACGCATCCATTGCGGATGAGCGTCCTCGTTGCCAACAGGTGTGCGCTGCTTCGAACTCATATAGATATGATATCAAAAAATAGCTTATTTCGCAATGAGTTATGGGTCTATCAACCCATTGAAAACCTTGGCATTCCCCCTCTCTTTAGCGGCTCGGCTTATTCCTCCGGGCGCTCCACCACGATCCGCCCACGCCCACGCCGGATGACATACCCACCGCGCGGCACGCGCAGTCCCTTTTCATTCACCAGGGACATCAGGGCGTCGGCGATCATCGTTGCGTTGGGATCTTCGGAGGGGCCGGCCTCGACCGCGTTTGTTTCAAGCCATTGCGCGAAAGCGGCGTTGGCGATGTCATCGCCGAGCGACTTGCGAAGCGCCGTAAGCTTTCTCAGATGCCCCTTGCTCAAAGATTTCTCGTCGATCTTGGGCGCTGATTTTGCCTTGGCCATTGCGTGCGCTTTCCTGAAATGGGAGCAGGATAATTGTCCATGATCCTGCTCGGTGCAATCCATCAAGGATTGAGAAGCGAGCTCTTTGTGGGAGTAGACCAACCACATAGCGGCGTGCAGACAAAACGGGCGCGCGTGTCTGACTCTTCAAAGATTGTTCGCTGTCCGCAGCGCTCGCACAGAGGATTTTCCGGCGCGCCTATCTTCGCCAGAACGTTGGCAGGCTCACAATCGCGCCGGCAGAGATGCAAGGCGACCTGCTTCGCGAAGCCTGGATCATCCACCCGCGCCATCGTCTCCTCACCGCTGTAGCAATGACTGAGGGCATTCACGCTGCCAAACCACACGACGTGATCGAGCAGGCAGACCTTCTGATGAATCTTCGTCCGCCGGTCGACGGCGACACCAACAGATTCCAACGCACTTATGGCCGCGCGTCCGTTCGCTTCGGGAATGTTGCCGTTGCAATGGGGCGGGCGCGTCACGCACCTGGCCTTCACCCCCTTAGCGATCCGCGGTTTCAGGAACTCCGCGATGCGCCGGGCACGCGCCAGCGTGATGAAGGCCGAGAAGATCGCGATATGAGTTTTCGCGGATTCAATATCTCTGCGCAGCCCGTCTTCAAAGGACGCCTCATCATGCAGGTGGAGGGCCGAGGTGCTCGCGGGCCGATCGGCTGCAGCGCTACGCTGCTCAGCGATACTCGCTGCGATCGAGGTGCTCCATTGAGCAAGCATCGCGGGCCACAACGGAAAGAGTACCGGCGATGTTTGCTCCTCGTTTGGAGGTGCTGTTGCCGCCAGCGCGGCGATCCGACGCTCAACACGAAGCCTCAAACGCCGCGCCGCAGGACGGGTCCGGTAGTGAAGTTCGGCCAGGATGGCCGTCAGCGTGGAGATGTCATCCAGTTTCGCGTCATACAGCGCTTCAAGATCGGACGTGGATCGCTGGATGTAAGGTCGGGGCATGGAAACTCAGGCCCGGCCGCGCTCCACCAGGCGCATTTCAGATTGAACGAAGGACCATGGGCACGCAGCCGGAATCGCCATGTGCTGCAGTGCAGTAGATCAGAGTATTCGAATACCCTCTAGCCCGTGTGCGGGCGTATGCAGTTCTACTTGCCGGCGGATTGAAGCAGCTTGCTCGCGCTTGTGTTCATTGCCTCGGCTATTCGAACCAATGTCGTTACTGATGGGCTAGTGCGGCCATTCTCCACGAGTGAGATGAAGGCGCGATCCATCTCAGTCAAGCCGGCCAGATCCTCTTGCGTCAGCCCGCTCTGCTTTCTGTGCGCTGCAATTACCCGGCCCAGCTTGGCGAGAAAATTCATACAAGAAGTGTGTTGGCTATAGCCAACAAACACCGTAGGCTATAGCCAACAAGAACCTCACTTTTCTTTGTTGGCCATAGACAACAACGCGCGAACGCGCGGATTGATGCGAAGGCACTCCTGAGGGGCCGGTTGCGCGCACCGCACTCAAGCAGGGGACAGATCTATGTTTGGCTTGTCGACGAATGCAGCGCGCCTTGGAATGGCGGCGCTGAAGGGGCTTGCAGGCACAGTGCTCGCGCTGGGATTGAAGGCATCGATAGCCTCGGCAGCGCCTGTCACCGAGACCGCGCACTTCTTCCTTGATTTTATCTACACGGATTACCCGGTGGCCGGACCGGGGCAAATCTACAACGACCCCGAAACCAGGGCGAACTTCAGTTCCACCGGCGACATTTGGTCAGCATTCGAGTCCATCTACAGCCTCGCGCCGTACCGAGACCTCAAGCTGCATCTTGATGGCTCACAGCCTTTCACATTGACCAAGGTCACCATCGGGAAGCAGACGGAACCGGATCTCATCCTGAGTGTCATTGGCGAGTACGAAGGCAATCAAGTTGTGGCCGCCAACGTCAGCATTTCAGGACCCGCGCGGGTGATCTACGAAATCGATGTGCTCCCGCTCGTTCCGTTTGGGGGTGTGAGTTACACCTTGGCGGCTCTCGGCGGCGAGGAATTTTGGTGGATCAGCGCGACCTACACATATGAGGGGGCGCCAGGTGGCGGGAGCGATCCGGTCGAAATTCCAGTGCCGGCTAGCGCCCTTCTTCTCGTTACCGCACTAGCCGGCTTAGGAGCAGCCCGCTGGCGCGGCGTCTTGTTGATCACTGCATTCGCGGTAGGGCTCTCGACGCTCGGAGTGACCGGAACCGCCAGGGCGCAGACGCCGGCTACAGATACGTCTGGAAAGGCTGGAGCAAACCCGATGCTGGGATCCTGGAGCAATCGGGGAGGCACCTTTACATTGGAGATCAGCGAGAGCGTGGCCTCAGTGTACTTTTCTAACAACACATGCGGATCAAGCGCCGTTCAGCAGGTCGCGGGCTTGAAGATGAGTGGAGATCAGATCTCGTTTTCATTCGATGCGGGCCGCACCTGTGGCAACGCTAATGCGCAGTTCGCATACGTCGAAGGCAGGCTCACGGGGAAGGTCACGCTGTCTGCCTTCGGCCAATCCGTAAACCAGACCCTACAGCGCTCCCAGTAACAGAGGCGATGAGCGCTGAGCGGTGCTCAGCGCTCGATCCCCCGCTTCAGCGCGTGCACTTCCTTGAGGCCGAGCAAGAACGGCTCGCGCCATCTCCTGTCAGACAATGTGGCTCCAATTTCTTCCTTTAGCGCACGGGCATTATCCGCGCTTTGGTCGCCAAGAAAGCGGTCCAACGTTTCAAGGGATTCGGCGAAATGCCGGCCCAGTCGAGAGTCTAGCAATGTCCTAGCTTGCGAAGGCGACGCACGCAGCTTGGTGCCGATTTCGTCGATTGCGATGTTCCAAGCCTTTGAGGCGTCGCAACCATTCATCGCGCACTCGCCCCAAAATCCCCACGCGGGGTTCTGCGTTGGCAGCGGCTCGCGCCTCGGCCGGTTGAACAACCTCATTTTCGAACTCCTTGGTTTTAGATTTCTCTATCGCGCCCGCGATCGCGGCTCGGCCGCTGTCGTGGACGACGTACTTGTTCATGCGGTGCGGCGTGCTGTTGTTCGGGCGCAGGCCCGGCTCGGGTCCAACCGCTAAACTTCTCAAAATCACGCCGAAGTCCTTCGGCATTCCGCACGTGCTCGGATTGAACAGCGGTAATTTTCTGATGCAGGTTGCGGCGCTCCTGGAGCTGCGCTGCGATCTGCCGTTCTTTTTCCCCCCGGTCTCTGTTGGAGCAGGCGAGCGCCTCCGCTTCGTTTACCTTCCGGGTGCGCTGGTGCCGCCCGGTGATCCGATCCCATAAGCCCGGCAATCCCTTCCGAAGCCGGCTGCTGCGCTCTTTCGCTTCCTCGATCCACCGCTTTTCTTGCTGCTCGCTGAGCGCGGAGCGCTCAGCCCGTTGGCGGGCGACGACGGCGCGTTTCTCCCGAAGAATGGCCTCTTGTGCTTTGAGAGCTTCGGCCCGTGCTTCCTCAAGATGGCGCTGCATGGAACTCGCCATGCGCTCACCGATCTTGGCCTTCGCTTCATCAACCGAGGGCAAGGATTCTGGCTCGCCAAGGCGTGCCCTGACATCCTTCGTTCGCTTCCCCGTCCAGCGGGCTATCGCATAGACCTCGCCATGCACATCGACCGCGACATAGCCGCGCCGATAGCCTTGGGCCAGTTCAAAGCCTCGTTCTTGAAGGGCGGCGGAGAATGCCTGTTTGCTGTCCGAGGCCTGCCATGTATTGACAAACATTGTCTTGAGTTCACGGGCATTCTGGCCGGTACGTTTGGCTTGCTGCCACTCCTCGTGGCTGAAGTTCGCCGGATCACGCGCCTGGCTGTCGATGAAGCCACGCGGCATCTGCCAGTCATGTTCGATGTAAAGTTCTTTCGAAACATCCCTGAGCTTGAGCTTAAAGTACGGCATGTCGATTGCCTTCATCTCTTCGCTGTCGATGCGCGACCAGATGCAATGCGCGTGGCGGCGGCCTTCCTTCTCATGGAAGACCATCGCGCGCGGCTGGCCTTTCAGGCCGAGCTTTGCTTCGACAGAAGCGATGGCTTCCTCAAATGCCTCAATGGGGACGTATTCGTTCTGCGGGGGGTTGAGCGAGAGACTGAAAAGGTACTTCGTGCACTTCGTTCCGCGGCTGACCGCGTAGGCCTCATGGAGCGCGCCGCGCAGATCCTCCGCCATGAAGCCGCGAAGCTCGTGAACCTCCACGTGCTCGTTGTCGTGCACGTTCAAGAGGTGCTGGGCGAGCTGACGGCCGCCACCCCGGGCCGATGCTTTCAAGATCATCGCAGGCCTGCATCAGGGAGGCCAAGGGCCTTTAGGAGCATGTTTCGCATGAGTTCGATGGAACTGCAGGCGCGCGCAATGGCGGCTTCCGTCTCCGGCCCCAAAGGGAGGATGCCGAGGTTTGCCGCCTTGGCGAGTTGGTTCACGTTCGAAGCCAGGTGCGAGCGGCCGAGTTCGGCGAGTAGCTTCGCAATGATCTTGTGATCATGGACCAGCGAGCGTCTCCGACCCGGGGAAGAGAGGGAAGTGCCCTCAAAGAGGCGGTTACGGATGTAGGTGCCCAGGGGCACGCCGGCCGCATTCCTCTCCAGGATCGCGCGCTCGTCGGGCGAAAGCCGCAGCGAGAACGGAGGCGTTCTATGTCTCTTTGAATATGTCATGTCAGCAATCGGGCGCGCTCCACCGATCTGCATGCGTGCGCATGCAGCTCTGAGAGCCACATTGTTCAGGGGGTTGGGATCGCCGGTGGGGCAACTGTCGCCACCACCAGCACTAAGTCATTCAGGGAGAAGGAGGTTTCGGCTTTTTGTTGGCTTCAAGCACCGCGTTCCACTGCGCCAGCGTTTCAAAAAGCTGGTTCGAAGTTTCTTCGGTTAGGTGCACCACTTTTCGTCACAGAAGCTTCACCCGATTTTGTCGGAAGCGGCGGAACTTCAGCCCCCGGTTCGTGGGTTAAAGGCGCGACCTGTGAGCACCGGTCAGCCAGATGCCCCGAAGCCGCCCCGTTGCCATTGCCCGTCTCCTTCTCCTGTCCATCACCCTGGTGCTGCCGGCCTGCAGCCTGTATCCGCCGAAGGACGGCGTCGAGATCGACGGGCGGGATGGGATCAAGGCGGTGCTCCACCGCTTCGGGGTCAAGCCGCTCGACCCCGAGGCACCGCTCCTGGACCAGGCGATGCAGCGGGCGGCACAAACCGATCCGATTGGCCGCCTCAGAGGCGTCACCTACAACCTGACCGACGGCAACCGGCTGCCGGCCAACTGGATCGTGCAGACACCCGATGTCTGGGGGCGACGCTCCGCCGCGGTGGCCTATCTCCCCCTCGACTGTCCCGGCTGCGATCCGGATTTCAGCCTGCCGCGCTGCCACGCCGATGCCGACTGCGGCAGCGGCACCTGCGCGCCACTGAAAGCCTCTGTGACCCGACCGGGCCAGAGCCCGGAGCATTTCTGCCTGGGCCATTCCGATGCGCTGGTCGACCGATTCTATGACCTGATGGTGCGCGCCGAGCGGGCGGTGGATATCGCCCTGCTCGCGCCCGCGGCCGATCGCCGCTTTCTTGCGGCACTCCGCAATGCCGCCACCCGCCTCGCCGCGGGCGGACACGAGGTGGCGGTGCGCATCATCATCGGCACCTATCCGCCACTGGAGGTCGACGCCGAGGCTTTTGCCCGCGAACTGACGAGGGACGCCACGCGGGTCCCGGGCGGTAAGGTGAGGCTGTTTGTCGCCACCACCCGGTCCTGCAACGGCAGTGCGGATTGCAGTGCTTTTTCCTGGAACCACGCCAAACTGGTCGCGGTCGATGGCCGGGCGGCCCTGGTCGGCGGTCACAACATGTGGACCGAGGACTATCTGCTGGATGCACCGACCCACGACCTTTCCATGCAGGTCGAGGGACCGGCCGCCGCCGATGCCCACCACTTCGCCGATGCGCTCTGGCAGTTCGTCTGCAGCCGGCCGGAGGATGACAAGCTGAATCGCGCGCTCAGCATTGCCAGCGGCGATCCCGAACCCCGCCGCGACTGCCTCTCCCACATCGACCTGCCGTCTACGACGGCTTCGCGCGGCAGCCTGCGCGTCCTGTCGGTCGGGCGGCTGGCGAATGGACCGACCGAGGCTTTCGCCGACCAGTCGCGGGTGGTGGAGACACTGATCCTGTCGGCGGCCCGGCGCAGCATCCGCATGGTGCAGCAGGACGTTGCCTTCTCAATGCTGAACGGCGTCGACCTGCAATGGCCGAAGGGCGCCATCGACGCCATCGCCCAGCTGATCGGCGAACGCGGGGGCGATGCCTATCTAGTGCTGTCGGAATACGGCGCGGACGGGCACGTTTCCGACTACAGCAACAAGGTGACCAAGGAGACGGTGGTACGGCATATCCGCGACAAGGTGGGCGAGCATTTCGGCATTGCCGAGCCGGAGCTCACCGCGCTGGTCTGCGAGCGCCTGCACGTCGCCCCGCTCCGCTTCGGGCCCGACCAGACATGGCCCGACAAGCACGAGATCGCCGTCCACACCAAGATGTGGATGGTGGACGACCGCGCCTTCTACATCGGCTCCGAAAACCTCTATCCGGTCGAGTTGCAGGAATTCGGATATGTCATCGAGGATGCCGGGGCGGCGAAGACTCTCCGCCAGGATTTCTGGGACAAGGCCTGGACCTGGTCGCAACAGGCCGCCATATCGGGCAGCGAAGCGCGCGCCTGCGTGCTTAACGCACCGGTGGCGAGACGCTGAGCTGATTCCGGGTCAGTCACCATCCCATGAATACGCTCAGCTCCTTCGGTTGCGATTGCGGTTTTTTCCTATGGCTGGAGAGCTGTTTCGGCTGCAAGGGGGGAGCAGTCGTGAAGGAAGACGCTCCGATTGAGGAGATCATGGCGTATCGGCCCGTATCAAATCTCGTTCTGGCGATCATTCCGGGTACCTACGCCTGGCAGCTTTATGGCTGGGGGAATCGCGGGCGGCGTCCACTTCGTAGTGGCGACGGCGCTAGCGGCTGCGGCGTGGTGCTTCGTCTTGCGAGGGTGGCGACCACGAACTCTGACATGGAAAAAGACCATCATCATGCTGTTAGCCATGACGACAATCGGCTTGTTGTCTGCTGAGACTTGCACTCTCGCTGGAGAGTGCCGCTCCACGTTTCGATAACTCTCGAGGGTGCAGCTGAAAGCCAAGCACTCAGCTTCATCGGTCCGCTCCGCTAGCGGAGGTCCCATGGATTGAGCAATGGGATACTCGTTACCGCGAAATCCTTGTCGTTTCGGGTTACCAGGGTCAGGCCATGATGCGCCGCGATGGCGGCAAGACAGGCATCCATCGGCCCGATGGGACGGCCCTGCTTTTCACCCAGGGCCAGGAACCGCCCCCACTGGTCGGACACGACGGCATCGACGCCCAGGATGCGGCCATCGAAGCGATCGGCCAGATCCTCGGCCAGCCAATGTTCCAGGCGCCGCCGGCGTGCACCGGCCGGCATGCGGTCGATTCCGTAGCGCAGTTCGGCCAGCGTCACGACACTGATGAAGACCCGGCCCTCATCGGCCTCCGCCAGCCAGCGGATGACGCCGGTATCAGGCTGTGGCTTCACCCATTCGGAAACGACGGTGGTGTCGAGCAGCCAGGTCACAGGTCAACCGGCCGCTTCCCGCCTTTGATCCGCCGAACCTCCAGCGATGCGCCGCGCAGGGGCGAGGCGGCGAAGAAATCGGCGAGCGTGCCTGCGCGTTTGGTGCGGCGCTCCCATTCCTCAGGGGAAATCACCACCGCAGCGGTACGGCCATGGCGGGTGATAACCTGGGGCCCACTGCCGCGGGCCTGGTCGATCACTTCACTGAATTTCGCCTTGGCTTCCGCCACGGTCCAGGATCGCGTCTCGTCCATGCCAGCCCTCGGTTTCGAGTTCTGGTCAATATGGTCATTTGGGACAGAAACGGCAAGGCTCGGTCTAGGCGGCCGCCTTGAACGTCTCCCTCGTCGGCGCGTCGCGATAGAGACGGTCGAGCTTGCCGAGGAAGGGCTGCTCCACCTTCTTCTTCGTATCGCGCACCGGATCGCAGCCCGGGAAGAGCGTGTCCGAGCCTTCGCGCGACAGCGCCATGGTGAAGTCGATGCGCGGCCGGCGGGCGGCGTCGATCGCGGCGGTCAGCGCCGGCACGTCGAAGCCAGTGGCGAGTGCTTCGGCGATCATGGCACCGGCGAGGCAGGCATCCTCCATCGACTGGGTCGCCCCCTGCCCCAAGGTCGGGACCATGGGATGGGCGGAATCGCCGATCATGAGGGCATGGCCGGTCGGGTCGCGGAAGACGACGTCGGCCTCCTGAAGCCTCGCCCAGTGGAAGGTATCGGCCGATTTGGCGATCGAGGAGAGCAGCCAGTCGCATTGCGCGCCGAGCTTTCCACCCCGGGGCAGGAACAGCGGAAGGATGGCCTCGGGCCGGCGCAGATCGTCGGGGATGGCGCTGGCATCGGGCAGCGGAAAGGCCACGGTCATATAGCTGGCATCGCCCGGCACGCGGAAGGCCAGAAGGCGGTTCGGGCCGTTGAACCACTGCTCGTAGTCGTCCACGAGCGGACTGGTGAGCGGCGCCAGGATCCGCCCCAGCGCGATGCCGAACTGCCGCGGTTCGGGGCGGCCGACCAGGTGTTCGCGCACCAGCGAATAGCGGCCGTCGCCCGCCACCAGCAGATCGATGCCGTCGATGGTCTCCTCGCCGTTCGGTCCCCTGATGTCGATGGCGAGCGGTCCGCTCCTGCCCGGCTTCGCGGCCAGGAGTTCGGTGCGGAAGCGGATCGAGCCTTCGATGCCGCGGCGGAGCAGTTCATAGAGCGCGGCCCAGCGGATGCGGATGCCGGCATTGTCGGCGACGGTGCGCAGGTCGAGATTCATCAGCTCCGTCCCGTCGGTCAGCGACGTGCGCCAGGACCACCAGGGCAGGCTGTTGGCGCGGACCAGCGCGTGCAGGCCGGGTAGGAAGGAGGCGAGCGACTTCAGGGCGTTGGGACCGACATTGAGGCCGGTGCCGGCGAGCGTCTGGTCCTCGGGTGCGGCGCGCTCCAGGCAGATGAGATCGACGTCGTCGCGTCCGTGCAGGAAGTGCGCGACGATCGACCCGGCGACGCCGGTGCCGGTGATGACGATACGCGGCTTTCTCATGGTTCTGCCTTCCGTCACAGGTCGCGATAGGGGGCGGGATCGAAGAAGCTGCCGCCGGCGACGTATTTCCGCCCCGGCGACATGTCGGGCTTCGGCCCCGCTTCCGCCCGCCCGTCGAAGGTGAGTTCGAGCTGCACACCGGAGGGGTCGTAGACGAAGAGCTGCCAGTAGGTGGTGCCCGGGATCTCGAACTCGCGCCAGGGCAGGCCGTATCGTCTGAACCGGGCGATGAAATCGTGATAGCCGACGGCGGTGAGCGAGAGGTGGTCGATCGCGGCGGTGCCGCTCGGGGTCCTTCCCTCCGGCCCCAGCGCCGGACCGCCGGCGTAGATGTGGATCACCGCCTCGCCCACCGGCGTCGGCACGGCGAGCCAGGCGCCGGGATAGCCGAAATCGGGCCGGGCGGCGGGACTGAGGCCGATCACCTCCGTATAGAAGCGGTTGGTCCGGTCGAGATCGTTGGTCTTGATCGCGACATGCAGCAAACCGGTGACGACGCCCGCCATGGAACCCTCGAAGGAGTGGGACAGGGTCTCGGGAGAGCAACCGCCGTGCCAAGGCAAAGGGCGGCGGCAGCCGGATAGAGGCCGGCGGCGTTGCCGCTTAAGGCAGCAGCGCAAGCCCAATTCGGTGGCATCGGCGTTGCATGGTCGAAACACCGGCAACGACGGATCCCGGGAGGGTATCGATGCGGGCGAGGGTACATCGGTTGGACATGGCGCATCCGGGGGATGTCTCCGCGCTCGACCGGCGCATCGCGGAAGGCGTCGTCAAGCCGGAGGAGATCGTCGCCGTCATCGGCAAGACCGAAGGCAATGGCGGAGTGAACGACTTCACCCGCGGCTATTTCACCTTGGCGCTGATGAACCTGCTGGCGCGCCATCTGGGCCGTCCGGCGGATCAGGTCGTGAAGGAGATCCCCTGCATTCTGTCGGGCGGCACGGAGGGGGTGCTGACACCGCATTACACCGTCTTCTGCCGCTCGGCGGGGCCGGGCACCGCGGGGCCTGCACGGCTCGCCATCGGCCGGGCCTTCAGTCCGCCCCTGCCGGCCGAGGCGGTCGGCCGGCAGGCGCAGGTGCTGATGGTGGCCGAAGCGGTGCGCGCGGCGATGGCGGATGCCGGCCTCGAGGATCCGGCCGATGTCCGTTTCGTGCAGGTGAAGTGCCCCTGCGTGACGGTCGAGCGCGCGCAAGCGGCGGCCCGCCCGCCCCGCACCGCCGACCCCGGCCGCTCGATGGCCTATGCGCGGGCGGCCGGGGCCTTCGGCGTCGCGCTGGCGCTGCGGGAGATCGAGGCCGAACGCCTCGGCGACGACGCCATGCTGAGCGACTTCGGCCTGCAGTCGCCCCGGGCGAGCATCTCCTCGGGCATCGAGGTGGACCGCTGCGAGGTGGTCGTGCTGGGGAACAGCGGAGCCTGGGCAGGCGACCTCGCGATCGCCTGCCGGCCGATGGCCGACGCGCTCGACTTCCAGGGCGTGGTCGATGCGCTCGCCGATCTCGGCCAGGCACCGGGATCGGCCAGGGTCGAGGCCGCGCTGGTGAAATGCGAACCGGACCGGCGCGGCCGCATCCGGGGCGGACGTCACACCATGCTGGACGATACCGACATCAACGCGCAGCGGCACATCCGCGGCGCCGTCGGCGGCCTGGTGGCGGGGCTCCTCGGCGACACGCGCCTCTTCGTCTCCGGCGGCGCCGAACATCAGGGACCGGACGGCGGCGGGCTGGTCGCGCTGATCGCAAGGACCGCGGTCTAGGTCGCCCGTCTCGTCGCGCTCGCGGGAGGAAGCCGGTTCCCGCCGGGGGCGGCGGCTGGACTTCCGGCCCCTGCTCCCGCTTAATCGGCCGGGGTGGGGAGGCGGAATGCCACAGGGCACCACGGTACTGGCACTGTCGCTCGGCTATCTCGGGCTGTTGTTCGCCATCGCCTATCTGGGCGAGCGCCACGCGCGGCGCTGGTCGCAAGGGCGCGCCGGTCCCATCATCTACGGCCTGAGCCTCGCCATCTACTGCACCAGCTGGACCTTCTACGGCTCGGTCGGACGCGCCGCCACCGCCGGCCCCGACTTCATCCTCATCTATGTGGGGCCGATCCTGATCGTGCTGGCCGGGGCGCCCTTGATGCGCAAGATGATCGCGGCGGCAAAGCGAGAGAACGTCACCTCGGTGGCGGACTTCCTCGGGTCGCGCTACGGCAAGAGCCGCGCCGTCTCGGTCGTGGCGACGCTGATCGCGGTGATCGGGGTACTGCCCTATATCGCGCTGCAGCTGCAGGCGATGTCCTTCAGCTTCGCCGCCCTTCTGGGGCATCCCGGATCGACCGAGGATCCCAACCTGCCGGTCCTGTTCCAGGACACCGCCCTGGTGGTCGCCATCGTGATGGCGGTCTTCACCGTGCTGTTCGGCGTGCGCAACATCCAGGCCTCCGAGCAGCATCGCGGCATGATGCTGGCCATCGCCTTCGAATCGATCGTCAAGCTGGCGGCGCTCCTCGCCGTCGGCGTCTTCGTGGTCTTCGGCCTGTTCGACGGCCCCGGGGCGCTCATGCGGGCGGCGGCCGAGCAGCAGCAGCTGTCCCAGAAGCTGATCGGCGACGGGCCGGCCACGGGCTGGCTGGTGATGACCGTGCTGGCCGGCTTCGCCTTCCTCTGCCTGCCGCGACAGTTCCACGTCGCCGTGGTCGAGCACGACCATCCCGACAGCCTGCGCAGCGCCCGCTGGCTGTTCCCGCTCTATCTGGTGGTGATCAACATCTTCGTCGTGCCGATCGCCGCGGCGGGACTGCTGCTGCTGCCGGCGGGAAGCGATCCCGACTTCTTCGTCCTGACCCTGCCCCTGTCCTACGGCTACGAGTGGCTGTCGATCTTCGCCTTCATCGGCGGGCTGTCGGCGGCCACTAGCATGATCATCGTCGCATGCGTGGCGCTGTCGGGCATGATCGGCAACGAACTGGTGATGCCGATCCTGCTCAAGCGGCGGGCGCAGGACGCCACGGCGCTCGGCCCGCTCGTGCTGTCGGTACGGCGCGGCGCGGTCTTCGTGATCATCGCCGCCGCCTATCTCTATCACACCGCGCTAGGCGGCTACCTGCCGCTGGTCTCGATCGGCCTGATCTCATTCTGCGCGGTGGCGAATTTCGCGCCCGCCCTGATCGCCGGCCTGTACTGGAAGGGCGCGCATCGCTTCGGCGTCGTCGCCGGACTGATCGGCGGGTTCGCCGTCTGGGTGCACGCGCTGCTGCTGCCCTCGATCACGCGCGGCGTCGGCGCCGGACGCAAGCCGCCGCTGTCGGACTGGATGCCGGATGCGCTCGGCGGGCTCGACTTCTTCGGCCAGGGCTTCCTCGGTTCGATCACCGTCAATGTCGCGCTGCTGGTGGCCGGGTCGCTGGTGGCGCGGGTCACGCTGCGCGACCGCAGCCAGGCGCTCGCCTTCGTCGAGGGGGAACGGTCGCCGGCGCCGATTCTGGCCGAGGATTCGCATCTGGACGAGCTGCGCGCGCTGGTCGCCCGCTTCCTCGGCCCCGAGCGGGCGGCCGCGGCCTTCGCCGGCCGCAGCTTCGAGCCGGGCGAGGCGATCGCCTTCACGGAGCGGCTGCTGGCCGGCAGCATCGGCACCGCCTCCGCCCGCGTCGTCGTCGCCCCGATCGAGCAGCGCCGCCGCTGGTCGCTGCGCGAGGCCCGCGCGATCCTGGGCGAGGCCTCGGAAGCGATCCGCTCGAACTACGAGCTGCAGCGCAAGACGCTGGACCATGTCAGCCTCGGCATCGCGACCTTCGACGCCGCCGGCCGGCTGGAACTGTGGAACGATCACTTCGTGGCCTTCCTGAACCTGGAGCCCGGCGCGGTGAGCGTCGGCACGCAGGTAACGGAACTGGGCTTCTACGCGCCTGCGCTCGTCGAACTGGCCAATGCCGGAGGCGATGCCACGCTGGAGCGCCGGCGCCCGGACGGCGTCGTGCTGGAGATCCGGATCGACGGCCTTCCCGACGGCGGCTTCATCGTCACCGTGGGCGACGTGACCGAGCGGGCACGCGCCGCGGAAGCGATCCGCGACAGCGAGAGGCGCATCCGCATCTATACCGACAACGTCCCGGTCCTGATCTCCTATATCGACCGCGAGGAGCGCTACCGCTTCACCAACCGGCCCTATCAGGCCGCGCTGAACCTCGCCGCGCACGAGACCGAGGGCAAGACCATTCCCGAAGTGCTGGGCGAGGACCGCTACCGGCGGCTCAAGCCGAAGATCGAGGGGGCGCTGGCGGGCGCGGCCCAGGTTTTCGAGATCGAGTTTCCGACCAACGACATCAAGATCGAGGTCGCGCACGGCACCTATATTCCGCACTTCGCCGAGGACGGAAAGGTGCTCGGCTTCTTCTGCCTGTATCAGGACATCACCGAACGGCGCCGGTCGGAAGCCGCGCTTCGCCAGGCGGCCGAGACGCTGGAGCGTCGGGTCGCCGAGCGCACGGCGGAACTGGAGGCGAGCCGGGCCGAGGCCGAGGCCGCCAATCTGGGCAAGACCCGCTTCATCGCCGCCGCCAGTCACGACCTGCTGCAGCCGCTGCATGCGACCCGCCTCTATGCGGCGGCGCTCGCCGAGCGAAGCCCGGACGACCCGCTGGTCAGCCGCATCGACCGCGGACTCGCCAGCGTCGAGGCGATCCTCGACGCCCTCCTCGACATCTCGCGGCTAGATGCCGGCGCGCTGAAGCCCGACCTGCAGGCGGTGCCGCTCGGAGCACTCCTGTCCCAGCTCGCCGAGACCTTCGCCCCGGTCGTGCAGCGGCGGGGTGGCAGCCTCTCCGTGATGCCGACCGCCGCCACCGCCTTCAGCGACCCGACACTGCTGCGGCGCGTGCTGCAGAACTTCATCTCGAACGCGGTCCGCTACGGCGGGCGGCCCGGGCGTCCGCCCCGGGTGGTGATCGGTTGCCGGAAGGCGGCCGGCGGGCAGATCCGGATCGAGGTCTGGGACAACGGGCCCGGCATACCCGAAGACAAGCGGGAGGCCATCTTCGAGGAGTTCATCCGCCTCGGCGCCGCTCCCGAAGGAAGCGAGGGCCGCGGCCTCGGCCTCGGTCTCGCGATCGTCGACCGCATCTCGGCCGTCCTCGGGCACCCGGTCGGCCTGCGCTCCACGCTCGGGCGCGGCTCGACCTTCTCCATCCTGGTTCCGCCGGCGCTCTATGCCGTCATCCCCGCACCCGACCCCGTGCCGCCGGCCGCCGAGGAGGAGCCGGCCGCCAGCCCGCTGATCCTCTGCATCGACGACGAAGCGGACGTACGCGCCGCCCTTTCGACCCTGCTTACGGCCTGGGGCTGCGAGGCCGTCGTGGCCGCCGATCTCGCCGCGGCGCGCGAACGCCTCGCCGCCGGCGAGCGACTGCCCGACCTGATGCTGGTGGACCTGCATCTGGCCGATGGCGCTGACGGGCTCGACATCATCGACTCCATCCGGCGCGAGCGCGGCCATTTCATACCCGCAGCGATCGTCACCGCCGATCGCGGGCCGGACGTGCGCATGCGCGCGCGCGAGCGCGGCGTGGACGTGCTGCTGAAGCCGGTGCGGCCGGCGGCGCTGCGCGCCCTAGTGACCCAGCGAAGCCCGCGCCGGCAGGCCGGCGCGGCGGAGTAACCGCCCTCAACCCGACGAGACGGCCATGTCGCGGCCACGGAAATACTGGGCGGCGAAGATCAGCACCACCACGCCGATCCCGATCAGCCGTCCGGCATCGGCGCCGCCGACAAAGTCGTCGATCAGGTCAGGGAAGGTGATCACCAGTCCGGCGAGCCCGCAGGCCACGGTCTCGACGAGCCCGAGGGGGCGGATCATGTGCCGCTGCGTCGCCGCCGCGATCGACAGGACGCCGATGGCCGTGGCGGCCGAGACCCAGATCACGGCGAGCCAGCCGCCCTCCTTGGGCTGCTGCAGCAGGATGCCGATACCGATTCGATCGAGCACGAAGACGAAGGGTACGAGGAAGGCCGGCAGGGCGTATTTCCAGCTCTGCAGGGTCGTCACGTAGGGATCGGCCCGGGTCAGCGCGGCGGCGGCGAAGGGCGAGAGCGCGGTCGGGGGCGACACTTCCGACAGGACCGCATAGTAGAAGATGAACATGTGCGCGGCGAAATCCGGCACGCCGAGCTTGATCAGGGCAGGCGCCGCGATCACCGCGCAGATGATGTAGCTCGCCGTCACCGGCACGGCGAGGCCGACCACCCAGACGATCAGCGCGGTGTAGATCGCCGTCAGCGTCAGGCTGCCGCCGGCCAGATCGATGGCGATCGAGGAGAATTTCAGCCCCAGGCCGGTGAGCGTGATGATGCCGACGATGATGCCGGCGCAGGCGCAGGTGGCGGCGGTGCCGAGCGCCTGGACGGATCCCGCCTCGAGCGCGCGAACAAGCTTCATCGGAAACAGCGCGCTGTCGCGCCGGCAATAGCTGACCAGGATGGCGAGGACGATCGACCAGAACACGGCATAGGTCGGCGAATAACCGACGATCATCAGGACGATGATCGAGACGAGCGAGGTGAAATGGAAGCCGTGGCGGCGCACCTGCGTCCACAGGCTCTCGCTCACGCCCATGTCGACGATCCGCAGCTTGTAGATGCGGGCGTCGATCTCGGTCATGGCGAAGAGGCCGAGGTAGTAGAGGAGCGTGGGCACGGTCGCCATGCGCACCACCTCGAGATAGGAGATCTTGAGGTACTCCGCGATCAGGAAGGCGGCCGCGCCCAGTACCGGCGGCGACAGGATGGCGCCGAGGCCGCCGGCCGCCAGCAGCCCGCCGGCCGCCGTCTTGCCATAGCCCGCGCGCGACATGAGCGGCCAGGCGACGGCGCCGAGCGTCACCGTCGTGGCGACGCCCGAGCCCGACGGCCCGCCGAGCAGGAACGAGGCCATGACCACCGACCGACCGGCCGAGTTCGACTTGCCGCCCATGGCCCGCATGGAGAAGTCGATGAAGAACTTCCCGGCACCGGAAGACTGCAGGATGGCCCCGAAGATCGTGAACAGGATGATCAGCGTCGCCGAGACTTCGACCGCGTTGCCGAAGATGCCGTTCAGCGTCATGTAGAGTTCGCTGACCAGACGCTCGAAGTCGTAGCCCTTGTGGGTCCAGGGCGACGGCAGGCTGGCGCCGAAGGCGGCGTAAAGCCAGAACAGGCCGCAGAGGATCGGCATGATCATGCCGGTGGTGCGGCGCGTCGCTTCCAGGATGACGGCGATCAGGACGGCACCGACGACGATGTCCATCCCGTCGGGCGAGACCGATCGGTCGAGGAAGTCGTCGCCGCCGGCATACATGTACCAGATGACCCAGACGGAAGCGGCGGCGAGCAGGATGTCGAGCGGCGAGAAGCGGTTGCGGTAGCGCGGAACGATCGGGAACAGCAGGAAGACGAGGACCAGCGTGAAGCCGACATGCACCTCGCGCAGGGTCTGCTGGTCGACGGTACTGACCGCGGCATAGAGATGAAACATCGTCATCGCCAGGGCGACGCAGGATATCGCCCAGCCCCAGGGGCCGCGGAAGCGATGCGTCGCGCCCTCCTCCTGCTCGACGAGGGCCTCGGCCTGCTTCAGCGCGTCCTCGCTGATCTCCGGCGCAGTCTTTGTCGTCTCGGCCACGGGCGGTCTCCCGTCGTTCCTCCGCGCCCGAAGGCGCCAAATAAAAAGGCGGGGCCCGAAGGCCCCGCCGGTCGCAGGAGACTCTTACTTCAGCTTGATGCCCTTTTCGGCGAAGTACTTCGCCGCGCCGGCATGGAACGGCACCGGCGTATTCGCCTCCTTCTGGTTCTCCGCCACCATGTCGGTCGCCGCCTTATGGGTGGCGAGCAGTTCGGCGTGGTTCTCCCACAGCGTCTTGGTGATGGTGTAGGCGTCGGCCTCGGACATCTTCTCGTGCACGATCAGCGTGTTCCAGATGCCCATCACCTTGGAGTCCTTGTCCTGCCCCGGATAGGACCCGGCCTTGATCAGCGCGGGCGCATAGAGCGGACCGTACTTGGCGGTGATCTTCGGGATCAGGTCGGCGTGGTCGATCAGCTTCATCTTGACGCCGGGCGAGGCGGCGAGATCGGTCACCGCCGCGATCGGCGGGCCGCCGGCGAAGAAGTAGCCGTCGAGCTTGCCGTCCTTCATGGCATTGGTGGATTCGGCAGGCGCCAGGCGCTCACGCTTCAGGTCCGAGAAGCTCATCCCGGCCGCTTCCAGAAGGCGCATGGCCAGCACTTCCGTGGCGCTGACCGGCGCGCCGGTCGAGATGCGCTTGCCCTTCATGTCGTTGATCGTGTTGATCCCGGTCCCTTCCATGGACACCAGATGGACGAGATTGGGATAGATGAAGAAGAGCACGCGGTGCGGCACCGGCTTCCCGGTGAACTTGTCCTCGCCCTTGGCCGCGTCGGAACTCGAATCCGCCTGGACCAGGGCGATGTCGGCCTTGCCGTCGCGGATGTTGTGCAGGTTGGCGACGGCGCCGCCGGTGGCCTCGGCCGTCACCGACCAGCCGGGCACCTTCTTGGAGAGGATGTTCGCCATCGCCCCTCCGAGCGGGTAATAGACGCCGCCGGTCGTGCCGGTGGCGATCGACAGCTGCTTCTTCTCCTGTGCCGCAGCACCATGGGCACTGCCCAAAACGACGGCACCGGCAATGAACATTGCGAACAGACGCATCGCCCAGTCTCCTCCCTGAAGGGTCCGGGCGCCTGTTTAGCGGAAATCCGCCGCCGACCACAATTCAATTAGATCGGAGGCCGAAGGCCCTTCAACTCTCCCGGTCGTCGATGTCGCGCGCCAGGACCTCGCGCTTGCCGACATGGTTGGCGCGGCCGACCACGCCCTCGACCTCCATCCGCTCGACGATGCGCGCGGCCCGGTTGTAGCCGATCTGGAAGTGACGCTGGATGAAGCTGGTCGAGCACTTTCGCTCGCGCGTCACCAGGGCGACGGCGCGATCGTAGAACTCGTCGTACTCGCCCTCGCCATCGCCACCGCCGGCCCCGGTCCCGCCGGCCCCACCCTCGATATCGGCGGTGACCGCCTCGACATAGACGGGTTCGCCCTGGGCCTTCAGGAAGGCGACGACCTGCTCGACCTCGGTATCCGAGACGAAGGGACCGTGCACGCGCTGGATCCGCCCTGCCCCCGGCATGTAGAGCATGTCGCCCTGGCCGAGGAGCTGTTCTGCCCCCTGCTCGCCCAGGATGGTTCGGCTGTCGATCTTGGAGGTGACCTGGAAACTGATCCGGGTCGGGAAGTTCGCCTTGATGGTGCCGGTGATGACGTCGACCGAGGGGCGCTGCGTCGCCATGATCAGGTGCAGGCCGGCGGCACGGGCCATCTGGGCCAGGCGCTGGACCGAGGCCTCGATGTCCTTGCCCGCCACCAGCATGAGGTCGGCCAGTTCGTCGACGATGACGACGATGAAGGGCAGGGGCTCGAGCGAGAGCGGCCGTTCCTCGAAGGTGGGCTTGCCCTCGCTGTCGAAACCGGTCTGCACGGTGCGGGCGAGCTTCTCGCCCTTGGCCCGGGCTTCCGCCAGGCGCTGGTTGTAGCCGGCGATGTTGCGCACGCCGAGTTCCGACATCTTGCGATAGCGGTCCTCCATCTCGCGCACGGTCCATTTCAGCGCCACCACCGCCTTGCCCGGTTCGGTGACCACGGGAGCGAGGAGATGCGGGATGCCGTCATAGACGGAGAGTTCGAGCATCTTCGGGTCGACCATGATCAGCCGGCACTGGTCCGGCGACAGCCGGTAGAGCAGCGACAGGATCATGGTGTTGATGGCGACCGACTTGCCCGAACCGGTGGTGCCGGCGACCAGCAGATGCGGCATGCGGGCGAGATCGACGATCACCGGCCCGCCGCCGATGTCCTTGCCGAGCGCCAGCGGCAGCGCCGCCTGGGTCTTGTCGTATTCGGCCGCGGCCAGCAGTTCCCGCAGGAAGACGGTCTCGCGCTTGGCGTTCGGTAGTTCGATGCCCATGGCGTTGCGGCCCTGGACCACGGCGATGCGCGCCGAGACCGCGCTCATCGAGCGGGCGATGTCGTCGGAGAGGCCGATGACGCGCGAGGACTTGGTACCGGGCGCCGGTTCGAGCTCGTAGAGCGTCACCACCGGGCCGGGGCGAACTTTCACAATCTCGCCGTTGACGCCGAAATCCTCCAGCGTCGATTCCAACATGCGGGCGTTCTGCTCCAGCGCCTCCTCGTTCACCTGTTCGAGGCGACTGACCGAAGGCTGCGCCAGCAGCGTCATCGGCGGCAGCTGGTGCTCGCCCGCGACGGCGAGATCGAGCCTGCCCTGCGGGTTGGCCTTCGTCTTGGGCTGCTTCTCCACCCGTGGCTTCGCAGCGACGCGCCGCGCGGGAACCGGATCCTCGGTCGCGTCCTCGTCCTCCGCATCGTCGGCGACCGGCTCGGGGGCGCGGCGCAGCTTGAGCAACGGTTCGCGCTTCGGCTTCGGGGGCGGGGCGTCGGCCTCCTCCTCCGCCTCGTCGGATGCCGGGGCGCGGCGCAGCCGCAGGTTGCCCAGGGCGGCGGCCGATCGCAGCAGCCGCGCGGTTCCGGCGGCGAGCGTACCGGGCCCGATCCCGAGCGACAGGCAGCCGACGAAGAAGGCGAGCGGGAGGAGCACCAGGCCGAGCAGCCCGGCTCCGACGGGAAGGTTCTGCATCTGCAGCATCGGCAGGAGGGCGCCGTGGCTGACCAGACGCCCGACCACGCCGCCGAGACCCGCCGGGAGGCGCGTGCCGTCGGGGCCGCCGAAGCTCGCCATGGCGCTCGCGGTCAGGATCAGCGCGACCGGGAGCAGCGCCACCTGGAACCAGCGCACGCCGCGGTGGGAAACGATCGCCCAGGCCCAACCGGCGAGCAGGACCGCCAGGACAGGCGCACCGACGCCGAGCGTCTGCAGCAGCAGGTCGGAGGCATAGGCGCCGAAACGGCCGAGCGCGTTCGCCGCCGGCGCCGTCGTGGCGTAGTTCATCGAGGGATCGGAGGGCGAATAGGTCGCCAGCATCAGGCCGAGACCGGCGGCCAGGGCGAAAACGCCGATCCCGCCCAGTTCGACCAGACGGCGCCGCAGGAAGACCTTGGCATTCTCCGGCAGGAAGGTCAGCCGCCGCGCCACGCCGCTCCGTTCGGCCATGCCCGCCTCCCTCAGCCCAGGACGTCGCGAATTCGGGTGAGGCCCTCCTCCGTGGTCGGGAGGTCGTGCACCAGGGCCACCCGGAGATAGGGCTTGCCGATCGTGCCGTCGTCGGCCTTGGCGAGATAAGCGCCGGGCAGCACGGTCACATTGGCCTTCTCATAGAGCTTCTTCGTCGCCGCCTCGCTGTCGCCGGCATCGAGCCAGAGAAAGAAGCCCCCCGGCGGCTTGAAGAAGCCGAGCCGGTTGCCGAGGATCCGTTCGGCCAGGGCGAATTTCTTCTGATAGAGGCCCCGGTTCTCGGCCACGTGCGCCTCGTCCTGCCAGAGCGCGGTGGCGGCATGCAGGATCGGCAGCGGAATCTGGGTACCGCCGTAGGAGCGAAGCTTGGTGAAGGCGGCGATGATGCGGGCGTCGCCGGCAACGAAGCCGATGCGCAGTCCCGGCACCGATGAGCGCTTGGAGAGCGAGTGGAAGCAGACCAGATTGTCGAGACCGCCCCCTAGACGGGCGGCCGCCTCGAGCGCCCCGGCGGGCGGCGTCTCGGCATAGATCTCCGCGTAGCATTCGTCGGCGACGACCGTGAAGTCGTACTTGCGCGCCAGCGCGATCAGCCGCATCCAGTAGTCGATATCCGCCACCGTTCCCTGCGGATTGGCGGGCGAACACAGATACGCGATCGCCGTGCGTTCCAGCACCGAGGGCGAAAGGCTGTCGAAATCGGGCAGGAAGCCGTTCTCGCGCCGGGCCGGCATCAGATAGGCCTCGGCCCCCGCCATCGCCGCCGCGCCGGCATAGACCGGATAGAAGGGATCGGGCAGCAGCGCCAGCGGCGCCTGCCCGTTCTTCCTGGACGGCACCACGGCCTGGGCGATCAGATAGAGCCCCTCCTTGGTGCCGGCGACGGGGATCAGGTTCCTGTCCGCATCCAGCATGCCGAGGGGCAGATTGTAGCGCCGGTTCAGCCAGGCGGTGGCCGCCTGGCGGTACTCCGGCGTGCCGTTGATCGGCGGGTATTTGCCATAGAGATCGCGGTGGCGGTGCAGGATGTCGGCCACCATGTCGGGATAGGCGTGCTGGGGTTCGCCGATCGACATCACGATGGGCGCGATGCCGGCGGGGGTCTTCAATCCGCCGATCAGGTCACGCAGGCGCTGGAACGGGTAGTCCCCCAGCCCGTTCAGGCGATCGTTCAACATCAGCGGCATTCGCGGCGCACCTAGCCCAAAATACAAATCGACTCGACCTTAGGCGCGTGCGACTCGGGGTTCAAGCGCATACCATAAGAAGCGGGGTGGCTTCACCATCAGCGCTAGATCTAGAGGCGATGGACCGGATCAGGAGCGCGAATCGGCCCCTGTCTCAGGCGTAGGCCGCCTCCTGCATGGTGGTGGCGAGGAGACCATAGCAGGCGGTCCAGGCTTCCCGCGCCTCGGGCGTGAAATCGGAACCCAACCCCTGCTCCAGGGTCCAAAGCAATGCCGCACCGACGGTCGCGTAGTGCGAAGCCTGGACGCCGTATTCGACATGGCGCCTGGCCAGCGCCTGCACGGCGGGTACGATCTGCTCGAGGCTGCGCAGGCCGCCGACGGCTGCGGCGATCATCGACATCAGCTTCTGGCCCTGAACCTTCATGTCGCTCTTGAACAGAGGCTTGAGGGTCGGGTCGAGTTCGAACAACCGGCCGTAGAAGAGCGCGGCCGCTTGTTCGCGGATCGGGACCACCTTGCTGAAGGTCCTCTGGACGAGAGCGATCTGATCTGGCGTCACCCGTAATCTCCATTCTTCCCAGCACGACCAGGACGGGTGCTTTGCAAGCTTCATACCCGACGATTGCAGTCAGGTCGGTGACGGCGGGAAGAGGTTGCGGAGAGCCTCCGGCAGACCATCGAGCTGGCGGAAGGGCAAGACCGCATAGGAGCCGGTCCTGGGCTTGGGCAGGCCGAGGCGGGCCAGCCCTTCGGCCAGCACGACCGCCGCGGGAATGCCATCGACCACCGGCACGGGCAGCCTCGCCTGGATCTGCGGCACGAAGCCCGCCAGCGCGGCACCGGCCAGGATGATGCTCTCCACGCCGTCACGATCCACCATCGCGGCCAGCACACCGGTCACCTTGTCGATCAGCGGGCCGGGATCGAGATAGTCCTGCGGCGCCATGTCGATGGCGGCATAGGAAGTCACGCGTCCGCCGAGGCCGGTGCGTCCCACAGCTTCGCGATAGACGCCGACCGAGCGCGGGCCGGGGCAGAGGAAACCGATCGGCCCGCCCTGGAGTGCGGCCACCATCAGTGCGGCCTCTGTCATTCCCACCACCGGGAAGGGGGCGGCTTCGCGAAGCGCATCCATCGCCGTGTCGAAGGAGACGGCATTGATGGCCGCATCGGCGCCCTTGGCGTTGGCACCCAGCATTTCCAGCATGCCGCGGGCGGCGATGGCGTTCTCGGTACGGCTGCCGATGATGCGGGGACCCGCGGCGGCGGTCAGTGCCACGATCTCCGTCCCCGGCGCGGCGACGGCACGCGCAGCGGCGGCGACGCGGTCGGTGATGGCCTGGGTGGTGTTGCCGTTGATCAGAAGAATGCGCATGCGGGCCTCGGAGAAGAAGTCGAGGGCGGAGACTGCCAGAACGGACGGGGCGGCGTCCCCCGTCTTGAAATCGACAGCGGCGCAAGCGCCACCTAGGCTTGCCCGCATGAAACGGCTGCCCCTCCTGCCGATCGAGGCCTTCGTCGCGACGGCGCGGGCGCTGAACCTGACGCGGGCGGCCGCGCAGATGAGCCTGACGGTGCCGGCGTTGAGCCGCCGCATCCAGCTGCTGGAACACCACCTGGGGACGAAGCTGTTTCATCGCCTGCCCCGCGGGCTCAGCCTGACCGAGGCCGGCAGGATGTACTTCAATGCGATCGCACCCTCCTGGGATCGCGTGGCCGAGGCGACCGAGCAGGCGCGGATACCGGCGCGGGCGAAGGCGCTCAGGGTCGGCGTCATGCCGACCTTCGCCGCCAACTGGCTGGTACCGCGCCTGGGCCAGTTCCACAGCCGATATCCAGGCGTCGAAGTGGAGCTGGAAACCTCGCCCGACATCATCGACCTGCCGGCACGCCCCGATATCGATTGTGTCATCCGGCTGGGCCAGGGCCCGTGGGAAGGCACGATGGGGGAACAGCTGCTACCGGTCGACGCCTATCCGGTGGCGAGCCCCGACTTCATCGCCGATGCCCCGCCGGTCGCGCATGCGCGCGACCTGCTGCACCAGCCCCTGATCGGGTCCAGCCACCAGCCTGATTTCTGGCGCGAATGGTTCGGCGGGGCCGGGATCGAGCTGGTGCAGGCTCCACAGCGGAGCTTCGACAACCTGCAGCTCGTCTACGAGGCCTCCGCCTCGCGGATGGGCATCGCCATCGGGCTTGATCCCCTCGTGCGCCCCTATCTGGACAGCGGCCGCCTGCGGCGCCTGTTCCCATCGTCGGTGCGGCTGTCGCGGAGCTTCCACCTGTTGCGGCGGAGCCGGGAGAGTGATGCCGGTGCCTTCCTCGTCTTTCGCGACTGGCTGCGGAGCGAAGCCGCGAGCCACCTCGCCCGCCGGCTTGAATTTTCCTGAAGGTTGCGCCGCCGCAATCGAATGGTCGGACGGCGCGCCGGTGCCTAGAGAAGCATCGCGACGACAGCATCAGGACAGATCATGCCCACCTACCGGCTGCACTACTTTCCGGAATCCGGCAACAGCTACAAGCTGGCACTGATGCTGACGCTCTGTGGCCAGACCTTCGAGCCGGTCTGGACCGATTTCGGCGGCGGCGTCACCCGCACGCCGGAGTGGCGGCAGGCCGTCAACCCGATGGGCGAAATCCCGGTATTGGAGGTGGATGGCGAGCGGCGGACGCAGACGGCGCCGATCCTGCTGCAGCTCGCCGATACCTACGGCCGGTTCGGCGGCGCCACGGAGGCGGAGCGCTTCGAGGTGCTGCGCTGGCTGTTCTGGGACAATCAGAAGCTCACCGGCTTCATGGCGACCTATCGCTACCTGCGGGCCTTCACGCCTTCGCCCGACCCTCAGGTGCTGGCCTATCTGAAGCGGCGGCTGGACGATTTCCTTGGCATCGCCGAGCGCGCCTTCGAGGAACGGCCCTTCATCATCGGCGACCGGCCGACGGTGGCCGACCTGTCGATGATCGCCTATCTGTCGTTTCCGAAGGAGGAAGCCGGCTACGACCTCGCCGCCAGCCATCCGGCGATCCACGCCTGGCTCCAGCGGATCGCGAGCCTGCCCGGTTGGAAGGCTCCCTATGACTTGCTGCCGGGCCGGCGCCTGAAGCGCTACGTGTAGAAGCGGGCGGGCGCCGCAGCGCCCGCCCCTTCGGATCACTCCGCCGCGGCGGCGTAGTTGCCGGCGCGCCGGCGGGCGTGGATGGCGGCGGCCTTGTCCAGCGCCTCGTCGTATTCGCGGGTGAGGCGTGCGACCAGTTCGGCCACGGGCACGACCTTCTTGACCGCGCCGATGCCCTGGCCTGAACCCCAGATGTCCCGCCAGGCCTTCGACTTGCTGCTGCCGCCCGACCCGAAGCTCATCTTCGAGGGGTCCGACTGCGGCAGGTTGTCGGGATCGAGGCCCGCATTGACGATCGACGGGCGCAGATAATTGCCGTGCACGCCGGTGAAGAGGTTGGAATAGACGATGTCGGCGGCATCCGAGCCGACGATCATCTCCTTGTAGTTCTCGGCGGCATTCGCCTCCTTCGTGGCGATGAAGGCCGAGCCGATATAGGCGAGGTCGGCGCCCATGGCCTGGGCGGCGAGGATGGCCTTGCCGGTGGCGATCGAGCCCGACAGCGCCAGCGGCCCGTCGAACCACTCCCGGATGTCCTGGATCAGCGCCAGCGGCGAGGTCGTGCCGGCATGACCACCGGCGCCCGCGGCCACCGCGATCAGGCCGTCGGCGCCCTTCTCGATCGCCTTCCTGGCGAACTTGTTGTTGATGATGTCGTGCAGCACGACGCCGCCATAGGAATGGATGGCCTGGTTCAGGTCCTCGCGGGCGCCGAGCGAGGTGATGACGATCGGGGCCTTGTACTTCACACAGAGGTCGACGTCGTGCTGCAGCCGATCGTTCGACTTGTGCACGATCTGGTTGACCGCGTAGGGGGCGGCCGGGGTGTCCGGATGCGCCTGGTTATGGGCGTCGAGCTCCTCGTTGATGCGCTTCAACCAGGCCTCGACCATCTCGGCCGGCCGGGCGTTGAGCGAAGGGAAGCTGCCGACCACCCCCGCCTTGCACTGGGCGATGACGAGCTCCGGTCCGGAGACGATGAAGAGCGGCGAGGCGATGACCGGGATGCGGAGCCGTTCGCGCAGGATGGGGGGGAGAGCCATGGACATTTCCTCGTCGTGGTCGTGTATTCGGTTATCTATCAGAATTGTTCCGCCCAGGGGCGCAGGTCCAGTTCCAGTGTCCAGGCGCTCCTGTGCTGCAGGTGAAGCTGCCAGAAAGCCGTCGCGATCGCATCGATTTTGAGCAGGCCGTCGGGCCCGCGCTGCTCCTTCAGTTCCGGCATGCGCGACAGCAGGCGTTGCCCTTCGATACCGCCGTCGATGACGACATGGGCAACGTGAATGCCCTTCGACCCGAGTTCGCGCGCCATGCTCTGCGAGACGGCGCGCAAGCCGGCCTTCGCCGAGGCGAAGGCAGCGAACATGGCCTTGCCGCGGAGCGAGCCGGAAGCGCCGGTGAAGAGCATGGTGCCCCGACCACGCTCCACCATGCGGCGGGCGGCGGCGCGGCCGACCAGGAAGCCGCCCAGCGTATGCTCGCGCCACAGCGCCTCGAAATCCTCCCGCCGGAGCTCGAGGAAGGCGTCGCGCCGGTTCGAGCCGGCATTGTGCAGCGCGAGCACGAGGTCCCCGGCGGCATCGGCGACGGTCACGAAGCGGTCGGCATCGGCCTCGATCGAGGCGTCGCCGACAACGGCTTCAGCCGATCCCCCCGCTTCGCGGATCTCGGCCGCCACCGTCTCCACCTTGGCGGCTGTTCGCCCGGCAACCACGACGTGCATCCCCTCGCGCGCGAAGCGACGGGCGGCGGCGGCGCCGAGACCTTCACTGGCCCCCACGCCGACGACGAGAGCCGATTCCTTCGTCGCCATCACGCCGCCTTCTGGGCTTCGATCTCTTCCTCGACGTCGCGCAGTCGATCCTTGCCGAAGAAGATCTCGCTGCCGACGAAGAAGGTGGGAGCACCGAACGTGCCCCGCTCCACCGTCGCCTCGGTGTTCTTCAGAAGCTTGTCCTTCACCTGCTGCTCTTGGATGCGGGCCAGGAGGCGCGAACCGTCGATACCCGCCCGGTCGAGCGTGGCGCGGATCACCTCCGCGTCGTCCATCTTCAGGCCTTCCTCCCACATGGCGACGAAGACCGCCTCCAGATACTTCGGAAGATATCCGTCCATCTCGGCGGCGACGGCGCCGCGCATCACCTGCACCGTGTTGACCGGGAAATGAGGGTTCATGCGGAAACGCGTCAGCTTGTGCTTCCGGATGAAGCGCTGGGTCTCCAGCGCCTGATAGGCCGGCTTGTTCTTCACGTCCTTGAACTGGACCATCGGCGAGGCGTTGTTGCAGAGCTTGAAGACGCCACCCAGGAGAATCGGGACATAGGTGAAGCGCACGCCGGTGCGTTGCTCGATCTGCGGCAGCACGCGGTGACAGAAGTAGGCGTTCGGGCTGCCGAAGTCGAAGTGGAACTCTGCGGTCACGGCCATTGTCGTTTCCTTTCGTTCGATCGGGTCACCAGGCCTCGCGCCAGGGACGCAGGTCCATCTCGTGCGTCCAGGCGTTGCGGGGCTGGCTGTGCAGGCGCCAGTAGTTCTCGGCGATGGCGTCCGGATCGAGAATCCCGTCTTGCGCCTTCGCGGCATAGCGGTCTGGGAAGTTCTGGCGGATCCACTCCGTATCGATGGCACCATCGATGACGATATGCCCCACATGGATGCCTGCGGGACCCAGTTCGCGCGCCATGCTCTGGGCCAGCGCGCGGAGCGCGTGCTTCGCGCCGGAAAAGGCGGCGAAGCCGCTGCGCCCGCGAAGCGAGGCGGTCGCGCCAGTGAAGATGATGCTGCCCTGCCCTCGCGGCACCATCACCCGGGCCGCCTCGCGCCCCATCAGGAAGCCGGCGAAGCAGGCCATCTCCCAGACCTTGAAATAGATCCGCGAGGTGGTCTCGCGGATCGGGAAATTGACGTTGGCGCCGATGTTGAAGACCGCGACCTCGATCGGCCCCACCTCGCCCTCGATCCGGTCGACCAGCGCGATCATCTGATCTTCCTTGCGGGCGTCGGTGCCGAAGGCGAGCGCCCGACCTCCCTCTTGAGCGATGCGGTCGACCAGCGGCTGCAGTTTCTCGGCGCTCCGGCGCACGACGCAGGCGGCATAGCCCTCGCGGGCGAAGCGGCGGGCGATGGCGCCGCCGGTGGCGTCGCCCGCGCCGACGACCAGGGCGGCCTTCGCTTTCGCCATCGATTCCTCCCGCGCTTCCTTGAGTTCCCTTTTGGAACTCACTACAGTGTCCGTTCTGAATCGGAACTTGTCAAGCCGGTCGAGCGGCTGGGGCGGGAGGCGGCGCATGCGCTGGAACGAACTGGAGAAGGAAAGCTGTTCGGTGGCGCGCACGATATCGGTGATCGGAGACCGGTGGACTCTGATGATCCTGCGCGACTGTTTTACCCGCGTTCGCCGGTTCGAAGCCTTCCAGGCGAGCCTCGGCATCACCCGCCACCTGCTGGCCGACCGGTTGCGCAAGCTGGTGGAGGAAGGCGTGCTCCGCAAGGAGGCCTATCAGGACCGCCCCCGGCGCTACGAGTACCGCTTGACGCCGAAGGGACTGGAACTGCACCCGCTGATGATGGCGCTGGTTCATTGGGGAGACACGCACATGGCATCGAGGCGCGGCCGCCCGCTGCTGCACAGGCACAAGCAGTGCGGCCATGTCTTCGATCCGGTCCTCACCTGCTCGGTCTGCGGGGAGGCCGTGGGCGCCCGCGACGTCGAAGTGCTTCCCGGGCCGGGCGCGGCAGTGTCCGCGAGAGCGCGAATGGGCGCCCGCTAACTCTCTCTTCCGTCTCGGGAAGAGCGGGAGTCGGCGGGCGGGTGCGTCCTCAGCCAATGCCGGGCGATCTCGTCCCGGCGGGCGAACCAGAAGCCGCCCTTGTCGCGCATGTGACGCAGCACCCGGTCGAGGCCGCCGATGCGCCCTGGCCGGCCGATCATGCGCAGATGCAGGCCGATCGAGAGCATCTTCGGCACCTCGGCCCCTTCTTTCCACAGCCAGTCGGCGGCGTCGATGACGTATTCGGCGAAGTCGGCGGCGGTGACGAAGCGCTGCATGCCCTGGTGGAAATGCATGTCGTTGGTATCGAAGCTGTAGGGCAGCACCAGATGCGGCCGGCCCGCCGCCTGCACATAGTAGGGCAGGTCGTCGCCATAGGCGTCGCTGTCATAGAGAAAGTGACCGCGCTCGATCAGCAGTCGCCGTGTGTTCGGAGACGGCGCTGAGCGGGTGTGCCAGCCGACCGGCCGCAGCCCGCTCGCCCTTTCGATCGCCGCCACGGCGCGGTCGATCGCGACCCGTTCCTCGGCTTCCTTCATTTGCGCATGGCTCTCCCAGCGCCAGCCGTGGCAGGAAATCTCGTGTCCCCGCTTGACGCCCTCGGCCGCCATCCAGGGCGAGAGTTCGACCGCGCGACCGCAGGCATTGAAGGTCGACTTCGCGCCATGGGCGTCGAGCAGCGAGACGATCCGCCAGAAGCCCGCCCGGGCGCCGTACTCGAAATGCGTCTCCATGCAGGGGTCGGGCACCCCGACCACCTCATCCGTCACCTCATAGGTGCGCTCGTTGCGCTCGTCTCCCATGGAAAGCGACAGTTCCGCCCCCTCCTCGACATTCACCACGAACGAGACCGCGACGCGTGCCCCGCCGGGCCAGTCGGCGCGCGGCGGATTCGGCCCGTAGCCATAGAAATCCCGGGTAGACGCGGCGTGTGGCATGGGACGAGGTCCTCTCGACGGAAACGGCGACCCTAGCGGCCGCATTGCAGGACCCGCAAGCTTAGGCTAAGCGAGCGGAGATGCGCCTCTTCCTGCAACCCATCCTCTACATCATCGGCCTCTTCCTGATCGGTCTGGGAGCGACGATGGCCGTTCCGGGCCTGATCGACCTGGCCGAGAAGGACCCCGATGCCGAGGTCTTCTTCGTCTCGGGCGCCATCACGGTCTTCATCGGCTCGATGCTGGCGCTGACCAGCCGGGGCAACATCGCCAATATCAGCCCGCGCCAGGGTTTCGTCCTGACCGTCCTGTCCTGGGTCGTCGTCTCGGGCTTCGGCGCCCTGCCCTTTGCCCTCTCGCGCATGGAACTGTCCTTCGCCGATTCCTACTTCGAGGCGATGTCGGGCCTGACCACTACCGGCGCCACGGTGATCACCGGCCTGGACACCGCGCCCGACGGCATCCTGATGTGGCGCGCACTGCTGCATGGCATCGGCGGCCTCGGCATCGTCGTCATGGGCGTGCTGATCCTGCCTTTCCTCAAGGTCGGCGGCGCCCAGCTCTTCCGGGCCGAGAGCTCCGACAAGTCGGAACGGCCCTTTCCCCGCTTCACCCAGGTGGTGACGGCCATCGCCATCATCTACTCGGCGCTGATCCTGCTCTGCACCGCAGCGCTCTGGCTCGCGGGGATGACGCCGTTCGAAGCCATCCTTCATGCCATGAGCGCCGTATCGACCGGCGGTTTCTCGAGCCGGGACGCCTCGGTGGGGCATTTCGACAGCCTGACCATCGACTGGATCCTGATCCTGTTCATGTTGGCGGGCGGGCTGCCGCTCACCTGGTACATCCGGGTGCTGCGCGAGGGCGGCCGGGTGGTCGTGGAAGACAGTCAGGTCTGGGTCTTCGTCCTCATGACCCTGGGCATAAGCCTCTCCCTCACCCTATGGCTGATGACGACAGGGGACTGGCCCGCATGGCGGGCCTTCACGCTCGCCACGTTCAATGTCTCGTCGATCATCACCACGACCGGCTTCGTGCACGGCGACTACTCCCTGTGGGGACCCTATGCCGTGATGATCTTTTTCCTGCTCTGCTTCGTCGGGGGTTGCTCGGGCTCCACCTCGGGTGGGATCAAGGTCTTCCGCTGGCAGATCTTCATCGTCGGGCTGCGCCGGCTGGCGATCCACAATTTCGCGCCCAACAGGATCATCCCGCTCTTCTACAGCGGCCGGCGCGTGAGTCAGGAGACCCTGTTCTCGGTCTTCGGCTTCATCCTGCTCTTCATCGTTGTCTTCGGCCTGATAGCTCTGGCGGGCGGCCTGCTCGGGCTTGATTTCGTAACGGCGACGAGCGGCGCCGCTGCGACCATGTCGAATTCCGGTCCCGGCCTCGGCGAGGTCATCGGCCCGGCCGGCACCTACAAGCCGATATCGGACAGTGCAAAGTGGCTGTTCTCCTTCTCGATGCTGCTCGGCCGGTTGGAGATGCTGACCGTCATGGTGCTGCTGTTTCCTTCCTTCTGGCGGACCTGACCGCGCGATTCTCGTGCAGCACGAGGCCGATGCCGGCCGCGACGATCAGGGCCGAACCGCACCAGGCAAACAGGTCCGGCAGGTCGTTGAACCAGAGGAATCCGAGCGCAGTCGCCCCGACGAGCTGGACGTAGTGGAAGGGTGCCACCACGGAAACCTGCCCGTAGGTGAAGGCGCGGGCGACGCAGTAGTGGCCGATGCCGCCGAATACCCCGAGCGAGGCGAACAGCGCCAGATGCGTCAGGCTCTCCGGCGTACGCCAGAAGAACGGCACCGCGAAGACGGAGATGACCGTGGCGACCAGCCCGCTATAGGCCGTCGTCACCGCGGCCGGATCATGCGCGGCGATCCGCCGGGTCACGATCTGGTAGAGGGCATAGCAGAGGGCCGAGCCGAAGCAGAGCGCTGCACCGAAGCCGAGCGCTCCGACACCCGGGCGCACGATCACCAGCATGCCCGCGAAGCCGCCGGCGACCGCGAGCCAACGGGCGGTGCCGACCGTTTCGCCGAGCAGCGGGCCGGCGAGCACGGCGACCAGGATCGGTGCCATGAAGGTGATCGCCGTCGCCTCGGCGAGCGGCATCTGTGACACGGCGGTGAAGAAGAAGACGGTGGAGGTCAGCAGCAGCGTACCGTTCAGCACCTGCAGCTTCAGCGCCCGGGTGACGAAGAGCCGCCGCCCGAAACGGGGACCGAACAGGACGGCAATGAAGACGAGATGACCGAGGTTGCGTGCGAAGACCACCTCGGCGGCGGGATAGTGCAGACCCAGATACTTGACCACCGCGTTCATGATCGGGAAGGCGATGGCCGACCCGATCATGAATGCTATGCCGAGCAGCGCGTTGCGTGACGTGCCGGCGCCGTCCGGCTCCGAGGACAAGCCGCCGGCTCAGAAGAACGCCTGGATGCCGGTCTGGGCCCGGCCGAGAATCAGCGCGTGCACGTCATGCGTCCCCTCGTAGGTGTTCACGGTCTCGAGGTTGATGGCGTGGCGCAGCACGTGGAAATCCTCATGAATGCCGTTGCCGCCGTGCATGTCGCGCGCCATGCGGGCGATGTCGAGCGCCTTGCCGCAGGAATTCCGCTTGATCAGCGAAATCATCTCCGGCGCGGCGAGCCCCTCGTCCTTCAGCCTTCCGACCCGCAGGCATGACTGCAGGCCGATCGCGATCTCGGTCTGCATGTTGGCGAGCTTGAGCTGCACGATCTGATTGGCGGCGAGCGGGCGGCCGAACTGCTTCCTGTCCATGGTGTAGCGATGCGCGGCCATCCAGCAGCTCTCGGCCGCCCCGAGCGCGCCCCAGGCGATACCGTAGCGGGCGTTGTTAAGGCAGCCGAACGGACCGGAGAGTCCCTTCACGTTCGGCAGGAGGTGCTCCTCGGAGACATGGACGTCATCCATCACGATCTCGCCCGTGATCGAGGCGCGTAGCGACAGCTTGCCCTGGATCTTCGGCGCCGACAGGCCCTTCATCCCCTTCTCCAGGACGAAGCCGCGGATGACGTCGTCGTCGGTCTTGGCCCATACGACGAAAACGTCGGCGATCGGCGCATTCGAGATCCACATCTTCGAGCCGGTGAGCCGATAGCCCGTCCCGTCCTTCCGCGCCCGGGTCTTCATGCCGCCGGGATCGGAGCCGTGATCGGGCTCGGTCAGGCCGAAACAGCCGATCCATTCGCCGGTGGCGAGCTTGGGCAGGTACTTCTGCCGTTGAGCCTCGGTTCCATAGGCATGAATAGGATGCATGACGAGGCTGGACTGCACGCTCATCATCGAGCGATAGCCGCTGTCGATCGCCTCCACCTCGCGGGCAATCAGCCCATAGGCGACGTAGGACACCCCCGAGCACCCATAGCCTTCGATGGTCGGGCCGAGCAGACCGAGTTCGCCCATCTCGCGAAAGATGGACGGGTCGGTCTTCTCCTCCCGGAAGGCTTCGACCACGCGCGGCAGCAGCTTCTCTTGCGCATACTGGCGCGCCGTGTCGCGCACCATCCGCTCGTCATCGGTGAGCTGGCCGTCGAGATCGAAGGCATCTTCCCACTTGAAGGCGGGTTTGCCGGGCTTGGCCTTGATATCGGGAGCCGCGCTCATGGGATCCTCCTGGACAATGGAAACACGGCGCTTTTCTACACCAAGACGGGGCGGGGGAAAGCCGCGCATGTCCCGACGTCACCGCGACGACAAACCGCTATTTTCGCTATTGACGAAAGCATTCACCGTGTACACTCGCCTGTAATTCAACGCCTGGGGTGAGTTTCGAGACAATGTTCAAGCCTCCGTTCGCGCGCGGTGGGGATGCTGCGGGTGCAGTGATCGACGCCAAGGTTAAGTGGTTCAACCCGACCAAAGGATTTGGCTTCGTCACGGTCGCGGACGGATCGGAGGATGTCTTCATCCACGCCTCGGCGCTCCAGGCCCATGGCGTGATGTCCCTGTCCGAGGGCGCCACCGTTCGCTGCGAGGTGGTGCAGGGCCAGAAGGGCCGCCAGGTCAGCAAGCTGCTCAAGGTCGACGAGAGCACGGCGACCCCGAGCGCACCGCGCCCGCCCCGCTCTCCCTTCGGCGGCGGAGACCGCTTCGGCGGTGACCGCGGCGGCTACGGCGACCGCGGCGGCGGCTTCGGTGGCGGCGGCGGCCGCTTCGGCGGCGGTGATCGGTTCGGCGGCGGCGGCGGTTTCGGCGACCGGCCGCCGCGCCCGCCCTTCGGCGGTGCGCCGCGCGATCGCACCCCGCCGGCGCCCATGGGTCCGTCGGAAGAGATGGAGGGCACCGTGAAGTGGTACCGGGCCGAGAAGGGCTTCGGCTTCGTCACGGCGTCCGACGGCGGCAAGGACGTCTTCGTGCACTTGAACGTGCTGCGGCGCGCCGGGCTCTCCTCGCTGGAACCCGACCAGCACGTGAAGATGACCGTGGTGACGACCGCCAAGGGCCGCGAGGCGACCGAGATCAGCCTCTCCTAGGGCCACCGCCGGCTGCACGGCTTTCGCATCGCGAGGGGCGGCACCACCGCCCCTCGCTTCTTTTCAGCCGGCAGCCGCCGGGACGGCCACCGGCCCGGGGACGGGAACGATCATGGGCGGAACGCTGCCGCCGCTCGCGATGCTGGGGGCGATCTTCTTCTGGTCGTCGTCGATTGTCGGCAACAAGATCCTGGTGACGCACCTGCCCTTCGGCGAGGCCGGCCTGGGCCGTTTCGTCATCGCCATCGTCACCATCTGGAGCGTGATCGCGCTGACCGGCCGCCTGCACAAGCTGCGCAGCACCGGCTGGCGGCCGCTCGTCATGGGCATTTTCGAACCCGGTCTGGTGACGCTCTTCTTCCTGCTCGGGCAGTCGCGCACCTCGGCGGTCAACGCCGCCTCCTTCTGGGCCCTCATGCCCATCCTGATGCCGATCCTGGGCCGCTTCGTGCTGGGAGAGCCGCTTCGTCTGATCCACATGGTATCCGCCACAATCGCGGTGGGCGGAGTGGCGCTGCTGCTCGACGGACAGAGCCGGCACGGCGGTGGTGACCTGCTGGGCGATGGACTTTGCGTCATCGGCGTGCTGTGCGGTTGCGCCAATCAGCTGATCGCCCGCCGCGTGGCGCAGAAGGGCGGCAGCGACCCGCTCGTCACGACCGGGATGCAGGTCTTCACCTCCACTCTCCTGATGATCGCGGTGGTCCTGGTGACGGAGGGCGCGCCGCGCCAGATCTTCTCCGCCTCGAGCGACGTCCTGCTGGTCGTCCTCTATCTGGGCATCTTCGCCAGCCTCGGCCCCTTCATCCTCTACAACTACGCCCTCCGCCATCTTCCGGTGGCGCGGATCAGCCTGTTCCCGCCGCTGGTCAGCCCGGTCGGCGCCGGCCTCGCCGCGCTCTTCGTCGGCGAGGTGATCTCGCTGCGCGACGGGGCCGCCATCGTCATCATCCTGTCCGCAGTCTTCCTGCCCAATATCCTGGGGCTGCTCAGGCGCCGACTGCCCGGCTAGGATCGCAACGGTTCATCGAGAATGTCGCCAGGGGAAACGCCCATGAACGGCCTGCGCCATCCGACCGTCCACCCCTTCGCCGCCTTCGACGTGCCCCGTCTGGTCGAGATGCGCGCGAGGGTGCGCGGAGAGCATCCCTTCCTGATCTGGGCGCCTTTCGACCGGCCGGCCGAGACCTGGACCTATGCACGCTTCCATGCCCATGTCCGGCGCATCGCCGCCGGGCTGCACAGGCGCGGCGTGGGCCGGGGCGACCGCGTGCTGGTGCACCTCGACAACTGCCCGGAATCGATCCTGGCCTGGTATGCCTGTGCGGAGATCGGCGCCATCGCCGTCACCACCAATGCCCGTTCGGCCCTCGACGAACTCACCTACTTCGCCGAGCATTCCGGCGCCGTCGGCGCCATAACCCAGCCGAAGTTCGCCGAACTGGTGAATGCCGCCCATGCAGGCGCCCGGTTCCTGATGGTGACGAGCCACGACAACGGGTCTGCTCCGGCGCCGGGAGGGATGCCCTCCAAGGCCGACCGGTTCGAGGCCCTGGACGGCGATCCCGCCACCTTGCCGACGCTTGCGCCCGATCCCTGGCGGCCGGTCGGCATCCAATACACGTCCGGCACGACCTCGCGGCCGAAGGGCGTGGTCTGGACCAACGCCAACGCGCTCTGGGGCGCCAAGGTCAATGCCATCCATCAGGACCTGAAGCCGTCGGACACGCATCTGTGCTTCCTGCCGCTCTTCCATACCAACGCCCAGGCCTATTCGGTCCTCTCGGCGCTGTGGATGGGGGCGAGCGTCGTGGTGCAGCCGCGCTTCTCCGCCAGCCGCTTCTGGCCCGTCGCGCTGGAGCACAGGTGCACCTGGGTTTCGGTCATCCCCTTCTGCGTGCGCGCGCTGATGGATATCGAGGTGCCGAAGAACCACCACTTCCGCCTGTGGGGCAGCGCCATCTGCGAGCCGCCGACCGACCGCATCTTCGGCGTCAAGACGATCGGCTGGTGGGGCATGACCGAGACGATGAGCCACGGCATCATCGGCGAGGCGCATCTGCCCAACCGGTCGATGGCGATCGGCAAGCCGGCGAGCGAATACGGCATCGCGATCCTGCGCCAGGACGGCAGTCCCGTGGAGGCGGGCGAGACCGGCGACCTTCTGGTCAAGGGGGTGCCCGGACTGTCCCTCTTCCTGGAGTACCTGAACAACCCGCAGGCGACGGCGGAGAGTTTCGACGAGCAGGGCTGGTTCAGGACGGGCGATCAGGTCACGCTGCACGAGGACGGCTACATCTCTTTCGCAGACCGGTCCAAGGACATGCTGAAGGTCGGTGGCGAGAACGTCGCCGCTTCGGAGATCGAGCGGGTAATCATGCTGGTGCCCGGCGTGCGCGAGGTCGCGGTGGTGGCGAAGAAGCATCCGATGCTCGACGAGGTGCCGGTCGCTTTCGTCCGCCCGGACCTGAACGCGCCTCCGCCGGCCCGGATGATCGAGTCGCTGGAAGCCGCCTGCGCCCAGTCCCTGGCCGACTTCAAGCGCCCAAGGGAGATCCGACTGGTCGAGGACTTCCCGCGCTCGACGCTCGAGAAGATCGCCAAGGCGCAACTTCGAGCGCAGCTGGCGGCCGAGAAGTCCTGAGGATCACGGATCCGGCGTCGAACTCACTGCCGGTTCACGAATGGGTTGGTCCAACCCCGCCTCTCCTCCTGACGGGCGGGGAAGACGGCGGAGAGATAGTCCAGGACCAGTGTCCGCGTTGCCTCGTCCGGGCGCTGCATGTTGTGCTTCTCCACCATCCAGTTGATGGAATCGTCCCACTGGCCGCGACCCATTCCCTGGGCCCGGATCAATGCCGTGCCATGGCACCCCGTGCAGAGATAGAAGGTCTCGTCGCGTCCAGGCGCCTCCGGCAGCACATCGGGGGTCTCGTCGAGCGGCCGGAAGCCGGAAGGAATCGCCGCCACCGAAGGGGCGGCGACCGGCAGGGCCTTGGACGGAAAGACCGGCGGCGACCGCAGATGCCCCCCCTTGTCGAGCAGGATCAGCGTTGCCACGGCGAGCAGCATGCCGCCGGTAACCTTGGGCCAGGACATGGTTGGGCCTTGCCTCAGCCGGCGATCAGCACCGCGACGCGATGCATCGCATTGGCTCCGTAGCCTTGCGGATTCCAGTTCCCGGCGACATGGGGCTGCATCGTCCCGGACTGGTCCGTGGCCTTGGCCCATACCTCGTAGTAGCCCTCGCTCGGAACCTTGATTGCCGCCTGCCAGCGGACCCAGTCATATGCATTCCGTGGCGGCGAGACCGTGGCCGGCTGCCAACTGGCCCCGAAGTCTACCGACACCTCGACCGCCCGCACCGTGAGATCTCCGGCCCAGGCCTTGCCGCGCACGGAAATCTCGCGGGTGCCCGGCTTCAATTCGGTACCGTTCGCAGGACTCGTGATGATGGATCGCACCGGCATCGATTCCATCGTCCGCATGTTGGCATTGTCGACCTTGCCGCCCGGGATCATCGGCTTGATCGTCATGCTGTAGGACGTGCCGCCCATGCCTGCACCGTCATGAACCTTGTCCCTGACCCAGATCCGGTTGAGCCACTTGCTGGAAACCGAGCCCGGCCATCCGGGAATCACGAGCCGGACCGGAAACCCATGGATCGCCGGCAGAGGCTGGCCGTTCATTGCCCAGACGATCAGGCCGTGCTCCTGCATCGCCTTGTTCATGGGCACGCCGCGGGAGATGGCGTCCTTACCGGGCTCGCCTGACAGATGGGCGTCGGCACCGTAGTGTCCGGTGTGAATCGCGGTGGCCTTCGGTCCCGCGGCCTGCAGGACATCCCGCAGACGAACGCCGGTCCAGCGCGCACAGCCCACGCCACCGTTGGTCCACTGGTTTCCGCGTGCCGGTGGGCTGAACTGCGACCGCCCGTTGCCGCCACACTCGAGGACCATGGTGAGATCGATCGCCTGGAAGCGCTTCTTCAGGTCGCCCAGCGCGATCTCCATGGGGTTGTTCACCTCCCCATCGATCTTGATCTTCCAGGAATCGGGATCCTTCACCGGTTCGGGGAACTGGCCGTTGTTTCGAATGAAGAACTTAGAGTTCGGTGTGGTGTCGTCATCGAGGTGATGTTCCGGCGTCTCGGCCACCAGGGGCTTCTCACCCAGCACCACGAGAACATCGTCCTTGCCTTCGAACTTCAGGATCTTCGGCCCCTGCGCTGGGGTCGAGGCGGGCGCTCCCTGCGCCAGCGCCGCGGGAACCAGGCCGGTCGGCATGCTGCCCGAGAAGGGGATCTGTCCGCCGACCGCCGCCCCCATCGCCGTCAGGCCTGCCCCTTTCAGGAATCCGCGCCGTCCAACGCGACCGCGCCGGCCGAAGACCACCGCGTCGGCCCTCTCGGGGTCGTCACGATACAATTCATCGATACTGCGCTCGATCTTGCGCGCCATGACCGCCTCCCCTGTTTCTGCCAATCCGCATGTCATGCGTGGCCTGAAGAAGAAGACGGACCAGTGCCGGAAATTATTCCATCCTGTAGCCAGGAGAGCTCAGCCTAGGCAGCGCGCCTCGGTCTCACGGGCATTGCCCTCGGCAAAAAGCTGCCTCGTTACCGAGGGGTTCATGCTTGCCTCGTGCAGCGCGGATGCGATCCGGACAAACCGGGCCGGAGGCATGCCTCCGGCGATGACCGCATAGCCGAACCCGCGACCGGCCCAGCGGGCGATCGTCAGGGAATCCCTCGTCTCGGTGACGAAGTCCGCTTCCTTCCCAGCGGGGGCGATCCATAGGCTGATGCGGCACCCACGCGGCCCGAGGTAGCCCACATGCAGCGCGTTCCCTTCGGTCACGGCGCGGACCATCTGCAGCCCCGCGGCATCGAGTCCGGGCACGCCGGAGGGAAAGCCGGGATGGCGAGCGCTGACACGGGTCCGCATCGCCGCAGGCGGAGTATCCGTCCATCGCAGATGCGCTTCGATCGCGGGGTCGGAGGCTGACAGGTACGTCGCCTGAAGCCCCGCGGCCGCCAGCACGACCAACAGGACGGCGGCCGCAGCTAGCCACCACCTCCCCATGCGGGGACGCGGCGCGGGAACGGAAAGCTTCGGGGAGGCGATCTCCTCGGCTTCCGCGAGGAAGGCGCCGGCCGTCTCCGCCCGCAGCCGTGCCAAGACCGCAGCGCCGCGGGCGAGCTCGCGATCTCCCGCAATGCGTTCGGCCATCCGCGCCCGGCTCGCCGCGTCGAGTTCGCCATCGGCGTGACCGTTCAGATCTCGCCAGTCGCTCTCTCGGTCAGCGGCCATGCTTGGACCTCAGCGGATGGACCGTCGTGGTCTCCACCGCTGAAAGCAGCGCGGCGCGGGCACGACTCAAGCGACTCATGACTGTCCCAACCGGCACGTCTAGGAACTCGGAGGCCTCGGCATAGGTGAATCCCGCCACGTCGACAAGAGCGAGGATCTCACGCGCCTCCGGCGTCAGCGTGGCCAAGGCCTGCCGCACCGTGATGATGGCGACACGACTGTCGTCCAGCGGCCAGGTCGGTGAGGTTTCGCCGAGCGGATCGCCCTCCTCCAGCCGAGCGTGGCGGAGGAGGTCGATCGCGGCGTTGCGCAAGATCGCGAACAGCCATGCTCGATAGGATCGCGCATCGGCTGGAACGTTGCGCGCCGCCAGAGCCCTCGCCGCCGTCTCCTGCACGAGGTCGCCGGCGCGATCCCTGTCGCGCACCAGCGCAAAGGCATAGGCCTTCAACTGTGGCATGAGTTCGATCAGCCGATCATGCATCCGGCCGGTCCCCGTTCCCCTGCTCCCGCAGCAGCAATAAGAGCACGACGAGGGGCATGCGCCAATCCGGCTGGGGTCTACCCCACCCTGACCTGTCGGCCGGTGGGGGGGTATTGCGGATCGGTGTATCCGGGCGTCGAGGGATGACCGGCGGGAACCAGGGCGGACATGAACGCCTCGTCGCTCGGTCCGAAGGGGGTGCCTAGGGCGGAGAGGTAGTCCTCCCACTGCGACAGCGTGCGGGGGCCTGCGATCACCGACGTCACGTTGCGATTGTTGAGAACCCAGTTGAGCGCCAGCGCGGAGGGCGCCACGCCGCGTCCGCCGGCGTGCTGCTGCAGGCGCTGGGCGATGGCGACCGATTCGGTCCGGAACTCCGTCTGCATGATGCGTCGATCGTTGCGGCCGGCACGCGTGCCCGCGGCCGGCGCCTCGCCCGGACGGTACTTGCCGGTCAGCACGCCGCGCGCCAGCGGGCTGTAGGGGACGACGCCCAGGCCGTATTCGACCGAGGCGGGGATCACCTCGAATTCGGCGGTGCGGTCCATCAGGTTGTAGCAGGGCTGGCAGGCGATCGGCGGGCGAACCCCCATCGACTTGCAGGTCTCCACCATCTTCGCGATGCGGTAGCCGCGGAAATTGGAGACGCCGAAATAGCGCACCTTGCCCGCCCGCATCAGATGGTCCATCGCCGCCACGGTCTCCTCGATCGGCGTCGCGGCGTCGTCCCTGTGCAGGTAGTAGAGGTCGATCCAGTCGGTACCGAGCCGCTTCAGGCTCTGGTCGCATTCGTGCAGCAGCCATCGCAGGGAACTGCCGCCCTGGTTCGGCCCGTCGCCCATCTGGTTGTAGACCTTGGTCGCCAGGACCCAGCGGTCGCGGTCACCTGCGATCAGCTTTCCGGTCATCCGTTCCGAAGCCCCCTTGGTATAGGCATCGGCGGTATCGATGAAATTGACCCCGGCAGTGCGCGCGGCGTCCAGGATGCGCGTGGCCTCGGCCTCGTCCGTCTGGTCGCCGAACATCATGACGCCGAGGCAGAGCGGCGAGACCTTCAGGCCCGAGCGGCCGAGAGTGCGGTAATCCATGCCCATTTCCTTCAATCCTCTGCGAGCGGCAGTTCGGCCAGCGCCGCCGACACCGCGCGCACGATCGCCATCGTACCATCCCCGCCGCCCGTCTCGCGCGGCTTGAGCCCGCCGCCGGCGAAGGCGGCATCGACAGACCGGCGCAGAAGGCCGCCCGCGAGGGCGCAGCTCGGCACGCCATGCCTTTCGCCCAGCCAGTCGAGCAGCATCGCTCCGGACAGGATCATCGCGGCGGGATTGGCGAACCCCTTGCCGGCGATGTCGGGCGCGCTGCCATGGCAGGGCTGAAAGACCGCATGCGAGTCGCCGATATCGGCCGACGGGGCGAAACCCAAGCCGCCCATCAGCCCCGCGCCGAGATCGGACAGAATGTCGCCGAACATGTTCTCGGTGACCAGGACGTCGAGGTCCCATGGCCGCCGCACCATGTCGAGCGCGGTCGCATCGACATAGGCATGCCGCGCGCCGAGGTCTGGATTGAGGGCCACGCGCTCGTCGAACACCTTCCGGAAGAAGGCGAAGGCGGTGAAGACATTCGCCTTGTCGACGCAGGTGACGACGCCCGGGCGGCCGCGCTCCTTCCGGCTTCGCGCCAGCCGAAAGGCGAAATCGAACAGGCGCTCGCTCACGGTCCGGGTGATGACGAGCGTCTCGCGCGCCTCGCGATCGCCTTCGAGGATGCCCTTGCCGCGCGAGGCGAACAGGCCCTCGGTCGATTCCCGGATCAGCACGAAGTCGATCGTCGGCGCCCGCGGATCGGCGAGGACCGGCGCCACGCCGGGTATGGCGAAGACCGGGCGCACTCCGGCATAGAGGCCGAGGTCGAAGCGCAGGTCGAGCTGGGGCGCGATCTCGGTCCCGTCGGGATAGCGAATGGCGGGATCGCCCATGCAGGCGAGCAGGATGGCGTCCGCCCTCCGGGCTGCGGCCATCGAGGTCTTCGGCAGCGCCTCGCCCGTCTCCCGCCAGGTGGCTGCGCCGGCGGGGAGTCGTTCGAAGGAGAGCGACAGGTTGCCGGTCCGGCGCACCGCCGCCTGCATCAGCTCGATGCAGGGTTCGGTCACCTCACGGCCGATGCCGTCTCCCGGAAAGACCGCGATCCGAAACGCGCTCCGTGCCGCCATCCGCATTCACCTCGGCTCAATCCCGTGCCGTCCGCCCTGGCGGCGGCTCACTTGCTGGTGCGAACCCAGACCCCGTCCCAGGGTACCGGCGCGCCGTTGTCGATGTAGTACTGGCAGCGTTCCGTCATCGCCGCGGCGGCCGAGGCACAGGGCCCGGGTTCGATCGTGCGCCAGACGGTCCGGGCCGCAGCGAACTTGCCGCTGCGATAGAGTTTCAAGCCCTGCGCATAGGTATCCATGCGTTCCCTGAGCGCCTCCCCGGGCTCCGCGCCCTCGGCCAGCGGCTCGAACACCGCGATCGGCTGCTGCTTTCCCTTGACCCGGATGAGATCGAGTTCGAGGAAGACGAAGGCGCCGGCTGCCAGACGTGCCGTGTTCTCGCCCACCACGACGCTGCAGCCATAATCCTTCGGCAGGCTCTCCAGGCGCGAGGAAATGTTCACCGTCTCGCCCACTGCGGTATAGTTCATGCGCTTCTCGGTGCCGACATTGCCGACGACCGCAGGCCCCGAATTCACCCCGATCTTGACGGTGAAGCCGGGTTCGCCGCGCGCCGTCGTCGTGCGCCATTCCGCCTCGATGCGTTCCACCGTGGCGCGCGCCGCGCGCACCGCCTTGATGGCGTGCTCGGGGTCCGAGATCGGCGCCCCCCAGATGCCCATGACCGCGTCGCCGATGAACTTGTCGACGTATCCGCCTTCCGCTTCCACGCAATCGACGATGAAGGCGAGGTAGCGGTTGGTCACCGCCATGAGCTCGGCGGCCGAGATCTTTTCCGACAGGGCGGTGAAGCCCGAGAGGTCGGCGAACATCACGGTCAACTCGCGCGTCTCGCCGCCGAGCTGCAGGTCTCCCCGGTCGGCCGACAGCCGCGCGACCAGGCTCGGCGCCAGGTAGTGGCCGAAGGCGTGTTCGACCCGCCGACGCCGGCGCTCCTCGATCAGGTAGCGGACGGCATAGGCGAAGAGGGCCGATCCGGCCATGCCGAGAAACGGCGCGGCGACCGGAAGGACCCAACCTTCCGCCAGGAGCGCGGCGGCGAGCAGGATCAGGAGCGGCACGGCGACGGCGCCGGCGATGGCACCGACCCAGGGACGCACGACCACGGCGAGAAACGCGGTGGCCGCCGCCAGCAGACCCGCGAACACGCCCCGCAGACCGATGCCGATCTCGCCAGGGACACGGTTCTGGACGACCGCGGCGACCGCGGCGGCGTGAACATAGACCCCCGGCACCGTGTCGTTGGTCGGGTCGGAGGCGCCCAGATGCTCGAGCCGGCACACCCCGGGCTCGTTCGGGATGTCGCGGGCCGGGGCGGGCTTCATGAACCGGTCCGGCGTCGTCTTGCGATCCTCTTCCGGCAGGGTGGTCCCGACCAGCACCAGCTTGTCCTTGAACAGGCGTGCGATCGTCTCGGGCGCGGTCTGGGCGCAGCGCAGCACGTCGATCAGCGAATAGGTCGGCATGGTCTCGAGGTGCTGGCGCGGCGCCAGCAGGACACTCTCCGGCATCGGGCCCATCCCGACCCGGTCGAGCAGCGCCGCCGCGAGGCCGTTCACCTTCTCCGGCGGTGCTCCCGGCGTATGCGACGCCACTTCTCGATGGCGCGCCACCCGGCGATAGACGCCGTCGGCGTCGTGCTTGAGCTCGACGAAGCCGACGCTCTCGTCATCGAGCACGGCGGCGATCGGGTCGATCATCGGGGTGCGCGCCGAGCGTCCCACCACGACCTTGTCCCCGTGGCGGACCAGAGCCGACAGGAAGGGCTTGTCGTAGTCGCGTGAGAACGAGCTGGCGCTATAGGCGAAGATGATGTCGAAGGCGACCGCCTTGGCGCCGCCGTCGAAGACCGCGTCGAGCATGGCCGACCATTGCGGCGCCATGAAGACGCGTGGCGTGGTGGTGAGTTCCTCGGAATCGAGCGAACGTGAATCCACGGCGATGATCGCGACCGGTGATGCCGGCTCGGTCCGCCGGTCCAGGGCCGACCTCAGCGTCACCGCGACGTCATAGACGAAGCCGTCGATCAGTTCGATCTCGCCCGCGGTCGACCAGATGGTCAAGGCGGCGGCGAGGCCGCAGACGAAAGCGACGACCTGCCGGTAACGCCTGATCAGCGCCTGGCGCATCCCCCCTCGATTCCTTCCCCGCTGGCCGCCCTAGTCGAGCGAGAGGATCACCGTGTTGTCCACCGCTTCCTGGCTCGCCGCCGCGGCCACGACCAACTTGTGGGTTTCCTCGCCACCGCCCGACTTCGACCGCAGCACGAGGTCATAGCTGGCCCCCGCCTGCAGCGCCGCGCCGGAAGCGGGCAGTTCCAGACGCCGCGATCCGGCCGGCCAACGCGCCACTGTCCCGCCCGGACCCCGCAGTTCGGCCTCGCCGATGCCGGCCGCGCGCGGACCGGCGAGCACGATGATCGGCCGGGGCGACATCTGCCGGGCATCGGCCGGGGTACCCCCGCGCAGAACCAGGCCGCCCGCCGTGGTCGCGCCGCCATCGGCCAGGGCGAAGCGCTTCGGGCAGCGCTTCTTCTCGTCCTCGATGCGCCCGCCTTCCACGATCAGCTGGGTCAGATTGAAGGTCACCGACCCGCCGACGACGGTGAGGGTGCGGCAGGAGCGGTAGTGCACCAGCGTCATCCGGCCGTCGGCGCCGAGAGCCACTTTCTGCCCGGCTTCCATCTCGGACAGGGAGGCGACGGCCGGACTGGCCGATCCCTTGACGTCGAGCACGATGCCGGCGGCGACTTCCGCCCGGGCCGAAGCCGCCGCCAAGCCTGCGGAGAGTGCCACAACGGTGGCAGCGGTGCGGATGGGGACGATCATTGCGGTCTCCCGGAATATGGGCGCGCGAAGCCGCCCGTTGCGAAGGTGTGGGATGCTAGGCTACCAAACGGTTTCCATGCGACGCAACGAACCGGCCGTTTCAGGTCCGGCGGCTGGTGTCGATGGTGCAGGGGGTTCGAGGACTTGCGGAAGCTGGTGTCGGCGCGCTGGGGGATGATAGGCCCGTTCGGGCTCTGGCTCGTGGCCGGCGGCGCGATGGCCCAGACACCGGTGCCGATCGAACGCCTGCCCACGCCCGCCCAGCCGCAGCCGCCGCGCGAGCGGATGGAGCCGCCGCGTGCGACGCCCGAAGCGCCCGCGGCAACGCCCACCGGTCCGAGCCGGGCCACGGAGGCGCCGGCGGGCGCGAGCGAGATCGATGTCGTGTTGCGGAGCATTGTCATAGAAGGCTCCACAATCTACTCCGAAGCCGAGCTCGCCGGATATTACCGCGATCACATCGGCAAGGAGATCTCGCTCGCCACGGTTTTCGAGATCGCCGCCCGGATCGAGACCCGCTATCGCGACGACGGCTACGTGCTGACACGTGTGGTGGTACCCGAACAGGTGGTGGAAGACGGCGATTTCCGGATCAGCGTCATCGAAGGCTATATCAGCGAAGTGATCCTGCAGGGCGATGCCGGGCCGGTGCAGGATCGGATCGAGTCCTATCTCGCCAAGATCGCCGGCCGACGGCCGGTCCGCCTGCAGGATATCGAACGCTACCTGCTGCTGGTGAACGACCTGCCGGGCGTGGCCGCGCGCGGCACCATCCGTCCGGCCGGCGGTGAGGCGGGTGCCAGTCAGCTGGTGGTCGACGTCGCCATCAGCCATTTCGGCGCCTTCGCGACCGTCTCCAACCGGGGCTCGCGCTTCACCGGACCCTGGAGTGCCGCGGCCGGGGTCAGCGCCAGCGCCTTCACCCCCTTCGGCGAACGGACCGAGGTCATCTTCTTCCGCAGCCTCCCCGAGCGGGAACAGCAGTTCGGCCAGGTCACCGTCGAATCCCGCGTCGGTTCGGAAGGCGGTCGCGTGCGCATGACCTATGGCCGGGGGCCGAGCAATCCGGGCTTTACCGTCAAGGAACTCGATATCGAGAGCGTCACCACCTCCGGCGGCGTCCATTTCGCCGCCCCCTTCATCCGCTCGCGCACGCTGAACGTGCAGATGGATGTCGGCGTCGACATCGAGAACACCCATTCCGACAATCTCGGCCAGCGTTCGACCGAGGACCGCTTGCGCGTCCTGCGCCTGTCCGGCTCGGTCGACTACCGCGACCAGATCGGCGGGCTGACGGCGGTGACCGCCGGCTATCACAAGGGCATGAACTTCTTCGGCGCCACCAACCCCAACGAGGGGCGGGTGCAGTCCCGCGCGGAGGCGAGCAGCCTGTTCTGGAAGGTCACCGCGGAACTGTCGCGCGTGCAGAACCTGTGGCGCGACGACCAGTCGAGCATCAACCTGCTGACCGTCGTCGCCGGCCAGTACACTCGCTCCCCCCTCCTCGCCTCCGAAGAGTTCCGCCTGGGCGGCGAACGCTTCGGCCGCGGCTACGTGCCGGCCGAGCTCTCCGGCGACAAGGCGATCGGGACCACCCTCGAGCTGCAATACAACGCGACCACATCCTGGAGCATCCTGCAGCGCTATCAGCTCTACGGCTTCTACGATTTCGGCTCGGTCTGGAACTACGACCTGACCAATCGCGGCCGGGAGTCGCTCGCCTCCGCCGGGTTCGGCACCCGGTTGGAAGTGACCGACTGGATGTCGGTCGATCTCGAGGCGGCCCGCCAGCTGACCCGGTTCAGTTCGGCCCGCGCCGATCTCGAGAAGGTCACCGTCCTCTATGGCCGGCTGACGCTGCGCTATTAAGCTTTACAGGTGCTTGCGGTCACTTCGCAGCGCTGTCGAACTCCTATACAGTCCGCGCCGTCGTCGGGAATGCGGCGTTGCCGAACAAGGGGTTAGAAGCCCCGGGGTCTTGACACGGTCCTTGCATCGCAGCCCGTGCCGGACCGGTTCGCCGATCTTCCGGCCCCTTGAAGGTTAACGAAGTCGACGATGGCGGTGACGTCTTGAGACAGGAGGCGGCCAAGGTCCGGCGGAGCACCTGGCGGCGCATGCTCGGCGCCTCGACGGCGCTCGCCGGCCTCGTCGCGCTCGATGCCGCCGCCGGTCCGCAGGACGGCCAGGTGGTCGCCGGACAGGCCAGCATCCAGCAGGCGGGCGGCGGCCGCACCAACGTCGTCCAGTCGACCGACCGCGCCATCATCGACTGGCGGGGCTTCTCCATCGGCGCCGGCGAGCATGTCGATTTCCAGCAGCCCGGCGCCGGCTCGGTCACGCTGAACCGCGTCACCGGCGGGCAGACCTCGTTGATCGACGGAAGGCTGACCGCGACCGGCAACGTCTTCATCGTCAATCCGAACGGCGTCGTCTTCGGCCGGGGCGCCAGCGTGGATGTCGGCGGCCTCGTCGCCACCACGGCCAATCTCAGCAATTCCAATTTCATGGCCGGGCGATTCTTGTTCGACCAGGCGTCGACCGTTCCCGGTGCCTCGATCGTCAACGAGGGCAGCATCAGCATCCGCGAAGGCGGCCTCGCCGCCCTCGTCGCGCCCACCGTACGCAACAGCGGAATCATCACCGCTCGCCTCGGCCGCGTGGTCCTGGCCGGCGCAGAGACGGCGACGGTCGATCTCTACGGGGACGGCCTCCTCGCCTTCGATACGGGCGTCTCCACCTCCGTCACCCAGCAGGGCGGCATCGACGCCGACGGCGGCAGCGTGCTGCTGACCACCGCCCAGGCCAAGGGCGTGGTGGACGGCGCGATCAATATGGGTGGAACGGTCACCGCCCGCAGCGTCGAGAAGAAGGGCGGCAAGATCGTGCTCAAGGGGGGCGGCGGTGTCGCCGTCGCCGGCACGCTCGACGCCTCCGGCAGGGCGGCGGGCCAGACCGGGGGCGAGGTCCAGGTCCTGGGCGACACGGTAGCGCTCCAGGCGACCGCCAGGATCGACGTCTCGGGCGACCAGGGCGGCGGCACCGCGCTGGTCGGCGGCAACTACCAGGGCGGCGGCAGCGAGCAGCGCGCCACCAACACGCTGGTGGCGGGCGGTGCGCTCATCAGCGCCGACGCGATCACCGCCGGCAACGGCGGCACCGTCGTCGTCTGGGCCGACAACCATACCCGCTTCGATGGCACCATCACGGCCCGCGGCGGCGCCCAGCGCGGCGACGGCGGCAAGGTCGAGACGTCCGGCAAGGAGACCCTCGACATCCGGACCGGCAAGGTCGACGCCTCCGCGCCGAAGGGCAAGGGCGGTCAATGGCTGCTCGATCCCCGCAACGTGACCATCGCCGCCAGTTCCACCGACAGCGATGGCACCGACAACGGGACCTTCACGGGCGGGACCTTCACGCCGACGGGCAACGACGCCGTCATCACGGCGGCGACGATCCAGTCGGCGCTGAACGCCGGCACCGACGTCACCGTCAATACCGGCTCGACCGGCGGGCAGGACGGCAACATCACCGTCGCCGCCGCCATCACCTGGGGCACCACGGCCACGCTGGCGCTCGACGCCGCGGGCAGCATCACCCTGTCGCAGAGCGTCACCGGTACGGCGGGCACGCTGGCGATGACCGGCGGCGCGTCCGGCAACATCACGCAGGGCACCGGCGTCACCATCAAGGTGTCGACGCTGCGGGCCAGCACCGGTGGCGCGGTGACCCTGGCCAATGCCAACGAGGTCGGCACGCTCGGCGCCTTCAGCGCCGGCAACGGCTTCACCTTCAACAACGCGGGCGACGGGCTCGTCATCTCGGGCGTCACCACCGGTACGGCCGGCACCGTCTCGATCACCACCGCCGGCGACCTCGCCATCCAGGGCAACCTGCAGGCGAGCGCGATCAGCCTGTCGAGCACCGGGACCATCAGCCAGAGCGGCGGCACGATCACCACGGCGACGCTCGGGGCGACCGCGGCCAGCGATGGCAGCGGCGATATCACGCTGACCCAGGGCAACGCGATCGGTGCCCTCGGCACCATCAGTGCCGGCGGCGACATCTCGATCACCAACGCCGATACCGGACTCACCGTGACCGGAACGGTGACCGCGGGCGGCGACATCGGCATCGATACGGGAACCGGAACCTTCGCCACCGCCGCGGCCGGCAAGCTGCTGACCACCGCAGCGATCACTCTCACGGCCGATTCCATGGCGCTCGCCACCGGTTCGCAGATCGGGGGCAGTGCCGCGGATACCGGGTCGGCGGCATCGGTCACGCTGCGCCCCGCCTCCGGCGGGCGGGCCATCACGCTGGCGGGCGCGGAAACCGGCCTTGCCCTTTCGGCGGACGAACTCGCGACCGTTCGCGCCACCGATGTCGGCATCGGGCGGGCGGGCGCCGGGGCGATCAGCGTCGGCTCGCTCACCCCGGCCGCCACCTTCGCCACCGGCACCCTGGCGCTGATCAGCGGCGCCGGCATCGACTTCGCGGGCGACCTCACTCTCGCCTCCAATCTCGCCGTCACCGCCGGTGGCGCGGTCACCCAGCAGGCGAAGCTCGAGATCGCCGGAACCACCGCGATCGGCGCGGCGGGCCAGACGGTCACGCTGGACAACGCAGACAACGATTTCCAGGGCGCCGTCGGCATAACCGCGGGGACGGTCAGCATCGCCGATGCCGGCGCCCTGACCATAGGCGGCGGGACCGGGGCCCTCACCGTCACCGCCGGCGCACTCACCTTCTCGACCTTGAACGCGGCGAGCATCGCGGCGACGGCCGGCGGCGCCATCACGCAAAGCGGCGATCTCACCGTCGCCGGCGCGGCCTCCTTCGCCGCCGGTGCCAATGCGATCACCCTCGACCGCGCCGGCAACGATTTCCAGGGCACGGTGGCGCTTTCCAACAGCGGCGCCAATGCCGTCTCGCTGGCTACTTCCGGCGCGCTGCAACTGGCCGCCAGCGGCGTGGGTTCGGGCACGTTGAGCCTGACCGCCGGCGGCCACATCACGCAGACCGGCGCGATCACCCAGGCCGCTTCCGCGGGGGCCATCACGCTCGGCCTGACCGCAGCCGGCTCCGACATCATCCTCGATGCCTCGAACAGTCTCAACGGCACGGTGACGCTGACCGGCGCCGGCAACCTGCGCGACTTCTCGCTGCGCAACTTGAGTACCGCTGCCAAGCTGCCCTCCTTCGCGGGCGCCACCGGACTGAACAACCTCACCATCGACTTTCCCAACGCCGCCGTCACCTTGTCCGGCTTCGACATCGATGGCGATCTGACGATCACGGCGGGCGGCGCCGTGACCCAGACGGCCGCGATCACCGTCGCCGGAACGACCGGCATCACGGCGACCGGCCAGTCGGTCACGCTCGACCGTTCGGAGAACGACTTCACCGGCGCCGTCGGCGTCGTCGGCGGCGCCACGGCCATCTCCGACGCCAATGCACTGACCGTCGGCGGCAGCACCGGCGCCCTCACGCTGAACAGCGGTGCATTGACCTTCTCGACGCTGTCGGCCTCCAGCATCTCCGCCACCGCCGCCGGCATCGCGCAGACCGGCGACATCACGGTCTCCGGTACCTCCAGCTTCGCGAGCGGGGCCAATGCCATCACGCTGGACCGCGACACGAACAGTTTCGGCGGGGCCGTCTCGCTCGCCAACAGCGGCGCCAACGCCATCCTCCTCGGTACCGCCGGCGATCTGGTGCTCGGCGCCGGCACGATCGGTTCCGGCACACTCTCGATCAGGACGGGCGGCGACATCACCCAGACCGGCGCGCTGATCCAGGCGGCGGGCGCGGGCGCGATCTCGCTCGAGGTGACGGCAGCGGCCTCCGACATCCTTCTCACGGCCGCCAACGACCTGACCGGCGCGATAACCCTTGCCGGCACGGCCAACCTGCGCGACTTCTCGCTCCGCAACGCCAATGCGGGTGCGAGCCTGCCGAGCCTCGCCGGCGCGAGCCTGCGCAACCTCACCGTCCGGTTCGACAATGCCGGCCTCGCCCTTCCGGGCGTCAGCCTGACCGGCAACCTGTCGGTCACGCTCGGCGGCGCGCTGAGCCAGAGCGCGTCGATCACCGTCGGCGGCACCACCACGATCGCGACCGGCGGCAACTCCGTCACGCTCGACGATTCGGCCAACAACTTCACCGGCGCGGTCGCCGTCGCCACGACATCCACTGTCTCGCTGCGCGACAGCGGCGCGATCAGCCTGGGCGCGATCACCGCCGCCGATCTGACGGTCACCGCCGGAGGAGCCGTTTCCCAGGCGAGCGGAACCGCGATCACCGCCACGGGCGACGTGGTCCTGACCACGACGACCGGCAACATCAGTTTCCGCGGCCTTTCCGCCGCCGGCCTGCAGGCGACGACCGCCGGCACCGGCAGCATCGGCCAGGCATCGGGCACGCTCGCGGTCACCGGCACCACGGCGCTCGGCACGGCTTCAGGCAACATCACGCTCTCCACGGCCGGCAACGATTTCGGAGGACGGGTCTCCGCCGCCACCACGGGCGACGTCTCCATCACCGATACCAATACGCTCCAGGTGGGTGACATTTCGGGCGCGGTGGTGACCCTGCGCAGCAACGGCGCCTTGACCCAGGCGACCGGTACGGCCGTGACCGCCGCCACCGGCACGACTCTGAATTCCGGCACCGGCTCGATCGACCTGTCCAATTCCGGCAATGCCTTCACGGGCACGGTCGGCGTCACCGCGGGCGGCGCCGTCTCGCTGCGCGACGGCGATGCGCTCACGGTATCGGTCGTCTCCGCCGGCACGCTCACCTTGCGGGCGGGCGGGGATCTCACGGTTTCGGGTTCCGGGACATTGGTGCTCGGCGATGTCGAGGCGGCAGGCCTCAGCGTTTCCGCCGGCACCGGACTGAGCCAGGCCGCGGGCACGGCGATCCAGGCTTCGGGCAACGCTTCCTTCAGCAGCGGGAGCGGCGCGATCACACTCGATTCGACCGCCAACAGTTTCGCCGGCACGCTCGCCCTGTCGGGATTGGCCTCGACCGCGACGGTCCGCGCCGATGGCGATCTGGCACTCGGCGCCGTCTCGCTCGCCGGCCTGGACATCGAGATCGACGGCGCGCTCACCCAGGCGGCCGGCAGCGTCACCGTGAGCGGCGATACGGTCTTGCGGGCCGCCAGTATCGCGCTGGCCACCGCGAGCAACGATTTCGCGAGGGTCACGGCGACGGCCTCGGCGGGCGGGATCGCCCTCGCCGATCAGAACGCCCTCGCTCTCGGCTCGATCGACGGAAACAGCCTGACCGTCGTGGCCGCGGGCGCAGTCACCCAGGTCGCGTCGACCAGCCTCGACATCGACACGACCACGTCGCTCTCCGCCATCGGGATCACCGCGGCCAACGCCGGCAACCGCTTCGGCGGCGCGGTCCATGCCGATGCCCAGTCCGGCGCCGCCACCGTCGCGGCAGATGCCGGCCTCACCCTCGGCGATCTATCCGGATCGGCCGTCACGGTGACGGCCGGCGGCGAACTGCGCCTGACCGGCGCCATATCCACCGCCGGCAGCGTCAGCCTCACCGCCGGCAGCCTGACCCAGAACACCGGCGCAACCATCGGCGCCGGCAGCCTGACCGCGGTAGCCGACGACATGGCGCTCTCGGGAACGGGCAGCATCACGGTCAGCGGCACGATCACCCTCCGCCCCAGCGATGCGCGCGCCATCCGGCTCGGCGGCGCCGAGGCGGGGAGTCTGTCGCTCACGGACACCGAGCTGAACGCCTTCTCGGGCAACGCCACCCTGGTCGTGGGGCAGTCGGGCGGCGGGGCGGTCACGGTCGACGGTCCGATAGACCTCGTCGGCAATGTCGGCAGCCTCACGCTGCGGGGCAGCGCGATCACCCTCGGTCAGGCCATCACGGTCGGCGGCAACCTGACCCTTTCCGCACCGGTGACGCTCGCCGGGACCGGTGCCACGCTCACCTCCCAGGGCGGCAGCGTCGCACTCGGCAGCATCGACGCTGGCGCCGATGGGGCGCAGGGCCTCGTGGTCTCGGCGGCCGGCACCGTCTCGGCCGGGGCGATCGGCGCCACGGCACGGCTGGCCAGCCTCTCGATCGGCGGCACGACCATCACCCTGGAAAGCGGTGCGGCGACGACCGGGTCACAGACCTATAGCGGCAACCTCGTCATCTCGAGCGACAGCACCTTCACAACCGACAATGCCGATTTCCTGGTCACCGGCACCATTCGTGGCGCCACCGCGGGTGGGCAGGATCTCGCAATCGACACCGGGACGGGTGGGTTCTGCGTCGGCTTCCTCTGCCTCGGCAGCATCGGCACCGGCGGGGCCGTCGGCGATCTCAGCGTCACCGCCGCGTCGGTCGCCCTCTCCAGCATCAGTGCCCAGGGCGATGTGACGCTGACCGCGACGGTCGGTGCGGTCAGCGTCGGAACGCTGTCCCATGGGACCGGCGATGTACTGGTCACGGCCGACACGATCAGTCTAAGCGGGAACTGGACCGGCAGCGGCGCGCGGACGGTTCGACCCCGCAGCCTTTCGCGCAGTCTCACGATCGGCACCTCGGGCGGCGATTTCGAACTGACGGCGAGCGAGCTCGCCTTCCTCGGCGCCGGTTCGCCGTCCCTGATCACGATCGGCCGGGCCGACGGGACGGGCGCGGTTGCGATCACCGGCTTCAGTTTCGACGACAACCTCACGATCCTGGGTGGCAGCACGACCCTCGCGGCCGGCACGTTCGCCTGGACAGGCGCGCGCACGCTGACGCTCGGTGCCAATGGCGACATCGCCCTCTTCGGCGCCATTACGGGCACCAGCGGCAGCCTCGTCCTGTCGGCCACCGGGAACGTGACGCAGGAACAGAGCTTCATCTTCGTTCCGCCCTTCTTCTTCAGCTTCGCAGCCTCGCCCATAACGGTGGCGAACCTCTCGGTTTCGGCCGGCGGCGCCATCGCGATGGACCGGACCTTCACCGGCACGGCCAACGTGGTCACCGGGCGCGTCGACCTCGGCGCCGGCGGCGGCATCGGCTATGCCGGAAGCAATGCACTGACCCTGGGCAACGTCTCGGGGGCCAGCCTGTCGGTCGTCGGGGTCAGCAGCATCACCCAGGCCTCCGGCACTACGATCGACGTCACCGCCGGCGCCGCCTTCGCGGTGGGCGGAGCGGTCACGCTTCGCGACCTGCAAGCCGGTTCGCTCTCGATCTCGGGCGCAACCACCATCGGTCAGGTCTCAGGAACCGCGGTCACGGTGTCGGGCGGCACCAGCCTGTCGGCCGGCGGAGCCATCACCTTGAACCAGGCCGGCAACGACTTCGGCGGCGCGGTCGGCCTCTCGGCCGGCGCCGTCACCCTGCGCGATGCCAACACCCTGGTGCTCGGATCGGTCGCCGCCTCTTCCCTGGCTCTCACCGTCGGCGATGCCTTGACGCAGGGCGCGGGCACGGCCGTCACCGTATCCGGCACGACGCAAGTGACCAGCGGCGGCGGCGCCGTCACGCTGAACCGATCGGGCAACGATTTCGGCGGCGCGGTCGGGATCGCGGGTGCCGGCGATGTCGTGGTCGCAGATCAGAACGATCTGCAACTCGGCACGATCACCGCCCAGACACTGACGGCGACGGCCCAGGGCGAACTGGGCCAGGGCACGGGCACGTCGCTCACCATCTCCGGCGCGACCGCCCTGCAGGCCGCCGCCATCCTTCTCGCGAATGCCGGAAACGACTTCTCCGGGGCGGTGTCGGCCACCGGCACCGGGTCGGTCAACCTGACCGACAGGAACGCGCTCACCCTGGCCGGCGTCTCGGCGGGCAGCCTCGTCATCACCACGGGCGGGAGCCTCGTTCAGACGGGTGGGATCACCGTCAGCGGCAGCACGACCATCGCGAGCGGCAGCAGCGCGGTGACGCTCGACGGCAGCGGCAACGATTTCGGCGGCGCGGTGACCGTCTCGGGTGGGGCCGTTTCGATCACGGATGCCAACAGCCTGATCCTCGGCACCGTCGACGCGACCTCGCTCGAACTCGCGGCGGGCGGCGACATCGGCCAGACCGGATCGCTCAGCGTGACCGGGGCCAGCATGATCGCCGCCGGCGGGGCGGTCGTGCTCGACGGGGCGAACAACGACTTCCAGGGGGCCGTCTCGCTGACGGCGGGCGCCGTCACCCTGCGCGACAAGAACGCCGTCGTCCTGGGCACCGGCGACGTCGCCTCGCTCGACGTGACCGCCGCCGGCAGCATCACCCAGACGGACGACCTCACCGTCGCCGGCACCAGCCGCTTCGACGCCGGCTCCGCCGCGATAACGCTCGCCCGGGCGGGAAACGACTTCATCGGGGCCGTTTCGGTCTCAACCAGCGGCAACGTCTCGCTGCGCGACGCCAATGCGCTGCGCCTCGGCGGCAACACGGGATCGCTCACCATCGTCGCCGGCAGCCTTGTCTTCGACACCCTGTCCGCCGCCAGCCTCCTCGTGACGGCGGCGGGAAACGTGTCGCAGGCCGCCGCCATCACGGTGACGGGGACCACCGGCATCGCCGCCGGTGCGGGCGACGTTACGCTTGCCGATCCCGGCAACGACTTCGGCGGTGCCGTTTCGGTCACCACGACCGGCGCCGTCGCGCTCACCGACACGAATTCCATCGTCCTCGGCGGGATCGCCGCCGGCGGCCTCTCGGTCACGGCGACGGGAGCCGGCAATATCAGCCAGACGACCGCAGGGCTCGCCGTCACCGGCACGACGACGCTGGTCACCGGTTCGGGCCTGATCACGCTCGCCTTCTCCGGCAACGACTTCAGCGGCGCGGTTTCCGCCACGACCACGGGCGCCGTCTCGATCCGTGACACCAATGCCCTGGTGCTGGGCAGTATCGCGGCGAACGGTCTCACCCTGCGGAGCGGCGGCGCCATGACCCAGGCCGCGGGCAGCAGCATCGCCGCAGCCGATACCAGCATCACCGCGGCCAGCGCGACGCTGCTGAACGCGGGCAACGACGTCTCCGGCACTCTGGTACTGTCAACCGGTGCCGGCGCCGCGGCCTTCCGCGACGACGCAGGCGACCTTCGGCTCGGCAGCGTTTCGACCGGCGCGCTCACGCTCCAGGCCGCCGGCGCACTGACCCAGGTCTCCGGCGCCGCGCTCGCCGTATCGGGCGATGCCGGCCTCGTCGCCGCGAGCATCGCGCTGACCAATACCACCAACAACTTCACCGGCACCGTCTCGGCCGGCGGCGGCGGGACTGTGTCACTGACGGATGCCGGTGCGCTGGTCCTCGGCACGATCGATGCCGGAACGCTCACGCTCGTCACCGGCGGTGCACTGACCCAGTCGGCTGCCGGGTCCATCCTCGTCGCCGGCGCGACTTCCGTTTCGGCCGGCGGCAGCGCGGTGACGCTCAATCGCGCGGGGAACGACTTCCAGGGCGAGGTCGGCATCACCGGCGGCGCGGTGACCCTGACGGATCAGAACGGGCTGACCCTGGCCACGCTCTCCGCCACCTCCCTGACCCTCGTCGCCGGCGGCGACGTGGGCCAGACCGGCGACCTGACGGTGACGGGCGCGGCGAGCATCACGGCCGGCACCGGGGCCGTCACCCTGGATCGCGCCGGCAACGATTTCCAGGGGGCCGTCACCCTGTCGGCCGGAGCGGTGAGCCTGGCCGATGCGAACGCTTTCGCCTTCGGCACCGTAAATGTCGGCTCGCTCGCGCTGACGGCCGGCGGCGCGGTGACCCAGACGGGCGATCTGAGCGTGACCGGCGCGACCGTCCTCGCGGCCGGTAGCAATGCCGTCACCCTCACTCGCGCCGGCAACGACTTCCAGGGCGCGATCGCGGTAACCGGCGGCGTCGTCGTGCTGCGCGACCAGAACGCGCTGTCGCTGGGCCGCATCGTCGCCGCGTCGCTCGGTCTCACGGCCGGCGGGGCCGTCACGCAGGCCGACGACGTGACCGTGACCGGCGCCACCTCGATCGCCGCCGCCGGCAGCGCGGTGACGCTCGACCGGGCGGACAACGACTTCCAGGGCCCGGTCTCCGCCACCGCCGGCGCGCTGACCCTGGCGACGAAGGGCGGGCTGTCCCTGGGGACGACCGCCGTCGTCTCCCTCTCGATCTCGGCCTTCGGGCCGGTGTCCCAGACCGGTGACATCACCGTCACCGGTGCCACCAGAATCGATGCCCATGGCGGCGACGTCACGCTGACGCGCGCGAACAACGACTTCCAGGGCGCGGTGTCGGTGTCGGGCGGCACGCTGTCGATCACCGACCGCAACGCCCTGGTTTTCGGCTCCTCGATGGTCGATGCCCTTATCCTGACGGCGAGCGGCGCCGTCACCCAGTCCGGCGACCTGGCCGTGACCGGCACGACGGTGATCCTGGCCGGAAGCGGCACCGTGACCCTGGCTCGGGCCGGCAACGATTTCGGCGGCGCGGTCTCCGTCAGCGGCGGGACGCTTTCGCTCGCGGACTCGACCGCGATCCTGCTCGGCACGATTTCCGGTACCTCACTCACCGTCGGCGCGGCGGGCGGGATCGGCCAGTCCGGCACCATCGCCATCGGTTCGGGCGCGCTGACCCTGGCCGCGGGAGCCGGCGACATCGTGTTGACGCAGACGGCGAACAGCTTCGGCTCGCTCGCCATCCTCTCTGCCGGCAACGCCGCGCTGGCGAAGACCGGGACGCTGCAGATCGCCGGGATCACGCTCGGCGGCGACCTGTCGCTCGCCGCCACGGGCGCCATCACCCAGACCGGCGCCATCCTGGCCAATGGCGGAACCGCGACCTTCGCCACCGGCGGCGGGGCCGACATCACCCTGACCCAGGGGGCGAACGACTTCGCCACCCTCTCGGTCACGTCGGCGCGGCACCTCTCGGTGACCGATTCGAGCGGACTGATCCTCGGCCCGATCGCCATCGCCGGAACGCTGACCCTCGACGTCGCCGGCGATGTCACCCAGTCCGCGCCGCTGAGCGTCGCCCGCTTGCAGGGCGAGAGCGGCGGCAGCACCGACCTGCTCGACCCGGCCAATCTGATCCCCGTGCTCGGCCGCTACGGCGCGGGGGGAACTCTCGCCGTCGCTTCCGCCTCGCCGACCTTCACCATCGCCGACGACATCACCGCCGGCGGCAGCCTGTCGCTCGTCGCCTCGGCGATGGGCGCGACACTTGTGGTGCAGTCCGGCGCAACCGTCACGGTGCCCGGCGGCGACATCCTGCTGCAGGGCGACGAGATCGACCTCGAGACGACGATCGGCGGCAGCGGCGAACTGACGCTGCAGCCCACCACCCCCAGCCGCGACATCACGGTCGGAACCGAGGTCGCGGGCGAATTGTCGCTGTCCCTGGCCGAACTCGCCCTGCTCGGCGACGGGCACGGCCGCATCTACATCGGCCGCGGCGACGGATCAGGCCGCATCGACATCCGTGGTCCCACGGCCGGCTCGGTGGTCGGCTTCCGCGACCCCGTGACCTTCCGCGCGCCCAGCGCCGGCGGCAGCGTGAAACTCAATGCCTCCCTGGCGGGCACGGGCAATGCGAGCTTCCAGTTCCTGGGCAGCGGTGCGACGACGACGCTGAACGGTTCCATCAGCACCACCGGCCAGGCCATCGAGTTCAACGACGCCGTGCTGCTGGGTCCCGACCTGGCGCTTTCCGGCCAGCAGGGCCGCCAGCCGCTGCCCACGGCCGTGATCGACACCACCGGCAACGGCGCCGCGCCGGCCGGCGCCGATGTCGTCTTCCGCCTGGGCGTCGATTCCACCACCTCCTTCCTCGAGGGCATGGACATCTTCGCCGGCACGGCCGGTGCGGTCCGCTTCGAGGGCGACATCGGCGGCAATACCGCGGTGGGCCGGCTCCGCGTCTTCTCGGGATCGAGCTTCACCGCGGACGTCACCAAGATCATGACCCGGATCCTCGACATCGAGGTGACGGGGACGACCCTCGCCCGCAACGTGACCGCGACGGAGGAGCTCCTGCTGCGCGGCATCGGCGGCAATGCCGACCTGACACTCTCCTCGGTGCGCGGCAATCGCGACGCCTTCGCCGCCTTCTTCGTCCGCCGCCCCGACGGCGTCAGCGCCAGCTACCGCATCAACGGCTGCGTCATGGCGACGACCTGCGGCATGGACATGGTGTTCATCGGCGTCAGCCTGCCGCCCTATCGCGACGATCCGGATTCGGGCGTGCGCGGCATCGAAGGCTCACTCGGCTCACCCGCGATGCGCTCGCCGCGGCTGGTCTCGGCCTCCGTCCAGTCGCCGAGCGACGACTTCTCGATCCAGTACTCCAGCCCCGCGGATCGCGAACTCTGGTAGCATTCCGCGCATGACCCGTCCGCGCATCGCCATTCCGTTCCTGGCCCTGCTCGCGCTCGGCGCCTGCGTGACCGACAGCGGAGGCGGCGGCGAGGGAAAGCCGTCAGGGCGTGTCGTGCGGGCGAACCAGCAGGCCGGCGGCGGCGCCGGCGAGCTCGGCCTCGGCACCAACCTGATCGGCGAGCCGTGCTCGGCCGAGAGCAGCCGCGGCGACAGCGAGCAGCTCTATCGCGTGCGCTGCGGCAACTGGGACCAGCCGAGTGCCCGCGTGGCCCGCCAGCCGGTGCCGGCCAACCTGTCGCTGCAGGACATCGCGGCGGCGAGCGGCTGGCGCAATGCGCTGGAACAGCGCATGACCTGCGAGGATCCCGAGACGATCCAGATCCTCGACGCCATTCCCGCACAGTTCCTGAACTGCAAGCTCCGGAACGGCGGCTGGCCCTTCGTGGCGCTGGCGGCGGCGACCCGTGATGCGCTGTTCCTGGCCGACGGCATTCCCGCCGCCCTGCCGGCGGTGGAATCGCTGATCGGCCAGGTCAGCGGCATGAAGCCCAGGGAGACGGGCGCCGGCGGCCAGACGGCGCGCTCGACCGGCATGGAGCGCCTCGCCGCCACGCTGAAGGATCGTCTGTTCGGCACCGGCGACCTGCAGGACTACTACCGCCTGATGCGGCTGGGCCAGTACTACACCACGATCAAGGACCACGCCGACGCGACCAAGGCCTATCGCGACGCCCTCGCCGTGCATCAGCGGGTGCTCGGCGCCGACAATCCGGAATCCGCCGACGCGGTGATGCATCTGGCACTCTCGCTCACCAACCAGGAGAGCTTCCGCGAGGCGAATTCGCTCCTGGCCCAGGCCGACCGCCTTCTGACCCGCGACCGCGAAACCTTGGAGAAGGCCCGGCTTCTCTCCTACCGCGCCATCAATCTCGCCAACCAGGGACGCCGGCAGGAGGCGCTGGAACTCGCCCGCGAGGCCACCGCGATGCGCCGGCGCATCCGCGCCGCGCTCTCCCCGGTGGACGAGACGGCCGCCTCTGCCATGCGCGACCGCGACAGCTTCGCTCTCGCCGAAGGCGCCGGCGTGCTGGCCAACATGGGCGCCGAGGCGGCCACGGTGGACATCGCCCAGAGCCTCTTCATCGAGGCCGGGCTGCTCCTGCGCATGGGCGACATCCCCGGCGCCCAGCGTGCCCGCGACGATGCCGTCGGCACGCTGCGCAAGGCCCGCGCCTCGCCCGAATGGTGGGGGCTCAACTTCCTCGATCTCGAGGCCGACATGGCGCTGAATGCCGGCCGTTTCGCGGAAGCGGAAGGCCTGTACCGGCGCCTCGCGGAGGAGTGGAACCGCCAGTATCCGAAGACCCGCCCGGCGGGCATGGCCGATATCGCCCTCGGCCGGGCGCTCGCCGCCGGCGGCAAGCTCGCCGAGGCGCTGGACGTCTTCCGCAAGGGCCGGGCCACGCTGCTCGAGGCCGGCGGGGGCCTGCGCTATGCCCAGATCCAGCCCTATCTCGACACGCTGGCCAGGCTGGCCGAGCGGGACGGGGCCGCGCGCCCGGCGCTCCATGCCGAGATGTTCGAGACCGCGCAGCTCGCCCGTAGCGGCGTCACCGCGCGCTCCATCGCGCTCGCCGCCGCGCGCCTTTCCGCATCGGACCGCAAGGTCGGCGAGGTGATCCGCGAGCGCCAGGAGGCAGAGCGCGAGCGCGTCCGCCTGCAGGGCCTGTTCAACGACAAGTCGGCCGCCCCGCGGGACCTGCAGGACCGCGCCGAACTGACCCGGCTGCGCAACGAACTGGGCGAGCTGGACGCCCGGCTGCGCGCCCTCGACGAACAGGTCCAGGCGGCGGCTTCGGGCTACAACCAGCTGATCGAGGCGCCGACCACCGCCGAGAGCGTGCTGGCGCTGCTGAAGCCGGGCGAAGCCCTCGTCTCCATGGTCCTGGGCGAGCAGGCCGGCTATCTCTTCGTGCTGCGCGACGGGACGGCGAGCGCGCATGCCCTCGCCTTCGGCCTGGCCGAGGCGACCGAGCAGGTCGCGCTGCTGCGGACCGGCGTGGAGGCGGAATTCGGCGGTCGCGTGCCGGTGTTCAACGCCGGCCGCGCGCACAGCCTCTACAATCAGGTTCTCGGCCCCGCGAAGGAGCGCCTGGACGGGGTGCGCGAGCTGTTCGTCGCCCCCACCGGTCCGCTGCTCAGTCTGCCCTTCGCGCTGCTGGTGGACCGGCCGCCGCCGGCGGTGCGCGACTACGACTATCGCCAGGTCAGCTTCCTCGCCCGCAGCATGTCGGTGAGCCTGATCCCCTCGGTCCGGTCCTTCGCCGACCTGCGGCGCACCGCCGGCGCCTCGCGGGCGCCCGAACCCTTCCTCGGCTTCGGCGACTTCCGGCCGGCGAGCGATCCCGCCCGCATCCGTCCCGGCATCCGCGAGGCCTGCGTCGAGGATCGCAGCCGGCTGACCGCGCTCGGCGCCCTGCCGGCCACCGCCGGCGAGGTGCGGACCGTCGCCCAGGCGCTCGGCGCCGCGCCCGATGCCGTGGTGCTGGGCGATGCCTTCACCCGCAAGGGCGTCAGCGCACGCGCGCTCGATCGCTACCGCGTGGTCTATTTCGCCACCCACGCGCTGCTGCCGAACGATCTGGAATGCCTGACCGAACCGGCCCTGATGCTGACCCCCACGGCCGATGCGGGCGGCCTGCTGGAGGCGAGCGAGATCCTGGACATGACGCTCGATGCCGACCTCGTCGTGCTCTCCGCCTGCAACACGGCCGGGGCGGAGGGGGAAACCGGCGGCGAGGCGCTGTCGGGTCTGGCGCGCTCGTTCTTCTATGCCGGCGCGCGCGCGCTTCTGGTTTCCCACTGGCTGGTCGAGGACCGGGCGACGGCCCAGCTCATGACCAGCCTCTTCTCGCGTCAGAGCCAGACGGCGGGCAAGGCGGCGGCCCTGCGTCAGGCCCAGCTCTCCATCCTGCAGGGGGCGGGCGACGCCTTCCCCGTCTACTGGTCGCATCCGCTGTTCTGGGGCGCCTTCACCCTGGTGGGCGACGGCGCGGCACGCCCGGCTTCCTGATCACTTCGTTTTCCACACGCGCCTGAGCGCCGCGAGCGTGTGGCCGAAGCCCAGGCGCTCGTCCGACAGGGCATCCAGGAATTCCGACAGCCGCGCCGACTTCCGCACCGTATAGAAGGTCAGCACCGTCGAGGGCACCAGGATGACGGCGAAGGCGAGCGCCTTCAGGACGAGCGGCTGTTCGGCCCAGTCCAGCAGGTTCATGCCGAGGAATCCGGTCGTCACCGTGCCGATCAGGCCGAAGGTGGTGACCACGGTCAGGCGCACCATGCTGGCGTTCTGGCGCCGCTGCGCATCGCCGTCCAGGTACTGGCTCATGTCCTGCAGTTCCTGGCGGATATCGGCATAGAGCGGATCAAGGCGCAGCTGCCGGCGGCACTGGTCGAACAGGGCGCGTGCCTGCACCTGGTCGCTGACGTCGCTGAACCAGTAGCGGTGCGTGAAGCGCAGGAAGGTCTCCAGGGCCGAACGGGTCTCCGCCCTGAACTCGCGGATCAGGGCCTGGTCGTTGACGTCGAGGCGGCTGACCGCCGCCGCCAGCCGGTCGGAAAACATCAGCAGCGCGGCGCGATGGAAATGCGCGATCAGGAAGAGGAGGAAGTGCTGGTGGCGGAACCGGGCGAGATAGCCCCGTTCCGCGTCGGTGAAGAAGCCGTTCGATGCATCCCCCACGACGACGAAGGCATGCTGCGACACGTAGTGACGCGTACCGCCGGTCTCGGGTTCCTCCATCGGCCGTGCGCCGGGTCCATGATCGCCTTGGCCGACGATGCGGGTCGCGTCGGAGCCGGTGGCGCCGTCGCCGGGCGGCCCGCTCGCCAGGGCCAGCCGCCGCCGGTCGGCCGCGGTCAGGCACTCGGTATCCTCCATGGCGAGAAAGGCCATCAGCGGCATGCGGTAGTATTCGAGCTGGCGATAGCGGAAGGCGCCGCTGCGGTCGGCATGGTGCAGCGTCAGGGGCCGCAACAGGTGATCCCAATGCGCCGAGACGGTCGGAGCCCGGTGCTCGCAGACGAAGTCGAGGAACTTGCGCCGGTTCTGATAGTCGGAAGCCGCGAGCACCTCGCCGCCGGCCGACAGCCATTCGACCTTGAACGGGCAATGTCCGGCCTCGCCGCTCGGCTGCCAATAGGCCGGATAGGCCCGGCCCAACTGGAACATCGCCTCCTGCGCGACCGGCAGCGGCAGGTCCTCGGCGTGAATCTCGAGCGCCAGGCTCGCCACGTCGATGGCGTAGAAGAAATAGAGATCGACATGCGCGATCGAGAAGGTGACCGCCGCCTCGCCCTCGCTGAAGACCACCCGCATGGCGGCGATGTCGGACCGGCGCAACACCTTGATCGGGCTTTCGCCATAGGCGCGCTGGACCGACTTGCCCAGCCCCTGCCCGTAGAGGAAGCGCTGAACAGAAGGGAGGAACGTCACGAACTCGTTGTAGTGGCGCTCCTGGAACTCTCCCGGATCGCCGAACTCGTCATCGACCGGGGCCCAGGGGCTGCCCGGCGCGGCGGCGATGGCGGCGGCATAGTCCGGCGCCTGGGCGCCCCAGCGGGGCGGCATGACGTGTACCGGCCAGATCAGGATCTGGCGAAAATGGCGAACGAGCTTTTCCGCCCCGCCCGCTGCCTCCTGCACGGCCCGGTCTGCCCCCACCTCGACCACGCTCCCCGCGAAGCGGCCCATCGGGCCGCGGCTGCCCCGACTCCGGCAGCCAGTCTACACGGCGCGGAGAGGGTCTAGGAGAGCACCTCGACATTGCCGTCGAGTGACATGAGCAGCGTCTCGACTTCCAGCTTCGGCGCCTTTTCGGCGATCGCCGCCCGCAGCTTCCTCTGTTCACCCGCATGCGCCGCCGCCTCGCGCGCCGGCTCGGCCGCGTGCTCGGGGCCCAGGAACAGCTTGTAGGCCCCGCAGTCGCGGTGATCGAGGATGATGACCTTCCTGATATGGTGCAGCTCCTGTGCCACCGCCAGGTGATCCCAGAAGGTCTGGCCCCAGGAGGGCTTCTGGGTATTGGTGACGCCGATGGAGGCACCGGCCACGATGACGTGGTCGTATTTCTCCGCCAGGCCCCGCCCGCTCATGTAGCGGAAGACGTCGTCCATCAGACGGTAGTCCATGCAGGAGAGGAGCAGGGCCTCCGTCTGCCCCGCCGCCCGGGCCGACTTCGCCGCGGCGATGGTGGCGAGCAAGCCGGCGCCGAGCCCCAGCATCGCCCGGCGGCTCATATGCGCGGCGCACCCGCAGACCGCCGGCGTGTGGCGGCGAACAGCCGGCCTGACTACGTTCATGATCAACCCCCGATCGCGGAACCCGGGGCGAGCCTGTCACGGCAGGCGTGAACGGGAGGTTACCGCGCCCGTTTGCACCGTCGGCGCGCATGCTAGTCTTCGCCGCGTCGTCCCGAGGAAACGCCCGTTCAGAGGCCCCCGCATGCCCGCCAGCATCCGTTACTACGATTGGCTATCCCATCATGCCGACCGCCGCCCGCACAAGCTCGCCATCCACGATCTGGCAACGGGGCGGAAGCTGACCTATGCCCAGCTCGACGCCCGCGCCCGCAAGCTCGCCCGCCACCTAGAGGCGCTCGGGCTCGGCAAGGCCGACCGCGTCGCCATCCTGGCACCGAACTGCCCGGAATTCTTCGAGGTGCAGTTCGCCGCGGCCAAGACAGGCCTCGTCATGCTGCCGCTCAACTGGCGGCTGGCGGTGCCGGAACTGCAGTACATCATGGGCGACGCCGGGCCGAAGGTGCTGATCCATGACGCGGGCTTCCGCGATCAGGCTCTGGCCCTGAAGGCCGCCTGCGGCATTCCCCATCTGATCGAAATCGACACCGCGGATCCGGCCAGCGCCTACGAGCGCGCGCTCGCCGGGGCGAAGGGCGAGCCGGCCGTCCTGCCGCTCACCCACGACGACATGATCACCATCATGTACACGTCGGGAACCACGGGGCACCCGAAGGGCGCGGTGATCACCCACGGCATGAACTTCTGGAACTGTGTCAATCTCGGCGTGCCGGCGCTGATCGGTCCGAACACGGTGCAGCTCGTCATCCTGCCACTGTTCCATACCGGCGGGCTCAACTGCTACGCCAATCCGGTGCTCCATGCCGGCGGCAGCATCCTGATCATGCGCGCCTTCGACCCGGCCGAGGCGCTGCGCCATATCGGGGACAGGAGCCTCGGCATCACCCACTTCTTCGGTGTCCCGGCGCCCTACCAGTTCATGATGCAGCATCCGACCTTCGCCGAGACCGACCTTTCGCGGCTGCAGATCGCGGGGGTCGGCGGCGCCCCCTGCGCCCTCGCGATCTTGGAGGGATGGGCCGCGCGCGGCGTGCCGCTGGTTCAGGGCTACGGCATGACCGAGACCAGCCCCTCGGCCACCATGCTGGATGCGGCGGACGCGGCGCGGAAGGTGGGTTCCGCCGGCAAGGCGCTGCTGCACACGGAAGTCCGCATCGTCGACGAGGCGGGAAAGGACGTGGCCAGGGGCGAGATCGGCGAACTCTGGACCCGCGGCCCCAACATAACGCCGGGCTACTGGAACAAGCCGGAGGCCACGAAGAACTCCTTCGTCGACGGCTGGCTCAAGACCGGCGATGCCGCCCGCGCCGACGAGGAAGGCTTCATCTACATCGTCGACCGCTGGAAGGACATGTACATCTCGGGCGGCGAGAACGTCTATCCGGCGGAGGTCGAGAACGTGATCTTCCAGCTTCCCGCCGTCGCCGACGCCGCCGTCATCGGGGTGCCGAGCGAGCGCTGGGGCGAGGTCGGCAAGGCCGTGGTGGTGATCAAGCCCGGCATGCGGATCTCGGCCGAGGAAGTGATCGGCCATTGCGTTCCCCGGCTGGCCAAGTTCAAGGTGCCGCAGTCGGTCGAGTTCATCGACGCCCTGCCCCGCAACGCCACCGGCAAGGTCCTGAAGCGCGACCTGCGCCTGCGCTTCGTCGGCTCCAACGCCCCCGCGATCACCTGACGTCACCCGCGATGGCCACTGCCCGCAATTTCCTCTTCATCATGTGCGACCAGCTCCGGGCCGATCATCTGGGCTGCGCCGGCCATCCCTGGCTGAAGACGCCCACGATCGACGCATTGGCGAGGAAGGGGGTGCGCTTCGCCAATGCCTTCGTCCAGTCGGGGGTCTGCGGCCCCTCACGCATGTCCTTCTATACCGGGCGCTATGTCTCCACCCATGGCGCCACCTGGAACCGGGTGCCGCTCTCGGTCGCCGAATGGACGCTGGGCGACCACCTGCGCGCCGCGGGCCGCAGACTGACGCTGGTCGGCAAGACCCACGCGATGGCCGACCATCACGGCCTCGGAAAGCTCGGGATCGACCCGCATAGCCTGCTCGGCCGCCATCTCATGGAGGGCGGCTTCGATCCGCTCGACCGGCACGACGGCCATCACGCCGAGACACACAGCCCCTATGCCGACTGGCTGCGCGCAAAGGGATATGACAGCACCGATCCCTGGACCGACTACGTGATCTCCGCCCTCGACGAGCAGGGAGCGGTGGTTTCCGGCTGGAAGATGCGGAACGCGCATCTGCCCGCCCGCGTGGCGGAAGCGCATTCGGAAACCGCCTATACCACGGCGCGCGCCATCGAGGTCGTCGAGGCGGCGGGCGACAGCCCCTGGGCCATCCACCTGTCTTACGTGAAGCCGCACTGGCCCTATATGGCCCCGGCGCCCTACCACGCGCTCTACTCGCGCAACCAGTGCCTGCCCGTCAGCCGCCATCCGCGCGAACTGGAGGACCAGCACCCGGTGCTCGCCGCCTATCGCCGGCAGGAGGAATGCGAGAACTTCATGCGCGACGAGGTCGCCGCGCATGTCCGTCCCGCCTATCAGGGCCTGATCACCCAGGTCGACGATCACCTCGGCCGACTGTTCGAGGTGATGGACCGCCTCGGGCGGTTCGAGGATACGCTGATCGTCTTCACCGCCGATCACGGCGACTATCTGGGCGACCACTGGCTCGGCGAGAAGGAGCAGTTCCACGACACGGTGCAGCGTGTGCCCTTCATTCTCTACGACCCCTCGCCGGAAGCCGACATGACGCGCGGCCAGGCCTCGGACCGCTTCGTGGAGGCGGTCGACGTCGTCCCGACGGCCCTCGACGCGCTCGGCCTGGAGCCCGCACGGCATGTCGTCGAAGGCCGGTCTCTGCTGGCGGCGACCCGCGGCGACCCGTCGGAATGGCGCGACGCCGTCTTCTCCGAACTGGACTACTCCTATCGCCTGGCCCGCCAGATCCTGGGACGTGCGCCCGACGAATGCCGCGCCTGGATGGTGCGAACCGGCGATTGGAAATACGTGCACTGGGAGGGCTTCCGTCCCCAGCTCTTCGACCTGAAGGCCGATCCCGAGGAATTCTTCGACCTCGGCGCAGAGGCGAGCCATGAAGCCGTCCGCGGTCGGATGCGCGACCGCCTGTTCGACTGGATGCGCGGGCTGAAGCGGCGCACGTCCGTCACCCTCGCCGAGGTCGAGCGCGGCACCAACCGCTACAAGCAGGCGGGCGTCTTCTACGGCGAGTGGTAGCGCACCACCTTCTGTTCGATCGCGCCGAAGATCGACGCACCGCTTTCGGCCTTCATCTCGATCCGAACCGTGTCGCCCGCCTTCAGCCATGGCGTCTTCGGGGCCCCGTGCCAGAGCGTCTCCAGCATGCGCCGCTCGGCGAGGCAGGAGGATCCGACGGGCGAGCCCTGCGCGCGGCTCACCTCGTTCGCCACCGTGCCGGAACCGACGATGGTCCCCGCCGACAGGTGCCGGGTCGTCGCGCCGTGGGCGATCAGCGTGCCGAAGTCGAAGGTCATGTCGACGCCCGCGTCCGGATGGCCGAGTTCCCTGCCGTTCACCGTGCTGATGAGCGGGCCGTGCAGCTTGTGTTCGCGCCAGGCCGCGCCCAGTTCGTCCGGGGTCACCGCCACCGGAGAGAAGGCGGTGGCGGGCTTGCCGTGCACGAAGCCGAAGCCCTTCGCCAGTTCATTGGGGATGAGGAGCCGGGCGGAAACGTCGTTCACCAGCATGACGAGGCGGATGTGATCGCCTGCGGCACGCGCCGGCGTGCCCATCGGCACGTCACCGGTGATGACGGCGATCTCGGCCTCCAGGTCCAGGCCCCAGCCGTCGTCGCCCAGTTCGATGTCGTCGCGCGGCCCGATGAAGCTGTCGGACGCGCCCTGGTACATCAGGGGATCGGTCCAGAAACTCGGCGGCAATTCCGCCCCGCGCGCCTTCCGTACCAGTTCCACATGGGTGACATAGGCCGATCCGTCGAGCCACTGATAGGCCCGCGGCAGGGGTGCGGCGCAGGCGGCCGGATCGAAGGCGAAGCCCGGCACGACGCCGCTCTCCAGCTTGTTCGCCAGGACCTGCAGCTTCGGCGCCACGGCTTCCCAGTCGTCCAGTGCCGCCTGCAGGGTCGGCGCGACTGCCTCCGCCCGCACGGCTCTGGCCAGATCGCGCGACACCACGACGAGCGTCCCGTCCCGCCCCCCGGCCCTCAACGATGCGAGTTTCATTTCGACGCTCCCTTCCTTCTCCCTCCCCCGTAGTCAGATGGGAGAGGGCCGAGGCGGGGGCGGTGCCGCACGGCGACCGATCGCGCACACCGAACCGCCCCCACCCCAGCCCTCCCCCAAAGCTTACGCGCGGGGAGGGAGTAATCTACTCCGCCGCCGCCTTTGCCGGCGTCATCCAGCTGTTCACATAGGCGGTGTTCTCCACCGCAGCCATTCCTTCCCCCACTTCCAGCGCGTCGCGGGTGTCGATCATCACCGCGTACTCGTCGGTGGCGGGCTTCTTCGGCGTGAAGGCGCCGCCCAGCGCCTTCGGGTGCGGGCCGTGGGTGAAGCCGCAGGGGTGGAAGGTCAGCATGCCGGGGTGAATGTTGTCGCGGCTGAAGAAATCGCCCGCGTGGTAGAACAGCACCTCGTCGTAATCGTCGTTGTTGTGGAAGAAAGGTACCTTGAGCGCACCGGGGTCCTGCTCGAAGGGACGCGGGGCGAAGGTGCAGACCACGAAGCGTTCGCCCACGAAGGTCGTGTGGGCGGAGGGCGGCACGTGATAGCGGTGCGACATCAGCGGCCGGATGTCCTTCACGTTCAGCCGCACCGGCGCGAGGTCGCCCTTCCAGCCCACCGCATCCAGCGGGTTGAAGGGATAGGTGACGGTGGAGATGGCGTCGCGCCGCTTCACCCGGACGCGCCATTCCCGCTCGTCCTGCTGGTCGCGGAAGGCCTGGTCCAGCGAAGGCGTGTCGAGCACCGCCGGATCGAACACCGCATGCGCGCCGACGATGCCGCGATCGGGCAGCGTATAGCTGCCGTTGGTGCATTCGATCAGCAGCGCCGCGACGGGTGAGCGGCTCTCGATCCGCCACATGGTGGAGCGCGGCAGCACGATGTAGTCGCCCGCCGCGAAGGACAGATGCCCGTAATCGCAGAAGAGCTCGCCCTCGCCGGCGTGGACGAACAGGAGCTCGTCGCCGTCGGCGTTGCGGGCGAGGTGGTCCATCGCCGCCGGCGCCCGCCAGAACCTGAGCTTGACGGAGGCGTTCTTCAGCACCACCGGCGCATCGAAGGGCGAGGCTTGCGCCTCGTTGATGCGGGCGAGGTCGAACGCGCGCGGCTTCAGCGGCCCGTCCCAGGCGATCCACCCGGTCGGCGGGTGGGCGTGATACATGTGGGTGGCGGGCCCGAAGAAGCCCTCCTTGCCGAGCTCGCGTTCGAAGGTGCCCTCGGGCAGGTCGCAATGGGCCTGGCGCGAGGCCAGCCCCTCCAGCTTCTGCACCGGAATGTACTTTCGGTTCGCCATGGCGTTTCTCCCGCTTGAGGGGCTGCCGGCCGGGCCTTAGCCTTGCGGCCCGATGCTGTTCCTCCAATCTCGTTTCAAGTGAAACGATCGTCAAGCCCGCCGCGGAGCCCGGCGGACGTGCTCGATCTCGAGCATTTCCTGCCCTACCGCCTGTCGGTGGTGGCGAACCGGGCGAGCCGCGCGCTCGCCACCCTCTACGACCGCGAGTTCGGGCTCTCCATCCCCGAATGGCGCGTCGTCGCCGTTCTCGGGCGTTTCGCCCCGCTCTCCTCCAACGAAATCGGCGAGAAGACGGCGATGGACAAGGCCACCATTTCCCGCGCCGTCGCGCGGCTGGTGAAGGCGAAGCTGGTCGCGCGCGAGCCGCATCTCTCCGATGGCCGCCTGCTCCGCCTCGCGCTCACGGCCAGGGGCCGGGACGTGCATGCCAGAATCGCCCGTCTCGCGCTCGGCTTCGAGGCGGAACTCACCGCCGTGCTCACGCCCGAGGAAGGCAGGCTGCTCCACGGCCTGCTCGACCGGCTGGACGGACGGCTGCTCGATCAGGGCCAGCCGCCGGTGAAGCCGATCACCTGACCGGTGACGAAGTCGGACTTGCCCGACAGCAGGAAGGCGATCAGCTCGCCGATCTCCTCCGGCCGCCCGAGCCGCCCCAGCGGCACCATGTCCTTCACCCGCTGCACGTATTTCGGATCCTCCATCCACTGCGCCTTCGGATAGTAGGTTTCCGAATAGAGGAAGTTCGGCGCCACGGCGTTGACCTGGATGTTGAAGGGACCGAGTTCCTTGGCCAGCGCCACGGCGAGCCCGCTCGCTCCCGCCCGGCCCGAGGCATAGACGCTGAAGCCCGGATAGGGCCGCATCGGCGCAGCCGAGGTGCAGAGCACGATCCGCCCGCCGCCCTGGGCCTTCATCACCGCCGCCGCCGCCCCGGCCAGCCGGAAGGGCGTGACCATCAGCGAATCGAGGGCCGCGCGATAATCCTCGGCGGCGACCTCGTCCACCTTGGCCCGCTTCGCCGGAAAGGCGTCGTTGCTGACCACGGCGTCGACCCGGCCGAAGCGGGCCACCGCCTCCGCGATCAGCGCCTCGGGCTCGGCCGCTTCCGCCGCCGTGCAGCCGGCATGGGCCGCCTCGAAGGCCTTGCGCGCCTCCGCGCCGCCGAAGCCCTTGTCGTGCGCCAGCACGCTGAAGCCCTGCGCGGCGAGCGCCGCCGCTGCCGGCCCACCGGCATACTCGGAAACGTTGGTGACCACCGCGACCGGCATCCCGCTCTCCCTGAAGTCGTCGGCGCAAGCGTGCTATCCTCTCGGGCAACGCACAAGGGGAGGTCACCCGATGCTGTTTCCCGCGTCGATCGCCGGCAGCCTGCCGAAGCCCGCCTGGCTCGCCGAGACGCACAAGCTCTGGCCGCAATGGACGGCGCAGGGGCCGGCGCTGGAGGAGGCGAAGCGAAGGGCGACGCTCGACTGGGTGAGGGTCCAGGAAGCCGCCGGGCTCGACGTCATCGCCGACGGCGAGATGTCGCGCCAGCATTTCGTGCACGGCTTCGTCGAGAATGTCGGCGGCATCGACCGGGTGAACAAGGTCGAGATCGGCATCCGTGCCGACCGCTACAAGGCGATGGTCCCCCGCGTCACCGGCCCGCTCACGCTGGAAGGCCGGGCGCATCCCTGGGAAGGCGCCTTCCTCCGCGCCGCCACCAGGAAGAAAATCAAGTTCACCCTGCCCGGCCCGATGACCATCATGGATACGGTGGCGGACGAGCATTACGGCGACAAGGTGAAGACGGCGATGGCCTTCGCCGACCTCCTGAACCGCGAAGCCCGCGCGCTGGTCGCCGACGGTGTCGATGTCATCCAGTTCGACGAGCCCGCCTTCAACGCCTATCCCGAGCAGGCGGCCCAGTGGGGCATGGAGGCGCTGGAACGCGCCGCCGCCGGCCTCACATGCACCACCGCCGTCCACATCTGCTACGGCTACGGCATCAAGGCCAATATCGAATGGAAGGCGGGCCTGGGCCGCGAATGGCGCCAGTACGAGGACTTCTTCCCGGCGCTGGCGAGGAGCAGCCTCCACCAGGTCTCCCTCGAATGCATCAACAGCCGGGTGCCGCCGCGCCTGATGAAGCTGCTCGAAGGCAAGGACGTGCTGGTCGGCGTGATCGACGTCGCCACCGACCGCATCGAGACGCCGGAAGAGATCGCCGACACCATCGGCACCGCGCTCCAGTTCGTGCCGAAGGAAAAGCTCCACCCCTGCACCAATTGCGGCCTCGCCCCCCTCGACGGCAGAATCGCCGAAGCCAAGCTGAAGGCGCTGGGCGAAGGCGCCGCACTGGCGCGGAAGAAGTACGCGTAGCTGCTTCCTTCTCCCTCCGGGAGAAGGTGGCGGCGTGAGCCGCCGGATGAGGGCCGGCGCCGGCGTCGAGGGGCCCTCACCCGCCTGCCGGCACCCTCTCCCGACGGAGACGGACGCAGGTTGGCACGCTCATCGCATGATTTGAGCCGCAAGGAGTCCACCATGCCCGCATCGCTCACCGAAGGCCAGATCGCCCGCTACCGCGAGGACGGCTATCTCTGCCCGCTCGACGGCCTGTCACCCGACGAGGTCGCCGCCCTCCGCCGCAACTTCGAAGCCTTCGAGCAGTCCCAGGGCATGAAGCTCGGCGCCATGCCGAAGCAGGTGCGGGCGAAGACCCACCTCCTCTTTCCCTGGATGGCCGATCTGGTCCGCCACCCGAGGATCCTGGACGCGGTTGAATCCCTCGTCGGGCCCGACATCCTCCTGTTCCACCTGACCTGCTGGGTGAAGGAGCCGGGCGATGGCGCCTTCGTCTCCTGGCACCAGGACGGGACCTATTTCTACCTCGAGCCCTTCGAGCACGTGACCGCCTGGGTCGGCTTGTCCGACAGCACGCCGCAGACCGGCTGCGTCCATGTCATCCCCGGCTCGCACCGCCTGGGCCAGCTGCCCCACGAATCCGAGCGGAACGCGCAGAACCTGCTCTCCAACGGCCAGACGGTGCAGGCCGCGATCGATGCGTCGGCCAAGGCGCCGCTGATCGTCCGCGCCGGGCAGTTCTCGCTGCACCACACCCATATCCTGCACCAGTCGAGCCCCAACCTCGGGTCCGACCGGCGCATCGGCATCGGCATCAGCTATATCCCGACGCGCGTCCGCCATACCGGCCCGCACCGGCTTTCCGCCAGCCTGGTCCGCGGCACCGACGCCTACGGCCATTTCGACCTGGAGGAGCGCCCCGCCGCTGTCTTCGATGCCGCCGCCCGGGCCCATCACGCCGCCCGCTGCGAGCAGTTCTTCGGCACCCACGGCTCCGCCCGCAGCGAGGCCATGAAGGGCGCGGCCTGACCGGCGCAGAGACCGGCGGCGCGCAAAGAAAAGGGCCCGGGGTCGCCCCCGGGCCCTTCGCAACCTCTGTCGGACCGCTCAGCGGGCGCGGCGGCGCCGCGCGATGCCGAGGCCCAGAAGGCCGGCGCCGAGCAGGCCCAGCGTCGCCGGCTCGGGCACCGGAAGCAGCGCTTCCTCGCCGAGCTGGATCCAGATCCGAGGACGCTCGTCGGTGTTGCCGTTGGCCGTGAAGATGAACTCGCCGGTGGCCAGGATGTCGCCGAACAGGCCCGAGCTGTCGGTGAAATAGTCCTGGTCGATCCCGTTGCCGGAATCGTAGCTGCCGAAGTTCACGCCGTTCAGCGTGAAGTTGCTGATCTCCGCCTCGCCCAAGGAATTGCCCTGGGCGAAGACGTTCACGTACTTGAAGCCGTAGCCGGCATAGGCGCCGAGGGTCAGGTCGGCGATCTCGTCCGGGCTAGAGGCGTCGAAGGAGTTGTTGCGGTTGAAGTCGACCTTGAAGCTGACGGCGCCGGTCGCCGCCGTGTAGGTCAGCTCGAACTTGTAGGAGCTGCCGAAGCTCCACACCGGCGCACCGGCCGGGTTCAGCGTGACATTGGCCGGGTTCTGGCTGGGCGGGTTGCGGATCGCCACCTCGAAGCCGGTCCGCGCATTCCGCGCGCTGGCCTGGATGTCCCAGATGTTGCCCGGATCGCTCGTCACCACCGGTGCGGCCTCGGCGGCGGCGGCGGCGAAGACGAGGGCGAGAGCGGTCATGCCGCCCCTGACGCTAAGCATTGCTATAACACTCCCCAGTACGTTAACCGAGGTCGTGTAAGCAATTGTCTTGCCAGTACTGTAAACTCTTATAATTCAAAGGTTTGCAGGCGCTACGGCGTTAACCATAACCGGAATTGTAAACCCTGCTGACGGAGGGCGGTGAAGGCCGGCCGGATCGTCCGGCAAGCCCCTCCTCAAGGCCGCGCGGGACGGGGTAGTGTTGCGCCCGTTTTCCACGAGGGGGCCGAGATGAGCATCGCCAGCACCGACCTGTCGCCCGACCGCCTGAAGCTGCAGGGCCTCGCCCGCGAACTGGCGCAAGGGCCCGTCGCGGCGCGGGCGGCGGAAGTCGACGCCACCGAGCAATACCCCTGGGACCATGTCGAGCGCCTGAAGGAAGCGAAGCTCCTCGGCCTCACCATCCCGAAACAATACGGCGGCCAGGGCCGCGACTGGCTCGACGCGGTGCTGGTGATCGAACAGCTCTCCGCCGCCTGCTCGGTGACGGGCCGCATCGCCGTCGAGACCAACATGGGCGCCATCTCGGCCGTGATGGCCTATGGCTCGGAGGCACAGAAGAAGCTCGCCGCCGACATGGTGCTCGCCGGCGACAAGCCCGCCATCTGCATCACCGAGCCGGAAGCGGGCTCGGATGCCGGCGGCATGACCACGCGCGCCGACCGCGTCGGCAACGGCTTCGTCCTGAACGGCACCAAGCACTGGATCACCGGCGGCGGCGTCTCCCGCCTGCACCTGATCTTCGCCAAGGTCTATGACCGCGACGGCAACGAGGAAGGCATCGGCGGCTTCCTCGCCATCCGCGACGAGACCAAGGGCCTCAAGATCGTGAAGCGCGAACCCACGATGGGCCTGCGCGGCATCCCCGAGGCCGAGATCGCCTTCGAGGACATGGAGCTTCTCCCCGACGCGCTCGTCATCCCGCCGCGCGGGTTGAAGAAGGGCTTCGCCGACCTGATGAACGCCTACAACAGCCAGCGCGTCGGTGCCGCGACCGTGGCGCTCGGCATCGCGGAGGGCGCCTATGCCCATGCGCTGGAATGGTCGGAAAAGCGCGAGCAGTTCGGCCGCCCGATCAACGAATTCCAGGGCCTGCAGTGGAAGCTCGCCGACATGTCGATCCGCCTCGCCGCGGCGCAAGGACTGGTCTACAAGGCCGCGCTGTCGGGGACAGGTGGCTTCCCCGACATGCTGATGGCGGCCCAGGCGAAGGTCTTCACCTCGGAGAACGCGATTGCGGTGGTGAACGACGCGCTGCAGTTCTTCGGTGCCCGCGGCTATTCCCGCAACCTCCCCCTCGAACGCATGGCCCGCGACGTCCGCATGTTCACCATCGGCGGCGGCACGGCGGAAGTGCTGCGCAACGTGGTGGCGAGCTCGATCCTGAAAAAGAAACTGCCCCAGACCCGCGACGGCTGGGGGAAGGAATAGGGGTCGGAGCGGCCCCCTCCCCAGCCCTCCCCCATGGCTGCGCCACAGGGGAGGGAGGCAGAAGGAAAAAGCCCTCCCCCGTCGAAGATGGGGGAGGGTTGGGAGGGGGCAATGCGCCGCCTCAAGCCGCCTTGCGCGCGCCCCGCACCGCATCGCCGAAGGCCTCGAACAGCGCGCGGTTGATCGGGTTGGTCTGCGGGTCGTACTCGGCATGCCACTGCACGCCGAGCGCGAAGGCCGGCGCATCGGCGATGCGGATCGCCTCGATGGTGCCGTCCTCGGCGAAACCCTCGACCAGCACCCGGTTGCCCGGCACGTCGATCCCCTGCCCGTGCAGCGAATTGACCCGGATGGTCTCGCGTCCATAGAGCGCGGCGAAGGCGCCGCCCGCCACCAGGTGCACGTCGTGCCGGTCGGCGAAGATGACCAAGGGATCGGGATGGATCTCGCCGTTCTCCAGCCGTGGCATGCGGTGGTTCATGCGCCCCGGCAGCTCGCGGATTTCCGGGTGCAAGGTGGCGCCATAGGCCACCGCCATCTCCTGCAGGCCGCGGCAGATGCCGAAGATCGGCACGCCCCGCTCGACGCAGGCCCGCGTCAGGCTGAGCGCCACCTCGTCGCGATGGATGTCATAGGGTTCATGCGCGGCACAGGGGTCCACCCCGAAGCGGGTCGGGTGCACATTGGCCCGCGCCCCGGTCAGCACCACGCCGTCGACCACGTCGAGAAGTGCTGCGATATCGGTGATCTCGGGCGAACCGGCGAACATCAGCGGCAGCGCGCCGGCCACATCGGCCACCGCCCGCATGTTGCGCTCGCCGACGAGTTGCGCGGCGAAGCGGTTCTCCACCTGGTGTGTATTGCCGATGATCCCGACAACCGGCTTCTTCATTCAGCTCTGCTCCTCGCGGGCGCCCGGACTTCCAAGCCTTCCTGGCCCGAACCGTTGCGCAATTCTACCCCCATCCGTTGTTGTTTGTGCAAGTCGCGGGCCGCGCCGGACCGTTGGCAGGCAATATCTCCGCGCAAGGCGACTGCCCTAGAACCGCCCCCACTGCAGCTTCGACACATCGGCGATCGGCGTCTCGCCCATCACCATCTGCGCCATGACGAAGCCCGCCCCCGGCCCGATGCCGAAGCCGTGGCCGGAGAATCCCGTGGCGATGAACAGCCCCGGCACCGGCGGCACGGGGCCGAGCACCGGCAGTTCGTCCGGCGTCGTCTCGATGATGCCGGCCCAAACTTGCGCCGCTTCCGCGTCCTTCAGCGCCGGGAAGAGATGCTTCGCCCCGGCCATGACGTCTGCCAGCAGCCGCCGGTCGGGATCGGGGTTCAGCACCCGCATCGCCTCGAAGGGGCTCATCTGCTCGGGCGTCCAGCGGCGTTCACCCAGCGCATGGAAGAAGGCCGGACCGAAGCGGAAGGTCATGATGCGCCAGTTCGCCTTCAAGGTCGGCCAGAAGGCGCCGAAATGCGCGAAGGCGGCCGGGATGATGTCGAAGGTCGCCGCACCGCTGCGGGCAATCGAATAGCCGCCATCGGCCCGCGGCCGGATCGAGGCGTCCTTGGTGCCGAAGGCGCTCTCGGAGAATTTCGGCGCCGCCGTGGTCCGCAGCACAGAGGACTTCACGCCGAGCTGGGGCAGGCTCAGGCCCGCATTCTCCAGGAAGGGGCGCGACCACACGCCGCCCGCCACCACCACCGCGCGGCAGCGCACCCGCCCATGCTCGGTCACCACGCCGGAAATCTTCCCGCCCTCGCGTTCGATCGCGCGCACCGCGTTGTCCTCGCGGATATCCGCCCCCAGCGCCCGCGCGGCGCGCGCGATGGCCGGCACCGCCTTCCAGGGTTCGGCCCGCGCGTCCGACGGCGTGGTGATGCCGCCCTTGAACAGGCGGTCGCTCCGCCCTGTCATCGTCGCTGCCTCCTCCGCCGAGATGACGCGGGTGTCGAGCTGCCAGGTCTTCGCCTCCTCGGCCCAGGCGACGCGGGCGGCCATCTCCTCGTCGTCCTGCGCCAGGCTGGTGACGCCGCCGACGGTGAAGCCGATATCCTCGTCCAGCGTGGGGACGATTTCGTGCCAGCGCCGATGCGCCTCGATGGTCAGCGCCAACTCGCGGAAGTCGCGGTTCTGCTTGCGGATCCAGCCCCAGTTGCGCGACGACTGCTCGCCCGCGATCCGGCCCTTCTCGCAGACCAGCACGGGGATGCCCCGTTTCGCCAGATAGTAGGCGGTGCAGATCCCGGCGATGCCGCCGCCGATCACCACCACCTCGGTCTCCTTCGGCTGAGGCTTGCCCGTCACCTGGCCGCGATCGGCGGCGGTCGTCAGAATGCCTTGCACGCTGGTTTCCCCTGACTCGCGAAGGCGACGATAGGACCCTTCTCCCCCCGCGAGAAGGTGGCCGCGAAGCGGACGGATGAGGGCCGGCGCCGTCAGCGAGGGCCCTCACCCGCCTGGCGGCACCCTCTCCCGGTGGGAGAGGGAACACGGAACCGCCTGTCGCGCTCGCGGTTTTCCTAGCGAAAGCGAGGAGCATCGCCATGTCCCCCGATCCGAAGACCCTGCCGCCGCGCGATCCCGCGCTCTCCCCGCCGGTCGATCTCGACGATCCGGTCGAGGTGTCCTCGGTCGACAGTTTCCCCGCTTCCGATCCGCCCGGCTGGATTTGCGAGCAGCCGAAGGTGAAGCAGAAGCCGGGCCGCCGCCGCCGGTCGTGAGGGAGAGCGCGCTGCTGGCGCCGAAGCCCGCGGGGGCGGGGCGGATGAGCTTCGGCGCCGCCGCGCTCACCCTCGTCCGCGAATCGGTCGGCGACTGGATCGACGATCGGGCGATGAGCCGGGGCGCGGCCATCGCCTATTACACGGTCTTCTCGCTCGCCCCCCTCCTCCTTCTCGTCATCGCCATCGCTGGCCTGGTCTGGGGCGAGGAGGCGGCGCGCGGTGCCATCCTGGGCCAGCTCTCCGGCCTCACCGGCCCGAAGGGAGCCGAGGCGCTGGAAGCGATGATCCGCAGCGCCGGCGACTTCCGCTCGGGCCTGCTCGCCACGGCCGCCAGCGTCGTTCTGCTGATCATCGGCGCCACCACCGTCTTCGCCGAGCTGCAGGATTCGCTGAACCAGATGTGGAACGCCCCGCCGCCCAGGAGCTCGACCTGGTGGTCCTGGCTGCGCGTGCGCGTGCTCAGCCTCTCGCTGATCGGCGCCATCGCCTTCCTGCTCCTCGTCTCGCTCGTCATCAGCGCGGGCATGACCGCGGTGAGCGACCGGCTGTCGGGCGGTGCCATCAGGGTCGGCTTCCTGATCGAGGCGGCGAATTTCCTCATCGGCCTCGCCATCACCGCCGCGCTCTTCGGGGCGATCTACAAGATCCTGCCCGATGTCCGCATCTCCTGGGCCGATGTCGGCATCGGCGGCGCCGTCACCGCCGTCCTCTTCCATCTCGGCAAATACGCCATCGCCCTCTACATCGGCTTCAGCGACCTCGCCTCCTCCTATGGCGCGGCGAGTGCGCTCGTCATCATCCTGATCTGGGTCTACTACTCGGCCCAGATCTTCCTGCTCGGTGCCGAATTCACCAAGGTCTACGCCTTCACCTTCGGCAGCCGGCGGCACGAGAAGGGCCGCCCGCGCGGCACCGCGCCGAACCCGGAAGCCCGCGAGGCGGTACAGGAGCTGAAGGAGGAAGCGGAGGCTTGAGCAAGAGAGCAAAGCCCTCTCCCTTGGGAGAGGGTTGGGTGAGGGCGTCACCGCCGGTGGATGGCCCTCATCCGCCTGCCGGCACCTTCTCCCAGGGGGAGAAGGAAAGAGGCGTCACCCCTCGACGCTCTCCACATGAAACGCCTTGGCCGTGATCAGCCATTCGCCCCTTTCGCGGTGATAGCTCAAGTGATCGACATAGGTGATCGAGCCCACCCGCAGCCTGACCTTGGCCAGCGTCTGGTGGGGCGAGACCACATCGATCATCAGGATCTCCTCCTGCCGCGGCGCGCCCTGCCTCTCGGGAGACAGGCGGCTCTCCAGCGCCGCCCGATAGGCGGCGGCCGTCCATACCTTCAGCGCCCCCTCGCGAAAGCCGTGCAGTTGCGCGCTCGCCCGGAATACGCGGTCGAACAGTCTGGTATCGGCGGTGTAGTGCAGGTCGAAATAGCGCTGCAGCGCCTCGGTCAGGGAGCCAAGTTGTGATGCCGTGCTCATGTCCGCCTCTCGGATGAAGACGGGGCAGACCATCGCCCGGCCGGCCGCCGCATGTCCTTGCAAGTTGCGCCATGAATCGCCGATCATTCGGCACGAGATGCCTCTCGGCCGCATCGGATTGCGCATTCATGCCAAAATCGGACCTCGACGCCATCGACCGGCGCATCATCGCCACGCTGCAGGCCGACGGCCGGCTCAGCAATGTCGACCTGGCCGACGCAGTCGGCCTCTCCCCCTCGCCCTGCCTTCGGCGGGTGAAGCGGCTGGAGGCGGAGGGCTACATCACCGCCTATCGCGCCGTGCTCGGCCGGGCGAAGGTCGGCCTCGGCTTCACCGTCTTCGTCGGCGTGAAGATCGAAGGCCATGCCGATACCCGCGCCGACACGATGCAGGAGACCATTGCCGCCATGCCCGAAGTGGTGGCCTTCCACATGGTCTCGGGCGAAGCCGACTACCTCCTCGAAGTCGTCGTCCCCGACCTCGAGCACTACCAGCGCTTCCTGCTCGACCGCCTGCTTGCCATCCCCATCGTCAAGGAGGTGCGCAGCAACATCGCGCTGCAGACGATCAAGGCCGGGGCGCCGCTGCCGCTGGGGCATCTGGGTCACGCTGACAGATAATTTGCGCAAATTCTCTTGAAAGTATTGGGGGCGCTCCTACCTTGCGGGAGGCCGGCTGTCTGCCCTGCAGGGCGGCGCGGCGCGCTCATGGACAGGGTGAAGATCGGCTCGGCAGATCCTCCGGACAGAATTGTCCGGCCATCTTCGGCCATGCGCGACGCGGCCAGATTTGTCCGCACAGTTCTGTCTGTTCGATGCCGATCGGGCCGGAAATCTGGTGGAATCCCGCCAAATCTGGTGCCGAACCGGCGAAAGCAGGTCTCGGCCCGGCTTTTTCTGGCTCGAATTGGCGCGAATTGGCTCACTTAGGCGGGGGTGCTTTTCCTCGAAATCAGAAAAAATACAGTCCAAACATTAACTTACGTCATGTCCGCACTCGATCCTGTCTCGGTCAGAATTAGCCGGAATTTTACTCCCTCCCCCGTCGCCAGATGGGGGAGGGTCGGGGAGGGGGTTTGACGCATTGATGAACGTCGACATCAGGGACCAACCCCCTCCCAGCCTCCCCCACACTCCCGTGCGGGGGAGGAGTGAAAAGGACGAAAGCGGCCAGATTTGTCCGGACAGGTATGTATGGCAGAACGTCATCCCGCCGTATGACACAAATCCTTAGCCAGCTAACCGGCGGCCAGATTTGGCCGCTGGCGCGAGAGCGGCCAGAATTGTCCGCGCACATCGCCGGGGGGACGGGTCATGAGTATCGGAAGCCTGCTGCAGGAGACCGACGGTCTCGGCCTCGCAGCCAAAATCCGCGCCCGCGAGGTCTCGGCGGCCGAGGTACTCACCGCCACCCTCGCCCTGATCGAGGCGCGCAACCCGAAGGTGAACGCCGTCGTCGCCCTGATGGCCGACCAGGCGCAAGCCGCGTTGCGCACCGGCCTGCCCGAGGGCCCCTTCACCGGCGTCCCCTTCCTGTTGAAGGATTTCGCCGCGCTGGCGAAGGGCACCGTCACCACCAGCGGGGCGCGCTTCTTAAACACGGCCGCCTCCCCGGTCGACAGCGCGCTGGTGGAACGCCAGCGCCGCGCCGGCCTCCTGATCCTGGGCAAGACCAACACGCCCGAGATGGCCATCGCCTCGACCACCGAACCCCGGCTGTTCGGACCGGCCCGCAACCCTTGGGACCTTTCCCGCTCCACCGGCGGCTCGTCGGGCGGATCGGCGGCGGCCGTCGCCGCCGGCATGGTGGCGCTGGCGCATGCGACCGACGGCGGCGGCTCGATCCGCATCCCCGCTTCCGCCTGCGGCCTCTTCGGGCTGAAACCCTCGCGCGGGCGGAACTCCATGGCTCCCCTGCTGGGCGAGAGCCTCGCCGGCGCGGCGGTGGAGCACGCGGTGACCCGCTCGGTCCGCGACAGCGCGGCACTCCTCGATGCGACCGCCGGCCGGGTGCCGGGCGACCCCTACACCGCCCCGCCGCCGGCCAGGCCCTACCTGTCGGAAGTGGGCGCCCCGGTGGGCCGGCTGAGGATCGCGCTCTCCGACATCCCGCCCTACCCTTGCGCCGTGGCGCCGGAGGTTCGGGCCGCCCTGGCCGAAGCCGGCAGGCTGCTGGAAAGCCTCGGGCACCACGTCGACCGGGCGACGCCGCCGGTGGATGCGGAAGCGCTCGACCGGGCCTTCATGGTGGCGATGTCGGTCAACATCGCCAATGTCATCGCGATCCGGGCCGAGGGGCGCAGCTACGGCGCCGATGATTTCGAACCGGCGACCTGGGCGATGATCGAACGCGGGCGGACCTATTCCGGCATCGACTATCTGCGGGCGGTGCAGGCCTTCCACCGCATCGGCCGGCAGGTGGCGCCGTTCTTCGAGGAGTGGGACGTGCTGGTGACGCCGACCCTCGCCACGCTGCCGCCGAAGCTGGGCGAGATCGACGCCGGCATGAGCGATATCGACGCCTTCATGGGAAAGGTGTTCGGCTTCGCCCCCTTCACGAGGGCTTTCAACGCGACGGGCCAGCCGGCCGCCTCGCTGCCGCTCTGCCGGTCGCCGGAGGGGCTGCCCATCGGCATCCAGGTCGTGGCGCGGCAGGGAGCGGAGGACCTGCTGTTCCGCCTCTCGGCCCAACTGGAGGAGGCCGCTCCCTGGTCAGGCCGCCGGCCGTCCCTCTGAACGGGTGAACAGCGCCCGCACCCGGTTCGCCACCGGCGGGATCGACCACAGGATCGAGATCAGGGTGACGAGGGCGAGGAAGCCCGAGATCGGGCGGGTGAAGAAGGGGGTGATGTCGCCGGCCGAGAGCGACAGGCCGCGGATCAGGTTCTTGTCGAGCAGGTCGCCCAGGACCAGGCCCAGGATCATCGGCGCCATGGGGAACTTCAGCTCGCGCAGGATGAAGCCGGCGATGCCGAAGAACAGCATGACGTAGATGTCGAAGGTGCGCTGGGCGATGGCGAAGGCGCCGACGGTGCAGAGCACGAAGACGATGGGCATCAGCCGCTCGCGCGGGACGAGCAGGATCCAGAGCAGCGGCTTCACCAGCGTCAGGCCGAAGAACAGCTTCGCCATGTCGGCGATGATCAGCATGGCGACGATCTGGTAGACGAAGCCGGGGTTGGAGACGATGAGGTTGGGACCGGGATTGAGGCCGTGGATCAGCATGGCGGCGAGCAGCACCGCGGCGGGGGCGGAGCCGGGGACGGCCAGCGTAAGCACCGGGATGATGGCGCCGGGCACGCAGGCGCTCTCGCCCGTCTCGGCCGACATCAGTCCCTCGACCGACCCCTTGCCGTATTTCTCCTTCTCCTTCGACGCGCGCTTCGCCGCCGCATACGAGGTCCAGGCGGCGATGTCCTCGCCCAGGCCCGGCATGATGCCGATGAAGGTGCCGATGCCGCCCGACCGCAGGATGGTGCGCCAGTACCGGGTGATGTCGGAGATGCGGGGGATGACGGAATCGACCGTGTTCGCCACCGCCCGGGTGGCGGGTCCGCGCATCACCTGCAGCACCTCGGCGACCCCGAAGGCGCCGACCAGGGCAGGCAGCAGGCTGATGCCGCCCGACAGGTCGACATTGCCGAAAGAGAAGCGGGCATAGGCATGTGTGGCTTCCTGCCCCATCGACGCGATCAGGAGGCCGGCGAAGCCGGCGATATAGCCCTTCAGCGGATCGCCGCCGGAGAGCGAGCCGGCGACGACGATGCCGAAGACCGCGACCCAGAAGAACTCGTAGGAGCCGAAGGTGAGTGCGAGGTCGCCCAGTGTGGGGGTCAGGACGGCGACGCAGAGCGTGCCGAACAGCGTCCCCAGCCAGGAACCGGAGGTGGAGATGCCCATGGCCCGGCCGGCCAACCCTTGGCGCGCCAGGGGAAACCCGTCCAAGGTCGAGCAGGCCGAGGCCGGCGTGCCGGGGATGTTGAGCAGGATGGCGCTGCGGCTGCCGCCGTAGATGGCGCCGACATAGATGCAGATCAGGATCAGGATGGCGCTGTTGGGGGCCATCGAATAGGTGAGCGTGGTCATCAGCGCCACGCCCATGGTGGCGGTGAGGCCGGGCAGCGCGCCGATGACGATGCCGAGCAAGGTCGCCCAGACGACGTTGAAGAAAGTGGGAAGGTTGGCGAAGCCGAGGAAGGCTTCGCCCAGGTGGCCGATCCCGTCGAGCATCAGGGCAACCGCACGAGGAAGACGTCGCGGAAGACGAACTGCACGGCGAGGCCGCCGATCACCCCGATCAGCAGCGCCACGATCAGGCGGCGGGCCTTCAGCTTCCGCGGCGCCGCAGGGTCCCATTCGAAGATGGCGATGAAGGCGGTGATGAAGACGGCCGCCGCGGCCCAGAACGGCACCCGCCCGATCAGGCCGACGGTGAAGAGGAGCGCGAGCAGCAGGACGATGCCGAGGCGGATGTTGGAATAGGCCGCGCTCGAGGCTTCGCGGCGTCCGCCTTCGGGGCCGAGGGCGCCGGCCCGGAGCGCGCGGAAGGCGAGCACGCCGGCCAGGATCGCCAGCACGGCGCCGTAGACCCCGGGCACGATGCCCGGTGCGGTATAGGGGTCGCCGCCGCGGTCGGTGAAGGTCGGCATCTGCAGCGCCAGGCCGATCACCGTCAGCGCGAAGGCGAAGAGCACCGCGGCGGTGATCAGGTCGACCCGGGGCGAGGGCGGCGGCGAGCCGGAGGAGAAGCTGTCGCTTTCGGAAGCCAAGGGACACGCGACGCCCCCACCCTCACGGGCGGGGGCGCTCCGAGAAGAGAGGTTACAGGCGCGGGATGCCGAGCGTATCGGGCGAGACCTTGCCCTTGCCACCGTCGAAATAGAGCCAAGCGGTGAAGCGCACCATCTTGAAGGCGCCGTCCTTGGCCTCCTGGCCCGAGAGCGGGGCGAACATGGCGCTCCGCGCTTGCGCGTACTTCTGCAGCGCGTCCGACTTGGCGATCTTGTTCTTCCAGACCGCTTCCATGGTCTTCACCACGGCGTCGGGCGTTCCCTTGGGTGCCCAGATGCCGAAGTAGTTGAGGGGAGCGGGCATCTTCGGCAGCCACTTGGTGATCGGCGGGATCTCGCCATATCCCTCGAGGTTGATCGGCTGGTCGGCCAGGATGGCGAGGGGGCGCAGGCGCTTGCCCTTGATCATCTCGGTCATCTCGACCAGCAGCTGGGAGACGACCGGCGTCTCGCCCGATACGGCCGCGATCACCGCCGGATTGCCGCCGTCATAGGTGACGTGGCGATACTGGATGCCGGCGTTCGACTTGATCGATTCCATCAGGTTGTGACCCGCCGAGGAGATGCCGGCGGTGGAGACGGCGATGGTCTGCCCCTTCTCCTTCAGTGCCGTCAGCAGCTCGCCGAAATCCTTGTAGGGCGCGTTCGGGTTGACGCTGATCGCCGACAGGTTGGCCACGGCGAAGAACATGTGCCAGTCGTCCAGGCCGGTGTCGAGCAGGCCGAGCACCCGGTAGGTGCCGACATCCGTGGCGGCGCCGGCGGCCCAGGTATAGCCGTCCTTCGCCGCCTCCATGGCGTTCTTGGTGCCGATGGAGCCGGAGGCGCCGGGCTGGTTGACGACGACGAACTTCTGGCCGAGCTCGGCCTCCAGCTCGCTCGCCACGATGCGGGCCATCTGGTCGGTCGATCCGCCGGCGGCCCAGGGCACGATGATGGTGACCGGACGCTCGGGCTTCCAGGCGTACTGGGCCTGCGCGACACCGGCGGCGAAGGTCATCGCGGCGCCGGCCAGAACGGAGATCAGCGTTTTCATGGTCTCTCCCCCCAGGATGCGGTAGTAACGAACTGGTTACTCAGAATGATCTCACCGGAAGGGCGACGTCAAGGCTGTGACGCTCACGGTTCTGATAGCGGGCTACGGGGCCTTCGGCCCGGTGCATCTCGACGCCTGGCGCCGCCTCGGCTACGGCGCCGGACTGATCATCGCCGATCCGAACCCGCAATCCCGCGCCCGCGCCCGCGCCCACTGTCCCGAAGCCACGCTCGTCGCCGACTGGAGAGAGGCCCTGGCGCGGGCGCACGCGGTCGACATCCTGACGCCGAGCGGAACGCATCATGCGATCGGCATGGAGGCGCTGGCCGCGGGCAAGCACCTTTTCATCGAGAAGCCGGTGACGACGACCGCCGCCGAGGCCGCCGATCTGCTGGCAGCCGCGCAACAGGCGCAGCGCATCGTCCAATGCGGCCTTTATTTCCGCTTCCATCCGAAGGCGCAGGCGTTGAAGCGGATGATCGCCGGGGGAGAGTTCGGCCGGCTGCGCTATCTGTCGGGCCGCTTCCTCGGTCTGAAACGGGCGCGCGGCGATTCGGGCGCGCTGCACAACGACGCCGTGCATTTCGTCGACCTCCTGGGCTGGCTGGCCGGTAGCGCGCCGGTCAGCGTCTATGCCACCGCCCGCGACCACTTCGGTCGCGGCCTCGACGACCTCGCCGTGCTTCAGATCACCTATGCCGACGGCGCGGCGGCGCTGGTGGAGACCGGTTATGTCCAGCCCGGCCGGTGGCCGGATGCCGTCGTGCCCGGAGCGATCACCACAAAGGAGATCGCCGTGGCCGGCGAGAGGGCGGTGGCGGAAATCGACTTCGCCGCCGAACGCGCCATCCTGCAACGGGGTGCGCACCGGTTGCGGGACGGGACATGGATGCCGGACTATGCGCCGCGGGAGACGCCGGACTGGCCGGCGGCAGATCCGGTCGGCGTGGTGGCGGCGGAACTGGCCCATTTCGTCGCCTGCATCGAGACGGGCAGCGCGCCGGCCGCCGGGTTGGCCGAATGCGGCGTCAGGCTCGGCCGGGTCATCGACGCCGCCATTCTCTCGGCCAGGACGAACCAGGTCGTGCCACTGCCGGCCGGCATCTGAGGAAGGAGGAACGGTGCGCATCGCGCTCTGCAACGAAGTGATCGCCGGGATGCCGTTCGACCGGCAATGCGCCTTTGCCGCTTCGCTCGGCTATGATGGGATCGAACTGGCACCCTTCACCCTCAGCGAGGAGCCCCACCTGCTTTCCGCCTCGGCGCGGACGGCGGCCCGCCGGGCGGTCGCGGATGCGGGGCTCGCGACCGTCAGCCTGCACTGGCTGCTGGTGCGGCCGCTGGGACTTTCCATCACCAGCGACGATCCGGCCCTGCGAACGCGGACCCTGGACGTCATGGAACGCCTGATCGGGCTGGCCGCCGAACTCGGCGCCGGCATCCTGGTGCACGGATCGCCGGCCCAGCGCCGCCTGCCGGACGGCGCCGGACGAGCCGATGCGGCGGCGCGCGGAAAGGAAGCCTTCGCCAAGGCCGCCGACTGGGCCCGTGCGGCCGGCGTCGTCTATTGCATCGAACCCTTGGCCCCGCCCGACGCCAATTTCGTCAATCGCGTCGCGGAGGCGGCCGCGATCGTCGAGGCCGTGGGCAATCCGGCGCTCCGCACCATGGTGGACTGCTCCGCCGCAAGCCTCGCCGAAGCCGAACCGGTGGACGCGCTGTTGGCGCGCTGGCTGCCCACCGGCCTGGTCGCCCATGTGCAGGTCAATGACCGCAACCGTCGCGGACCGGGCCAGGGCAGCGACCGCTTCACCGAGGTCTTCGCCACGCTGAAACGCCTCGGCTACGCGGGCGACGTGGCTATCGAACCCTTCGACTACATCCCCGACGGACCGGCCACCGCCGCCCGCACGATCGGCTACGTCCGCGGCATCCTGGAGACACTGTCGTGACCGAAGCCCCGAAACTCAGCATCGTAGAGGTGCAGACCTTCGAATGGCCCTTCAGGCTGCGCCTGCCCTTCCGCTTCGGCGCCGTCACCCATACGCACGGCCGGCAGGCGGTGGTGCGAGCCCGTATCCGGCTCCAGGACGGCGGCGAAGGCTGGGGGGTGGCGGCGGAATCGCTGGCTGCCAAGTGGTTCGAGAAGGACCCCGCCTATAGCGACGAGGAGAACTACGATCAGCTCAGGAAGGCGATCGAGATCGCAGCCGCCCGCGCGCTGGGGAGCGGTCCCAACACGGCCTTCGGCCATTTCGCCGACGGCTATGACGCCCAGATCGCCGAGGGTACGCGGGCCAGGCTCAACCCCCTGGTGGCGAGCTATGGCCCCGCCCTTCTCGATCGCGCCGTCTTCGACGCGCTGCTGAAGCTGAAGGGCGCCTCCTTCTACGAGGGGATGCGCGCCAACCTCTGCGGCATGCGCTCCGATCCGGTGCTGACGGACCTGCCCGGCTTCAATTTCGATCGCTTCCTCGCGACGCTGAAGCCGCAGGCCAGCGTGCATGCCCGCCACACCGTCGGCCTGGTGGATCCGATCACCGCCGCCGATCAGACCGAACGGGTGAACGACGGGCTGCCTGAGACGCTGGAAGAAGTCGCCGCCGCCTACGGCCACCGCTACTACAAGCTGAAGGTGGGCGGTGACGTGCAGGCCGATGTCGATCGGCTGAGCCGCATCGCCTCGGTGCTGGATCGCGCGACCGAGCCCTATCGGGCCAGTCTCGACGGCAACGAACAGTATGCCGATCCCGAAGGTGTGCTGGCCCTATGGCAGGCGATGCAGGCGACGCCTACACTCGCCCGCCTCTGCCAATCGATCATCTTCATCGAACAGCCGATCAAGCGCGCCGTCGCCCTGTCGCGCGACGTGCACACTCTCGCCGCCGCGAAGCCCGTGATCCTCGATGAGTCTGACGGCACGCTCGATGCTTACCTCACCGGCCGCGACCTCGGCTACACCGGCATTTCCAGCAAAGCCTGCAAGGGCTTCTACAAGTCCTTCGTCAACCTCGCGCGATCGGCATTGTGGAACGACGAGGTGGGCCGCCCGCGCTTCTTCATGTCGGCGGAGGATCTCACGACACTGGCCGGTGTCTGCGTGCAGCAGGATCTGGCCCTGATCAGTCTCCTGGGCCTCACCCATGTGGAACGGAACGGCCATCATTTCGTCGACGGTTTCAGCGGACGATCGGAGCGCGAGAAGGTCGCCTTCCTGACCGAGCACCCCGACCTCTACGCCGAGACCGATCACGGCCCGCGGCTGCGTATCAGCGCGGGCCGGATCGAAATCGGCAGTCTCGCCTGCATCGGCTTCGGCGCGACGGCGGAACCCGACGTGGCCTCGATGCGACCGATGCCGAAGTCGTCCTGGACTTAGACGACGGTGGCGTGCCGCTCGATGCAGGTCTTCAGCACCTCGTCGGCGGGCTTCTTCCACCAGTTGCCGGCCGACATGATCTCGACCTCGCAGAAGCCCTTGTAGCCCGCCCTCTCGACCAGGGCACGGATGGCCGGGATATCGATCACCCCGTCCCCCATCATGCCGCGATCCAGCAGCAGATCGGTCGTCGGCACGAGCCAGTCGCAGACGTGGAAGGCAAGGATCCGGTTGCCCGCCCTTTCGATTGCGGCAGGGAGATAGGGATCCCACCAGACGTGATAGACGTCGACGGCGACGCCGATCCCGGTCCCCAGCCGGTCGCAGATGTCCATGGCCTGGTCGATCGTGTTCACGCAGGCCCGGTCGGCGGCATACATCGGGTGCAGCGGCTCGATCGCGAGCGGAACGCCGCAGGCGCGGGCCTGTTCCAGGACGGCGGCGATGCCGTCCTCCACCTGTTGGCGCGCCCCGGGGAGGTCCCGGGACCCGGTCGGCATGCCGCCGACCACCAGGACCAGGCACTGCGCACCGATCGCCGCTGCCTCGTCGATGGCGCGGCGGTTGTCCTCGATGGCGGCCTTCCGGCCTGCCGCGTCGGCCGCCGGAAACATGCCGCCGCGGCAGAGGCCGGTGACGGTGAGGTTCGCCGCCCGGATCAGCTTCGCCGCTTTCTCCACGCCGCACTGGCCAAGCTTGTCGCGCCAGGGAGAAATGCCGGAGATGCCATGCCGCTGGCAACCTTCGATCGCCTGTTCCAGCGACCACTGCTCGCGGATGGTGGCGGTGTTGAGCGACAGCGGTCCGGGCGCAGCCATGGGTCAGTGCACCACGCCGCGCGTCGCCATCACCGCCTTCATCCGGGCGGTCGCCTTGTCCGGATCGGCGAGCAGGCCCGCCGCATCGGCCAGGCGGAACAGTTCGGCCAGATGCACGGTCGAGCGCGTGCTCTCCTGCCCGCCCACCATGGTGAAATGATCCTGGTGACCGTTCAGATAGGCCATGAAGACCACGCCGGTCTTGTAGAAGCGGGTCGGCGCCTTGAAGATGTGGCGCGACAAGGGCACCGTCGGCGCCAGGATGTCGTGGAAGGTCGACAGGTCGTTGCGGTGCAGCGAGCCCAGCGCGGCCGAAGCCGCCGGCGCGATGGCATCGAAGATGCCGAGCAACGCATCGGAATAGCCTTCCCCGTCACCCGCGATCAGTTCGGCGTAGTTGAAGTCGTCGCCGGTATACATGCGCACGCCCTTGGGCAGGCGGCGACGCATGTTGATCTCCTTGTCCTTGTCGAGCAGCGAGATCTTGATGCCGTCGACCTTGGCGGCATTCCTGTTCAGCACGTCGAGGCAGACGTCCATCGCCGCGTAGTGATCGGCCTTGCCCCAATAGCCTTCGAGCGCGGGATCGAACATCTCGCCGAGCCAGTGGATGATCACCGGTTCCCTCACCTGGGACAGGACGCGGTCGTAGACCTTGCCATAGTCGTCGGGCGACCTGGCGGCCTTGGCCAATGCGCGGGAGGCCATGAGGATGATGCGGCCGCCGAGCTTCTCCACCGTGGCACACTGTTCTTCATAGGCCGCGATGACCTCGTCGATCCCGACGCCCGGGCCGGGCGCGAGGTGATCGGTACCGGCACCGGAGGCGACGACCGCGCCGGGCACGCCCCTCGCCGCGTCGACCGAGCGCCGGATCAGTTCCTGCGCGCCCTTCCAGTCGAGCCCCATGCCGCGTTGGGCCGTGTCCATGGCTTCCGCCACGCCGAGGCCGAGCGCCCACAGATGCTGGCGGAAGGCGATGGTGCGGTCCCAGTCGATGGCGTTGTCGACCCACGGGTCGTTATCGGCCAGGGGATCGGCCACCATATGCGCGGCGGCGAAGGCGACCCGGTTGAAGGGTTTCTCCGCCTTGGGAAAGGCGCGCGGGGGCCTCGTCGTATAGGCTTCGATCCTTCCCTCGGCGGTGGGCAGCGACAGCGTCGGCATGGCGGTCTCGCCTCCTTCAGAACTTCAGCGCGGGGATATCGATCCAGCGGCGTTCGGCCCAGCTCTGCAGGCCCGCCTCGGCCAACTGCACGCCCTTGGCGCCGGCTTCCAGCGTCCATGAAAAGGGAGCTCCCTCGCAGAGGTGACGAATGAACATCTCCCACTGCACGCGGAACCCGTTGTCATAGACCTGCGTGTCCGGCACTTCCTCCCAGGTCTCCATGAAGTCGATCGGCTGGGGAATGTCGGGATTCCAGACCGGCTTCGGGGTATTGACGCGCGCCTGGGTCCAGCACTTCTGCAGGCCGGCGACGGCCGAGCCGTGAGTCCCGTCGACATGGAAGGTGACGAGGTCGTCGCGGCGGACCCGCGTGCACCAGGACGAGTTCATGTGCGCGATCACGCCGCCGTCCAGCTGGAAGGTGGCATAGGCGGCGTCGTCCGCATCGGCCTTGTAGGGCTTGCCGTTCTCGTCCCAGCGCTTGGGAATATGGATGGCGCCGAGGCAGGAGACCGACTGCACCTCGCCGAACAGGTTGTCCAGCACGTAGCGCCAGTGGCACAGCATGTCGAGGATGATGCCGCCGCCGTCCTTCTTGCGATAGTTCCAGGAGGGCCGCTGCGTCGGCTGCAGGTCGCCTTCGAAGACCCAATAGCCGAACTCGCCCCGAACAGAGAGCATCCGGCCGAGAAACCCTGAATCGATCACCATCTTCAGCTTGCGCAACCCCGGCAGGAACAGCTTGTCCTGCACGACGCCGTGCTTGATGCCCGCCTTCCTCGCCCGCTTCGCCACGTCGATCGCGTCGGCGAGATTGTCGGCCGAGGGCTTCTCGCAATAGATGTGCTTGCCCGCCGCGATCGCCTTCCGGATCAGGTCGGCGCGCATCGCCGTGGTGGCGGCATCGAAGAACAGTTCGTCGTCCTTGTTCTTCAGCGCGGCGTCGAGGTCGGTGGTCCAGCGCTCGATCCCGTGCGCCTTGGCGAGGGCGGCGACCTTGTCTGCATCGCGGCCGACCAGGATCGGGTCCAGCTTCACCACCGTGCCGTTCTTCAGCCTGACGCCGCCGTCCCTTCGGATGGCGACGACCGAACGGATCAGGTGCTGGTTCATGCCCATGCGTCCGGTGACGCCGTTCATGATGATGCCGAGACGACGTTCCTTCGCCATTGCAGGTCACTCCATGCCGAGCAGCTTGTAGATCCGGCGGGTGTAGTCGCCGAACCGGGGTTCCGTTTTCATCTCAAGGGTGCGCGGATGCGGCAGATCGACCTCGAAATGGTCGGCCATGCGCGCCGGCCCCGCGGTCAGCACCGCCACCTGGGTCCCCAGGAAGATCGCCTCCTGTACGCCGTGGGTGACGAAAACGATGGTCTTCCCGCTCTCGCGCCAGATGCGGGCGAGCTCGATATTCATCTTCTCGCGCGTCAGGGCGTCGAGCGCGCCGAAAGGCTCGTCCATCAGGAGCAGTTTCGGGTCGTGGATCAGCGAACGGGCAATCGCCGCGCGCTGCTGCATGCCGCCCGATAGCTCGTAGGGGTACTTGTCCTCGAACCCCTTCAGCCCGACCAGCGCGAGGAGGTCGTGCGCGCGCTCCCTCGCCGCCTTCGTCGGCAGGCCGAGGATCTCCGCGGGCAGCAGAACGTTGTCCAGGATCCGGCGCCATTTCAGCAGCAGCGCCTGCTGAAACACCATTCCGATGTCTCGCGACGGATCGAAAGGCACCGCCGCGTTGCCGATCTGCACGGTTCCCTGTTCGTAGGAATGCAGGCCGGCCAGGATCTTCAGCAGGGTTGTCTTGCCGCAACCCGAAGGCCCCACGAGCGAGACGAGTTCGCCCGCCCGGATCGACAGCGTGACATCGGAGACGGCCAGAAAGTCCTGCCCGCGCCCCTTGTAGGTCTTGCGGACATTCTCCAGCCGGATGAAAGGCTCACTGGACGCGGGCATCACGCACCACCAGGAGCTTCTCAAGCAGCATCACGAGACCGTAGAGAAGGACGCCGATCAGCGTGATCAGGATGACGGCCATGAACATCGCGGCGGTGTCGAGCGTCACCTGCACCTGCAGCATGAGATAGCCGAGCCCCTTCTCCGAGCCCAGGAACTCGCCCACGATCGCCCCGGCGACGGCGAGCACCGCGGCCACCTTCATGCCGGAGAAGATGTAGGGAAGCGCACCCGGAAGCTGGATCTTGGTGAAGATCTGCCAGCGCGAGCCCCGGATCGACTTCACCAGGTCGAGCAGGTCCGGCTCGACCTCGCGCAGGCCCCGCGCCGTGGTCAGCACGATCGGAAAGAAGGCGATCGAGAAGGCGATCATCATGTTCGGAAAGAGCCCGTAGGAGAACCAGACGATGATGAGCGGGCCGATGGCGACCTTGGGGATCATGTTGAGGCTGACGAGGAGCGGCATCAGCATCTGGTCGAGCGTGCGCGACCACGAGAAGAACAAGGCCAGCGTGACACCGATGACGACGGCCAGGATGTAGCCGCCGAAGATCTCGCCAGCGGTGATCCAGATGTTCTCCCACCAGCGGTAGCCCTTGAAGAGCGACTTGAAGGTGTCGACCGGCGTCGGCATCACGAAGGACGGCACCTCGCCCAGGACCACGAACAGGTGCCAGGCCACCACCAGTCCGATATGGACGAGCACCGCGAAGACGAAGCGGCGCAACCCCTCGTTGGATTTCATTCAGGCCCCCCAGCCTCCCGGGCTTCGAGCGTCAGCTGATGGGGACATAGCAGGAATCGTCGTAAGGCAATGCAGGATTGGTGAACCGGGTGTGGCCGTTGATGTAGTGCATGGCGCAGGCTCGACGCCACGTGGTCGAGTGGTTGGGTCCCGACTGATGGAAGACGATGCCATGGTGGAAGGACACTCCTCCCTTGGGCACCGGTGCCGGCGTCATCGGGTGGCGGGCCGCCTCGTCCGCGGGCACCTGGAGGTTGAAGGGTTCGTCCGGCGGCGCGATGTGAGGGTAGATCGGACCCAGATGCGTGCCCTCGCCGAAGTACATGCAGCCGTTTTCGATCGTGGCGTCGTCGAGCGCGATCCAGGCGGTGACCACGCCCTCGTTGTCGTTCGGGCCGAAGTAGTAGTTGTCCTGGTGCACCGGCTTCGGCCCCCCGCCTTCCGGCGGCTTGAAGAAGATCTGGCTGAAGTAGACACCGACCTTGGGCCCGATCAGCTGCTCCACCATCTCCACCAGACGCGGATCGGCCGCGAGCGCCCGCAGAGCCGGCCGGAAATGCGCCGGGTTGTCCAGCTTCCGCAGCACCGTCCTCGCCTTGACGCCGCCATCGACGTACCACGCCCTCTGCTCCGGCGGCAGATCGGCCAGAATCTCCTCGCCCCAGGCCTGGATGTCGGCTATGGCCGAATCCATCAGCGAGGGCTCGAACACGCCCGGCTTGGTGAGATGGCCGAGCCTGCGGTAGGCCGCGATCTCCGCCGCGGAGAGTCTCATGACAGCCACCTCTCCAGATTGGCCTTCACGAACGCATCGTCGTTCAGGTCGGGATGGTCGGCATAGACGCGGTCGATCTCCGCGGCCTGACCCGGGCTCAGCCCCTCCTTCGGGTCGAGGCACCAGATGCCCTGCAGCAGGCCCTGGCGGCGCAGAACTTCATGACACCCTGCGATGCAGCCGTGGAAGTCGTTCGCGACATCGAAGAAGGCGCTGTTGCAGTCGGTGACCCTGGCGTCGAGCGCGAGCGTGTCCGCGCCCACGCTGCCCGCCTCCACCGCCGCATGCACGCGATTCAGAAGGTCGACGGCGGCCTTCGTCCAGACGCTCCAGTGTCCCAGCAGGCCGCCCTTGATGCGGATGACGACGTCGCTCCCCTCCCGGCGCACCGGAAAGGGCGTGGCCAGGTCGTTCACGATGTGGTCGTCGTTGCCCGTGTAGAGCGTGATGCGGTCCTCGGCACGGGCCGCGACCACGCCTCTGACGACGTCGAGCGTGCGGTAGCGGTTGAACGGCGCGATCTTGATGGCAGCCACGTTCTCGATCTCGGCGAATCGGCGCCAGAACGAGGCGGGCAGAAGGATGCCGCCGACGGAAGGTTGCAGGTAGAACCCGACCAGCGGCATGACTTCCGCCACCGAACGGCAGTGGGCGATCACCTCGTCCTCGCTCGCGCCCTTCATGGCGGCGAGGCTGAGCAGGCCGGCGTGATACCCGAGCCCCCGCGCGATGGCCGCCTCCTCGCGTGCCTGTGCCGTCCGCCCGACCAGGCCCGCGATCATCACCAAGGGCCTGCCGTAGGTCGCTGCGGTTTCCGCGGCCAGTCGAAGGACGGGTTCGTAGAGACCGACGTCGCGGATGGCGAACTGGGTCGTGTGCACGCCCACGGCGAGGCCGCCCGAACCCGCTTCGATGTAATAGCGGCTGAGCGCGCGCTGGCGCACCGGATCGAGCCTGCGGTTCGCATCGAGGGCCAGCGGGTTGGCCGGAATGACGGCGCCAGTCCTCAGCACGGCCAGCACGTCGGCCGGCCAGTCGCGCCAGGAGAACGTCATTCTTCCCTCCTCCCTCGTCGTGCCCATTACGGGATCGATAGAGGCGGGGTGGCCGTCGACGCGGAGACGAAGGGCAGCCACCCCGGCCAGACCTGCCCGGGCCGGACTGCTAAGCGCCCGCGCAGGTCGATGCGATCAAGTAACTAGACGGTTACTTCAGAGTCAAGCCCGCAGATAGCCCATCACCACATCGACCATATGCGCGAGGCGGCGTTCCAGTGCGGCGGGCGACTCGAGGTCGGCGCCGAAGATGGTGGAGAGTGTCCACCGGTTCGAAAGGTAGAAGTATCCGATGCCGGCGATGGTGATGTAGAGCTGCATGGGGTCGACGCCGGGGCGGAAGATGCCCTGCGCGACGCCCCGCTTGAGCAGCCCTTCGATCATCGCGAGAAGCGGCGAATGCAGCATCGGCACGCGCTTGGAACGCTTCAGGTATCGGGCACGGTGCAGGTTCTCGTTGTTCAGGAGCGCGATCAGCTCGGGCCGCTCGGCCGAGTAGCGGAAGTTGAACTCGAGCAGCTTCCTGATCCCCTCGGCTGGATCGAGCTTACCGAACTCCTGTCCCCGCTCCTCGCCGCGCATCGCCTCGTACACCGTCTCCAGGGAGAAGAGCCAGAGTTCCTCCTTGTTGCCGAAGTACTGGTAGATCATCCGCTTGTTGGCACCGGCGCGCGCCGCGATCTCGTCGACGCGGGCGCCTTCCAGACCCTTCTCGGTGAATTCGGCGATCGCGGCGGCGAGGATGCGCCGGCGCGTATCCTCGGGCTGGCGCTTGACGACGCCCTTGGCTCTCACTGCGGCGCGACTGGTTCGTTCAGCGATGGCCAAGGCTCTCGACCCAAGTAACCGGATGGTTATAAGATACGATCTTCATGGCATGCGACGCCAAAGAATTACCGGGAGGTCAAAACTCATGAACCGCGCCTTTCTTCTCGCCGCCACCGCGATCGGCCTCGCCTGCGCCGCGACCACGCCGGCCATGGCCCAGACCAAGGTCAATTTCGTCCTGAACTGGATCGCCGGCGGCGACCATGCCCCCTACTACTACGCGAAAAAGACGGGTGCCTACAGCAAGGCCGGCCTCGATGTCGACATCGAGCAGGGCAAGGGATCGGTCGCCGCGGTGCAGAAGGTCGGCGCCGGCCAGTCGCCTTTCGGGCTGGCCGACATGGCCAATGTGCTGGTCGCGAAGGGCAAGGGCGCCGATACGGTCGGCGTGCTCAACATCTACGCCAACTCGCCCCAGGGCATGTACTGGCTGAAGAGTTCCGGTATCAAGTCGATCAAGGACCTGGCCGGCAAGAAGATCGGCAATCCGGCGGGCGACGGCGCCCGCACCATGTGGCCGGCGCTGGCCAAGGCCAACGGCATCGATCCGGGCTCGGTCACCTGGGTCAACGTGGCGCCGAACGCCAAGCTGTCGGGTCTCAAGGCGAAGGCGATCGACGCGACCACCTCCTTCTACAACATCCACCACATCTTCCAGGCCGAGCTCGGCGACGACATGGGCTTCCTCGCCTGGCGCGACGCCGGCCTCAATCCCTACGGCAATTCGGTGATCGTCAATGCCGCCTGGCTGAAGGACAACAGGAAGGCGGTCGATGCCTTCGTGAAGGTGAGCCAGAAGGCGTTCGCCGATTGCGTGAAGACGCCGAAGCCCTGCATCGACGCCCTGGTCGAGGCGAACGGCGCGCTGCAGGCGCCGAACGAGACCACCAACTGGAAGCTCGTGACCGAGCTCATGAGCGACAAGTTCTCGCGCGAAGTCGCACTCGGCATCCATGACGACGGCCGGATGGCGGCCGACTACAAGCTGGTCAAGGAATTCGTCGGAATCGACAAGGAATTCGACGTGAAGACCGTCTACACGAACGAATTCCTCGACATGTCCATCAAGATGCCGCAATAGCCGGCGGAGCGGCGGCCCGGGAACACCGGGCCGCCGCCGCACATTCCGCTCGGGTCGAGGAAGGAACACCCTCATGATCCAGAGCATCAGCGCCATCACCTTCGCCACCCACGACATGGCGCGCGCCATCCGCTTCTACCGGGCGGCCGGGTTCGAGGTGACCTATGGCGGCGAGGATGCGCCCTTCAGCAGTCTGAAGAGCGGCGACTGTTTCGTGAACTTGGCGAAGCAGCCCGAGGGCCGGACCTGGAGCTGGTGGGGCCGGGTGATCTTCTACGAGGCCGATGTCGACGGCCTGCACCGCCGCCTGACGGATGCCGGATACGAGCCCGGCACCACCCCGCGCGACGCCGAATGGGGCGAGCGGTTTTTCCATATCACCGACCCGGACGGCCACGAGCTGAGCTTCGCCTGGCCGCTGAGGAGATAGCGGTCAGCCGAGTTCCGGCCCCGCGACAGCCACGACCCGGGCAGGATCGCCGAAGTCCTCGCCGCGGCCCAGCATCATGCGGGTCAGCGGCCGCTCGACTCCGCCGCCGCGGGCTTCGAGCCAGGACGCGACCTCCGACTGCCGGTCGGAGAGGTCGAGATAGGCGGCGGGCCCGCCGGCTGCGGCGAGCAGACCGATCGCCGCCGCACCGTCTTCCGCCACCAGTGGACCGAGCTGCCTGAGCCGGCGACCGTCGCGGCCGAGGAGAAAGCCGTCAATGCCGGCGGGCCCCTGATGGACGAACGCGGCCGCAGGCAACCGGGCCGCCAGATGCCGAAGCAACACGGCCCGATCGGCACCGAAGACCTTGCGGTCGAGCGCTTCGATCGTCGGCCAGTCCGTGTTCGCGAGCGGCCTCACCTGCGATTGCGGCTCGGCCGGCCACGCCGGCAGCAACCAGCGCCGCATGCCCCAGGCGTCCTGGAAGCCCATCTTCACATAGACCGGACGGCCGGCCGGCGTCGCGTCGAGGACCGGAACGAGGCCGGCAGCCCGCAGGTCGCCGACCACCCGGCGCATCAGTTGCCCGGCGAGGCCGCGCTTCTGGTGGTCCTGGGCCACCAGAACCATGCTGATCCAGGCGAAGGCCTGATAGGGAAGCGTCACCGCCGTCGCGACCAGCCTGTCCCCTTCGTCGATCCCATAGCCTCGGCCATGCTCCAGCATGAACGCCCAGTCGGCCACCGTCTGGTTCCAACCGGCCGCCGCCGACAGGCCGCAGGCGGCGGCGATGTCGGCTGCCTGGAGGAGGCGGATCGGCATCAGAAGACGCCGTCGCGCGTGTCGAAATGCGTTTCCTTGCCGAGACTGGCCTTGCCCGCGGCCATCCAATCGGCAACCCAGTCGACCAGTGTATCCAACGCCACCGTCGGATAGCCGAACAGGCTGAAGGCGCGCGCGGCATTGTTCAGCCAGCCGGTATCGGCCTCCCGGCCGACGATCTCGGGCTTCCTGCCGAATCTCCGGCCGAAAGCCTCGGCCAGCCAGCGGATGCTGACGGTCTCCGGCCCGGTGATGTTGATGGCATCTCCCGGATTGGCCGCCAGATGCAGCGCCCGCAGCGCCCAGGCATTGGCGTCCCCCTGCCAGATCACGTTCACATGCCCCGAGGTCACGTCGACGGGGACGCCCTTCAAGACCTTCGTCGCCACGTCGTGCAGGACGCCGTAGCGGGTATCGATGGCGTAGTTAAGGCGGAGCGCGACGATCCTGGTGCCATGCGCGCGGGCGCCGTACTCGAACAGCCGCTCGCGTCCGACGCAGGACGCCGCGTAGTCGCCGGGCGGTGGGTTGAGCGGCGTCGCCTCGGTGGCGCCGCCGTGGCGGATGTCGACGAACGGGTAGACGCAGCCGGTCGAGAAGAAGGCGATCCGTGCTTGGGCGTAGCGTTCGGCGACCAGCGCCGGCGCATAGACGTTCATCGCCCAGGTCAGGTCCTCGGCCCCCTGCGAACCGAACTTCCGTCCCGCCATATAGACGACGTTCGCTACATCCGGCAGGCGCTCCAGCTGCGTCCGGTCAAGCAGATCCGCCCTGATGCACTCCACGCCGTGGGAGGAGAGTGCCTGTTCGAGACCCGCTTCGCTGAACCGGGCAACGCCGATGATGCGCTTCGTCGGCGCCGCCCGCTTGGCGAGCCGGGCGAGCGTCGGCCCCATCTTGCCGCCCACGCCCAGGATGGCGATGTCGCCGTCCAGTCGGGCCAAGTCGTCGATCAGGGCCGTGGAGGGACGGGTCATCACCTCTTCCAGCTCGGCCTCGTTCTCGAAACGGGCCGGAAGTCCCCTCTCGCCCATGGCGTTTCCTTTTTGGCAGCGATACAAGTAACCAGTTAGATACTAACCGAGACGCGTCCCCGGAGGAAGTCACATGGCCCGCATTCAGACCACCGTCGTCGGCTCCTATCCCGTCCCGGACTGGCTGGCCGCCCTTCCCTCCGAGCAGGCCCTGGTGGACGCGACGCGCGTGGTCATCGGCACGCAGGAAGCCGCCGGCATCGATCTCGTCTGCGACGGCGAACTCTACCGTTTCGACGTCAATCATCCCGAGACCAACGGGATGATCGAGTATTTCCTGCGGCCCATGGCGGGCATACGCACGGCCGTCACCTTCGACGAGCTGATGGCCTATCGGTCGCTGCCGGGCATGAAGTTCCGCACCCGTCCGCCCGGCGTGGTGGACGGTCCGATCGATTCCGGAACCCTGGACCTTCCGCAGGCGTGTGCGCGCGCGAAGGCGCTCGCCTCACGGCCGTTCAAGTTCACCGTCACCGGGCCGCACATGCTGGCCAAGACGCTCCTCGACAAGCACTACGGCAACCTCCCCGACCTCGCCATGGGCATCGCCGGCGCGCTGGCCCGGCAGGTCGCCCATATCGAGGCGGACGTGGTGCAGCTCGACGAGGCGAATCTCCCCGGCTCGCCCTCCGAATGGAAATGGGCGGCCGAGGCGATCAACCTCGTGCTGGACCAGGTCAAGTCCAAGGCGGCCGTACACCTCTGCTTCGGCAACTATGGCGGCCAGTCGATCCAGAAGGGCGACTGGGCGAAGCTGATCGACTACCTGAACGCCCTCCATGTCGACCATATCGTCATGGAGAACGCTCATCGCCCGGCCGAGGAACTGGCCGCCTTCCGCGACCTGCGGCCGGAGATCGGCATGGGTCTGGGCGTGGTCGACATCAAGGCGACCGAGGTGGAGACCGCCGATCAGATCGCCCGTGCCATCGAGCGCGCGGACAAGACGATCGGCCAGGGCCGGGTTCGCTACATCCATCCCGACTGCGGCTTCTGGATGCTGAAGCGCAACATCGCGGACGCCAAGATCGCCGCGCTGACCAAGGGCCGCGACCTGTACGAAGGCCGCCCCAGGATCGCGGTGGCCTGAGCCTTCACTCCTCGCGCGGCGCCGTCTCGTCGAAGATGCGCTGCCAGACCCAGCTCAACCCCTCCGACCGGTAGGGGCGCGGGAGGCGCACGGGCGGTTCAGCCACCGCCCGTCCCTCCTCGATCCGGGCGATCCGAAAACTGAAGACGTGGTTCGGCGGTACGCCGAGGCGCAGGTCGCTCAGGACGAGTCCGCCATCGGCTTGCGAGAAGCCGTGGAATCCGCGGGTGAAGCCCTCGACCGCGCGCACGCCCTTCTCCACTTCCGGCGGAAGCGCAACGCCCGCCGCGCGCGGGTGGACGAAGACGGGCGATGCGGCTTCGCGGTCGAAGATCGACCGATAGACGTTCACATAGCGGTCGCCGTCGATCGCAAGGCCCCGCCAGAGCAGGCTGTTGAAGGGCATCGGGATCACCATCACGCGCTCCGGCCTCACGCCGGCCGCGTCGAGCGCCGCCGCGATCTTGTTCGCGGCGATCCTCTCCGCGACGAGTGTCCATCCGAGATAGGTCGAACTCAGGGTCAGGGCCACGATCGCCGCACGCCTGGCGGATGCGCGATCCATCCAGGCCATGATGAGGGCGACCAGGAGAGGCAGTGTATAGAGCGGGTCGATGATGAAGATGCTGGACCATGTCACCGCCAGATCGCTGAACGGCCAGAGCAGTCGCGTCCCATAGGTGGTGAAGGCGTCGAGCAGCGCATGCGTGGTCAGGGCGAGCCAGACCGTGGCCCAGGTCAGCCACCAGCGGCCGGCCAGGCGGCGGTCGATCTTCGCGACCAGGAAGCCCAGGATCGGTGCGACCAGCGTGTGGACGACGAGGGAGTGGCTGAATCCCCGATGGCCGACGAAGGCCTGAATGGGGTCGGCAGCCGGCAGCAGGACGTCGAGGTCCGGCAATGTCGCCACAAGGCCGCCCAGGATGGCGGCCCGCCGGGGCGCGATCGTACCGCCGAGGGCCGCCGTGCCGACGGCGGCACCGAGTACGAATTGGGTCAGCGAATCCATGCGTCGGGTCTCGTCGGCAGGGCTGAGTGCGATATAACAGGTTCGGGAGGAACCGCCGTGGCACTGATCACCTATCTCACCCGCATCCAGTTCGATTTCGGAGCGCTTGCCCTGCTCGACGGGGAACTCGCGCTTCTGAATATGCGTAGGCCGATGATCGTCACCGACAAGGGGGTGGTCGCCGCCGGTCTGCTCGACAAGATCAGGGGTGCCCTTCCCGGCAATCTCCCGGTGACGGTGTTCGACCAGACGCCGGCCAATCCGACCGAGGCGGCCGCGCGCGCCGCCACGGCCCTGTACCGCGAGCAGGGCTGTGACGGGGTGATCGCCGTCGGCGGTGGGTCGGCCATGGACCTCGGCAAGGCGGTGGCCCTCTGGGCGACGCACGGCGGCGAAAGCCTCGCGCCCTATATGATGGTCGAAGGAGGCGTTTCCCGCATTCGCGCCGACATCGCCCCGGTTGTCGCCATTCCGACCACCGCGGGTACGGGCAGCGAAGTTGGGCGCGGTGCCGTCATCGTGCTGGATGACGGACGCAAGCTCGCGCTGATCAGCCCGCATCTCATCCCGCGCCTGGCCCTGTGCGATCCGGACCTCACCCTCGGCCTGCCCGGCCCGGTCACGGCAGGAACGGGCATGGACGCGATCGCGCATTGCATCGAGACCTTTCTTGCCGCGGCGGTGAACCCGCCGGCCGAAGCCATCGCCATCGACGGGCTGACGCGGGCTTGGGCCCACCTGGAGCGTGCCGTGCGCGACGGTCAGGACCGCGAAGCCCGCTGGAACATGATGATGGCCGCGATGGAGGGAGCGATGGCCTTCCAGAAGGGATTGGGAGCGGTTCACGCGCTGAGCCACCCGCTCGGCGGGCTGAAGTCGCCCTCGCTCCACCACGGGACGCTGAATGCACTGTTCCTGCCGCCGGTCATCCGGTTCAACGCGCCGGTCGTGGGAAACAAGATCGAACGCCTGGCCGCGGTGATGGGCGTCCGGCCCGATGCGGGCGCGGTCGCCGACGCCGTCGCCGGCCTCAACGGCCGTCTCGGCCTGCCCGCGAACCTCAAGGCGATGGGCGTGCCCGTGGACATCCTGGACGCGATCGCCGAAATGGCCCGGAAGGACCATTGCCATGGCACGAACCCGCGCGAGGCCTCGGTCGCCGACTACAGGGCGATCCTGGACCAAGCCTATGGCTGATCGGGAGGGAATGCGGCGATGAAGCAAGTCCGGATCGCGACCTATGGCGACCCTGTCGATGTGGTCGCATGCGTCGACATCGCCGATGTCGGGCCGCCGGCGGCGGGCGAGGTCGTGTTCGACGTCCTGGCCTTTCCGATCAACCCGGCCGACCTCTGGTTCTGTCGCGGGAGCTATCGCCTGAAGCCGCCGCTGCCGGCCACGCCCGGCGCCGAATGCGTAGGCCGGGTCACGGCGGTCGGGGCGGGCGTCACGCATGTCGGACCGGGTGATCTCGTGATCAACCTGCAGCGCGAGAACTGGGCTCAACGCCGCAGGGTGAGAGGTGAGGACGCCATACCGCTGCCGAACGGCATGGATCTGCGCCAGGCGGCGATGCTGCGCATCAATCCCCCCACGGCACTCCTGCTGTTGAGCGACATCGTCGCCGTCCAGCCAGGCGAATGGGTGATCCAGAACGTCGCCAATTCCGCCGTGGGACGGCTGCTGATCCGCCTCGCCAGGGCCAAGGGGCTGAAGACGGTCAACGTCGTGCGCCGCGACTCGCTGTTTCCCGAACTGATGGCGCTCGGCGCCGATGCCTGTGTCGTGGATGGCCCGGACCTGGACGCCCGGGTGAAGGCCGCCACGGGCGGGGCCTCGATCCGCCTCGGCATCGATGCGGTGGCCGGAGAGGCGACCGGGCGCATCGCCGAGTGCCTGGCCGACAATGGCACGGTCTGCACCTACGGATCCATGACCGGCGAGGATCCGGTCGTGCACCGTTCGGCCCTCATCTATCGCGGCATCAGCCTGACCGGCTTCATGCTGGGCCGCGGCCTCGCCAGGCGCTCGGCCGAACAGGTGCGTGCGATCTATGCCGACCTGGCGGCCCAGGTGATGGCGGGCACCCTCTCGGCGCCGGTGGAACGGGTCTATCCGATCGAGGAGATCAAGGCCGCCGTCGCCCGGGCCGACCAGGGCGAGAGGACGGGAAAGATCCTGGTGGCGCCGAACGGACCGATCTGAATCCGGCGCTGTTGCCAAGCCACGGTGCAGGCCCTAGACCCTGATCCCACGATGGAAACGGGTGCGATCGACAGGGCGGCGAAGGGCGCGACGGAACCGCCGGCCGCGTCGCCCGGCGACGCCTGCTGCATCTGCGGCGGGCCACTCGCGGCTGCCGGACCCGACTATCGCCGCTGCCGGGACTGCGGGCATGAACGGCTCAACCGCGATGCGGGCACGGGCATCGTCGTCAATGACGAACTGGACGCGGAAAGGCTCAGGCGTCGGGACGGCCTGGTTCGCGCGCAGGTCGCTCTGGCGACCGCCCTGGCGCGCGGGGACGGACCGCTGATCGATATCGGCTGCGGCAGCGGGCGCTTCCTCTTCCATGCCGGCGAGCGTTTCAGCCACCGCCTCGGCATCGAGGTCAGCGCCGAATCCGCCGCCTTCGGCCGCGAGGTGTTCGGCCTCGACGTGCGCGACGCACTGCCCGAGGGTCTGCCCGCCCCTTCGATCGTCACCTTCTGGCATTCGATCGAGCACATTCCGCCCGCCGCGATCCACGCCATCCTGGGCCGGATCCATGCTGCGGCCGACGGCGAAACGCGCCTGATCGTCTCGGTGCCCAATGCCGGTTCGCTGCAATACCGCTGGTTCGGCCCCGGTTATGCCTATTACGACGTGCCGGCGCACCTGCATCAGTTTACGGCCGCCTCGCTCGACCGGCTGATGGCCGATCACGGGTTCGAGCCGGCCGGGCGGCGCATGATCCCCAACTACATCGCCTTCGGCTGGGTTCAGGGCCTGCTCAATCTGTTTGTAAGGCCGCGGAATTATCTCTATTACCGGCTCAAACGGGGGTGGGGATTCGGGCTGTCGCCGGTGCGGCGCGGATTGCTCGACCTGCTCTCGCTGGCCCTGGTCGTCCCCGCCCTGCCGGTGGCCGCCATCCTCACCGCGGTCGAGTTTGCCCTTCCGGCCCGTCAAGGGGTTCTGACGGCATGGTACCGAAAGCGTCCCTCGAATTCGTCGTCCCGGTCTACAACGAAAGCGAGTGCATAGACGAGTTCATGCGGCGCTTCCTGGCGATCAGGGAACGCGCGGAAACACTCGACATCACCGCGATATTCGTCAACGACGGCTCGCGCGACGACAGCCTGCGGAAGCTCGAAGCCTATGCGCGCGAGCACCCCTTCGTCCGGGTGATCAGTCTGGCACGAAACTTCGGCCACCAGATCGCCGTCACCGCCGGCCTGGACATGGCCAGCGCCGACTTCGTCTGCGTCATCGATGCCGATTTGCAGGATCCGCCGGAGCTGGTCCTGGACATGTTCGCCGAGATGCAGCGCCTCCAGGTCAACGTGCTCTATGCGCAACGGCGCCGGCGCCAGGGCGACGGGCCGGTCAAGCGCGCCTCCGCCGCCATCTTCTATCGGGTGCTGCGTCGCCTCACCAGCGTCGACATTCCGGCCGATACCGGCGATTTCCGCCTGATCGACGCCAAGGTGGTGGAAGCTCTGAAGACGGCACGCGAGCGGCACCGCTTCCTGCGCGGCCTGATCCCCTGGCTGGGCTTCAAGGCCGCCCCCTTCCTCTATGACCGTGACGCCCGCTTCGCCGGCGTGACCAAATATCCGTTCCGGCGCATGCTCCGCCTGGCTGCGGACGCCATCCTCGCCTTCTCCAACCGGCCGCTCAGGATCGGGTCCTATGTTGGCCTCGGCGTGGCCGGCGCCGGCGTGTTGCTGCTTCTCTACATCATCGGCATGCGCCTGTTCACCAACGAGGTCGTGCCCGGCCTGACCATCCTGCTGGTCTCGGTGCTGATGGTCGGAGGCTTCCAGATCCTGATGCTGGGCCTGATCGGCGAGTATCTCGGCCGGGTGTTCGAGGAGGTGAAGCGGCGGCCGCTCTATGTCGTCGATCTGGTACTGAACGGGGACAAGCCTGCACGACCGGGCGGCGATGGGCCGCTCTAGCCTCTTCGGCCTGCTGAAGGTCGGCGTCAGCCTCGCCTGTCTATATGCGGTTTGGCGCCTCTTCGCGCCGGCCAATTGGGCCGGCATGCTGGCCGGCGCGGACATGGTGCTGGTCGCCGGCGCGCTCGGGATGCTCACCCTCGGCCAGATCGCCAGCGGATTGCGTCACTGGGCGATCCTGTGCGCTCTGAACCGCCGGATTCCCGCGCCGGAGGTCGTCGGCATGGCCTTCACCGGAACGCTGTTCAACCAGATTCTGCCCTCCGGTCTCGGCGGCGACGTGATCCGCGCCCTGCATTTCAGAACCCGCTGCGGATGGCGACGGTCGATCGGCGGCGTGGCGATCGATCGGGCGGCCGGCCTCGGGTTCAATCTCGCCACCGTCCTCCTCCTGATGCCCGTCTATCTCGCCTTGCCGTTGCCGCCGGGGTTGAAACTGCTGGTGGCTCTCCTGGCGGCGGCACCCGTCGCCGGCCTCGCCGTGGTCCTCATGCTCGCCCGATCGCGGCGGGCGCGCGCACTGCTGCCCCGGATGCTCCGCCCCGCGCTGATCGGCGTCCTCTATGTCCGGCGGCTGCTCGCACCCCGCCGGTTCGCCCTCCTGGCGCTCCCGCTTCTGGGCGGATTGCTGCCCTATGTCGCCTGTTTCGGGCTCCTGGGCGAAAGCCTCGGCGCCGATCTTCCCTGGGTCGACTATCTCGCCGTCGTGCCGCTCGTTTTCGTGGCCCAGCAGTTCCCGCTGTCGATCGGCGGCTGGGGGGTGCGCGAGGGGGCGGCCGCGATGCTCTTCCCGATCGTGGGCATGGACGCGGGCACGGCGCTCCTGGCGTCTGGCTTGTTCGGCGCGGCATTGGTAGTAACAAGTGCTCCGGGGCTGGTCCTGTGGTGGACTCGCCCCGCCGGCAGCCCTATCGCCCGTGCCTGACCCTTTGGACCCCGCGACGATGACAGCATCGACCACGAACCAGGATCTGGCCGCGATCGAGGATCGCGAACGCGCCTTCCACGACACCTGGGCCGATTCCATCGATCCGAAGAGCGTCGAGGTGGAATCCTCCTTCACCGGCAGCACTTCGCCCGAAGGCGCCTGGATCGTCGAGCAGCTCGGCGATCTGCGCGGCCGCCGCCTGCTCGAGCTGGGCAGCGGTGCCGGGGAAGGCGCGGTCTTCTTCGCGACCAGGGGCGCGGAGGTCGTCGCCACCGACCTGTCTCCCGGCATGCTGAAGGTCGTGCAGGAAGTGGCCCGCCTGCACGGAACGTCGGTGCAGACGGCGGTTGCCTCCGCCGACGATCTTTCCGCTTTCCCCGACGCGTCGTTCGATGTGGTCTATGCCGCGAACCTGCTGCACCATGTCGACATCGCCGCCTGCCTGGACGAGGTGCGGCGCGTGCTGAAACCCGGCGGCGTCGCCGCCTTCTGGGACCCGGTGGCGCACAATCCCGCCATCAACGTCTATCGCCGCATGGCAATGGAGGTGCGCACCGAGGACGAGCATCCGATCCGCCGGCAGGACATGGCGCTGTTCGCCAGCCGTTTCAGCCAGGTCCGCACGCGCTTCTTCTGGCTGAGCGCGCTCCTCGTCTTCGTGAAGTTCTACCTGATCGATCGAATTCATCCCAACGCCGATCGCTACTGGAAGCTCATCATCACCAGGGAGCCGGAACTGCGACCCTGGGTGAAGCCCCTTATGGCGCTCGACCGCGCGATCCTGGCCGTGATCCCGCCGCTCAAGTGGTGGTGCTGGAACATGGCCGTCGTCGCCCGCAAGTGAGGCCGCCTGCATGGGCTTTTTCGAAGGCGGTGTCGGCAAGCTCGCGGCCTCGGTGATCACCAAGGACGCGCCGGCCTATGTCCAGTTCTACGTGACGGCGCGCTGCAACCTCGCCTGCGAGCAGTGCAACGTCATCTACGCCAATGCCGACCAGGAGGAGTGCACGACCGCGCAGGCCTTCGCCATCGCCGAGAATCTCGGTGCGATCGGCACCTCGGTGGTCCTGCTCACCGGCGGCGAGCCCTTCGTGCGCAAGGACATCGTCGAGATCGCCGGCGCGATGATGAGGAACGGCATCCATCCCCGCCTGCAGACCAACGGTCTCGCCACCAAGGCGCGGCTGGAGGAGATGGCGCGGATCGGGGCCCACGACATCTCGATCTCGCTCGATTCCGTCGTGCCGCAGATCCAGGACGCCATCAACGGCGGGTTCGATCGGTCCTGGGACCGGGCCATCCGCACCATCGCGCTCGTCAACGAGATCTTCCCCGAGGAATCCTTCGCCGCCCTGGGCTGCGTCCTGGCGCCGCGCAACATGGACCACATCGCGAGCGTGATCCGCTTCGCCACCGAGATCGGCTGGTGGGTCAGCCTCGTTCCTGCGCATCAGACGCCGGTGACCGAGCCGCGCAGCTTCTCGACCTTCGATCCGTCGCTCAAGTTCACGCCCGACCAGTATCCCCGCGTGCACGCGGTGCTGGAGGAGGTCAAGCGGCTGCGTGACCAGGGCTACAACGTCTACGATTCCGACGAGTATCTCGACGACATCTACCGCTTCGTGACCGGCGAGCCGATCCAGTGGCGGCGGCGGAACGGCGGGGTATGCGACAGCCCGAACCTCTACTTCGCCATCCAGCCTAACGGCGACATGGCCGTCTGCTGCGACTATCGCATGCCGCGCTCCATCCCCGTCCATGACGACCGGTTCCCCGACTGGTATCGCGAACGCCGGCTGCGCGAGGAGGCGAACGCGATCGCCGCCCGCTGCTCGGGCTGCATGTACGGCAGCTTCCCGGAGATATCGATCTCCACCCGCTTCCTGATCCCGATGTTCCGCCGGGCGAAACTCTTCCTGCTCGGCGGCACGCACCGGCGGCTGAAGCGCATCGGCGCCGAGGCCATGATGGACCTCGCCCGCAAGATCGGCCGCGATGCCGGTCTGGCCTGAGCCGTCCAGCGGCCCAAGACGCCCGTGAAGGCGGAGTCGCTGTTCCACCTGCTCCAGATCCGGGCACGCAAGCTCGAGGACGGTGCGGACGACGCGACGCGGCGCAAGCTGCAGGCGCTGCAGGCGGCGCTGCGCGTGAACCACAGCCGCGGCTGGTTCGAGATCACCTGGCATTTCGAGGGGCGCGACCTCAGCCTCAGCGTCCCGGAACGCGACTTCGCCTTCTACGTCGCCGGCGATACGGCGAAGGCGGTGGAACAGCGCGGCCATACCGGCAATGTCCGCCAGGACAACTGGCGGGCGGCTGCCGCCTTGTGGCAGCGGCTGGCCGATGTTTCCGGCTTCACGCTCGCCCCGCCGCCTGCCGCCGGCGAGGCGATGGGACTGACACCGGCGCAGGTCGCTCCCGGGATACCGCGGAAGCGGCAGGTGGCCGCCGGCCTCGCCGTCGTGCTCGCGGGCACCGCGGCAACGCTGTTCCAGGGCACGGGACCGGCGTTCGCGGGCGGACTCGTGGCGGTCCTTCTCCTCCTGCTCCTGCCGGGGCTCGAGGAGACGCATCTGCGCCGCCGCTTCTCCGTCATCGAGATCGCCCTGACGGGCGGCGCCGCCTTTCTGCCCGCCTGGACCGGTGGGAACGCGCTGTGGCTGGTTCCAGTCCTGGCCGGACTGAACGGCGCGCTCTGGCTGGAACGCCTGGAGATCCGTCTCGCCGGTGGCTGGTTCCTCGGCGGGATCGCAGTCGGCGCCGTCGCCCTCATCCTGGGCTGGGCCGCACTGCTGCCCGCGGCCCCGCTCGCGGTGGCTCTCGTCCTGCTGCACCTTCTCGCCCCGCGCCGCATTGCCCGGGACGAGGCGGCCGCCATGGCGACCGGCCTGGCGCTCGGCTTCGTCGCCGGCATCGCCGCGGCAGCGATGCCCTCCGTTGACCCCGACCCCTCCCTGGCGGCCGCACTGATCGGCGTCGCGCTGCTGGCCTGCTTCACCCTCTGGCCCTTTCACGGCCTCCTGTTCCGCCTGCTGCCGTGGCTGTCGATCGGCACGCTCGGCCTCTCGGCCCTCGGCGCGGTCCTCGCACCGCCGGGGCCGGCTGAGGGAGCCGCCGCCCTGGCCGGTCTGACGCTCGTCGTCCTGGCGAGGGCGGCGCGGGCGCTCTTCGCGTCCGAGGCTCCCGGCCCCCCTCGTCGCAAGGACCGAAGCGCATGAGACGCACATGAGACGCCCCGTCGCCTTCACGGCCGCCTTCCTCATCGCCGCGGCGGTGCAGATCCTCGTCTACAAGACCTATATCGAGCGCGAGATCGCCTGGAGCTTCGTCTTCCGCGGCGATCCCAACTGGTACGTCTTCTACACCTACCGCCTGTTCGAAGCCTTCCTCCGCCGCGACTGGGCCGAGATCTACGGCTACGCCAAGACGTTTCCCTGGGGGATGGTGCTGTTCTTCGAGGCGATCGGCACGCAACTCGTCTTCGGTGCGTCCCGCTTCGGCATGGCCTCGGTCAACCTGATCTATTTCCTGATCGCCCAGGCGGCGACCTTCATCGTCTTCCGCCGCATCGGCGGCTCGGCCTGGAGTGGGCTCGCCGCGGTCCTGCTGCTGCTGGCGATGCGCACGCCCTTCCGCGGCGACGGACCGGGACTGAACATCGTCGACTTCCATTTCGATCTCGTCTTCTTCTACGTCTTCCTCTGCATCATCTACCTGGTCGCCTGGTCCGATTCCTTCGCCCGGCGCGGACCCGCGATCGCCATCGCCGCGCTGGCGGCGCTGACGGTGGCGACCCGCCTCGTCAGCTTCTTCCTGCTCATCGGCATATTCGGCGCCTTCTTCCTCTACCTGCTCGTCGCCTGGTTGAGGACCGGCAGCCCGGAGCGGGAGCGCGCGCGCCGGCGCGCCGTCAATCTGGTGATCGCCGGGCTCGTCTTCCTCGTCCTGTGCGCGCCCGCCGTATGGGTGGCCGCCGATGCCCTCTATGCGCATTACTTCCGCTTTATCTTCGAGGAGGAGATCCGCCAGAACCGGGCCGTCCTCTACACCATGGGCAGCAGCCTCGGCGACGAGGCCTATGAACTGATCCGCCGCATGGTCGCCTTCGACTTCGGCAAGCCCTTCGGCGCCGCGGCCGTCGTTCTCCTCCTGCTCGCCCTGCTCGGCGCCGGACGCGCTGCCGCGGGCCGGGCCGCGGAGGAGACCGGCGGCATGCTGGCCCGGCTGTGGAACGATCGGCCGGCCCGGCTCGTCTTCGCCGGCTTCCTGCTTCTTTCGATCGTCGTGTCCTACGGCATGCACCTGGTCTTTCCGATCAAGAGCGATCACCTGACCCGGATGACGGCGGCACCGATCCTGATCCTGGCGCTCTTTCTCGCCGCCGTTCCCATCGGGCGCGCCTTCGCGGGCCGGGGCTGGCGGCGCGCGGCGGGCTTCGTGCTGATGGGGCTGCTCGCGCTGCTCGCGCTTCATGTGCAGCTGGGCTTCTATGCCACGAAGGGAAAGTTCGAGCCTCGGCGCGCCGATGTGGAGCAGGTCGCGAAGCTCTATGGCGACATCAGCAAGGTCGTGCATGCGCGCGGCATGACGACGGTCGGCATTTCCACCGACAAGGTCGTCACCTACGAGTACGGCGCGCTCCTCGGCTACTACATCTACGAATACGAGCGGCACGGGCGGCTTTTGAAGTGGCGTCCGCAGCTCGGCGACAAGGTCGACGAATCGATCACCCTTCCCCAGACCCGCCAGGTGATCGACCGCAGCGACTTCATCGTCCTGACCGACGGCGACTATCCGACCCAGATCCACTGGCCCTTCATGAAGGCCGTCCGCAGCTTCCACCCCGAACTCACCGCCTATGTGCAGAGCCGCTACTGCCTCCTCGGCCGCTATCACATCGATGGGCTGACGAACGCGCTCTACACCCGCCCGGTCGCCTGGCGCGTGGCCGCCTCCGCCTCGACCCAGAAGCAGTTCGGCCCCGAGGGACTGTTCGGTGCCGGCGGCATCATCTGGCATGCGCCCTGGAAGGCGGGGGCCTCCCAGTGGGTGTCCTTCGAGGCGGGCACGCCCGTCCGGCTCAGCAGCATCAAGATCATGGCGCAGGACCAGGCGCCGCTGCGCGCCCCGCGCGACTTCGTGCTGGAAGCGCTCGATGACCGGGGCGCGGCCCGGCCGATCCTTACGGTCACCGGCGCGTCCTTCACGGCTCAGCAGACCCAGCGCTGGGACATTCCCGAGACCGAGCCTTCCCGCCGCTTCCGCGTCCGCATAACGCAGAACAACGGCGATACGCATTTCCTCACCATCCAGGACATGCAGGTCGAACTCGCCGACCAGCCCTGCGAGTTCGGCGTCGCCGTGAAATGACGGCACCGCACTACCTGATCACCGGCGCGAGCGGCTTCATCGGCAGCGCGCTGGCGGCACTGCTGCACGAGGCGGGCATCCGCACCACCGCCGTCCTTCGCGGCACCGAGGCGCCCGCGCTGGAAGGGCTCGGCATCGCCCGCATCCGCTCCTCGCTCGCGGACTTGCCGGACGAACTCGCGCTCCTGGCCGGGGTCACGCATATCGTGCATGTCGCGGGCGATCCCCGTTTCGGCAATGGGCCGCAGTACAGGGCCGCCAATGTCGAAGCCACCGAAGCGGTGATCCGCGCCGCGCGCCGGGCCACGAACCTGCAGCGCTTCGTCTTCGTCAGTACGATCGGCGTCGCCGACCGGGCCCCGGGCGATCCCTGCCT
>VFQQ010000172.1_pt1 | contig 163090 bp, 118 predicted proteins | sample 3512341 | NCBI WGS metagenome assembly VFQQ01 (sample SAMN10412373, study PRJNA504923) | tailings metagenome | isolation source: Relicate 2 Philex TSF1 revegetated site | place: Philippines: Tuba, Benguet | collected 2017-08-29 | reverse complement strand
GCCTCAATCCCCGCCAGCGCCCTCGAATCGGAAGTCAAATCCGCAACTTTCATGGCCCAAGTCTCAAGCAAAATCAAGGCATGTCAACTGTGATTCTGCAACATTGTTTGAAATATTGTTTTGCTTATGCTCGTCAGCGCTTTCGCTGGTCGCGGCTCATCCTGAGCGCCTACGCCGAGGCGGTGTGCGAGAACTACCGCTTTTGCAGCCATGACGACTGCTTGTTGATCCTGTGATCAGCCGCGCGTGGCCGCGACGACGCCGATCATCAACACGCCCACGATCACCACCACATAAAGCACGATCATGACAAGGGCGATGATGCCGGCAAACTTCCAGAACCGTCTTTGCTCATCCAGCGCCTTCTCCAGAGAAAGCGAAGACCGGTCCTTGAGCAGGCGCTCGATGCCGGACGCGTAAGCCCAGAGCTTCATGCCTGGATAGATGTAGAGGACCCCAAAAGTCACGTAAATGACGCCGACCACTCCAGCTCCTATGATACCGCCAAACGCAGCCATGGCGGACCCGACCTCCTCGGACGCGGACGCCAGGCCGCCTCCGATCAGCGTCATGCCGAACATGAAAAGCCCGAGCAAGCACATCAACACCGCGCCGATGAAAAGCAGGATGGAAAGGAACTTCACCCAGCCCTTGGTCCCGCGCAGCGCCCGTAGCACGCCCTCTGTGACCGCTTCACCAACAAGGCCGCTGGAGGTTCCATACAAATCCGCTGCTGGCGATTGATAAGGATTGTGTTCCATAAAGCCGGGTTCTAATTCAGTCATTGATTTTGAGCAAGACAAAAGCCAAGCCCGCATGACTTCCACCGCCGCCGCGCCCACCGATACCCTGCAAGCCGTTGAGCTGGCGGAAGGCGTCGCCATCCAGCTCCGCGTGGCCGGACCCGGACCGCGCTCACTGGCCTGGACCGTTGATCTTTGCATTGCGATCGCCTGCTACTTCGCGGCCGGCATGGCCTTTGCATTCCTCGGCCTGTTTGGCATGGAGAATGTCTGGCAGGGCGTGCTCCTGCTTTTCATGTTTTTCTTCAACTGGTTCTACAACGTCTTCTTTGAAATGGGCCGTCACGGTGCCACCCCCGGCCAGCGCACCGTCGGCCTGCGCGTTGCCAGTGTCAGCGGCGGCCCGGTCAGCCTGCCGCAGTCCCTCATTCGCAACCTGCTCCGCGTCATTGACTTCATGCCGGCCGCCTACCTGTTCGGTTTCATCTGCACCCTCAGCAACCGCCGCTTCCAGCGCCTCGGTGATCTCGTTGCCGACACGGTCGTCGTCTATGCCGACCCCAAAACCAAGGCGCTCACAACCACACTGCCCAACGTCGAACCCAAACCGCCACCGCAGCCGCTCAACCGCGCCGAGCAGGCCGCCATCCTGCAATTCCTCGAGCGCGCCCCGGTCTGGTCGGACGAGCGCCGCATCGAACTGGCTGACAAACTTGCCCCGCTCACTGGCGCCAGCGGCTTGGAAGGACTACGCCGTCTCTGCGCCATTGGCCTGTGGCTGCGCGGCAAGGGCGGCGCTTGAATCTCCATGAGCGACGACGAAACCCCCTTTGAAAAAGACCTGGGCGGCAAACTGCTCGCCTCTGTCTCACGCTCGTTTTACCTCACCCTCAAAGCCCTGCCCGCCGAATTGCGGGAGCCGATCTCCCTGGCCTACCTGCTGGCGCGCACCGCCGACACCATCGCGGATACCGCACGCGTGCCGGAACCGGTGCGCGACGCCTGTCTGCGCGACTTTGACAGCCTCATTCACAACCCCGCTGCCGCGCCCGCCGCCCGCCTTGCCGCCACCCTCGCCGCCGACTTTGCCCCGCATCAAACCGACCCCGCCGAACGCCGACTCATGGAGCGGCTGACTGACGCCCTCGCCTGGCTGCGTTCCACCCAGGGCGCGCGCCGCCAAGCCATCGTCGAAGTGCTCGCGCGCATCATCGCCGGCCAGCGGCTCGACATTGAGCGTTTTCCCGGCGATGGAGCCCTGCGCAGCCTGCAAACTGGCGAGGAACTCGATGACTACACCTGGCGCGTCGCCGGCTGCGTCGGCGAATTTTGGACCCGGCTCTGCGCCAGCGAGTTACCCGCCGCCTTCCCCCCCGAAGTCCCTTTGGAATGCCTCATGAGAGACGGCGTCCGCCTCGGCAAGGGGCTGCAACTCGTCAACATCCTGCGTGACATTGGCAAAGACATGGCCCTTGGCCGTTGTTACCTGCCCGAGCACGAATGGCGTTCTCCAGCCACAACGGACACCGCCAGCCTGCGCTCCCAAAGCAGCGCCCTGCAACCCGTTTGGGAACACTGGGCAAAAATCTGCGAAGCCCATCTTGCCGCCGGACTCGACTACCTCTGCCGCCTGCGTCACGCCAAGCTGCGTTACGCCACCGCCCTGCCCCTCCTGCTTGCCCATGCCACCCTGCGCAAGTTGCGCGCCGCCACCTGGGAGCAAAAACTCGCCGGCGTCAAAATCTCCCGCCTCGAAGTCGCCCGCCTGCTCACCGAAACCCTGCTCGCCAACCGCAACGAGAGCTCCCTGCGCGCTTACGCCACCAAACTTTAAACTCCTTCCCCGCCAGTCGGGAGCAAAGGGCGAAGAGTTCACACCGACTCGCCACTCACTGCTGATCACCGATCACCACGGCCTCCCGCCGCGCCAGTTCCAAATCCGCGTCCACCATGAGTTTGACCAGTTCCTTGAAAGTCACCCGCGGCTCCCAGCCCAGTTTTTGCTTCGCCTTCGCCGGATCGCCGATGAGCAGGTCCACTTCCGCCGGACGCTCATAACGCGCGTCATACTTGATGTGATCCTTCCAATCCAGGTCAAGGCAGGCGAAGGCCTCCTCCACGAACTCGCGCACGCTGTGCGTCTCCCCAGTGGCCACCACATAATCGTCCGGCTCTTCCTGCTGCAGCATCATCCACATCATCTCCACGTAATCCTTCGCGTAACCCCAGTCGCGCTTGGCATCGAGGTTGCCCAAATACAAATCCCGCTGCAAACCCAGTTTGATGCGCGTCGCCGCCCGCGTGATTTTCCGCGTCACAAAGGTCTCCCCGCGCCGCGGGCTCTCGTGGTTAAAAAGAATGCCGTTGCTGGCATGCAGTCCATAGCTTTCCCGATAATTCACTGTCAGCCAGTGCGCGAACACCTTCGCGCAGCCATAGGGGGAGCGCGGCCAGAACGGCGTCGTCTCCCGCTGCGGCACTTCCTGCACCTTGCCGAACATCTCCGACGAACTCGCCTGGTAATAGCGCACCTTCTCGATCAGACCTGTCTCGCGAATCGCCTCCAGTATGCGCAGCGTGCCCAGGCCGTCGATGTCCCCCGTGGTCTCCGGCACGTCAAAAGACACCCGCACATGGCTCTGCGCGCCCAGGTTGTACACCTCGTCCGGCTTCAGTTCGTACAGCAGCTTCACCAGCGCCACCGAGTCCATCAAATCACCGTAGTGCAAAAAAAGCCTCGCCCCGGAATCATGCGGATCCTGGTAGAGATGATCGATGCGCGCCGTGTTGAACGTGGAGGCCCGCCGGATGATGCCATGCACTTCGTATCCTTTCTCCAGCAGCAGTTCCGCCAAATACGAACCATCCTGCCCCGTAATGCCTGTGATCAGCGCTTTTTTCATCATGTCCTCCATTTTGGCCGGAAACCAGCGGGCCTGCCTATCGCGCACCCGGCAGGAACCGTCAAGCCAGGCCCGGGAAAAATTCATCTGGAAATAGTCCTTGGCCCGCCGAACCAGCACCTTACAATGCCATGGCAATGAGTGTCCACCTGGTCATACCCTGTTTCCGCGAGAGTGGGCGGCTGCCCGGTTTCCTGCCCGGCTTGTGCGCCGCCATGGACGCCCTGGGCGGAGTGCGCGTTCTTGTGGTTGACGACGGCTCGGGCACGCCCGAGTGGGAGGCCACTTGCGCGCTGGTGGAAACCCTGCGGCCCGCGCATCCCTGCCTGGACCCCCTGCTGGCCTTGCCGGACAATCTCGGCAAAGGCGGCGCGGTTTACGCAGGCTGGCGGGCTTCCAGCAAGTCGGCGGACTGGCTGGCCTTCGTCGATGCGGACGGCTCCTGCTCCGCTTCCGAAACCAGCCGCTTGCTTCGCCTCGCGCAAAGCCAGCCTGGTTCCCTGGCTGCCATTGACCCCAATCTCTCCGGCGAACCACCGGCGGCGTTGATCGCTTCGCGCGTGAAAATGCTCGGACGGAAAGTGGACCGTCAATTGAAGCGCCATTTGATCGGCCGCGTTTACGCCACCCTGGTTTCCCAACTTCTAGGCATCCCGGTTTATGACAGCCAGTGCGGTCTCAAGGTGATTCCCCACGCCGCCTTCACGGCGGTGGCGCCCGGCCTGAAAGTGCGCGGTTTCGCTTTTGACGTGGATCTTATTCTTGCCCTGCTCAACCACGGCTCGCCGGTGCTCGAAGTTCCCATCGACTGGCATGAGGTTCCTGGCGGCAAGGTGCGCTTGCTGCGTGACTCCTGGCGCATGGCTCGGGAAATCTGGAGGCTGCGTCGCTTTCCGGTCAAACCGCCCCCTCCACTGGCTCCGGCCTGAACAGACGGTTTTGACTTCATTGACTGCGCTTTCCCGCGCGCCAGCGAACGGATGCAGGGAACCCCCGCCTTACTCAAATGACCCGGTCTCGAAGCCGGAGCGGCCCTGCCCACGGCGCGTTTCAGCCCCCCTGGTCAATCAAGTTTGAGAAACGAGATTGACCTGTTGGATTTTTTCGTTTAATTTAGCTAATCTGATAATCAATATTGCCTCTCAACACCCACTCTATTTATGGCTAAAATAGTAATCATAGACGACGAAGCCGCCATCCTCGAGCTGATGAGCAAACTCTGCCGCGCCGCCGGTCACGAGGTTCTCGGCTTTCAGACCGGTGCCGAAGGCATGGCCGCCCTCCGCAGCGAGCGTCCCGATCTGATGATCGTGGACCTCCGTATTGGCGACGTCAATGGCCTTGATCTGGTCAAAACCTGCCGCGAGGAATTTCCCGCAACCGCCGTCATCATGGTGACCGGCCATGGCACCGTGGAGACCGCCGTCGAAGCGATGCGACTCGGCGCCTTCGATTACCTGACCAAGCCCTTTGATTTGGGCGACCTCATCAAAACCGTCAACCAAGCCCTCGGGCGCAAGGCCAGCGGCAGCGCCGCCTCACCTGTCCCCGCCGCCTCCAGCCGCTCCGCGCAATCCTCAAAACTGATCGGTCATAGCGAGGCCATTCAGCGCATATTTGAGATCAGCCGCCGTGTTGCCGACACCGACAGTCCGGTGCTGCTCGAAGGTGAGTTTGGCGTCGGCAAACACATGGTGGCGCGCGCCCTGCACGACGCCGGCCGCCGCGCCGCCGCGCCTTTCAAAGAGCTGCAATGCAGCGCCATGCCCGAGGCGGTTCTGGAAACCGAACTCTTCGGCCATGGCGGCAATGCCGCCGCCGGCATCTTTGGTCGCGTCAACGGCGGCACCGTGCACTTGGCGGAAATCCATCAACTCCCCGTGCGCATTCAGGCCCAATTGAACACCTTCCTGGAGGAATGCCAAGCCCGCCGCGGGGCCTGGGGCGGCGCCAATGCCCCCGACTTCCGTCTCGTTACCTCCACCACCGTCTCCCTGGAAGACGCCACCCAGTCCGGCAAATTCCGCGAGGATCTCTATTATAAGATCTCGGTGGTACCGGTCAAAATTCCGTCCCTGCGTGAGCGCCGCGAGGACATCCGCCCCTTGGTGGATCATTTTCTCAAGGACCTCGGCGAGCGCATGGGCAGCAAAGGCAAGTCCATCTCTGAAAACGCGCTCGACTTCCTGCAAAAATACCCCTGGCCGGGCAACATCAGCGAGCTGCGCAACGCCGTCGAACGCGCTTGCGCCTTCGCCGAAACAGACCGCATTGAGCCAGCGGACCTGCCCTCCAAAGTCAGCCAGCAGATCGAAGTGCCCAGCCCCTCCGGCGCTGGCGGCGTGCAACAGCTTCCGATCGGCTCCACCCTGGACGAGTTTATCAAAGCCCAGGAACGCCTCTTTATTCAGGAGACTCTCAAGTACAACAACGGCTCGCGGGAAAAAACCGCCAGCATGCTCGGCGTCAGCATCGCCACCTTGTACCGCAAAATGGATCTCAACTCCGAGCGCCGCACCACCGCCTAGCTTATTCCTGAAAGTCGTAGCGAGACGCGGCGAAAGCCCGCAGAGGCAAGGCGGATGCGGCTTTGCAACGCTGCGTGCATTAGTAGCTGCTCAATGCCATTCAAAACAAACCGTAGTGCTGCGCATGGCGTTCAAGTCAGCACGCGCCTGCCAGTTTCGATATCCCGAAATCCAGGTGACGGCCACACCCGCGAGTCCGCTGCCAGCGGCTGCTCCAGTGGAAAGCGGGTAACGGAACCGCCAAGCCAGAAACGCTGACAGGTAACGGAAAAACAAATAAGCCAGCCCGCAACAAATCAACCCACCGATGCAAAGGAAGACGGCCTTGAAGGTTTGAGTCTGGTTGTGGCGCTTGATCATCGGAGATTCGGGCCGTTCATGCCAGCCGAGCCGCGTTGAGAGAACGGTCATCCCTGCTGACAAAGCTACCTCCTCCCTCAATCAGCTTCATCCTGCTGGCAAGTCAGCGCGCCCGCGAAGTCCTCAGCATCCCCGTCTATCCCGAGCGCACCGACGCCCAACTCCACGAAGTCATCGCCGCCCTCACCCGTTTCGTCTCGGGAAGTTAGGGCAAAAAGGGTTCATCAGGGAAGTGGATGCGGACAAAGGAAAGAACTTAGGGCGGCGGGTGGCGTGGCAAGACGTGGCAGCGTCGTGGACTGCGGTGGCAAAGCGCAGCGGCGACACCGCTTTGCTTTGCGGCCTCGTGCAAATACTCTCTGACAACAAGCAGCCGAGGAAACAGAGCAGCTCGTCACACTCAAATCCCGTTCATCCTGCAATCCTGTCCATCCTGTCTCAAATGACAGCTCAACCGGCCTTTCAGCGGCGGTTTTAGCCACCAGCGTAAGTGGGTGAGCAACCGCAGCGCAACCTCGTTCGAAAGCGGCGTCAGCGCCGCCGTACTATCTCCAAGACGCCGCACGGCTGGGTGGGCTTCAGACCCATTCTGTCCGATACCGCAACACGCCAACTTCCCGGATGAACCACAAGAAGGAGGCTGCCAGCAGCAACCCTATCCCCAGGGACGCCCACGTTCACCCACTGTTCTAGAGCGCGCACCCCAGGGGGCGGGAGCGCGTTGCACGCCGGGCCACAATATCGTCATCCACAGGTTATTTTATCGTTACATTTTAGTAATGAAATCTGGCGCAGCGCCCTCTCTACTCAGCGCTGCCCCTCCAGCCGCTGGCGCAGGGCGTTGAAGTAGCGGCGCACTTGCTCGCGGCGGGCGGGCGGCAGGGCGGCCTCGTCGAGCGCGGCCTCCTGCGCCTCCAGAAACTCCACGGTCAACGCCGCGCCGCCGGACTGGGCGACCTCATCCTGCTTCGGCGCGCCGCCTTCCACCTGACGCAGCATGGACGCGCCCTCGCGACTCGACTGCGCATTGACCAGCGCCTGCTGGCTGCTAGTCGCGGGGTCGCTGCCCTCCCCTGCCTTCAACTCAGGGCTGCCAGTGCCGGGGGGCAGACCCGCGCCCGCGCCGGGGACCACGCCGCCCCCCGCCGCCCCGCCCGGCATGATGACGGCCATCTCCGGCGGTTTTTCTCCCGCCTCTGCGCCGGGCGGCACCGGGGCCAGCAGCATCGGCGCGCCCGGGTCCGGCTGGCCGTCGCCGCGCCCCGCTCCCGGGCTGCGTTCGCCGAGCATGGCGGGCGGCGCCTCGCCGGGCTGATTTTGGCCCGGCGACCCACCCGGCTCACCCTCCTGCCCGGCGGCTGCCATCGCCATCTCCCCGGCCTGCGACGGTTGGGACTCGCCGGGAGTCAAAGCTGGCTGCTCCTGCTGCCCGCCCTGCCCTTGCGATGCCCCGCCCTGCGCGCCCTGCTCCTGCGGGTTGGCGACGGCGGCCATGCTCTGCCCCGCCTCCGCGCCCGCCACCTGGCTGCCGGCATCCCGCAACTGCTGCGCCAATTGCTGCATGGCCTGCTGGGTCTGCCGCTGCCCGTCCAGCTCCCGCATTTGCCGCGCCAGCTCCCGCATGGCCTCGACGGCGTCCGCCGCGCGCCCGGCCTGGAGCGCCTCCGCGCCCGCTGCCACTGCCGCGCCCACGGGCCGCTCGCCGTCCTCGGGCTGGCTGGCTTGCTGGGCGCTTTGCAAGACCTCCTGGAGGCGCTCCGCCAACTCCCCGTCGGCCTCGTCGAGCTTGCCGGCCAGGGCGTCCGCCGCTTCACCGGTGGCCTGGGCCTGCTGGTCCGCCACGGCGTCGCCGAGGTCCGCCGTGTCCGCCTGCCGGCGCAGGGCCTCGGTCAGCTCCGGGGAGGCCCAGGCGTCCCCCTGCGCGGCGAGTCGCTGCGCCAGCTTCTCGGTCTCGCGCGCCTTGCCCTCCAGCGCGTCGAGCAACTCGCGCGCGGTCTTGCCGTCGCTCTGCTCCAAAAGCTCCGCCGCCTCGCGCAATTGCTTTTGCAGGCGCGCCTGCTCCTCGTCGGTGAGGCCCGTGAGCGCCTCCGCCTGCTTCTCCAACGCCGCCACCGCGCGCGCCTGCTCCGCCGCCTTCTCCACCATCGCCGCCGTCAACTCCGGGCCGCGCGCCCGCGCCTCAGCCCGCCAGCCGCCCCAAAGCGCGAACAAGCAGATGGCAGGCAGCGCCAGCAGCGGTTGCCAGCGGGGCAAAGGCAAATCGTCCGGCAGTCGGCGCAGCGCCGCGGGCAGCCGTTCCATTTGCGTCAAATAATGTGCGGTCTCCGCCTGCGTCCGGCTTGGCAGACCCTCGAACCACCAGGCGGCGGCGAAGGCTTCCCGGCGTCCCGTTTGCCGGTCCCACAGCGCCAGCGCGGCATAAGGAGAAGGCCGCCGCCGCCACACCAGCGCAACCACCCCCACGACCACCGCCGCCAGCATCGCGAGCGCCAAACCTCCCACACCTCTGCCCCCGCCCAGCGCCGCCCACACGGCCAGCCCACCCAGCGCGATGAGCAACGGCCAGAACGCCTTGCGCAGCCCGCCCAGCACGCGCCGCAGCAGGACGCGCCGCAGCGCCAGACGGCCGGCCTGATCAAACAACGGCGACACGCCATCGGTGCTCGATGACGCCGTTTCGGCGCTGGCTGCGGGCTGCTCCACACGTCATGGATAAGGTCGCCAGCGGCGGCTGGCAAGTGCGGACGCTACTCCTCGTCCCGCCCGCGCGCGCTGCACACGCCCTTGCGGCTCGGGGCCTCGACGAACTCCAGCAGGCGCGCGGCCTGCGGCGACCACTCGCGCTGGCGCGCGGCGGCGACCGCCTGCGAGAGATTTTGACCGGAGCGAAACAGCAGATCGAAGAGCGCCTTCAGCTCGGCGCGGTCGGCGGTGCTGAAGCCTTGGCGGCGCAGTCCCACGACGTTGAGGCCGGTGACGCGGTTGACGCGCTGGGCGGCGCAGTAATGCGGGATGTCCTTGCTGAAGGAGCCGTTGCCCTGGACCACGCAACCGTCGCCGATGCGCAGGAATTGATGAAACACCGCGCCGCCGCCGATGAAGCTGCCGTTGCCCACCGTGACATGCCCGGCGAGCAGGGCGGCGTTGGCGACGATGTTGCTGTCGCCGAGCACGACATCGTGCCCGAGGTGGCAGCCGGCCATGAGGTAGTTGCCAGCGCCGACGCGGGTCGCGCCGCCGGGTTTGCTTGCGCGATGGATGGTGACGTGCTCGCGGATGACGCAGCGCAGGCCGATCTCGACGCCGCTCTCGGTGGCGGGATCGAAGCCGAGGTCCTGCGGATCACCCCCGATGACAGCGGCACGCCCGACGACGCTTTCCTCTCCCAGCGTGACCTTTCCCACCAACTGCGCGTGCGCCTCCACCCGGCAGCGCGCGCCGATGCTGACGGGTCCTTCAATGACCACGAAGGGTCCGATGGAGGCCGTCGGATCAATGCGGGCGGCGGGGTCGATGAGCGCGGTGGGATGAAGCATGCCAAAGGTCAATGAGGTCAAGGCTGGTCAATCGGGTCAAGAATCACAGCAGGCCGCTCTCGCGGAAGCTGAAGTAGGGCTGGGCGCGGGAGTGGGAGGGCACGCCAATGATGAGGTGATCGATGAACTTCACGCCCACCACCTCCGCCGCCTCCTTGACCCGGCGGGTGACACGCAGATCGGCGTCGCTCGGCGAGGGATCGCCGGAGGGATGATTGTGAATCAGGATGAAGCCATAAGCGGCGTGGACCAGCGCGGGGCGGATGACATCGCGCGGGTGGGTGATGGTCTCGTTGATCGAGCCGTGGGAGATTTGCTCCTGGCGCACAAAGCCGAGCCGGGCATTCACCAGCAGCACGCGCACCACCTCATGGGAGAGCGTCTGCATCTCGGGACCGGTGAATTGATAGATGGTCTCCGGGGTTTCGAGCGGATGCTCGCGCAGGCGCTCGCGCTCGGCGCGGCGGCCAAGCTCGAAGGCGGCGGCGAGCAGGGCGGCCTTGGCGGGACCCAGCGCCTTCTCCGCGACCAGTTGGGCGCAGTCCAACCGCGAGAGCGGGCGCAGACTGCCATGCGTGCGCAGCAGGCGCTGGGCGACTTGCAAGGCGTTCTCTCCCGGCACGCCAGTGTTGATGAAGAGCGCCAGCAACTCGGCGTCCGCGAGCGCCCCGGCGCCGAGACGCAGCAGGCGCTCGCGCGGCCGGTCCGCCGGCGGCAGGTCGTGCATGCGGTTCTTTTCCGCGCTGGTTCCAGATTCGCTCAACGTGCGTCGAGTCAAGCAAGGACGCGGCAGTTGTCGAGGAGCTTGTGCAGGTAGGCGGCGGTGCCGGCAAGGGCGTCGCGATGCGGTCCGTCCACCAGGCAGTCCAGCTCGGCGCTGGCCTCTGTCAGCATTTTCTGCGCGTCGCGCACGGCACGCTCGATGGCACCCTCGTAATCGGCGATGCCAGCCAGCATGGTGGTGTCCATCGGCTCGCCTTGCAGCAGCATGCGGCTGAGCTTGCTCTTCTGCGACTCGGTGGCGTCCATCAGCAGGTAAAGCATGGGCAGGGTGAGCTTGCCCTTGATCAAGTCGGTGCGCAGGGTCTTGCCGGCCTTGGTTTCATCACCGACGAGGTCGAGGCAGTCGTCGTAGATTTGATACACGGTGCCGAGCTTGAGGCCGTAACGATGCAGCGCCTCCTGCACCGCCTCCGGCTGCCCGTTCAAACGCGCGCCGAGGCCGGCGGCGACGGCAAACAAGGCGGCGGTCTTCATCTCGATGACGCGCAGGTACTCGGCGACGGTGAGATTCAAATCGAAGCGGCGCTGGGTTTGGAGGATTTCACCGGTGCAGACATCGCGCGAGGCGCGGGCGATGGCGCGGCTGATCTCAATGTCGTCATACTGAGTGGCCAGCTCCAGCGCGTAAGCAAAGAGCGCGTCCCCGAGCAGGACCGAGAGCGAGTGCCCCCACTTCGCGGAGGCCGTGGGCAGGCCGCGGCGCACGTCGGCGCCGTCCATGATGTCGTCATGCACCAGGGAGGCGATGTGCACCAGCTCCAGGATCACCGCCAGCCGTGTGTGCTCCTCTCCGGCGCCGCCAGTGGCGCCACCGGCCAGCAGCACCAGCGCGGGGCGGATGCGCTTGCCCGAGGTCTCGCAAACGTAACTCACGTAACCCGCCACGCCGGGATCGAACGCCTCCGCCTGCGCGCGGATGGCCGCCTCCACCTCCTCAAGCTGCGCGCGCACGAGTTCGAACGGCAACACGGCGCTGCTGGCGGGGCTGGTTTCTTGAAGATGAAGGCTCATCGCGAACGGTTTTTGTAACGGACTGTGCTGCTTACCTGCCGGACGGCTGTCCTCAAGTCAAATTACGTCTGGAATGCCCCCCCGGTTCGACTTTCCATCACTGCGACAGGGACCAAACCGGCTTGCAAACCGCCCGCCGCCAGTCGATGAATCGCCGCGCCCCCCATGCTGCTGATCATCGACAACTACGACTCCTTCACCTACAACCTCGTCCAGTACTTCGGCGAGATGGGCGCGCACATGGAAATCCGCCGCAACGATCAGGTGACGCTGGATGAAATCCGCCAGCTCAACCCCGATCACATTTGCATCTCCCCCGGCCCCTGCACACCCAAGGAAGCGGGGGTCAGTTGCGATGTGATCCGCGCATTCGGCGCGCATGTGCCGCTGCTCGGCGTCTGTTTGGGCCATCAGTGCATCGGTGAGGTGTTCGGCGGCGAGGTGGTGCGCGCTGGCCGCCTCATGCATGGCAAAACCAGCCAAATCCGCCACCAGGGCGCGTCCGTCTTTGCCGGCCTGCCCGATCCGTTCGAGGCCACCCGCTACCACTCCCTGCTGGTGCGGCGCGCAACCCTGCCGGCCTGCCTGGAAATTACCGCCGTGGCCGCCGATGATGAAACTGAGATCATGGGACTGCGCCACAAGGAGCTGCCCATCCATGGAGTCCAGTTCCACCCCGAGTCCATCCTCACCCTGGAGGGAAAGAAGTTGTTGAAGAATTTCCTGGAGATGGCCCGCTAACGGCTGTTCATTCTTCCGAACAGACTCGCCCCCACGTTGTCTGTTCTTGTAACCATGTCTCCCCTTAAAGCCTTCCAAGACGCTCTGCGGCAAAGCCCGGAGAATCTCCCCCTGCTGCTGCTCTACGGCCGGGCCTGCCTGGAGGAGTTGCAAATGGAGGACGCCGTGGCCGCCTACACCAAGGCCGTCGATCTCGACCCGCGCCACATCGACGCCCAACTCGGTCTGGCCCGCGCCCTACTCGCCAGTGGCGACACCTCCAAGGCCGCCGTGCGCGCCGAGATGGTGCTGCGCCAGCACCCCAACTGCGCCGCCGCCCACCTCCTGCTCAGCCGCGTTTATTTGACCGAGGGCGACAAAACCCGTGCCCGCCAGCATTTCAAAACCGCCGCCCAACTCGACGCCACCGCCACCGACAGCGGCCTTGAGCAGGACCTCGGCCTCAGCCTGCAAGACGCCCGCAAACTCAGCCGCCCGCCCGCCAGCGAACCGGTGAGCAGCGCATCCGGCGCGGAAAACAATGCTTTCCCGGCGGAAATCACTGCGGAAATGGAGGAGGAGTTTTTCATGGACGAGCCGCCTTACGACTGGCGGCCCGAGACCTTCCTCGCCCCTGGCGACCCCGAACGCGAGCGCGTCTCCTTTGACGACATTGGCGGCCTGGAAGAGGTTAAGGAAGAAATCCGCCGCAAGATCATCCATCCGCTGGCCCAGCCCGAGTTGCACCGCGCCTATGGCCGCCCCGCTGGCGGCGCCATCCTGCTCTACGGCCCGCCCGGTTGCGGCAAGACCCTGCTGCTGCAAGCCGTGGCCGCCGAGGCGAATTGCAATTACCTGTCCATCGGCCTGCACGAGATTTTTGACCCCTACTTCGGCAGCACCGAGCGCAACCTGCACCAGGCCTTTGAAACCGCGCGCAACAACGCGCCCTGCGTGCTGGTCATCGACGGACTCGACTCACTGGCGCAGGACCGCCGTCAGGTGCGCGAAAGCCAGCTCCGCAATGTCGTCAACCAGCTCCTCCATGAAATGGACACCCTGCGCTCGGGCGACCACCGCGTGCTGGTCCTGGCCGCCACCAGCCAGCCCTGGAGCCTCGACCCCGCGCTTTGCCGCCCCGGCCGCTTCGAGCAATCCATCTTCATCCCGCCGCCAGACGAGGACGCGCGCGCGGCCATCCTTGATCGTCTGCTGAGCGAAAAACCGGTGGGCCGCTTCAGCCTCAACGCGCTGGTGAAAACCACCGAAGGCTTCTCAGGTGCCGACCTGCGCTGGGTGGTGGATCGCGCCGCTGAAATCTCCCTGGGCGAGGCCATGAACAAAGGCCTGCCCGCCCCCATTCCCGGCGACTTGCTGCTCAAAGTCGCCCGCGAGCACCAGCCCACCACCCAGGACTGGCTGGCCGGCGTGCGCGCCGTTGAAACCGACGCCGTCAACGAGCGCAGTTGGATGACCAGCGAAGTGCGCAAATACGCCGAGCGCAGCCTGCGCGCCAAGTAGCCATCACGCTCCGCGTGGTGTTCAAAAAAAAGGCGGGATGCTTTCCCGCCCTTCAAGTAAGTTCATCAGCCCAGTTCCGCCAGCTTCGCTTTGATCGCGGCGAAATCCGGGAGCTGGCCGGGGCTGTCATGGGACTCGGCATACTGAATGACCCCGGCTTTATCAATAATGAAGGCGGAGCGTTTCGGCACACCACCCATGATCAGGTTTTTCTCCGGCAGGAAGGCCTCGTAGGCCACGTCGTAAGCTTTGGCGACGTGGTGGTCGTAGTCGCTCAACAGCTTGAGCGTGATGCCCTCCTTTTCCGCCCAGGCTTTCTGCGCGAACGGATTGTCGCCGCTGATGCCGACCACGTCGGCGTTGAGAGCGGTGAACTCATTGATGCCCTTGGAAATTTCGCAGAACTCGGTGGTGCAAACGCCGGTGAAGGCCATCGGCACGAACAGCAGCAGCAGATTGCGGCTGCCGGTGTTTTCGGAGAGCTTGAACAACTCGGGGCCGGAGGCGCCAAGAGTGACGAGGGTAAAATCAGGGGCTGGGGTGCCGACGGAGAGAGCCATGGTGGGTGCGTTGATTTGGGGTTGAGCGCGAACGCGCGTGACCCCGCAGCTTTGGCGGCGAACCCCGCGCCGTCAAGCAAAGTTGGCGCGCATCGCGCCGGTAGGGAACCGCTATGTCGGGTCCGAAGATTTATTGGGGCGGAGGCGCTGGGGCGGCGGGAGCTTGGTCACGCCAACGTTCACCCCAACCCTAATGCCCCGTCCTCTCCGCCCGCAGAAAAGTCGGACGCAACGCAGTGCGTCCCTACCGACTTGCGGGATCAACCTCCCGCTTGCACTCAGCCCGGCTGATGGAAGTTTCCGCCATGCAGTCGGCAGACTATGACGTGGTCATCATCGGCGGCGCTTTCTCCGGCGCCAGTCTCGCCATCCTCATCAAGCGCGCCCGCCCGGAAAGCCGCATCCTCATCATCGAGCGCGCGGTCGAGTTCGACCGCAAAGTCGGCGAGTCCACCTCCGAAGTGGCCGCCTGCTTTTTGACCCGCGTCCTGCGCGTCGGCAATCACCTCAACCGCGAGCACATCTCCAAGCAGGGCCTGCGCATGTGGTTCACCGCCGATGCGGACACGCCCCTGCATGAGTGCACTGAAATCGGCGGCCTCTACCAGTCGCGCCTCCCTGCTTATCAAATCGACCGCTCCAAGCTCGACGAGCACCTGCTCAGCCTCGCTGTCGAAGCCGGCTGCGAACTGTGGCGCCCGGCCCGCCTCAAGGACTTCACCCTGCGCGAGGGCGGCCTGCAAACCCTAGCCATTGAAAAAGAGGGCGAGGTCCGCGCCCTCACCACCCGCTGGCTGGCGGATGCCAGTGGCAAGGCTGCCGTGCTGCCGCGCAAGCTGGGTTACTGGCGCAAACTGGAGTCCCACCCCACCTGCTCCCTCTGGGCGCGCTTCAGCGGTGTCGGCGATCTCGACAGCCACGAAATCGCGCGTGCCCACCCCTGCTTCGCCAAAGCCGTGCGCACCTCGCGCGATTGCGCCACCAACCACCTCATGGGCCGCGGCTGGTGGTGTTGGATCATTCCACTCAAGGACGGCGATGTCTCGCTTGGCCTCACCTATGACACCCGTCTCTTCACCCCGCCGGAGGGCGCCAACATCGCCGAGCGCCTGCTCGCCCATGTGCGTGATCACCCCGTGGGCCGCGCGCTGTTTGAGTGCGCCGTGCCGGTCGGCTCCGACATGCGCGCCTACGCCCACCTGCCCTACCACACCGAGACCGTCTGCGGCGACGGCTGGTCGTGCGTGGGCGACGCCGCCGGTTTCATGGACCCGCTCTACAGCCAGGGCCTCGACTACTGCGCGCACACCGTCTTTGCCTCCCACAAATTGATCCTGGAGGCGCTCATGGACAAACCCGTCGCCGAGTCCGCGCACCGCCTCAACCAGCTCTTCCGGGAAAGCTATCATCGCTGGTATCACTCCATCTACCTGGACAAATACCATTACCTTGGCGACGCCGAGTTGATGAACGCCGCCTTCTTGATGGACCTCTCCTGCTACTTCCTCGGACCCGTGCGGCTCGTCTATGAAAATCCCGACGCCGAGTTCGCCCTCCTCCCTTACGCGGGACCAGCCGGCGCCTTGTTCGCCCGCTTCATGCGCTTCTACAACCGCCGCCTCGCCCATCTCGCGCAGCGCCGCTGGCAGGCCGGCGTCTATGGCCGCTGCAACACGGGTCATCGTTTCCTCGTCAAAGCCGGCTTCGTGCCCGCGCCCTGGCCGATGCTCAAATCCCTCGGCCGCGGCATCCGTCTCTGGCTCAAGGCCGAGTGCCAAAATCTGCTGCTGCCGCGCGGCCACAACACCCCGCCAGACAAACAGGCCGCCGCACCCATGGAAGACACGCCGCCACCAGTCGCTACCCCGAGCACACAGCCTGCTTGAATCGCACCCAAAAACAAGGCCGGGCTTTCGGCCCGGCCTTGCGTGAAGGCGGATGAATCCCTGTCAGCGGATCAAAGGCCCTTGCCGACGATGTACTTCACCAGATCGACGACGCGGTTGGAGTAACCCCACTCGTTGTCGTACCAGCTCACCAGCTTGAAGAACTTGCTGTTGAGTTCAAGACCGGAGCCGGCGTCGAAGATCGAACTGGAGGGATCGTGGATGAAGTCGGTGGACACCACTTCGTCGGAGGTCCAGGACAGGATGCCTTTGAGGTAGGTCTTGCTCGCCTTTTTCATGGCGGCGGAGATTTCCGCGTAGCTGGTCTCCTTCACCGTCTTCACGGTCAAATCGACCGCCGACACCGTTGGCGTCGGCACGCGGAAAGCCATGCCGGTGAGCTTGCCTTTGACCTCGGGAATCGCCAGACCGACCGCCTTGGCGGCGCCGGTGGTGGAGGGGATGATGTTGATGGCCGCGCTGCGCCCGCCCTTCCAGTCCTTCTTGCTCGGACCATCGACGGTCTTCTGCGTGGCGGTGTAGGAGTGCACGGTGGTCATCAGACCCTCGTCAATGCCGAAGCCCTCCTTCAACAGCACATGCACGACCGGCGCCAGGCAGTTGGTGGTGCAGGAGGCGTTGGAGATGACGTGATGCTTGGAGGCGTCGTATTTCTCGTGGTTGACGCCCATGACGATGGTGATGTCCTCCTCCTTGCCGGGAGCGGAAATGATCACCTTCTTGGCGCCGGCGTCGATGTGACCCTGCGCCTTCGAGCGCTCGGTGAAGAGACCGGTGGACTCGATCACGATGTCCACGCCGAGTTCCTTCCACGGCAGCGCGGCAGGCCCCTCGCGCACGGCGAGGCACTTGATCTCATGGCCATCGACCACGAGCACGTCGTCCTCAGCCACATCCGGGCTGGATTTCTTGGAATAGACTTCCTCCCTGGCCTTGCCTTGGGTGGAGTCGTACTTGACGAGATAAGCCAGGTTGTCCGCGGGCACGAGATCGTTGACAGCGACAACGTCGATCTCCTTGCCCAGCAGTCCCTGATCACAAATGGCGCGAAACACCAGGCGGCCGATGCGCCCGAAACCATTGATACCGATTTTGACCATGTTTTGTCTTGGGGAGTGGGGGTTAAGTTGGATAAGAGCGATACCGCCGCCCCGGCGGGGTGTCAACCGGGGGAAATGCGCTCCCTGCCTCTGCCCGCAAGCGCGCCACGCTGAACGGGCCGCCAGCAGGCCATGACCCGACAAGATGCGCCTCTCCACCGGGCCTTCAGCAGGCCGCTGCCTGCTGTTCCGGCGCTGAAGCCATGCCTGCGCGCTTTTTTGCCTCAAAAGATCCAATGCCTGGGAGTAGAGCTGCGCGCACTGCCTGACGGTTTTGAGGAGCCGTGCTTGCCTGCGCCATCAGGATGAGCCGCGCCTGTAGTCGCCGCGGCTGAAGTACTTCTCCAGCCAGACATAAAGAATGATGAAGAGGTAGCGGCTGCCCATCTCGCGGATGCGCAGCTTGGCAATGCCCTGGGTACGGTTTTTCCAAGTGATGGGAGTCACCGTCCAATGATAGCCGCGCACGATGGCTTTGAGCGGCAGTTCGACGAGGAGGTTGAAGTGCGGGGCGAGCAGAGGGCGGCAACCGTCGATGACTTCGCGGCGGTAGGCCTTGAAGGCGTTGGTGGTGTCATTCAGTCTGACCCGAAAAATCAAGCGGATGAAGGTGTTGGCGAGACGGTTCAAGACGAGCTTGAGTTTGGGATAGTCCCGCACATGACCGCCGGCGATGAAGCGGCTGCCGAAGACACACTCATGGCCGGCGCTGAGCAGGTCCCAGTAGCGGAGAAGGTCGTCGGGACTGTCCGACTCGTCCGCCATCATGATGACGACGGCGTCCCCGCGCATGTGGTCGAACCCGTGAACGATGGCGCGGCCGATGCCGTGAGGGGCGGGTTTGTCGAGCACGCGCAATTCCGGCATCCCGGCGGCGAGTTCGCGCAAGACCTCGCCGGTGCGGTCATAGCTGCCATCGTTGACGACGAGAATCTCATAAGGCACCCCCTGCGTGGCGAGTTTGGCGGCGATGTGACGGACCGTGCCGCACACGCATTCCTCCTCATTCCGCGCCGGGATGAGGACGGTGAGCAGGCTGGGCCGTTCCGCACGCATGAGTTGGCGATTTACGCGGAGCGCGGGCCGGTGCAAGATGTTCCTCGCCTGCCCCCGCGCCCGCCGCCGCGGAGTTGGCGCTCATTTCAATCCCGCATGCCTGCCCAGAGCCCCACACCGTCTGCCTCCAGCGCCGGCGCGCGCGCGAATTGGCGGCGCTGGCTGCCAGGATTGGTGTTGATGACCCTGGCTGTGGTGGTTTACCTGCCGTGCCTGCCCGGCCCCTTGCTGTGGGATGACACGGATTGGCTGGAGGGCATCGAGTGGAATCTGCGGGACACGTCCGGGCTATGGCGGATGTGGACTCAGCCGGGCAGCATTCAGCAATTTTATCCGCTGACTGCCTCCACCTTCTGGCTGGACTACCAACTCTGGGGCAAGGGCGCGACTTTCCAGCCGCATGTGGAAAACGTGCTGCTGCACGGTGCTGGCGCGGTGTTGTTTTGGCTGCTGCTGCTGCGTCTGGAGGTGCGCGGCGCGTGGCTGGCAGCGGCGCTGTACGCGGTGCACCCCGTGATGGCGGAATCGGCGGCGTGGATCACGGAGCGAAAAAACGTGCTGTGCACGTTGTTCTGTCTGGCGGCCTTGCTGGCGCATGGCGCGGGCGCGGGTTGGTGGCAGGCGTCCCGGCGGCTGTCAAAGCGCGCATTGACGCTGCTGGCAGGGGTGTGTTTTTTGCTGGCGCTGTTGTCAAAAATCAGCGCAGCCGTGCTGCCGGCGGTGGTGATGGTGATCGGTTGGTGGCGTTGCGGCGGTCCGCGCTGGAAAGCGGACGGCGCGCGGGTGCTGCCCTGGCTGGCGGCGGTGGCACTGCTGCTGCCGGTGACGCACGCGCTGGAGCAGGAGCAGGTGCGGCACGGGGATTTGCTGCCGGTGTTAAGCTGGGCGGAACGGCTGCTGCTGGCCGGGCAGTTGCCCTGGTTTTATTTGGGCAAGCTGCTCTGGCCGCGGTCACTCTGCCTGATCTATGAAAAGTGGCCGCTGCGGCCCGAGCTCTGGTGGCACTGGAGTGGTGGCGCGGCGCTGGTCGCCGTGCTGTCGCTGATGCTGTGGAGACGCTGGCGAGGCGCGCTGGCTTTGGCGTTGCTCTTTCTCGGCACGCTGGTGCCGGTGCTGGGGTTCTTCGATGTCAACGGTATGAAGTACGCCTGGGCGGCGGATCGCTGGGTTTATCTGTCCTCGCTGGCGGTGTTCGCGGGTGCGGGGGTGGCGTTTTCAGCCCTGCCCTGGCGTGGTGCGCGATCGGCGCTGGCGGCGGGGGTTTTGACGGCGCTCTGCGCGCTCTGCTGGCGGCAGGCGGCGCTGTACAGCGACCTGGACCGCTTCTGGCAGGCGGCCATCGATGGCAATCGCCACCCCTGGAAGGCGCGCAATGACTACGGTGGGCAGCTTTTGAACGCGGGGCGAAACGAGGAGGCGGCCCGACAGTTTGAGGAAGCACTGCGCCTGCTGCCGGGTTACGCCGCGGCGCATGTCAACCTGTCGAGCGCGCTGGAAGCGCTCGGTCGCCCGGCCGAGGCGTTGAGAGAAATCGAGCGCGCGCTGACGTTGCAACCGGAGAACAACGCCGCGATGCACTACAACCGCGCCGTGATCCTGGACCGTCTTCAGCGCGGGACGGAGGCCGAGGCGGCGCTGCGGGAGGCGATCCGGCAGAAGCCGGACTTTTTCGCCGCGCACAACGATCTCGGCAACAAACTGCTGCTCAGCGGGCGCCTGGACGAGGCGATGGCGTGCTTTAAAAAATTGCTGGAGCTGCGACCCGGCAACGCCAAGGCGCTGACCTCGATCGGCAACACCCACTACCTGAACGGACAAACGGCGCAGGCGCTCGAAGCCTTTGACACCGCCTTGCAGGATGATCCGGAAATCCTTAGCGCCCTGGCCAACAGCGCCTGGATTCTGGCCACCACGCCCGACGACACTCTGCGCGCCCCCGCCAAGGCGCTGCCGCGGGCGCGGAAAGCGGTCGATCTGACCAGCCGCCAGGACCCAGGGATGCTGCAAATCCTGGCGGCATCGCTCGCGGACAGCGGGGATTTCACCCAGGCGACGGCGGTGGCGCGGGAAGCGGCGCAAATGGCCCGTGCCCAGGGCAATGGCGCGCTGGCGGACACCCTGGATGCGTTCGAAAAGCGCTTCGAACTGAAGCGGCCCTACCGCCAGGAACAACGCTAGACGAATCAATCCGCCCGCGAGAACCCGCCCCATGACGAATCTTTGGCGGCGCGGCGGCTGAAGCGGTTGACATCCTGGCCCAAAACCCGCTAAATCGAGCCTGGATTCATGATCATTACCCAGCGCTCACCCGTCTTTCAAGTCACCTTCAATGCCGCGCAGGCAGGGTTGGTTCAAGACGAACATCTGGCGGCCCTGCAACTGCCACTGCCGCTGCTTGCCGGTCCCGAGGAGGAATGTCCCGGCCTGACTGGTGGCCGCCTGCGCGCAGAGGACAGTCTGTTGCTCGTGGAAAACGAGGACATGCTGCTCGGAGCCGCGCTCATCGACGCCTCAGGCCGGCTTGAAGACCCGGTCGAGCAAAGCTACCTCAAACTCCTGGAAATCACCGGTGACCGGCATCTCTACCGGATTTGGAACTACATCCCCGGCATCAACTGCGTACGCGGCGGCCTGGAGCGTTACCGCCAGTTCAACATTGGCCGTTGGGCTGCCTTCGAATGCATTTTTGGCCGTGATCTGCGCGCCTTCATGCCCGCCGCCACCGCAGTGGGCATGGGGGGCGACGTGGCGGCGGTGGTCTTCCTGGCCGGACGCGCCAAACCGGAGTACCTGGAGAACCCCTCGCAAATCCCCGCCTACCACTACCCCGCCGATTACGGCCCAAGGCCGCCCGGTTTCGCGCGCGGCGTGCGCGTGCGCCAGGGCGACGGCACTCTGGCCCTGCTTGCCGGCACCGCCAGCATCGAAGGCCACCGCAGCATCGGAGAGGGCGACTGGGAACTGCAATTCCGCACCACCCTGCACAACATTGAGATCATGCTTGGCCGCCTGCACGCCAGCGGCGCCTGGCAGCGCGATCACTGGCAGACCGGCGGCATACAGGACGCCCGTTTCAAATGCTACCTCCGCCATGCCGAGAGCCTGCCGCTCGTGCGCGAATGGATTCAGGAATCCTGCGGGGACGACAGCCACTTCACCTACCTGCTCGCCGACATCTGCCGCCCGGACCTCGATATCGAAATCGAGGGGTTCATCCGCATCGGCGACGCGGCGCCTGACAATGAATCGTGACACCAGCCCGCCTGTCCGGCGTCGTGGCCTCCGGCTTCTACTCATGGCCCTGCTCGCCTGCCTGCCCGCAGGGGCAAAGGAGGTGCCAGCCAAGCCCGAGCTTGAGGAGCCGTCCTCGCCGCCGCCGCGCGAACTCGAACTGGAGCGCATCCACTTGCAGCGCCGCCTGCTGACCGCCAGCCTCAACCCTTTGAAGGCAGGCATCTCCCGCCTCGATGAGTTGGCGCGCACCCGCGCCCGCGAGCGCGATTACCCCGGCGCCATCACCGCCCGCAACGAGCGCCGCCGTCTCGAAGCGGAGCTGGAGCGCATCGTCAAAGAAATGCTTGTGCTTGAAACGCGCGAACAAGGCCTCAAAACCGCCCTGCTGCCGGAGCGTCTTCTGCTGCCAATGGAGCAGGCCAGACTTGACGGCGTCGTTTGGGATCCGGAAAAAAAACGCCTCACCCGCTGGCAGCGCCCCGGCGCCTCCGCGGAATGGTCCCTGCCCGGCCTGCCGCCCGGCGGCTACGAAGTGCTCGTCACCTACCAATGCAACGCGCTGGAGGGCGGCACCGTTTTAGTCTCGGAAAAAACCTTCACCCTCACCGGCGAGATGGACACCACCCTGCGCGGCCCCGAGACCAAGGCTCTTGGCACCTTGAAAATCACTGATGGCGCCGGCCGCCTGCGTCTCAGCGCCCGCACCGTGGTCAAAGACAACCTCATGGACCTCTTCGCTGTCGAACTGGTGCCTGCCAACCGATGACAGCCCGCCGGCACACCATGCCCCCGCTCCTTCGCCGTCCCGTTCCGCTCAGCGCCGCCGCGCTGCTGTTGGCCGGCGTGCCGCTGCCCGCGCAAGTACCGGGACCGCCCACGGAAATCGAGGCCTTTCAGCAACTGCGCTCCCAATTCCACGCCCAGGCCCTGCTGCAATCCCAGACTCTCACCGAGCAATACGAGCGCGCCCTGGCCCGGCTCGAGACTGAAGTGGCCGAGGCCGGCGACTACGAGCAGGCGATGGAAATCCAAAAACGCCGCGAGCAACTGCTCGCGCTCTATGCCGGCAACGGCGGTGCTGTCACCGGCCAGCCTGCCATTCCCCTGTCCGCCGCCGAAGCCCGTGTCACCGGCCTCAACGTGACCGATGAGAACGCCCTTACCGGCTGGCGTTCCGCCAGCCACTCCGCCGAATGGAGCAACGTCAAAATCACCCCCGGCGAGTACTTCCTCGAGTTCGAGTACCTCGTGCTCGAGGCGCCACAGCTCAGTGCCGCCGCCCCCGCCGCCGAGCCGCGCGTGACGATGGAGTTTTTCGAAGTCTCCCTTCTCGCCGGTGCCGAGGACAACCGCCGCGGTTTTGAGCTGGCCCTTGCCCGCAATGCGGCCGCCGCGCCCGCCCCCATGCGCGTCGGCCCCGTACGCTACACCCGTTCCCCTGTCACCCTTCGCCTCAGACCGGAACGCTCCTACCCCGGCAACCTCGTCCGCATTCAAAATCTTCGCCTCGTACCCGTGCCCGCGCCGCCCCCGATCTCCACCAACGGCATCCCCGCCACCACCACCGGGTCACCGCCGCCGGTCCCGCCCCCGGCCGGCATCCCCGCCCTTCGCGAGCGCCTTGCCGCCGCACTTGCCGATGCTTACCAGCCCATCATCGCAAGCCAAATCGCCCGCTTGCAGGGCCTCGCCGCACAAAAACCCGACTGGCGCCCCCACATCGATGCCGAAGTGCGCAACCTTCAACGCCGCCTCGACAAGCCCGACAAAAAAGACGGTCTCAGCCTGCCCAAGCCCATCGCCACCCTCGGCGGCATCAGCGGCTTCCAGGAGTGGGAGGACGTCCTCCTCCTCCCTCACCCCGAAAACACCGGCGACCGCTTCCGCGTCCGCCATCAGGACCAGGAAGTCATCGTGCGTCTGCTCTGGCTGCGCTGCGCCCCGCCTGTCAGTGCCGATGAACCCGCCACGGAAAGCCTCTTCAGCCGTCATTTTGACATCTCCGCCGAGGACGCCGCCCTCTTCGGCCGCGCCGCGCGCGAATTCACCAGCGGCTACCTCGACGGCAAGCCCCTGCGCCTTCTCGTCCGCGCCACCCCGGACGCCGACGGCACCGTGCCCGCCCTCGTTTTCCTTGACGACATCGGCCTCTACCATCACGTCCTCATCGACCAGGGACTTGCCGCCGTCACCGGCAAAACCGGCACGGGCGGCACCCTTGAGCGCGCCCTCTTGCGCTCCCTGCTCGAACGCGAGGCCGAAGCCCGCCGCCGTGATCCTCGTCCCGGCGCCTGGGCACTCAGCCCGCCGCCGCCCACACCGCCATGATCCGCACGCGACTCCTCCCGCTCCTCTGCTGCTGCTCCTGGCTGGCGCCCGGACACCCGCTGCAGGCGCAAGCCCCCGCCACGCCCGCCACCGCGCCCACGCTTTCCCTCCCGCAGTTGGAAACCACCTACCAGGCCGAGCTGAAAAAAATCCACGTTCAACTGCTCGGCAAATACATCACCGACCTGCAACGCCTGGCCACCACCTCCCGCAGTTCCGAAACCACCGTCGCCATCAACGAGGAGCTGCGCCGCATGCAGGCCATCATCAGCAGCGGCGGTGTCATCGACCTCCAGCACGCCGCCGCCGAGGCCGGTAAAACCAACGCCAAACCCGCCGGTCCCGCCGCCCCCGCCCCGCCGCCTGCCACCAGAGCCCTCATCACCCTCGGCCCCGCCCTCGCCAGCGAAATCCTTCCCGTCCCCGCGCCAGGAGCCGCACTCGACGCCATTCCCTTCACCAAAATCGTCTGGACCATCGAAACCCTCCCGCGCGGCAGCTACGAACTGGTCGCCCAATGCTCCCTCCAGTCCCTGGACGACGCCGCCAGTCTGCAGCTTACCCTCGGCCGTGAGCAGATCCAGTTCCCCCTCCTCCCGCGCCACCTCGCCTCCACCCCTGGCGATTTCCGCCTCCTCCGCCTCGGCCGCATCGAGCTGCCGCTTGACATCCAGGGCAGCCCGCTGGAACTCCTCCTCATCCCCGCCGGCGCGCGCGCCGATCTGCGCCTGCGCCAGCTTTTCATCACCCGCGCCCCCCCCTCCTCCTCACCCTCACCCCCTCCCCAGCCATGACCCTTTGGTGGAACGACCAGCTTCTCCCCCTCGACCAAGTCCGTCTCACCCCCATGGATCACGGTTTTCTCGTCGGCGACGGCGTCTTCGAAACTCTGCTCGCCCGCCACGGCAAAGCCTACGCCGTCACCCGCCATTGGCAGCGTCTCGACCGCTCCTGCGCGGCCATGAAATTGCAGACCCCTCCGCTCGACCTCATCCGCCACGCCATCGACGAGGTGCTGCGCGCCAATCAAATCACCGACGCCCGCATCCGCCTCACCGTCACCAGCGGCCCCGGTCCCGCGGGCAGTGACCGCGGCGATCAGGGCCAGACCCTCTGCCTCACTGCCACCGCCGCCAAGGACTGGCCCGCCACCGAACAACTCGAAATCAGCCCCTGGCCCAAATTCTCCGCCGGCGCCATGACCGGCGTCAAATCCACCTCCTACGCCGAGAACGTCCTCGCCCTCGCCCACGCCAAGCACACCGGCGGCGGCGAGTGCCTTTTCGCCAACGAAAGGGGCGAGCTGTGCGAGGGCACCGGCAGCAATATTTTCCTGGTCCGCCAGGGCCGACTCGAGACCCCCCCCCTCGCCAGCGGCTGCCTCGCCGGCGTTACCCGCGCCCTCGTCCTCGAGACCGCCGCCCGCCTCGGCATCGCGACCGCCGAGCCCGTCCACCCCATCGGCATTCTCACCCCGGATCAAGTGGACGAAGTCTTTGTCACCTCCACCACCCGCGACATCCATCCCGTCTCCCGCATCGGCGACCAGCACTGGCCCGCCCCCGGCCCCCTCACCTCCCGCCTGCGCGCCGACTTCCTCGCCTGGCAGGCCGCCGAGTCCGATCCGTAATCACGCTACCGCCCCTGAACACGGCGAACACTGCCTTCACCGGCGCCTGCGCGAGGACGCCAAGTGTGAACACCTGCAAGCCGATTGCGCACTCACCCGCCGGCGGTGATTTGGACGATCTCGATCACGTCGCCGTCGGTGACGGGGGTGGCTTCGATCTCACGGGGGAGAAGGGCTTGCTGGTTGCGCTCGACGACGACGGGTTTGCCGCTGAGTCCGAGCAGGGCGAGCAGGTCGGCGACGCTGGCGGCACCGTCGAGAGCGCGGGACTGGCCGTTGAGGGTGATGGTCATGCGGAACAAGTACGGTTTTGCAGGGGGGTTCAGGCGGCGAGGATGGCAGGGTCCCAGTCTTTCCATACGGGATCAAGACCGAGGGCTTGCAGGCGGGCGGCGACTTCGGCGGGCGGACGGCTGTCAGCGATGCCGAACTGGCCCTCGGCGCGCGCTTGCGCGGCTTTCTCCTCCAGTTCGACGCGGCGTCCTTTGACCGTCAGATGCAGATCATCGCTGCCAGCGCCGGTGTAGCCGCCCGGCTCGGTGTGGCTGCCGGCGCTCATCAGGGTGACGCCGAGCGGCGCCACGGCGTCGCGGAACACGGCGGACTCGCGCGTGCTCATGACGATGCCGGCCTCCGGAAAGCTGAGGCGGAAGGCGCAGAGGGTTTGCAGCAGGGCATGATCGGGAAAAGCGGTGAGCGCATGGAAATCGCCGGCGGCGGGGCGCAGGCGCGGGAAGGCGACGGTGAAGACGGCCTTCCAACAGTGCTTATACAGATGCTCAAGATGCGCGGCCAGACGCAGGGCTTCGAGCCGCCAGTCGCTCAAACCAAACAACGCGCCGATGCCGATGCGGCGGAAGCCGCCGAGATAACCGCGCTCGGGACAGGCGAGCCGCCAGTCGAAGTCCTTCTTCGGTCCGGCGGTGTGCATGTCGGCATAGACGGCGCGGTCGTACGTCTCCTGATAAACGATGAGACCTTCGGCTCCGGCGCGCGTCATGCGCTCGTACTCGGGCGCCTCCATGGGGCCGACTTCGATCCCGACGGCGGGCACGAAATCGCGAATGGCGCGGATGCATTCCTCCAGATAGCCCTCGCTGACAAAACGCGGGTGCTCGCCGGCAACGAGAAGTACGTTGCGAAAACCCTGGGTGACGAGGTGGCGCGCCTCGCGCACCACCTGCTCAATGGTCAGGGTGGTGCGCAGGATGGGGTTGTCGCGGGAGAAGCCGCAGTAACGGCAGTTGTTGACGCACTCGTTGGAAAGGTACAAGGGCGCGAACAGGCGCATGGTGCGGCCGAAGTGACGGCGGGTGACGGCGCGGGACTCGCGCGCCATGGCCTCAAGCTGCGCGGGCGTCTTCGGCTCCAGCAGGGCGGCGAAGCGCTCAAGCAGGGGCGTCTTCCGCCGCGGCAAAGCGTCGAGCAGGGGGATGAAGTGGGTTGGTGGGGGCGTCATGCCGGCGTGTTTTTCTATACGCCCGCGCAGGCGGGGTGCAAATGTTAGCGGGCGGGAACGAACACTTGGGATCACGGGCATGAGACCTGCTCCCTCCAGCCCGTTTCTCTTTTCGGCGTTCAAAACGGGGGCGTCCTGACCGCGGCGGCAGGCGCTCCTGCCCTTCCGGCGCTGACCGCTCTCACCCCAAATCCGAGAGCGGATTGTCGGCGTCGCCAAAGCGATCCGTGGGCACACCCATGCGCTCCATGAGAGCGAGGTGGAGGCGGCAGAGCTTGCGGCTCTCGTCTTTTTTGTCGAACTCGAGGCAGCGACCGCCGCGCAGGGTGCCGCCGCCACCGCCGGCAAGCAGGACCGGGAGCTGCGTGGAGTCGTGCGCGTTGCCGTCGAACAGACTCGAAGTGAGCAGGATCATGCTGTTGTCCAGCAGGGTGCGCTCACCTTCCAGGGTGGCCTGCATTTTCATCAGCGCGTCGGCCCAAACCTGGACCATGAATTCGTTGCATTTCTGGTAGGCGGCGAGACGCCCGGCATCGTTGGCGTGGTGGGAAAGCTCGTGCTGGCCGCCTTTGACCCCGAGGAAGCCGAAGTTCATCTGCGAGAGGTCGTTCGTCAGCATGTTGGTGATGACGCGGGTGCGGTCCATCTGGAAGGCCAGCACCATGATATCGAGCATCAGGCGCACATGCTCCTCCTGCTGGGCGGGGATGCCGGCCTCGGGGCGCGGCAGCCAGGGCGTCTTCACACTGGGCCGCCAGGCGCGCGTCTCCGCCTCGGCGGCGCTGAGTTTCTCGGCGCGCTCGATGCGCTGCTCCAGGTCGCGCACGGAGGCGAGGTACTCGTCGAGCTTCTGGCCGTCCCGCCGGCTGAGTTTGCCGCGCAGGCTGTGCGCGTCGTTGAGCACGAGGTCGAGCACGCTTTTGTCGCGGGCGCGCTTGCTGCCATCGTCAAAGAGCTGGTCGAAGGCCTGCTGCGGGTAAATCTCCTTGGGTGCCGGCGTGGTGGGGCTGCTCCAGGAGAGGTAAGCGGAGTAAAGCGAGGTGTAGCCGCTGTCGGTGCTGTATTTGGGACCCTCGGTGCCGATGGCGAGGCTGGCCACAGGCGTCTCGCGCCCGACCTTGGCGGCGATGATTTGGTCCATGGTGAGGCCGACTTCGACATCGGTGGTGGTTTGCTTCACTCTGAGCCCGGAGAGGATGTTCATCTTCGGATAATGCCCGCCGGGACCCTCCACCGTGGTCGGATTCCACAGGCCGTTGAAGACCAGCAGCTGGTCTTTGAGCGGCTCCAGCGGCTTCAGCGTTTGCCGCAACTCCATGCCCTCCGGCCCGTTGGCCGCGCCCCAGTGATGCGGGTTGACGCCGTTGCCAAAAAAACAGGCGGCAAAGCGGCGCGGCGCCTGCGGCACGCCCTTGACCACCGGCGCGCCGAAGGACGACACCGATTCCAGCCAGGGCAGGCCGAGCAGCACGCCGGCTCCGCGCAGGAACTTGCGGCGCGAAAACTGAGGGGATTTTTTCATCATGAGGCGGCAGGATTACGCCCGTGGGGAGCGCAAGATTTCGGCCAATCCTCTCATCATGATTGACGCCGCTCGCAGGATTCGTTTCAATGACCGCGATTATGAACACCACCGCCCTCTCCCGACTCCTCGCCTTCTGCCTCCTGCCTCTCGCCGCCTCCGCCGAGGTGAGCTACGAATTCGCACCCGACTTCCTGCAGCCGCCGCCCGGCAAGGAAACCATTGGCAACGGTCACGGAGAAATCCAGGTGGACTCGCAAGGCAACATCTACGTCAGTGTGCAGGAGGCGGACGCGGGCGTGCAGGTTTATGGGCCGGACGGCAAGTTCATCAAAGCGCTGCCGCTGCCCGCCTCCCTGCACGGATTCGTGATCCGCAAGGACGACGGCGGCGAATTCCTCTTCGGCGCGGTGCTGGCCGAGCAGCGTGTGATCAAAACCACGCTGGACGGCGAAGTCGTTCTGGAGATCCCGACCGCCTCTTTCCCGGCGGACAAAGCCGGACCGAAAGGGCTGCGTCTCACCAACTGCGATGTCGCGCCGAACGGCGACATCTACGTGGTCGATGGCTACGGCATCGACTGGGTGTTCGTGTTCGACCGCGCGGGAAACTTCAAGTCCGCCTTCGGCGGCCAGCAGGGGCCGCTCGCGCTGAAAAACTGCCACAAAATTTTCATCGACCGCCGCTTCGAACCCGCGCGCGTGCTGCTGTGCGACCGCGGCAACAACCGCATCCTGCACACGGACCTGGACGGCAACCTGATCGGTGTCTTTGCCGATGCGGGACTGCGCCGCCCCAGCTCCGCGTCATTCCATGGCGACCTGGTTTGCGTGGCGGAGATCGCCGGCCGTGTCTCGGTGTGGGATAAAGAGGGCCGTCAGGTGGCCGCGCTCGGCGCCAATGACAGCGAGGGCCAGACCAACACGCCGAAGGTGGAACCGAAGGATTGGCGCCAGGGCGTGGTGACTTCCCCGCACGGCATCACTTTCGACAAGGATGGCAATATCTTGGAGACAGAATGGAACATCTACGGTCGCGTGCTGCGCTGGAACCGGCAGGGCTGAGCCGCTGCTCAAGCCCGGCCGGGAAAGCGGGCGCCAGTCACCGACCGCCGCCGCTTAGGCTGCCGCCTCGCCTGTGGATCGCTTGCGCCCTCGCCCTGCTCGTTCCCGAGACGGCGCGGGCGCATGGCATGGAGTTCCTGCTGGCGCGATTGGATATCGCCGCCGACAGGGTAAGCATCGAACTCACCGCCGATTGCGAAGCCAACCTCATGATCCCCGACGAGGCCGCCGCGCGCGCCGCGATGCGGCGGCTGTTCCTGGTGCGCACACGCGACGCCACAGAGACCGGCTGGCAACAGCTCGCGCCGCTGCGCTTTGAGCGTCGTGACCAGCTCGACCCGCAGGCGCCGCTGCCGCCGGATCCGACTTGGGCGGGCCGCCCGCACCAGTTGCTGACCGCGGTCTGGGATTGGTCGCCTCCCGCTGGCGCCGCCTTTCAGTTGGCACTGCCGCGCGGCGAGCCTCTCGACGCCTTGCTCTGGCGGGCCGGGGATGACGCGGCGCAGCCGGTGAAATGGAGGATGCTCATCGCCGGGGAGGAGACGGAATGGCTGACGCTGCCGGTGAAGAAAAGCGCGGACTGGAGCCTGCTGCCCTGGGCGCTGGGATTTCTGGCCGCCGCCGCCGGCGCGGAGTTCAAGAGAAGGAAACGCCAAACAGCCTGCGCACACGAAGCAAAGAGCGCGCCGTCAAGTTGAAAAGAATGGCGATTTTGCCGCTTGCCGCCATGGCAAAGCGATTCCTTATCAAAACCCCGCCTTCATATTAGTTAGTTTGTTGTGAAATTGAATAATGTGACAAAATGCACACTGTCTTTTTTGTCACGCTATTAGGTTAGAAATGATTTCGTTTTCGCTTCATGGGGAGGCACCCCATGACATTAGCACCACTTCGACACCGCATTGATCCATGGCTGCGATTCGCGCGCAAAGCCGCCGCGCCGGCCTGCCATGCGCTGGCGCTTTCCGCCGCGACGCACGCCCAGGAGGGCCCGCCCGCGCCGCCGCCGCCGTCCACGGAGTTCGGCAGCCTGGTCATTCGCCAGAACGACGAGCTGAACACCTCGACTTCCATGACCATGTTTCGCGGACCCGGGGGCACGCTCAATTGGGAGCCGGTATGGATGTCTTCCAGCCGCGCGGATTACTTCGTCACATTTTTCCACGAGAACGATTTCACAGCCGGCACAATCATCGCCTCGGTGGCGGAGAACGGCCGGAACAACACGGCATTTGGGGATGGCAACATCGGAATCGGGCCGTTTCGGGCGACGGTCTCTGTGGCGGCCACGCCGACCACGGGCCTGCCGACCTCCTACCGGCTGGCGACCTCCGGCGCCTTCGCCCCCGGACCCGGAGACGCCAACGGAGCGAACGGGGACGAGGTCAACATCAACACCTCGTTCGTCTATTTTCCCTATCACCTTTGGATCGCGGGAAATGCCTGGATATTCAACCGCGCCAACGGGGCGCGGGTGGACCGTCTCACCGGCACGCCCGGGCTTGAGCTGGGGACGCATCTGACCAACCCCGCGAACGGGCGTTACGAGCTGGATTTGCGCCCGTTTGACCCCGAGGCGACCTCTGCCAACGGCATCGTGCTGGTCACGCACGCCAAGGATGAGGACAATTTCGCCTCCTCGATTGCCAACGCAGACGGCACTTTCACCCTGAGAATCAAGGACAACGGCTCGAACGGGGCGGGCACGGAGCAGGATCCCGTCACTTTTGTTTACATTCCCGCGAGCAAGGCGGGCGAGGAGAACCTGCTGGCGCTGGGACGGGTGCGCAACAACGGCAGCTCCTCCGTCAAGGCCGGCCAGTACAGCGTGGCGCACGCCGGGACTGGCACCTGGCATCTGACGATACCCGGCAACAACCCCGACACCGGCACGCTGGTGATCAGTGGCTGCGGCGCCGGCAACATGGAGGATAACATCGTTTCCTATCAATGGAATAACGCCGGCTACTGGGTGATTCAGGCTTGTGACATCATCAATGACACCTCGCTTCCTGTGCCTGAAAACGGCGCCTCTCCCTGGGAGGAGATTTTCAATTTCGCCTTCTTTGCCGCGCCGCAAATTCCACAGGTCACGCTGACCAGTCCGCAGCAGGGCCAGCTTTTCAACGGCGCGGCGGATGTGACGGTGACGGCGGAGGCGTCCGACTTCAACGGCACGGTGGAGAGGGTGCAGTTTTTCCGCAACAACCGTTATCTCGGCGAGGCGACCGAGCCGCCGTACGAGATCATCGACAGTGCTCTCGAGGGCGGGCACTACATTTATCAAGCCCGTGCCATCGACAACGACGGCCTGGCCCCCTACAGCACGCCGGTGGCGGTGAGGGTCACTTACGATCCGCTCAATCCGCCGGAGCACACCGCGCTCTTCTTTGACGGTCTCACCGAGCACGCGCGGACGCTTGAGGTGGAGCCGGCTCTGGGGGTGGGCGGCCCGCCAACGCGGGGTTTCAGCCTGGAGTGCTGGTTCCGCAAAGAAGGTGCGGGCGCGACGGCGGGCTCCGGCAGCGGCGGCATCACCGTGCATCCGCTGATCGCCAAAGGCCGCGGCGAGAGCGACAACAACCCCTCCGACTGCAACTATCTGTTCGGCGTCACCATGGACGGCCTGATCGCGGCGGACTTCGAGGCCTATCCGACACCGGGCGTGGTGGCGGGCGGGGCCAATTTTCCGGTCTATGGAACGCATGAGCCGATTCAGAACGGGCGCTGGTACCACGGCGCGGTGACCTACGACGGCGTCCAGGGGGTCTGGAAGCTCTACCTGGACGGCGAACTGGTGGGCACGCGCGAGACAGTGCCAGGGGCGATGCCACGCTATGACAGCAATCACGCCTTTGCGATTGGCGCGGCCATGAACACCTCCAGCCAGCGCGCCGGATCGTTTTTCGGCGCCATCGATGAGGTGCGGATTTGGAACTACACGCGCACGGCAGAGGAGATTGCCGGATCGAAGCACGCGTCGGTGCCAAGCGCGCCGGGATTGGTGGCGCGCTTCGGTTTGGACGAAGGCACGGGCGAGCAGATCACCAGCAGCAGCGGCGGCACGCTGGCGCAGGTTTTCGGACCGGGCGCGGTGGATGACGAGGAGGGCGGGACGGAGCTCTGGGAGGCGCTCTGGGTGCCGGGCGCGCCGCTCACCAACCAAGCTCCGAGCGTGGCGTTGCAGACCCCGCGGACAGGCGATGTTTTTCAGGGGAGCACGCCGATTCTGATTGCGGCCGAGGCGGCAGACCTTGACGGGGAGGTGGCGCATGTCCGGTTCTACGACGGCGATGCCCTGTTGGCGGAGGTGACGGCGGCTCCCTATCAGTTTGCATGGAGCGGGGCGGCGCTGGGCAGCCGGCGGTTGCGGGCGGAGGCGACTGACGACGCGGGCGCGATCAGTGTCGATGACGCCTTCATCACGGTGGCTCAACCGCGGTCATTGCTGCTCACGGAGGTGCAGTCCAGCCAGTCGGCGGGAGCGCCGGCCGGTGTCGGAGACTACTGGGAACTGACCCATTTTGGCGCTGAAACTGTGTCGCTGGCGGGCTACACCTGGCATGATTCGGGCCGCAACCGGCAGGCAGCTCTGGCCTGGGCGCTGCCGGCGGGAACGAGCCTCGCTGCCGGCGAGTCGGTCATCTTTACCACGACCGACCCGGCGTTGTTCCGGGCTTGGTGGGGGCTTCCCGCTGACACGCGGGTCATCCAATCGGCGGGGGCTCCCGGGCTGGGCCAGAACGACGGCATCGCCCTTTATGACGAGGTCGGCAACGAGGTGTTTTATTTCAGTTACGCGCCAGGCGGATTCTCCCGCGCCGACGGGCTGCCCGCGCTGGGCGGTCATGCGGGCGCCTCGGGCGGCGGACGCTCCTCAGACGCGCTGGTATGGGACCCGAACTCGGGGGTGGCAAACCCGCGTTATCTGGCGGCGGGCGCCGGTGTGAACGGCGGGGTCACGGCGGCACAAGGGGAGGATGTGGGATCACCAGGCGCCAGTGGGGGCAGCGGCGTCGATCCGTCCGTGTTGCTGGTGATGGCAGTGACACCGGCGGTGTTTTCCGAGAGCGCCGCGAATCCGGCGGCAACCGGGATGGTGACGCGCTACGGGGAAGTGACGGAGGATTTGCTGGTGTTCCTGGTGTCCGGGGATGAAAGCGAGGCACGGGTGCCAGTGTCGGTGACGATCCCGGCGGGCGAGGCCAGCGCGACTTTTGAGGTGACGGCCGTGGACGACATTCAGGCGGACGGCGACCAGCAGGTGTTACTGGCGGCAACGGCGGCCAACGCGAGCTTGGCGACCTTTACAGTGACGGTGCTCGATGATGGCGACCTGCCGCCACCGCCGCTGCTGCTGACGGAGGTGCAATCCAGTCAATCGGGCGCGCCGGGAGCGGCGGATTACTTCGAGATCACCAACTACGGGCCAACGGCCGTGGATATGGAAGGATTTACATGGGATGACGACAGCCGTTCTTATGCCAGCGGGCTGGCCTGGGCTTTCCCGGCGGGCACGAGCCTGGCGGCGGGGGAGTCGGTGGTGGTGACGACGGCGGACCCGGCGGCGTTCCGGGCTTGGTGGGGGCTTGATGAAAGCGTGCAGGTGATCCAAACCCCAGGCGCGCCGGGATTGGGCCAAAACGATGGTGTGGCCTTGTTCGACAACACCGGACGCGAGCTGTCTTACCTGAGCTACGCGGCAGGCGGATTCATGAGACCGGATGGCTCACCAGCAGCGGGGGGGCACGCGGGAGTCTCCGGCGGCGGCGCGGAAACCGATGCGCTGGTCTGGGATCCGGCCTCGGGAGTGACGACGCCGCGGTACGCGGCCGCACAAGCGGGTGTCCTGGGGGCATTCCAGGCGGCAAACGAGGCGGCGGATGTGGGCTCGCCCGGCGTTAGCGCTCTTGATTCGGCGCGGCCGTTCACCTTGCAACTGCTGCATTTTAGCGACGCGCAAGGCTCCGAGCTGGCCTTGGAGACGGCGCCGTTGCTGGCGGCGATGGTTGAGGCTTTTGAGATGGAGCACGATCACACCCTGGTCGTGGCGGGTGGTGACACGTTCATTCCCGGCGCCTTCCTTTATGCCGGGGCGGATCCGTTGCTGGATGAGGTGCCGTCCATTGGCTCAACCGCATTGGGGCGGCCGGACATTGCCATTCACAACTTGATCGGGGTGGAGGTTTCCGCCATCGGCGCGCGCGAGTGGGATTTGGGGTCAGCGGTGTTCATGGGCGCCATCGGCGGGGCCGGCGACTGGGCTGGAGCGGATTTCCCTTTCCTGTCCGTCAATTTGGATTACACAGCGGACCAGGCGGCGCTGGCGCGCTTCGCCGCGGTGCCGCTCGACGGGACGGCGACGCCGGTGCCGTTGGCGGGAGATTTGAAGGGCCGTCTGGCTCCGGTGACGGTGGTGGAAAAAGGCGGGGAACGAATCGGGGTGGTGGCCGCGACCAGCCAGCGGCTGGCCGCGCTGTCCTCGCCCACCGGCACGGTGGCAAGCGGCGCGTCAGCGGACAATCTGGCTCTGCTGGCCAGCCAGATTCAAAGCTACGTGGACGAGTTGCTGGACGAGGGCATCAACAAGATCGTGCTGGTCTCCCATTTGCGGGATTTGACATTGGAACAGGCTTTGGCCGGTCGTCTGCGCGGGGTGGACATCATCGTGGCAGCGGGGTCGCACGCCCGCTTGGGCGATGCCAGCGACACACCGGCGGCCTTTCCCGGGCATGCGGCGAATTTTGCCGGCTCTTACCCCTTGCTGGCGCAGGATCAATTGGGTGAGCCAATGCTGATCGTGAGCACGGACAGCGAGTTCACTTATCTCGGAAGGCTGCTGGTGGATTTTGACGCGCATGGACGGATCATCGAAGGGTCGCTGCCCGCATACGCGGCGCTGGCCGGGGCTTACGCGGCCACAACGGCGAACGCGGCGGCGGCCTGGGGGACGACCGCGGGCAACCTGGAGGCGACGGCGTTTCAACCGGGCGGCAAGGGCGCGGCGGTGCGGGAAGTGACCGCGGCACTGCGCGCTGTGTTGGAAGCCAAGGACCGCCCGGTTTACGGTTTCACGGCGGTGCATTTGGAGGGCGAGTTCTCACAGGCACGCGGCGGGGAGACGAATCTGGGCAATCTGACCAGCGACGCCAACCTGGAGGCGCTGCGCGGCGCCTTCGCCGGCGGGGGGGCGCCGTTGGTCTCGCTGCAAAGCGGCAGCGGCCTGACCGGTCCGATTGGCATGGTGCTGGAGGACCTCGACGGGAACGCATTGAAACGTGCGCCGGCTGGCAGTGTGGCGTTGGGCAAACCTGCGGGCGGGGTGTCGCAGTTGGACGTGGAGAACGCGCTGCGCTTCAACCACCGCTTGATGACCTTTGAGACGACGCCGCAGGGGTTGAAGGAGATGCTGGAGCACGGGGTGGCGGCGTGGCCGAACCAGGGGCGCTTTCCACAAGTGGGCGGCCTGCTGTTCGCTTTCGACCCCGCGCGTCCGGCCGGGGACCGCATCACTTCCATCGCACTGCTCAACGAGGACGGCAGCGCGGGCGCGGCGCTCTACAAGGCAGGGCCGCTGGCAGCGGCGATGCTGGCGCAGGCGCCGCCGCTGCTGCGGGTGGTGACGCTGAACTTCCTGGCCAATGGCGGGGACGGTTATCCCATGAAGACGCACGGGGAGAACTTCCGCTACCTGTTGGCCGACGGCACACTGGGACCGGTGATCGCTGACAAGGCGCTGGACTTCACGGCCGCTCCGCAGCAGCCCGGCAACGCGGCGGGCGAGCAGGCGGCGCTGGCGGCTTACCTGCAAGCGCGGCATGGCAGCCTGGGACTGGCTTATTTGCAGGCGGACACCGCTTACGCGCTGGATACCCGCATTCAAAACCTGCGCTTCCGGGCCGACAGCGTGCCGCCGCTGGCAGAAACCGACAGCGACGGCGATGGGCTGAGCGATCTCGACGAACTGCTCATGGGCGGAAACCCCTTCGCAGCGCTGCGAGTGGGGGATTGTGTGGACCTTGACTTGAGTCCTTGGATGCAGAACGGGCGTTCTTTGCGTTTGCTGGGCAGGCTGCCGGCGGGATTGCGGTTTGAGGCGGCCACGGGCCGTTTGCGCGGGATCATCACCGGGGGTTCGGGCTACTACGATTTGCAGTTGCAGATTCTGGAGAACGGCCGGGTGGTTGAGACCGTGGCCCTGGCCCTCGCTCCAGGCGCGTTTCCCTCCCGCTTGCTGGCCAACTATGAAGCCCTGCTGGAAACAGACGAAGGGCTGCCCGCCGGCCTAGTACGACTGGGCCTGTCCAAGGCGGGTTCCTGGAGCGGCAGCGCGCAATTGGCCGGCCAGCCGCGCCGGGCCGCGAAGGGCGGTTTCTCGCTCATCCCGGGCGAGCAGCGCGCGCGCGTGGAGATGGTGTTCAAGGCCACCAAGGCACTGCCCGAATTGAAGGTGACTTTGACCATCGATGCCGGTAGCGCCCTGGTGGAGGGCGCTCACGCTGAAAGCCTGGCACCGGCAGTGACAGGGGGCGCGCGCGGGCTGCGGCTGGCGGGTTTTGGCGCCAGTCCGCCGGTTACCCGCCGTCTCAATCTGGCTTTCGACGCAGGCGCGCAAGACGGCGTGGCGTACCCGGCCGGATATGGCTGGGTTCGGGGCACGGTGAACAAGAGCGGCGCCGTGGCCTTGAAGGGGCAGCTTGGCGACGCGCACACCGTCACGCTCGCGATGCGGTTGGGCGTGAACGGCCAGGCGCTGATTTGGGTTCAGCCTTATCGCGACAAAACTTCTTACTTGGGCGGTGTGGCGGATCTGCCTGATCTCGGGCAGGCGCTGCCGATGGCGCAACGCCTCGCACCCGGGGCGCGCTGGTTCAAAGCTGCGGACGCACGCGCGAAGGCCTACGCGGACGGCTTTGCCGAACCGCTGGAAGTGACCGTGCTGGGCAGCGCCTTCTTGCCGGTGAAGAACGCCGCGGAACTGGAGGCGGCGCTGGGATTATCCACTTCGATTTTGCAGGTCGAGATTGAGGGCGGCGGCTTGAGCAACATCCCCGGCGCGGAGCCGGAGTTGATGGCATCCTGGACGCTGGCGCCCAACTTTGCGCTGGTTTCCAACACGCTTTCAGCGGCCCCGTGGAAAGGCAGGCTCGGCAAGGCGGACGGCGGTCTGAGCGGCACACTGACACTGCCGGCCGGCGCGGAAAATCTGGCTGGCAAAGCCGCGGTGAGCGGCGTGCTGCTGCCGGATTTCGCGGGAGCAGGCAGTGCCGGGGCTGGTCTGGTGCGGGTGCCTGTGGCAGGCGCCAAGGGCGCGTTTCGCACCGCTTCTCTGATCCTGCGCCGCTGACAGCGCCTGCGGCGTCGCGCCGCTGCAAATTCTCAAATTCATCTTTTTCAAATCCCCATGAACCTTCGTCATTCGCTTATTCCCATGCTTGCGCTGCCGGCCCTGATGCAGCCGCTGCACGCGCAAAACACCACCGAGGTGGGTTACCTCTTCGTCCAGCAAAACGACAACGCCAACACCACCACCTCGGTCACGGTGACGCCGAGCCTGAGCAGCTTCACCAACTTCACCAGCACCGCCACCGGCACGGACCGCGGCGACTTCCGGGTGATCGCTGGCAACGGCAATTCCGACCGTGATGTTGGCGCCTACATCGTCAGCGTGGCCCAAAACGGACGCGACAACACCGGTTTTGGCGACACCATCGGCCGGTTTTATGCGGGCGCGTCCCCGGTGATTTCAACGGCGGCCAGCGCCACCACGTACATTTCCGCTTATCGGATGCCGAACGGTGTCGAGGTGAACATTGATGTGGCCGCGGGCTTTTTCCCCTATCAAAAGTGGCCCGCCGGTTTTTCGGTGAACGCCGCCACGCTGTACGCGAGTCCGGGCATCGCCCTTGGCCAGCAATTGGTGGTGCCAGGAACCGGCGTGAACACGCTGGATCTGCGGGGGCTGGACCCGGAGTTCACGCCGGAGCATGGCGTGCTCCTGGCGAACGAATCAGCGAACAACTCCACCTTTTTCGCCAACACCAAGGCGAACGCCAACGGCACCTTCACCATTTACACCCGCAACAACTCCAACGGCGCCAATGGCGCCGGCGCCGCGCAACGCGCGTTCACCTTTGTTTACTTTCCGCTCTCGGCCATCGGCACCGATGGTTTGACGGCGCTCGGGCGCATCAACAGTGATGCGAGCACGGATGTCCGCGGCGGCGACTTCGCGGTCACCAAGGGCCCGGCGGGACGCTGGTTTTTGCGCATCGACGACCACTCGCCGGACACCGGCACACTGCTGGTCAGCCCGGCGGGCGGCGACGCCAACAACACCGACAACATTCTCTCTTATGAATGGGATCCGGTCGAGGAACACTGGGTGATCGAGAGCCGGGACATCGTCAACAGCACGACGACCACGCCGGAGGACGGCGCCACCGATGACGAGGACATGTTCAGCTTCGCCTTCTTCGCCCAGCGTCTGGCGCCCGCTATCGCGATCCGCCTCGCCGATCCCGGGCAGATCCTCACTGACAAGAGCACGTTCAAGGTGCTCGCCGACGCGGCGGACGCCGACGGCGAGGTGGTCTCCGTGCAATTCTTCCGCAACGGCCAGCCGGTTGGAACCGACACCACGGCGCCCTATGAGTTGGAGCAGGAGAATGTGCCGTCTGGTTTGGCGACCTACACGGCGGTGGTGACCGATGACGAAGGCCGCGCCACCACCAGCAATGCGCTGCGCGTCCAGGTGTACTCTTACGCGCTCACCACCGAGGTGGGCACGCTCGAGATCGAGCAGCACGGCCCCGGCAATGCCGCCGCTGACATCACCGTCAGCGTGAGGCCCGGATCGGCCACGCCGAATTTCGAGGCCGCTGGTGGAAACCGCGGGGACTTCAACGTGCGTTTCGGCAACGCCAACGATGTGCTGGCGGGCACCGTGGTGGCATCCATCGCCGAAAACGGACGGGACAACGACGCCTTCGGCGGCGTCGTTGTGCCGGCGGCGGAGAACCCCTGGGTGGGGACGTTTTTTGCCACTACCAGCATTGAGGGCGCGGGGGCGTCTTTTTATTATTTGCCAGTGAACCGGACGGCGAGCGGTCAGGGCACCGCGACGGTTGAGGTGAACATCAATGTCGGTGTCGGCTTCTTTCCCTACGGTTTGTGGATGGGCGGCTACGCGCGCAACTCGGCGGGTGTCAATGGGGCTGTGAACGACGAATTGTATTCGCACCCATCGATTCGATTGGGCGAGGAGTTTCAAGGACTGGGTGGTGGCGTTTTCCAACTGGACCTGCGCGCGGTCGGCCCCGGTTACACGCCGGACAACGGCATTGTGCTGGCCAACCACGCCAAAAACGAGGGCAATCATGCCACGGTCCAAACCAACGCCGACGGCACCTTCACGCTGTATGTCCGGGACAACGCGGCGGCGGCGGCGGGCAACGAGCAGGACCCGATTTCGTTTGTCTATATCCCGGTTGAGCGGCTCGGATTTCAAGGGTTGCAGGCGCTGGGACGGGTGAAAGGAAACGCCTCCACGCCGGTGCTGGCCGGTCCCGCCGTCGTCACCAAAGGCCCGGTCGGGCGCTACTACCTGTCGATTCCAGGTGAAAACGCCGACACCGGCACGCTGCTGATCAGCGCGGCCGGAGGCGAGGCGGTCAACCGCGACAATGTGGTCAGCTATCAGTGGGATCCGCCCAACCAGCGCTGGATCATCGAGAGCCGCGACTTGCAGACGGCGGCCGAGGCGGGAACCACCGCGGCGGCGCCGAAGAATCCGGTGTTGGAGGACATTCCGTCAACCGAGGACGCCTTCCACTTCGCCTTCTTCAAGGCTTCGGCCAAAAAGCCGGCAATCACCCTTGACGCGGCCGGCACCATCAACGGGCGCGCCATTGCCCCGGCATCCTTCACCGTTGCAGCAAGCGCCTCCGATGAGGATGGCCAGGTGGTGGAGGTGGAGTTTTTTGTCAACGGCATCTCCGCCGGCAGGCAAAACAGCGCGCCTTACGAGCTGTCACTCGCGGATCTGGAGCCGGGCAGTTACGAGTTCACCGCCCGGGCGCGGGACAACGATGACTACGTCACGCTGAGCCAGCCGCTGCTGATCCAGGTGGTGTTTGGCGATGAGCTGCCGGCGAACACCGCGCTGTGGTTTGACGGGGTCGATGATCATGTGGCGCTGCCGGTTGGCGCGGCGGCGGTCGGCGCGCCGCCGACCCGGGGTTTCACCCTCGAATGCTGGTTCCGGCGCGAGGGTGCGGGCGGGCAGACCGCGACCAGCCAGGCGGTGGCTTTGCTGCCGTTGATCGCCAAAGGCCGGCAGGAGGGCGAAAACAACGTCACCGATGTGAACTACCTCTTCGGCGTCACCCCCGACGGCAAGCTGGGCGTGGACTTCGAGGCGATTGCCGGACCGGGAGTTGCTGGAGGCGCCAATTTCCCGCTGGTGGGTGTTCATGATTCGGTGGAAACGGGGCGCTGGCACCATGCGGCCGCCACTTACGACGCGCTGGCCGGGGTCATGCGGTTGTACCTGGACGGGGTCGAGGTGGGAGCGCGCGCCACTGTGGCAGGGGCCAGGCCGCGTTTTGACAGCAACCACGCCGCCACCATCGGCACGGCCTACAACACCGCGGGCGTGGCGCAGGGGGCCTTCGCCGGGGTCATCGACGAAGTCCGGATTTGGGATCATCCACGCGACAGCGCGGGCCTGCTGCAAACCATGAGCGCGGCCGTGAAAGGCGCCGCCGGCCTGGTGGCACGCTTCGGGCTGGATGAAGGCCAAGGCAAACTTGCCGCGAGCAGCCTTCCTGACAACCTGACAGGCGCGCTGTTGCACGGACCCATTTGGACGGTGGGCGCGCCGCTGAACAATCAGGCGCCGCGTGTCGCATTGACTCACCCGCTGCCAAATGCCGTGCTGGGCAGCTATGAGCCCCTTCTCCTGGCGGCCGCCGCCTCTGACGAGGACGGCGCGGTGACCTCGGTCGAGTTTTACGCCGATGGCCTGAAGCTGGGCGCGAGCATGACCCCGCCGCATGTGATCGAATGGACGGACGCGGCGCCGGGTGCGCGCGTGCTTACCGCGGTGGTGACCGATGACCAGGGGGTCCCGGTTCAATCCGAGCCGGTGACGGTGCATTTGTTGCCCCGGCCCGGGCTGCTGCTGACCGAGGCGCAGTCCGCGCAATCCGCCACCGCACCGGCTGGCGCGGCAGACTACTGGGAGTTGACCAACGTCAGCGCCGCGCTGGTCGATCTCGAAGGTTATACTTGGACCAACGCCGCCGGTGACTTCGCCACGGCGCAAGCCTGGGCCTGCGCGCCGGGCACCGTGCTGGCCGCGGGTGAGTCGGTGATTTTTACCGGCATGGATCCGGCCGATTTCCGGGCTTGGTGGAACCTGAGTCCGGAGGTGCGGGTGACGCAGTGCGCAGGCTCGCCCGACTTGGGGGAGGATGACACGGTCAGGCTTTTCAATGCCGCGGGCGAAGAGGTGCTGACCTTCTCTTATGCGGCCGGCGGGTTCAGCCAGGCGGACGGCCAGCCCTCCCTCGGCGGTCATGCGGGCGCATCCGGCGGCGGCTCCGCGTCCACCGCGCTGGTCTGGCTGCCGGCTTCGGGTGTGTTGCAGCCGCGCTACACGGCGGCGGTGGCGGGTGAGGATGAGGCGGCGACAGCGGCGACGGGGGAAGATGTCGGCTCTCCTGGCCGCGGAGCCCGCGAACTGACACCGATGGCGCTGCTGATCGAACCGGCGGTTTTTAGGGAGAACGCGGCCAATCCGGCGGCCTCGGGACTGCTGATTCGCGGCGGTGACACAAGCGGCAGCCTCGTGGTCAGCCTTGCCTCGGATGACACAACCGCCGCCATCGTGCCGCTGACGGTGGCATTCCCGGCGGGCGCAGACAGCGTCCGCTTCGACGTCACGGCGGTTGACGACAATCTGGCGGACGGCCTGCAAGTGGCGCGCATCACTGCCACCGGCGCAGGCATGACACCGGTCTGGCAGGATCTCGTGGTGGAGGATGACGAGGATGAACTGCCGCCGGAGTTTCTTTTGACCGAGGTGCAGTCCGCGCAATCGCCCGACGCGCCAGAGGGTGCCGCCGACTACTTTGAGATCACGCACTTTGGCGACCGGGCAGTTCCCCTCGCGGGTTACACCTGGGACAACGACCGTCGTGATTTTTCTCTGGCCCAGGCTTGGGGGTTGCCGGCCGGCGCCCGTATTGAGCCGGGCGAGTCGGTGGTCATCACCCGCGCCGAACCGGCGGCTTTCCGCGCTTGGTGGGGGCTGGCGGAATCGGTCAAGGTATATCAAACGGCCGGCGCCCCTGATCTGGGCCAGAATGACAGTGTCACGCTGTACACCAGCCATGGCATTGAGGTGTTCCAGTTCAGCTACGCCACAGGAGCGTTTACCCGCCAATTGGGATTCCCGGCGGCCGGTGGTCACGCCGGCATTTCAGCAGGCGGCGCGCAGGCGCATCTGGCAGCGGTGTGGGATCCAGCCTCCAGCTTCGACACCCCCACTTATCTGGCGGCCAACCCTTATCGCAACGGCGGCCGTCAAGCGGCAATGGGCACCGATACCGGCTCCCCCGGAGTGGTCTCCGGCGCGCCGGTGGCGCCACCGCTCGGGGATATCACCACACGCGGCCCGTTGCAGTTCGAACTGGTGGCAAGCCTGCAACTGCCAGGGGCGGAAATCTCCGCTTTCGATGCCGCCAGCAAGCGCCTGTTTGTCACCGGCTCCAGCGGATTGCAAATCCTCGATCTCCGGGATCCGGCCTTTCCCGAGTTGATTTCACTGGTGGATTTCACCCAGGCCCCTTTCCATCTGAACTCGACGGAGGTCACCAGTGTCGCGGTGCATGACGGTGTGGTGGCGGTGGCGGTGCCCAATGCGGTCAAACAGGATGCGGGCTGGGTGGTCTTCCTGACAGCGGACACCCAAAGTCTGCTCAGCGCCGTCACCGTCGGCGTGCTGCCGGACATGGTCTGTTTCACCCCCGATGGCAGCAAGGTGCTGACCGCCGACGAAGGTGAAATGCTGGCTGATGGCAGCGATCCGGCTCCCGGTTCGGTCTCGGTCATCGATGTCAGTGGCGGCTTTGCCGCGCCGCTGGTGACCACTATCGGCTTCGAGGTCTTCGACGCGGTGGCGCAGGAGTTGAAGGACGCGGGAGTGCGGCTTTTTGAGGACCCGCTCCAGCCTGGAACCCTGAAGCTGCCGTCGCTCGATTTTGAGCCGGAGTACATCGCCGTCTCACCCGACAGCAGCCGCGCCATGGTGACCTTGCAGGAGGCCAACGCGGTGGCGCTGCTCGATCTGGAAACACTCAGTTTCACCGGCATCGTGCCGCTGGGCGTGAAGGATTTCAGCGCGCTGCTGGCGGACTTCAGCGACCAGGATGGCGGCATCAACCCAACCACCGGCAACCCGGTGTTCGGCCTCTACATGCCGGATGCCATTGCCTCCTTCGCGGTCAATGGCCAGACCTATTACGTGACCGCCAACGAAGGGGATGACCGCGACGATTTCATGACCGAGACCATTCGTGCCGGTCACGCCAGCTACCAGCTTGACCCCGCGGTGTTCCCGAACGCCACCGAACTGAAGCAGAACAACCGCCTTGGCCGGCTGGTGGTTTCCAACAGCCCGGGCCTGCGCGGCGACGACAACAACGACGGCCTCGTCAACCGCATCCTGGCTTATGGCGCCCGCTCCATCTCCATCCTGGCCGAGGACGGCTCGCTGGTTTGGGACAGCGGCGACATGATCGAGCGGCTGATGGCCGAATTGGGCGCGCCGTGGTTTGACGACTCGCGCAGCGACAACAAAGGCGCGGAACCGGAGGGCGTGACGATCGGCGAGATGGACGGGCGGCTTTACGCCTTCGTGGCGCTGGAGCGCGCCCGCGGGGTGATGGCGTTCGAGATCACCGATCCCGGCGCGCCCAAACAAGCCGGCTTCGTCAGCCTGCCGGCCGACCTCAATCCGGAAAGCATCACCTTCATTCCAGCGGCGGATTCTCCGAACGGCCAGGCGCTGCTGGCGGTGACCAACGAGACGAGCCGCACGCTGACCCTGTTCAATGTCAGCCGTTACACCCTGCAATTGCTGCACTTGGCCGACGCGGAGGCGGGGCTGCTGGCGCCGCAGACCGCCCCGATGCTGGCCGCTCTCGTGGAAGCGTTTGAGGACCGCTACGAGAACACCCTGATCCTGGCTGGCGGCGACAACTTCATCCCCGGCCCGTTCCTCAGCGCGGGCACCGACCCGCTGCTGAACACGGTGGCGGCGGTGGGCAAAACCGCCTTCGCCCGCCCGGACATCGCCATCCACAACCTGCTCGGCGTCGAAGCCTCGGCCATCGGCAACCATGAATGGGACCTCGGCAGCGCGGTGTTCATGGACGCCATCCGTCCAGATGAAAGCTGGGCGGGCGCGCAATTCCCGCATCTGTCGGTGAATTTGGATTTCAGCGCCGATAGCGCGGCGCTGGCGCGTTTCACGGACGTGCCGCTGGATGGCGCGGCGACGGCGGTGCCCGCGGCCGGCGAGCTGAGCTCGCGTCTGGCGCCGATGGCGGTGGTGGCCAAAGGCGGGCAGCGCCTTGGCCTGGTGGGCGTGACCACGCAGATTCTCAACACGATTTCCGCGCCAACCGGCACGAGGGTCAAGGGAGCAACGGCCAATGACCTGGACCTGCTGGCCGCGCAGTTGCAGCCTTATGTGGACGAACTGGAGGCGGAGGGAGTGAACAAGATCATCCTGCTTTCGCACTTGCAGCAGTTGGAGTTGGAGCTCGGACTGGCGGGGCGCCTGCGCGGTGTGGATGTCATTCTTGCCGCGGGATCGAACACGCGCCTGGGTGATGACAATGACGTGCCGGCGGGTTTTCCGGGGCATGCGGCGGATTTTGCCGGCCCCTACCCGGTCGTGTCGGCAGGCGCCGACGGCGCGCCCCTGCTCATCGTCAACACCGACAATGAGTTCACCTATTTGGGCAGGCTGCTCATGGATTTTGATTTGCAAGGCCGCATCGTCCTGGATTCGCTCGCGGATTACACTGCGGAAGCCGGGGCTTATGCCGCGACGGCGGCGAACGTCGCCTCGAGTTGGGGAGTGGCCGAGGAGGATCTGCCCGTCACCGCCTTCGCCCCCGGCACGCGCGGCGCGGCGGTGCGCGCGGTCACCGAAGCGGTGCGCAGCGTGATCGACGCCAAAGACGGTGTGGTCCATGGCTTTACCGAGGTGTACCTGGAGGGCGAGCACTCGCAGGTGCGCAGCCAGGAGACCAACCTTGGCAATCTGACGGCGGACGCGAACCTGCTGGCGTTGCTACAGCGCACTGGCGCGGAGGTGCCGCTGGTTTCGATCAAAAACGGCGGCGGCATCCGGGCGCAGATCGGCGCGGTGTCGAGCGCGGGCGGCAGCTCGGCAAAACTGCCGCCGCTAGGCAATCCCGGTGCGGGCAAACCTGCGGGCGGGGTGTCGCAGTTGGACGTGGAGAACGCGCTGCGCTTCAACCACCGCTTGATGACCTTTGAGACGACGCCGCAGGGGTTGAAGGAGATGCTGGAGCACGGGGTGGCGGCGTGGCCGAACCAGGGGCGCTTTCCACAAGTGGGCGGCCTGCTGTTCGCTTTCGACCCCGCGCGTCCGGCCGGGGACCGCATCACTTCCATCGCACTGCTCAACGAGGACGGCAGCGCGGGCGCGGCGCTCTACAAGGCAGGGCCGCTGGCAGCGGCGATGCTGGCGCAGGCGCCGCCGCTGCTGCGGGTGGTGACGCTGAACTTCCTGGCCAATGGCGGGGACGGTTATCCCATGAAGACGCACGGGGAGAACTTCCGCTACCTGTTGGCCGACGGCACACTGGGACCGGTGATCGCTGACAAGGCGCTGGACTTCACGGCCGCTCCGCAGCAGCCCGGCAACGCGGCGGGCGAGCAGGCGGCGCTGGCGGCTTACCTGCAAGCGCGGCATGGCAGCCTGGGACTGGCTTATTTGCAGGCGGACACCGCTTACGCGCTGGATACCCGCATTCAAAACCTGCGCTTCCGGGCCGACAGCGTGCCGCCGCTGGCAGAAACCGACAGCGACGGCGATGGGCTGAGCGATCTCGACGAACTGCTCATGGGCGGAAACCCCTTCGCAGCGCTGCGAGTGGGGGATTTTATGGATTTGGATTTGTCCCTGCTCGCCGCTGAGGATGAAACATTACGACTGCTGGGCAGGCTTCCCGCGGGGGTGCGATTTGACCCTGTCACGGGACGTTTGCGCGGATTGATTGGCGGATCCCCTGGTCTGCATGACCTGCAAGTGCTGATCCGCGACAGCTCCGGCGGATTGCGCGCGGTGAACCTGCGATTCGCAGTGGAGGCCTTCCCGGCGCGGTTGCTGGCAGGTTACGAAGCGTTGCTGGAGTCGCCAACGGGACAACCGCTCGGCATCGTGCGAGCCAACGTCACCAAACCCGGCTCCTGGAGCGCGCATATGGAACTGCTCGGAACGGCCCGGCGCACCGCCAAAGGCTCGTTTGCGCTGACTCCAGGCGAGCAAAGAGCAGTGCTGCCTATGGTCTTCAAAGCCAGCAAGACCGCGCCAGAAACACTCGTCACCCTGACTCTTGATGCCGACTCGCCCCTGGTCAGCGGCGGGTTTGCGAACGGCCAGCAGAATGGGCTCCTGCGCGGTTTCCGTCTGGTCAATTTTGGAGGCAGCCCGCCCGAGGTGAAACGGCTGACCACCACGCTCGACGCGGGCCCTCAGGATGGGGTGAATTATCCTGCTGGCCTCGGCTGGACCAAAGGCACCGTCAATAAAAGCGGCGCCCTGAATCTGAGAGGGCAACTGGGTGACGCGCAGGCGCTGGCGCTCACCACCCGGCTGGGAGCCACCGGCCAGGCGCTCATCTGGAGCCAACCCTATCGCAACAAGTCCGCCTCCTTTTTCGGCGGCATGATGACGGTCCCGCCAGTCGGCCAGCCTGCGGTGTTGACACCCGCCCCCGCCGGCGACTGCTGGTGGTTCAAAGCCGCGGATGAGCGCGAAAAAGCCTATGCCAGCGGCTTTGCAGAGGCACTGGCGGTGACGGTGATCGGCAGCGGCTTTGCGCCGGTGAAAACCGCGGCAGAGTTGGGGAGCGCGCTCGGCCTGACCGGATTCACGGTGAACATCGAGATCGCGGGCGGCGGACTGAGCCCTGCGAACGGCGCGTCACCCGCTTTGCCCGCCTCATGGACGCTGGATGCCAAATTCGCATTGTTATCCAACGACCCTGAGAGCGCGCCTTGGAAAGGCAAGATTCTAAAAGCGGATGGAGGACTGACGGGCGCTTTCACGCTTCCGGCCGGGGTGGAAAACCTGGGAGGCAAAGCCGCCACCAGTGGCGTGCTGCTGCCGGCAGTTGCAATGCACGCCGGGGTCATCGGCGCGGGATTGATCAAGGTGCCGGTGCCAGGAGTAAAAGGTGCCTTCCGAACCGCATCCCTGCTTTTGGCACCGTGAGGAGGTCAGCACGCTCCCTGCAATGGCACAGATCTTTTAAAAACGCATCATGAGAATTGAAAAGAAAGTTCATTCAACCAGCAACAGGGCGGGTTTGCACGGCTTTACTCTGGTGGTCACCCTGGCAATTTTGGCCGCGGTGACAATCCTGGTGGTGGGTTTGTTCGGCATCCTCACCAGAGAGAGCCAGACGGCCAGCGCCTACGATGGCGTGGAGCAGGCGGACCTCGCCATGCAAGCGGGCCTGGAGGCGGCTGGAGCCTTGCTCAAACAGGCGCTGGCTGACGAATTGGGAGTGATTTTCGCCGCCCCCCTGACTCCCGCTTTGGATGCCCATAACCGCCCCCGGGAATTGCTGGTGGCGGCGCGTTATGACACCGAAAAGGAGTCCTGGCAATACCAGCCGCTGGTGTCTGGAGTAGCTCAACCCCCGCCCTCAGACCGCCTGCGATTGCCCGCGTCCGGGTTTGAAAAACAGCCGGGGCCGCAAGTGCCGGCGAACAAGGTGGCGTCATATTTTTTGGATCCGCTGGAGCCGCCGACCATCGAGCAAGACGCCCGGCGGCTGCCCCGCCCTTCCCCATGGCTGGCGGCCAAGCCAAAATTCTGGCTGGAAGTGAAATGGCCTGCCGGTGAAAACGCCGGCGATGGCGGTCTGCTGGTGGGCCGCTATGCTTTTGAGGTGGAGGACGTGCAAAGCCGGCTCAGCCTGGCCAGCGCCGGGCACCACGACTTTGACCCGGATCATGACCACCCACTGCGGCATTGGGAGGAGCTGACGGATGTGACGCAGACGCAGCCCCATCACCCGCCAATGGTCCCAGGTTTGATCATTGATCCGGGCGGGCGCTGGCGGCGGATGCCTGCGCAATTGTGGACGCTGCTGGAACCCGGCCGCGAATGGCTGCCGAACAATCTTGATCCCGGCCTGTGGCCCTTCGCGAGTGGAAGCGCGGTTTCGTCTCAGCACATGCACCGGCTGCTGGGCTCGCCGGGCGCGAAACGTGTGCTGGTCAGCGCGGACGGTTGGCGTGAGATGTTGCTGAAGGAAAACACGTTGCTGTCCTGGCCCTATAAAAACGAGGAAACGCGCGAGGTCTGGCCGGGCAAAACAGGCTTGGTTCTGCCCTGGCAGGGGCTTGGTCAGGACGCGCGGCTTCTGAGCGAACGTTTCACCACCAGCGAGATGGACAATGCAACGGACCCGCAGGCAATTGAGGCCGTGCCAGGATCACTCAAACATCCGCAACTGCGCCGCCTCGAAGAAAACACCACCGGTGCCTGGGCGGCTTATGATGAGTTGGCGCTGATTCCCCATGATGCCGGAATCAAGCACGGAGGCCTGCCCAAGCTCAATCTCAATCAGTTGCTGGTGGAAGCCCAGGCGCACACACCGGTCACAGACCCCGTCAAAGCGCGAGCTGTGGTCGAAAAAATCGCCGATCACCTCGACCTGCACCTGCCCGAATTCCGCAAGCGCGCCGGCGGTTACCCTCTTCCCCGCGCCACTCCGCTCAGTGAACGCGACGCCCACGAAAAGGCCTATCTCAAATGCCTGGCCGCCGGCATCATCGACTACGCCGACATCGATCCACTGCCGACCATGAACATCGAAAACGGCGGTGGCGGCAAAGAGAACGGCGCGGACAGCGAGTCGCGGGTCGAATACCGCGGCATGGATGCTTTTCCTCTGGTCAGCGAATACTGGCAACGCCATCGCTACCAGCGCTTGATCTCACAAAGCCGGGTCGAATACTCGCTGACGGATTACGCGGAGCTATGGAACCTGACCAACCAGGAGATTGCCGGGGAGGTATTGATCAGCTTCGAGTACCGCGGCCGCTTGTGGGTGGGTTCGGAGGTTTATCCAGTCATGACCACCGTGCTGGGCAATAGGGTGATCAAAGGCAGGCCGCGCGAGGTCCCAGGTCTCGACGGCCTTTGGCTCGTGCCCGAACCCCAGGAATACTATTCTCCAGACAACCGCCTTGATGCGCCCGACCCGGAGCAGACCCAGTCACCACCGGGCAATCCCGACGGCTGCTGGATCACCTTGCGGCCGAATCAGATCGCGGTGCTGCGTTGTCCGCCGGTCGTGTTTCACTTGGACACCTCCGGCATCGAAACGATCACGGGTGTGCAGTACTTCGGCCAGCCCGCGTATGGCAACGATGAGCGGGAAAGCCGTTACCGCCTGGCGTTCAGGCCAAAGGGGGCCGCCCGCTTCACCGTGGTGGACCTGCCGTTCCAAACCTTGGAGCGCTACCAGCGCACCGCCACCGCCTCCAACCGGCAGTCCTTCAACGTCACCCAGTGCGGCCTCTCCTACCGGCTGCGTGATCAACGTTGGGCCTTCAATGTCGGCGATTTGCGGGCCGCTTATTTCATCGATTACCACCAGGAAGTCATCGACTACGTCAACGGTTGCAGCCCTTGGGGTCGAAACTTCCGCGGCTTCGAGCGCATGGCAGGCGGCGTCCGCACCTATCTTTGGCCGGACGGCGGCCACAATAGCGAGCCCTGCCCCGGCAGCATCAGTCAGGCAAACCATGGCAGCACCGGCGGCAATGATGTGGCAAATTTCATGCTGAATCCAACCGTGCCCGCCAATGACACCAACAACTTCGAGACTCGTCCCTACGCAGGCCGGCCCGACCCCCAAACCCATCCGGCGGTTCATGCCGGCAACAGCGCCGCCGAGCGTTTGAAATACATTCAGCACCTGTCCAGCCGGGGCAGACTTTTCAGCCCCACGGAACTGGGCCATGTTTTCGACCCGGTGATGTGGAACCCGAACGGCAAAGAGTGGGCGGACGTGGAGGTCCTTTACGGTCAGCATGCTGACATCAGTCCCGAGGTTTTCGCCCGCAGCCCCTCAACAGCGGAGTTGGACGCGCACAAGCGTTTCTGCGGCGGCAACACCCTGCGCATCGGACGCAACGAGCACAGCGCTTTCCGCCCGGATTACCGTCCCGCGCAGCAGCGTGATCCGGCGCGGCCCGACCACCGCGGCATGGCGGCCTCCACCCTGCTCGACCTGTTTCACTGCGGCGACCCCAACGCTCTCGATGTGGAAGCCGCCGCCGCCAGCAATCTGGCCCGCATTGACGGCCATGTGAATGTCAACACCGCCACTCGCGGCGCGTTGCGCGCGCTCGTCGCCGGACGGTTGCGCATGGACCCCCTTATGGTGACGGACAGCGGCGAGTATCCAGCCTATAACTCCAACGTCAATTCCAAGGCCAGGTATGAGATGCGCTTCAGCGGCCGCGGCAACCAGCACGCCTCAGTGCCCGCCGATGGCCCCAAAAACGCCGGCAACAAGAACCATCGGGAACTGGAGCCGCCCAAAGTGGTCCTGCCACCGACCAGTGATCCCGAATTGGCGCACGCCGATCTTGTGGCCGAAGCCATTATCCGCAATCGGCCTTACGTCAGCCCCGCTGAAGTCGCGGAAAAGGCGGTGATCACCCCGGAAATGCAACCGTTGCTCGACCAATACCGCGGCTTGTCGGCAGGCAGCCCCGCACACCGCGAAGTCATGACGCCGGTGGCGATGGGCATGCCGGTTTTTGGTTACACTGAGCGGGCAAAAATCAAGCCGGACCTTGCACCCACGGCTGTTGACTATGGCAAAACTCAGGAAGATCGCCGCGTGAAGCCGCAATGGGCAGACCGCGCCGCGGAGGAAGTTTTTGCCCGTCTCTGGAACAACAGCACCACTCGCAGCCGCCACTTTCAGATCACCGTCACCGGTCAGGCCGTGCGCAAAAGCCGCGGCGGCAATGAGAAAGTGCTGGCCACACGCACCCGGGTTTATCAGGTCTTTGTGCGCCCGGTGCGCGCGCAAGACGGAACCTTGCTCCGGCAGGAAATCGAGATCACCCACTCGCAGCCTTTGTGACCACGCGCCACCGCGGGGCGCCGCGCGATTGGTTAGGAATTCGGCAACCCTCACGCAATGCCGGCGCGTTGAAAAATTCCTAACCTTACGAAACCGTCACCTCCCTTGACTTGCGGCTCCCCCCTGATTGCCGCATATCATGGCGGATTTATTCAAAATGAACGCGTGCTCGATGCAGTCACTACCACCTATGAGATCATCGGCAGCGCCGCGCGCGGGAAAAGTCAGAACAATGCCTGGCGCAGGCTTGCCTGGCCCCGGCGGCTTTACAATGATCGAGACGCTGGCCGTGCTGGCTGTGCTGGCGGTGCTGCTCACTGCCACAATCGGAATCACCACCTCCATCAGCTCCAGTCGCGGCATGACCGGAGTGCATCTTATCGCCTCGGCCTGCGACAGCGCCCGCGCCCGCGCCTTGAAGGAGCAAAAGGTGGTGTTCCTGGCTTTTGCTTCCGAGATGGCGGAAAGCGGCGCCACAGGCCAGGCCATGATCATGTGCTGGCTGGATCCCGAGAGCCAGCCGCGTCCGCAGCCGGGTGTGGAGCCAATGACACCGGGCGAGGAACTCGCGGCGCTGATTGACGGGGTTCAGAGTGGCCCGCTGGTTCCCTGTTCGGAATGGATTCACCTGCCCGAGGGTCATGCTTTTGGCGCGATGGGTCCGGCTGACGCCTCCGCCGGACGCAACTTGCTCAAGCTTAACCGCAATCGTTTGCAAGTTCGCCTGCCCGGCGGCATCGCGACCGGACTGCTTCCCTGCCTGGGCTTTGGCAGTTTGGGAGAGGTGGTTTATCCCGGTTTGGATGCCGACAGCAGCGGCCAGTTGCTCATCGCCATTGCGGACAATGCCGACCCTGAATCGCATCGCCCGGAAACCTGCCGCTGGATTGGCATTCAGCGGCACTCCGGCACCACCATGATTTTGCCATGATCCTCGCGTCCCCAATGAAAAACCTTCCGCCACTGCAACCCCGCTGCTCCGCGCCCGGCTTCTCCCTGGCCGAATGCTTGCTGGCGGTGAGCATCACCGCCACCGCCCTTCTGGCTGTCATCGGGATGCTGGCAGGAGCCATGAGTTCGGCCCGGGATTCCCGTCTGCAAACCACCTCGGGCATGCTGGTGCGTCAATTGGCGGGCGAGGCACGGGAGTTGTTTCAGGAGGGCGCGGAAGCTCCTGCTGACATCGTGGTGATGTTCGATTCGGCCATGCAAATGATGAGCCACAGCCGGCGTGACACCGAGGTTCACGCCCGTTATCAAAACGGCTGCGATGAACCGACGGCGGCCACGTTCGTTCGCTTGCAGCGCGCGCCGGATCAGGACAACCCGTTGCTCGACCGGGTGCTGATCACGGTGGAAACCCCCGCCTCCGCACCGGCGGGTCAGCGCAAGACCCTGCGTTACGCCACCCTGGCCGCAAAATGACCATGCCACCTGACCCGGAAAGCATAACGCCCGGTCTGACAAGGAACGGGTTCTCCTTGGTGGAATTGCTGGTGACCATGGCGGTGGCGTCCATCCTGATCGCCGCGCTCATGCAAAGCTTTGTCACCGCCTCGGATTCCTGGAGCAGCCAAAGCAAACACACCACCGCCCAACGCGAAGCGCGCGCCGCCTTGCGGATGCTGGCTGATGACTTCGCCTCCGCCGTCGCCTTGCCTGCGGGGGGACCGCTGAGGACGGATCCCGCCGGGGTGAAAACAGATCCGGCGCGGTTCCTGGCTGAAATCAGCGATGACCCGGCGGGTTCCTGCCGCATGGCATTCCTGCGTCTGGCGCCGCGCGTCCTGCATGGCGCGGAGGCTGGCCGTGGCGATCTGCGCCTGGTCCTTTACGGCGCGGCTCTCACACACGACGGCGGAGCCAGCGGACTGGAGCCGGAGGCGCGCAGCCAGAAATTGGTGCGCTGCGAGTTTTCGCCCGCGGAGACCCACCGGCGCCTGCTTCTGCACCGCCTGCAAAGCCAGCCCCTGGTTCATGAGCACGACTGGAGTCTTCTGGACAATCCCAATTTGCCGCGACTTGAACCGAACTCGCCCACGCTCGCAGTCCTTGTCCATGACCTTGTCAAATTCGATGTCAAACCCCTGCAGCGGCTGCTGGAGCATGCCGCTCCTCAAAACTGGCCTAATGAGCGGATGCCCTCCTGGGTGGAGGTCAATCTGCGCGTCACCAACCGCCACACCGGGCGCTGGCTGCGCACCCTGGCGGATTGGCGCGGCCAGGGCGAACGCGCCCGCCAACTGCACAACGACACGCCTGAAATCTATCACGACGACCCCGAAGTCCGCACCTTTGCCATGCGTCTCCGCCTGCCCGCGCAAGCCTGGTGAGGACGAACCAGGCGCCTCCAATCCTCTGCCATTCCCCACCCAAACCATGCTCCAACTCTTCCGCCTTACCTTGCTTTGCCTCGCCCTTCCCTGCCTGCTCGCCGCGCAACAGCGGGAGCCGGAGTTTGAGCTGCCGCCGGATCTTGGCTTTCTGCGCGTCGTCAACGCCACCGGCAGGCCGGGAAAACTCTGGGTCACGGTCAATGGCGTCAAACTGGCCGCCGCCAGCGGCTATGAGGACGGCACCGCCACTGGTGCCATGGCCATAATGGAAAAAGCCTTGAGCCTTGAGATGCGCCACGATCATCTCGGCGAGCTCAAGCAAGCCGTCACCTTGCAGGCGGGCGTCGTCACCACCCTCATTGCCCGCATCGAGCACAAACAAGCGGAAGTGGCGGGCGTCGGCTCTCCAGAGAAAGACAAGGCCGTACTGGCGGCGCATTTGTGGGAGCTGCCCGCCAGCCGCCGCGCTGAGGAATCCACCCTGTCCCTCATTCAATTCACCCCCGCCGCCCAACTTCCCGTGTCCGTCAAAGACACCGTCTGCGTGCTGGAGCCGGCCAAAGCGCAGAGCATTCCGATCCCCGCGGCCATGGGCGCGTTCTTGGACGTGAAAATCCAAGGCCAAATCGCGGCTCAACTCAATTTCACCGACCCCGCCGGGCAAGGGGTGGTGTTTTACACCGATACCTCAGGAAAACTAAAGAGCGCCTTCTTCCGCAACGACGTGCATTGAGGATGGGTTCGGTTCCGTTAGGCTAACAATTCGCGGATGACCTGGCCGCCGAACTGGCTGAGCTGCTTGAAGCGTCCGCCGTGGTAAAAGGTGAGCTTGTTGTCGTCCAGGCCGAGGAGATGCAGCAGGGTGACGTGCAGGTCGCGCACATGGTGCACGCACTCCACCGCCTCCATGCCGGTGTCATCAGTGAGGCCGATGCGGTGCCCGGCTTTGACGCCGCCGCCGGCGAACCAGATGGCCATCGCCTTTGGATTATGATCACGCCCGTAGGCGGTGCCGCCGCGCACGCCATTGTCCGGGGTGCGGCCGAACTCGCCGCACCAGACCACGAGAGTGTCCTCCAGCAGGCCGCGCTGCTTGAGGTCCTTGATGAGGGCGGCGATGGGCTGATCCACCTGGCGGATGAGATTGCCGTGGGCGCGCTCGATGTAGTCGTGGCTGTCCCAGGTGCCGGCGTAGAGCTGCACGAAACGCACGCCCTGCTCGACGAGCTTGCGCGCCAGCAGGCACTTGCGGCCAAAGGCATCCGTGTCGTCCTGGCCGATGCCGTAGCTGCTTTTGATGGCGTCCGATTCCTCGTCGAGATTCATCGCCTCCGGCACCTGCATCTGCATGCGGAAGGCCAGCTCGTAGCTCTCCATGCGGGCGGGCAACTCGTCGTGATGCGGGTGCCGCTCGTAGTGGGTTTGGTTGAACTGGCCGAGCAAGTCGAGATTGGCGCGCTGCACCTCCGGGGTGACGCCGGGCGGCGGTTGCAAGTCGAGGATGGGCGAGCCCTTCGGGCGCAAGGTGGTGCCCTGGAAGTAGGCGGGCAGGTAGCCGTTGCTCCAGTTCGCGGAGCCGCCCTGCGGATACGAGATCTCCGGCAGCACGATGAACCCAGGCAGGTCCTGGTTGACGCTGCCGAGGCCATAGGTGGCCCAGGCGCCGAGCGCGGGATCGCCACCGAAACGGTTGCCACAGTTCATTTGGTACATCGCCGTTGGGTGGTTGACGCTGTCCACCTGGCAGCCGTGGTAGAAACAAAGATCGTCGGCGACTCCAGCGAGGTGCTGCCAGGGCTCGCTCATCCAGGCGCCGCTCTCGCCGCATTGACGGAACTTGAAGGGGCTTTGAACGTAGTAGCGTTTGCCGCTCTCCATCGCGGACTTCTGCCGGCCCTCGCGCCTGAACTCCTTGAGATGCAGTTTCTCCAGCGCGGGTTTCGGATCGAAGGTGTCGATGTGGCTGGGGCCGCCCTCCATCATGAGGAAGATGCAGCGCTTGGCGCGCGGCTCGAAGTGGCCGGACTTGGGCGTGAGCGGACCTGTCGATTTTGGATTGGATTCGCTGGCGAGCAGTGAGGTCAGGGCAACGCTGCCGAGCGTGGCGCCCATGCCATAGACAAACTCACGGCGGGTCGGCGCATGCAGGGCGCGCCGGCCGGCGCAGGGAAATGGGTTGGCTTTCATGCTCACACCTGTATTCCCAATAAATACGTCGGGAGTGCCAGGAAAATTCGCTGCTCGCTGAGAAATGGCTCAGCCGGAAAAACGCGCCGCGCGTCTGAACTTGCAGCGCGAGCTTTACATCAAGCTGGCCCACCTGATCTGAAAAGGCCGCCGGTGCTCGATCTCGGAACGAGCAGGCAATTCTCAGCCCGCCACATCGCGCGACGTTCGGCGGCGCGTTGCGAACAACGCGCCCAACCCTGGCCGCTGCCCGCGCTCTCAGGCAGGGCGGGCGGGGGTTCGAGGTGTTGGGTCGATTGGGATTAGCGGAGAAACGGAACGGGTTACTGCAGGCCAAAGCAAAGCTAATCATGCGATTTTTTTAGTTGGGTCTCTTTTCGTATTTTTAGGAGATTGACAAAACGCCTGCGCTTCCATTGAATAAGCGCGATCTCTCAAGTCCAAACTCATCATGAAGCACAAATCCTTTTCCCTTTGCGCCGCCGCACTGGCCCGGCTCTTCGCCTTCGCTCTTTTCCTCGCCGCCGGTGCCCAGGCCCAGGCCCAGGAGGCGGTTTCTTCGAATGAAACCAGCCAGGCCGAGGCCGAACGCGCGATGCTCGATCAAATCGAGGCCATCGGCTGGACGCGCGAGGGCCTGGGACGTCTGGGCAGCCGCGCCCAAATCAGCATCCCCGCGGGCTGGCGTTTCACCGACGGCAATGGCACGCGCAAGCTGCTGGAGATGTCCGGCAACCTCAACTCCGGCCGCGAACTCGGCATGTTGACCGTCGAAGGCTTCGGCCCCTGGGTCATTTTTGAATTCGACGATGTCGGTTATGTCAAGGACGACGAAAAGGACGAGCTCGACGCTGACAAGCTGCTGGCCACCTTGAAGGAGGGCCAACGCCATGGCAACGAGCGCCGGAAAGAGCTTGGCATCGAGCCGCTGGAATTGGTGGGCTGGGCGGTGCCGCCCAAATACAACAGCGAGACCCACAACCTCGAGTGGGCCACCATCGTGCGCAGCACTTCCGGCGGCGACTCGGTCAACTACAACACCCGTCTGCTCGGCCGACGCGGGGTGATGGAAGTGGCGCTGGTTTGCAGCCCCGACGAATTGGAGACGGTGATGCCGCGTTATCAGGCCATGCTGAGCGACTACGAATACCTGGACGGCGAGCGCTACGCTGAATTTCGCCAGGGAGATCGCATGGCGGAATATGGTCTGACTGCCCTAGTCGCCGGTGGCGCCGCGGTGGCCGCCTCGAAGATGGGGTTGTTTGCCAAGCTGGGCGCTTTCTTTGCCAAACTGGGCAAGGGACTCATCGTTCTTGTGATCGCCGCAGGGGTGGCGTTGAAGTCTTTGTTTGGCCGGCTGCTGGGCGCGCGGCAGGACATCACCCGCCCGTGACCACGCCGCTGGCGTGGGGAGGAATCGCTCATGACCGACGGGCAGTGGCTGTTTGTCACCTTTCTAGCTCTTTACTTCATTGAATGCCTGCGCTGGTGGCCGCCGCAGACGCTACTGATCCATGGCAACCCGGAAAAGCGCCGCCTCGCCTTTCGGCGTCCGCTGGCGATTTTCTCCATTGCTGGTCGCTGCCCGCTGCTGCTGCCGTGGCTGCCGCCCTTTCCGGTTTGGCAAGCCGTCAGCGCCTGGCGTTTGATTCCTGAGCGCGATGCGATGCGCGTCAAAGCGGATGGGGTGCGCGCGAGGGATGAGTTGATCCCATGGGAACGGCTGGCGCTGTCTCAAGACGCGGAGCGACTGAGGTTGGCCGCCGGGGTGGAGGTGATCGCCACTTGCGAGGCCGAAGCGACGGCGCTGCGCGCGCTCTGCGAGAGCTGGCAAAACCTGCCCGCCACTCAACGCGGCGCGGCCTTCGCCGATTGGGCGCTCAGCGGCAATGACACGGATGCGTTTCTCATGAGACTGTCTGAGGCGCGCGAGCTGACGCGCGGCTTGCGCCTGCTGGGCGGCGTGATCTGGGTCTGGTGCTACGCGGGAATCAGCCTGATTTATTGGCGCCTGGGTGAGGGCGCGCTGCTCTATGCGTCGCTGGTTGTTTTGGGTGGGTTGCTGCTGGCGCAGGCACTGCTGTTTCGACGAGTTTGCAAAAAGCGCGCGCCTGCTCACACAGCCCCGGCTTACTGGCCGCTGAAAATGCTCGGCATGATGTTTTTTCCTCCCATGGCCATCCGGGCCGCCGACCATCTGCTGATGCCGGATGCTCCGCCCTTTCATCCGCTGGCGGCGATGTCTTTGCTGCCTGAAGGCGGACGCGAACTGGCCCGGCACTGGTGGCGCGAGGCGCGATATCTTCCGGGCTGGAGCCAGCCGGATCGCACTCCAGGCTCCGAAGAACAGGCTCTGCGCACCCTGTTTGCCGCCAATGAAATGGACCTCAACGAAGTGGACCCGCCGCCTCCGAACTTGGCGGTCATGAAAGGGTGTCCGCGCTGTCACGCCGCCTTTGACAGCCCGCAAGCCAGCCACTGCCAAGACTGCTCCGGCGTGGAATTGGCGGAGGCAGGCAGCCGCTGGCAGCCCTGATCGGAGCGCGCACTACAACCGCGCCCGCATTTTATCATTGCCGCAAGGAATTCGACGGCTTCAAGTGCTCTCCATGAATCTGCCGCCACCTGATGGAGTGGAAAAAAATGTGGAGCCGGTTGAAGCCGTGGCACCGCCGGTCATCTCTTTGCCTCCTGCGACAAAGAACCAGCCTCAGGCCAAGCCAAAGCTGGAAGAGGATGATCCCGCCGACTCGCTGCGCACGCTGCTGCTGGATGCTTTGGTTTATCCGTGGCGGGACTCGGGCTGGATGTTGATCGTGCCGGGTGCTTTCCTCCTGCTGCTGATGACGCTGGCTGGTTTTGGTTTTTTGACCTTGATCGCCACCTTTCTGATCGGGGGTTATCTCGCGGCACACTATTTCAATGTGATCGAAACCACCCTCAGTGGCAAACGCGCCCAGCCAGACTGGCCTGAGTTAGGTGGTGGAGTCTGGGAAGCCTTGGTGGTGCCGGCAGTGCGAGTCTTAGCGGTCCATGTGATTTCTGCCGCCCCGATGCTGATCCTCGCAAGCCTGGTGAATTGGGGCGAGGCTGGTGGCGCGGCACAAGCCCTGATGGAATGGACTGCCCTAGCTTTCGATTGCCTGTATTTCCCACTCGCCATTGTAGCCGTCACCCTGACAGGCAACTTGGTGTCGGCGCTGCCCCACCACATTCTGCCGGCGCTGCTTCGTGGCGGAGTGCCTTATCTGGCAGGCGCCGCTCTGCTGCTCGCTAGCATGACCGTGGTCCAGATCATCGTGCAAGTCCTGGCTGAGGTGTCGTGGGTCGGCTGGTTTTTGGCTTATTGCGGCATCATGTGGGCCATTCTCTTTCAAGGCCGCTTCTGTGGTCTGCTCTACCGGCGCTGCCAGGAGCGCATTGGCTGGTACTGAGCTGGCGGCCATTTTATACCGGGCTTTTCACCGCAAAGTTTTGCAGTCACCGAGTTTCGCCGCATGATCTGGTGAATGATTTCAGTCACCGCCCCCGCGCCCACCACCAACACCTTGGCGGAGCAGTTGCGAGCGCTGCTGCGGCGGGAGGAGCCGGTGCTGGCGCTGGCGCCGATGCAGGACGTGACGGATCACGCTTTCATCCACCTGCTGCGCGAGTACGGCGGGGCGGATGTTTGCTTCGCGGAGTACTTCCGGGTGACGGCGGACTCGCGGCTCGATCCGGAAATCCTGCGCTGCGTGACGGAGAACACCACGGACCGGCCGGTGGTGGCGCAGTTGATCGGCAACGATCCCGATCACCTCGCCCGCGCCGCTCGCGAACTGCAGCGGTATCCGGTGGCGGGCATCGACCTCAATCTCGGCTGCCCGGCGCCGGTGGTGTTCAAAAAATGCGCCGGCGGCGGCCTGCTGCGCGAACCGGAGCGCCTCGACCGCCTGCTCGGCACGCTGCGGCAAACCATCGCCGCCGTGCCCTTCACGGTGAAGACGCGCATCGGTGTGGGCGAGCCTTCAATGCCGGAGTTCGAGCGTCTGCTGGCGATCTTTGCCCGGCACAATCTCGATTTGCTCACGGTGCATGGCCGCACCGTGGCGGAGATGTACCGCGCCGAACCGCACTACGATTTCATCGCGCGCGCCGTCGAGGTCATGCCCTGCCCGGTGCTGGCCAATGGCAACATCGACAGCGCCGGGACCGCGCTACGCGTGCTCCGCGATACCCGCGCGCATGGATTGATGCTGGGGCGCGGTGCCATTCGCAATCCGTGGTTGTTCGAGCAAATCCGCGCCGCCCTGGCGGGTCGCGAAGTGATCTTTCCCACCGGTCGCGAGGTGCTGCGTTACATCGAAAAGCTCTTCGCGGCGGTGACGGACACGGACTGTGCGGAGATCGCGCGGGTGCATCGCGTGAAGAAGCACCTCAACTTCCTCGGCACCGGTGTCGATGCCGAAGGCCGCTTCCTGCACGGCATGAGACGCGCCACCACGGGGGCCGGGCTCTTCGCTGTGTGCCGCGCGCATTTGGCGCACGACGCCCCCATGACGCTGGCTGCCTTTTGAGATGGCACGCGATCACCGTGATTGCGCGCAGTGAACCTGGGTCTGCGCTGGTCGCGCCGGTTTGTTTTTTGATTCTGCCCGCCGCAGCAGCCAGGAAGGGGCCCGGTCCTCCTCAAATCTCCACGCGCCGCGCCAGATGAAACTTGGTGTCGGTGGGCGGCTGCCAGTGGGCGAGCCGCTCCAGCAGCGCGCCGATGTCGGCGTCCATGAGCACCCGGGCGCGGTCCTGCTCTGTCAAAAAACCGCTTTCCACCGCGCCATCAAGAAAAGCCAGCAGCGGGTTAAAAAAACCGCGCACATTCAGCAGTCCCACCGGGTGTTGATGCAGCCGGAGCTGCGCCCAGGTGAGCACCTCGAACAATTCGTCGAGCGTGCCGTAACCGCCCGGCAGCGCCAGGAACGCCTCGCTTTCCTCCACCATGATGAGTTTCCTCTCATGCATGGAGCCGACCACCCGCATGTCCCGCACCTGCGGATGCTTCAGCTCGCGGGTGTCGAGAAATTGCGGGATCACCCCGGTGATCTCCCCGCCCGCGCCCAGCACGGCGTCGGCCAGCGCGCCCATCAGGCCCACCCCGCCGCCGCCATAGATCACCCGGATGCCGCGACGCGCCAGCGCCTGCCCGGCGGTCACGGCGGCCTGCGCATAGGCCGGATCATTGCCCGGACTGGAGCCGCAATACACCGCCAACGAACGCAAGGACTTCGTCATCATCAAGCGCCCCGAGATTAGGAGAGGGAGGACAGCGCGCCCGGCAGCGGCGGCGGCGCTTGCAGGGTGCGCACCATGTCCACAAAGGCGTCCTCCAGTTTGCGCTCGACACGGTGGAATTCGATGACGGGCAGACCGTCGTGGATCATTTGCTTGAGGACACCGGCCAGCTCGCTGTCATCACTCGCGGCGATCTCCAGGCGCGCGCCGTCGCGGCGGCGGTCAAGGATTTTCAAACCGGGACGCAGGGAAACCCACTCGGCCAGCGCGTCCGGTCCGCCGACGAGATTGATGTCCACGACATGCAGACCGGTGGCTTGATGGTGATGATGTCCGCGACGCAGATGCTCGGAGGCGCCGTGATAGACGATGCGGCCGGCGTCGATAAAAAGCAGGGTGTCGCACATCTCGCCGAGTTCGGAGAGGATGTGGCTGCTGATGAACAGGGTCTTGCCCTGCTTGGCGAGGATGGCGACGAGGTTCTTGAACTCGATGCGCGCCTTGGGATCGAGACCGGCGGCGGGCTCGTCGAGGATGAGGAACTGCGGGTCCGGCAGTAACATGCGGCCAAAGCAAAGCCTCTGGCCCATCCCCTTGCTGAGCTTGTTGACTGGGCGGTCCGCCAGCGGCGCGAGATCGGCGAAGTCGAGAATTTCCTCGACCCGCGCCCGGCGCGCTGCGCTTCGCAGACCGTAGGCGCGCGCAAAAAAGTCGAGGTATTCGAACACATTCATGTTGGCGTAGGTGCCGTAGTTGTCGGGCATCCAGCCGATGACTTGGCGCACCGCCTGCGGCTCGCGATGCACCAGATGACCGGCGATGCGGATGCTGCCGGCGCTGGGCCGCTCCAGCGTGGCCATCATGCGCATGGTGGTGGTTTTGCCAGCGCCGTTGGCACCAATGAAACCGACGACCTGTCCGGGCAGGATGTCAAAGGAGATGCCCTTGACGGCATGGACCTGCGCGAACTTGCGGTCGAGATCGCGGACTTGGACAAGGGGTTCGGCGGACATGGGGGTGGAGGGGTCAAGAGGTCAAAGGTCAAGAAGTCAAGGTTTGAGGGACAAGGGGCCGGAGATCAGGACGAGCGGGGTCTGCCAGCGGATGGAGGGCAGCGTGTCGATAGGGATGGCACCAGGGTCTTTGGCCTCGGCATAGAAGCAAGCCGTCTGGATTTTGTTGCCTTCGACGGACGAACTGAGCAGACCTCGAAGATCATGATCGGTGCGCCGCTTGTTCCACCAGGTGCGCGGCGCGTCTTTATCGACTGATTGCAGGCTGGCACGCTCGCCCGGACGAACGTTTTCCGCTGACCAGGCCTTGCCATCGGCATCATAGACATGGATGAGAGCTAGCTCACCCTCGAAGGTGGAGACAATGCTCGGCTTTTCCCCCGGCGTGAACTCAATGGCGGCGCGGCTGGGGCGCGCGCTTTGAATGAGATGATGCTGGCGGGTTCGGCTGCGAAACCAGTCGCCATAGTGACTGCCATCGGCACCGATGCTGACGCGCTGGTTGTCGTTCGCGTAATGGTTCGAATGGTCCTCTGACAGCGGCTGCATCCAGACCGGATCGGCGGTCTTGAAACTGGAACCGAACAACAGGCCGCAACGCGCCACCTGCTCCTGCGTGACCAGCAGGCGTTTGGCGTCCGGCAAAACCTGCGCGTGAATCAAACGGGTGCCGCTGCCGCCAGTGCCGTCCTGGATGAAAATGGCGACAGCCAGCACCAAGGCGCCGACCACGGAAATCAGCGGCGTGGTGACAAAAAGCCGATGCCTCCGGCCCGCGGGCGCAAAGACAAACAGATTCACCGGTCCGGCGACCACACCAAAGAGAACGATGAAAAGCAGCACGAGAGGACCTGCGGTTTCCACCGGCGGCGTTTGTTTTTCAAACCAGGGAGAGAGGCGGTAGTTTTGCAGGGTTGCCCCTTTTTGCCCGGCTTTGCGAATGTCCGCGGCCATGGAAGAACCATTGACTCCCCCCGCCCTCACCCTCACCTGTCCCGCTCCAAACGACCACTCCGCCCTTTGATCCTCTGCCGTCAGTTTGAAGGCATCCCTCATCTCCTGCGCCTCTTGCAGACCGGCGCAAACCAGCACCAACTCATTGCGCAGCGCGACAGCCTCCAGCACCGCCTGCTGTTTGTCCTTCGCCAGCGCCTTCCACTCGCCCGCCGTCATCCAAATTTGATCGAGCGCGATCCAGCCCCGCCAGTCGGCGGGCGCTTGCGCGAGGTCCAAGGCGGCGGCGCTGAGGTCGGAGATGTTGCCTTGTATGGCCCCCCAATGCTTGCTGTGCAGGGAGTCGCTCAACCCGGCAAACGGATGGCTGTTGGAGGAGGAACCGCTGCCTGTCTGCGGAAGCTGCATCATGCCGTGATCCACACCGGGACCGGACCAGAGGAACTGCGCGCCCCAACGATAGTTGAAGTTCGCGGACTTCAAGGGAACAAAAATCTCGAAGTCGGCGCGGCTGCCGGCTTTGACGGAAAACGCCCACTCCGCACGAACCCAGTCACCCTGGTTCATCACCGGGTTGAGCCGCCAGGAGCGGTCGCTGGTGGAGCGGTTGTCGATCGTCACCCGCAGGGGCATGAACCCGGCGGTGGGCACATTGTCCATGAAGGAGCTGACCTCGATGCTGTCCCGCGACTCGGGGTCCATCGGCACACGGTGGGAGTAACCGCCGGCGCCTTTCAGTGTGGCGGCGCCGCAGAGAAAAGCAAACATCAGCAGGAACGACGCGCGCGGCCAGGACGCAGGGCCGACCTGAATTTCGGATTTCGGATTTCGGGTCTCGGATTTCAAAGCCGCTTCAGGGAAAAAGAGTGGCACTAAATTTTCGCCGCCTTCAAGCTCGTGGGCAGCGGCGCATCCTGGGCGGGAACGCGCTCCAGCAGGCGGGCGACGACCAAGTCCGGCGTCATGCCCTCCAAACGCGCGCGGTAGTCGAGCAGCAAACGATGCCTCAGCACCGGCGCGGTCACTTCTCGCACGTCCTCATAGGCGGCGTTGAGCCGCCCGGCCATGAGAGCGCGCGCTTTGGCGGCGGCGGCCAGGGCCAGCGCGGCACGCGGACTGGCACCATATTGCACCCCCTCCGCATGAGCCTGGCCGGGCTGGGTGGCATGCACGAGGCGCGCGATGAAATTGGCCACCGGCACCGGCATGAAGACGCGGCGGACGAGTTCGAGCAGATCATTCAAAGCGGCGCGATCCAGCACCGCCGGCACTTCCGGCTCGACGCCGATCTCGCGGTGCAGCACAATTTTCTCCAGCGTGCCGGCGTCGTTGGCGCGCACGTCGAGCTTGAACAAAAAGCGGTCGAGCTGCGCCTCGGGCAAAGGGTAGGTGCCCTCCAGCTCGATGGGGTTCTGGGTAGCCAGCACGAAGAAAGGATTGGGCAGCGGGTGGGACTCCCCCATCACCGTGACGCGGCGCTCCTGCATGGCTTCGAGCAGGGCGGACTGGGTTTTGGGAGAGGCGCGGTTGATTTCGTCGGCCAGCACGAGGTTGGCGAACAGCGGTCCCGGCTGGAAGACAAAGCGGCGGCCGCTGTCGGTGTCCTGCAGCATGGGGTTGCCGGTGATGTCGCCCGGCAGCAGGTCGGGGGTGAACTGGACGCGTTTGGCGTCGAGTTGCAGGGCTTTGGAGAGGCCTTTGACCAGCTCGGTTTTGCCCAGGCCCGGCAGGCCCTCCAGCAGCAGGTGACCGCGCGCCAGCAGACCAGTGAGCACATTTTCAATCAAGCCCTCCTGCCCAAAAAGCACGGCACGCAGCGCCTGGCGCAGTTGGTCGATGCGGGACGAGGCGCCAGCGGCCTCGGTTTCAGTAATAGGTGAGGACATGGCGGCGAAGACTCGCGCCAGACTTAGTGGGAAAACCCGCCCGCGTCAATCGCCGCGAGCGCTCAAGGCACGATCCGCGTCACTGTACCGGCACTCTATGAGCGTCGCTATTTTTTGTCTGCGTTTCCAAAGCGGGAACTCTTGCGGCCAAGCTCGAAAGTGCAAAGCATCCTCAAGGCACGAGGACCACCTTCATGAGGCCCTCTTTATTGTCATAGAGCCGGTGAAACCAGCCCTCGCCCTCGGCCAGTGGCGCCACCGCGCTGAGCAGCGGCTCGACCCGGATGCTGCCATCCTGGATGCGGCGCACTGCCTCCGGGTACTCGCCAGCGCATGAGCAGGAGCCTTTCAGGGTGATCTGCCGCGTCACCACCTCTTGCAGCGGGAACGGGCATTGCGGCTGCAAATTGCCCACCAGGATGACCTGTCCGCCCTTGCGCACACTCCGGATGGCGAGGTCGAGCGGCGCCGCCGCGCCCACCACCTCAAAACTGGCATCCGCGCCGTCGCCGCAGATTTCCCGCAGGTGCTCCGCCAAGCCTTCCTGCCTGGCGTTGAAGGTCTCCGCCGCGCCGAGTTCGCGCGCCAGTTCGAGGCGGCGGTCATCGAGGTCCACCGCGATCACTTTTTCCCAGCCGCGCGCCTTCAATGCCTGCACCACCAGCAGCCCGATCAAACCCGCGCCCACCACCACCGCGGTGCCGCCGGTCGCCGTCTCGCCCTGCGCGTGCGCATCGCAGCCGGAGCAGGCGTCGTCCCCGCAGCCCTCCGCTTCCTCATCCCCGGCAAAAGCCTCCCCCACTTCGATGCCGTCCGCCAAATTCACCGCGTGCAGCGCGATGCTGACGGGCTCCGCGAAGGCCGCCTTTTCATAACTCAATTCGTCCGGCAGTGAATAGAGAATGCGTGTTGGCAGGGCAATGCGCTCGGCGAAACAACCGTGCCGCCGATAAGTGCCCGGCGAGACACCGAGCACTTTGCGATTGCAGCAGAGATTGACGTAGCCACGCTGGCATTCGTCGCACTCCCCGCAGTATTCGGTGGAGTCAAAAGTCACCCGCTGGCCGATCTGCCAGCCTTCCACACCCTCGCCCAGGGCGATGATGTCACCCGCCGCCTCGTGCCCCATCACAATCGGCATCTGCCGGCGGCCACTGCGGCCATCCATGCCATGAATGTCGCTGCCGCAGATGCCGCAGGCCCGCACCCGCACCAGCACCTCGCCAGGACCGGCTTGCGGCTCGGGAAAGGCGGTGTCGTAGTTAAATTCAGAGGGAGCGGTGAGGACGAGAGCGTTCATGAGGAGAGGGCAGTGTTCAGTAATCAGTGTTCCGTATTCAGCAGTGAGCGTGGGAAGGGTGTCGTCGTCAAGGACAAGCACTCACGACTCACCCCTGACTACTGATTACCGCTCCCCTCCACCGCTCTCGCCAAGCCGCGCATCGCCGCCCCCATGTCGGGCGGAGCAAACGAGGAGGTGCCGCACACAAAAAGATTGGCGCCGTGACGCCGGGCGATGGCGGCAGTGTCCTCATAAACGCCGCCATCGACTTCGAGATGGAAATGCAATCCGTTTTCGTCACGGTAATCGCGTGCTTGGGACAGTTTGGGCATGGTTTCCTTTTCCATGAACGCCTGCCCTCCGAAACCTGGCACCACGGTCATGACCAGCAGCAGGTCGATGTCGCGCACATAGGGCAGCGCCGCCTCGAAGGGCGTCTCCGGTCGCAGCGCCAGGCCACATTGCCGGCCCGCCGCCCGAATACGCGCCAGGGTGTCCGCCACGGAGGTCTCGTAATCCGCCTCCAGATGAAGGGTGATGTTGTCCGCACCCGCCTCCAAAAAGCGGTCAAGGTAATGATCCGCCCGGTGCATCATCAGATGGGTGTCGAGGAACATCCCAGTCAACCTGCGCACCGTTTTGACCATCTGCGGCCCGAAGGAAAGGTTGTCCACAAACGAACCATCCATCACATCCAAGTGCAGCCAGCGCGCGCCCGCCTCCTCCGCCCGCCTCACTTCCTCCCCGACGCGCGACCAGTCAGCGGCCAGCAACGAGGGAAGAATCAAGCGGGTGTCGTGAGTGAAGGTGAGATCTGAGGACATGAGCTGAGGCAGTGGGAATCAAAGAGCAGTCTCACCCAAGCGAAAGCGAAAAGTGCGCAGCGTGGAAGACCAGAGGGCGTCACGATGACGCCGCAGGAGTCGGAAGCGTCTCAAATTCGAGAGTCTCCTCAGTTTTATCAAGAAAGCGGGGACCAGCCAGCAGTCAGAATGGACAGGAGCGCCGCGCCAGCAGAGCGCGAACCGGCCCGGAAACACCTTCTCTTTTCGAACAACAGACAACTCTCTGACATTTTAACTATATTGAATGTATTAACAAGCAATATAATAATTTCCATGTTTCTCGTTGCGGTGATATCCATATTTGATATAATTTTCATATATGCAAGCCGCTGCCACGCCCTCTGTTTCTTCCTCCCTGCGCCCTGCTTCAGCCCTTTCCACCGGCAGTGTGGCCATCGCCACCGCGCTTACCGGTCACCTCTCCGCCCCGTCTTCACGAGTAGCCACCCGCAACTCGGCTCCCAGCACCGGTTTCCGCTGGGTCATGCTCGCTCTCGCAGGCGATGCCGCGATGGCCGTGCTGGGTTCCCTGCTCGCCTTCTACATTCGCTTCCATACTTTCGTGCGCGACCTTGGTGTCTATGAGGCGCTGACCATGCGCCAATACCTCGGGCACATGGTGCTCGGCTCGCTTTCCCTGCTGATGGTGCTCGGCTGGATGGGCGTGTATCAAAAAAGCTCCTTGCTGCGTCCGCGCTGGGTGGCTGACCGCATCCTCAAAGGAGTGTTTTTCTGGACCATCGGCTTTTTGACTTTCACCCTGGCGTTCAAGCTGCAACCGCCGATCTCCCGAGTTTACACTGCGCTCAACGGCGTCTGTGTCTTCGCTTTGCTGGAAGTCTGGCGCAATCTCCTGACCCGCTTTCTGCGCCACCCAAAGCGCCTCGGGGCGCTGCGCCAGCGTGTGTTGTTTGTGGGCTGGAGCGAGGACGCCGAGCGCCTGCACCGCACCTTGAGCAAAGACCGCTGGTCAGCGATGAGCGTGGTCGGCATGGTGAAACCCGAGGAGGTCGCGGATGACGAGTACACCGGCGGCCAAAAACCGGCCCTGCTCGGCACCACCTGCGATCTGGAGCAGGTGCTGGCGCAGCATGAGGTGGACATGGTGGTGCTGGCGGATTTCTACGGTCCGCGCGAGCAACTCATGGCGTTGGCCAGCCTCTGCGAGCGCGAGTTGGTGGATTTTAAAGTCATCCCCTCCTGCTTCCGCATCTTCGTGTCCGGCCTGCATCTGGAGACCATTTCCGGCACGCCGATCCTCGGCGTGGACCGGCTGCCGTTGGACAGTCCGCTCAACTGGGCGGTGAAGCGCGCCACCGACATCGTCGGCGCCCTTGTCGGCCTGATGCTGTCCGCCCCGGTCATCGCGGTTTTTGGCACGCTGGTCTGGCTGGAGTCGCGCGGCGCGATTTTCTATCGCCAGCGCCGCACCGGCATCATTGGCAAACCCTTCGACATCCTCAAAATTCGCTCGATGAAACTCGACGCCGAAGCCGGCACCGGCGCGCGCTGGTGCCAGGAGAACGATCCGCGCCGCCTGCGCGTCGGCGCTTTCATGCGCAAGTACAACATCGACGAAGTGCCGCAATTCTGGAATGTGCTGAAGGGAGAGATGAGCCTCGTCGGCCCGCGTCCCGAGCGCCCCGAGTTGATCCAAAACTTCAAGCACGAGATCCCGCATTACAACGCCCGCCACCACGCCAAGCCCGGCATGACTGGCTGGGCGCAGGTCAACGGCCTGCGCGGCGACACCGACCTCGCCGAGCGCATCAAATACGACCTTTGGTACATGGAGAACTGGAGTCTCTTCCTGGACTTCCAGATCATGTTCCTGACCTTCTTCAAGCGCGCCAACGCCTACTGAACCGATCATGAATTTTCAAAACCTGCTGGAGCGGATGCCCGCCGTCACCTTCACCGTCTTCACCCCGACCTACAACCGGCGGCACACCCTGCATCGCACTTATCAAAGCCTGGCCGCGCAGACCTTCCGGGATTTCGAGTGGCTGATCGTCGATGACGGCTCCGAGGACGGCACCGAGGAACTGGTCAAAGCTTGGCAGCAGGAGCGGCGCGTGCCGATTCGTTATGTGCGCCGCCGTCACCGCGGCGCTCATCACGCTCATCTGACCTGCCTGGAGGAGGCGCGTGGAGAGTTCATCATCAAGCTCGACTCCGATGACGGCTGCACACCCGAGTCCCTCGCCCGCCTGCGCCAGCACTGGCTGGCCATCCCCGCCGCCGAGCGCGGCCGCTTCGCCGGGGTCACCGCGCTTTGCCAGGATGAAACCGGCGCGCTGGTGGGCACGGTGTTTCCGCAATCACCGCTCGACTGCACCGCCGCCGCCTTGGAATACCAGCACCGGGTGCGCGGGGAGAAATGGGGATTCGTGCGCGCCGATGTGCTGCGCCGTTTTCCCTTCCCGAAAAACGTGTCCGGCAACTTCATTCCCGAGTCCTATGTGTGGAGCCAAGTCTCGCGCCACTATCAAACGCGCCACGTCAACGAAGTGCTGCGTGTCTATTGGACAGACGCCCCCAGCCTCGTGCATGGCCGGCCCAACCCGCGCCGCAACGCCGCCGGCCATCGCTTGATGTTCCAGATGGTGGTCAACAACGAGGCCGGCTGGTGCGCGCGCGCGCCGCTGCGCCTGCTGCGCGCCGCCGCCCAGTTCGCCCGTTTTTCCTGGCTGTCTGATCGGGGATTCACTCAACAATGGCGTGATTTGCAAGGCCCGGGCCCGCGCCTGCTCTGGCTCGCCGCCCTGCCGCTGGCTGCCGCTCTTCGACTGCGCGACACTTGGCGCGAACGCCAACCCGGCGCGCCCGCCACCTTACGGCGCGGCATCGTCGCAGCCTGACAAACTGCGCGTCAGAAAAGAATATCGCCATCACCGTGCTCCTGAAGCATGGTGTTGATCACATCGGCGGCTTGCCGGCCTTGCTGTTTCAATGCGGGATCACTCGCCTGCGCCGGATCAGCGAGGGATTGCCAGGCTTGCAGCAAAGATTGCCAGGCGGCTTTGCGCTCGGGTGGCAGCCCGTCACTTGGAATGGCTGCGAGCTTGTTCAGCCATTCATCACGGATGTCTTCAGATGCTGTTTGCGCGCCGCGCCAGAGAAAGACGGCGCGCAGGGCGGAGATGAAGGCTTTTTCGGTCAAATGCTCGCGGGCGGCGGTGCTCAAAACGGTGGCTTTGGGTTCCGGCTCGGGCGCGGGTTTTTCTTCCGCCTCATCCTCCCGATTTTCGACTGCGGCATGGTCCTGATTTTTGCTCTCGACAGGCGCGGTCTTGACTGTCTTTCGCCACTGATGCCGGGTGTAAACAAAACCACCCGCGAGCAGAATGACGGCAAGCAACCCGCTGATGGATTTTTTCCTCAACATCTTCCAATAAACTCAGGCCAGAATGGGTTTCACCACGGAGCCGGCCACGTTGGTGAGGCGGTAGTCGCGTCCCTGGAAGCGATAAGTGAAGCGCTCGTGGTCAATGCCGAGCAGGTGCAGCATGGTGGCGTGGAAATCATTGGCGGTCACTTTGCCGTCAACGACATCGAACCCGAACTCGTCGGTCTCGCCATGAGTGATGCCCGCTTTCACTCCGCCGCCCGCGACCCAGAAGGTGAAGGCGTCGCGATGGTGCTCGCGCCCGTAGTCGCCGCCTTTGACGGAGGCGCCGCCCTGGGCGTAGCTGGTGCGCCCGAACTCGGAGACAAACATCACCAGCGTCTCGTCGAGCAGTCCGCTTTCCTCAAGATCTTGAAGCAACGCCGCCGCGGGCTGGTCCACGTCGCTGGAGACTTTGGCGAAACGGCTGTTGATGCCGGCGTGATGATCCCAACCGGGATGAAAAAGCTGGATGAAACGCACACCCTGCGCGCAGAGCTTGCGGGCGATCAGACAGTTGCGCGCAAAGCTGCCGGGACGGGTTACCGCCTTGCCGTAGCGTTCCAGGGTGGCTTTGGGTTCGGTGGAAATGTCGGTCACCTCCGGCACGGCGGTCTGCATGCGGAAGGCCATTTCCATCTGCTTGATGCGCGCCTGGATGGCCTCCTCGCCGCGCAACCGCAGCTCCTCCTGTTGCACCGCGAGCAGTTGCTCCACCATTTTGCGATGCAGGGCATCACTCAAACCATCGGGGTTGTGAATAAAAAGCACCGGATCCTTGCCCGGCATGAACTGCACTCCCTGATGCTGGCTGGGCAGGAAGCCGCTATCCCACAAGCGTGATGAGAGCGGCTGGTCGGCGTTGCGTTTGCTGACCATCACGATGTAAGCCGGCAAATTTTCGTTCTCCGATCCCAGTCCGTAACTCAACCATGCCCCCATGGTGGGGCGGCCGGGCAGTTGGTGCCCGCTGTTCATGAAGACGATGGCGGGGTCGTGGTTGACCGCGTCCGAGACCATGCCTTTGAGAAAGCAGATTTTGTCCACCTGCTTCGCCAAATGCGGGAAGCACTCGCTGACCCAGGCGCCGCTTTGACCGTGCTGGTGAAAGGCGAACTGCGAAGCCTGCAGGGGAAACTGGTTTTGATACTGCGACATGCCCAGCGGCACCCGACCGCGAAAGACCGAGGCGGGCAGCGGCTGCCCGTGGCGCTCGGCAAGCAGGGGCTTGTGGTCAAAGGACTCGAACTGGGACATGCCTCCGCTCATGAAAAGGCAGATGACCCGCTTGGCCTTCGGAGTAAAGTGCGGCAGTTTCTGGCCTCCCATGGGCAGCGCGGCATCCACCGGGCCCAGCAAGGATGCCAGTGCCGCGGCTCCGGTACCGTAACCCATGCGACTGATCCATTCACGGCGCGTGAGGCCGCCTGGATCGGCGAGCTTTTGGCAGGGAAACAAAGTCTGGGTCAGCGACGGCATGAGAAGGATTCGATGGGTAGTCAGTAAGCGTTGACGAAGGGATCGGCGCTGAACAGGGCGCGCACCATCAGCAGCGTGGCGGCCACCTCCTCCGGCGGCAGCCCCGGCAGCAAGGTTGATTCGCCTGCCGAGGCAAGCAGTTTCGAGGCTGCCTCGCGGTCAATTGAAAACTCCTCACGTCCCGAGGCGATCAAACCGGCGAGAGCCGCGCTTTGCCCGCTGGTGGGTGACTTGCCAGTGAGCGTGCGGAAGGCGGTCTCCACACGGCGCGCGTCCGCGTCCGGCGCGGGAAGCTGACGCACCAGCCTCTCGGCCAGCACCCGCGCGGACTCCAGGTAGCCGGTGTCGTTCCAGACCGCCAGCACTTGCAGCGGGGTCGTGGTGCTGGCGCGCTTGACCAGGCAAAACTCGCGGCTGGGCGCGTCAAAAATCGTCATGGCCGGCGGCGGGCAAGTGCGTCGCCAAAACGTGTAGAGGCTGCGCCGATAAAGCTTTTCTCCCTTGTCCTGAACATACACATGCTGAGTGGCGCTGTCCTCCCATAGCCCCTCGGGCTGGTAAGGTTTCACGCTGGGGCCGCCCACTTCCGGGTTGAGAAGGCCGCTGGCCCGCAGCGCGGAATCCCGCAACTGCTCGGCACTGAGCCTCAGACGCGGGCCGCGCGCCAGCAAAACATTACCTGGGTCCTGCTCCCATTGGGCGCGATCCGCCGGCACAGCGCTGCGCCCGAAGGTCTCGGACAAGGCAATCTCGCGGCACAGCGCTTTCATGTCCCAGCCCAATTCAACAAAGCGGCGCGCCAAAAAGTCGAGGAGTTCCGGCAGCGCGGGCACTTCTCCCTGCACGCCGAAGTCCTGCGGGGTGGCCACCAAACCGCCGCCGAAAAACAGGCTCCACAGCCGGTTCACCTGCACGCGCGCGGTGAGCGGATGATTCTCATCCACCAGCCATTGCGCCAAGCCCAGGCGGTTGCGTGGCGCGCCCGCGGGCAGCGGTGGCAGCGCGGCGGGGGTTCCCGGCTCCACGGCCTCGCCAGGCGACCGAAAATCACCGCGCTCCAAAAGGGTGGTCACCCGCCCGAGACCCGGCGTGTCCCCCATGACCATGATGTCGCGCAAACCAATGTCGAACTCCGTCTCGGCCCGGCGCGCGTCATTCAGCGCGGCCAGCGCCCGCACCCCCTCGGCATCCACCTCCCTGACATACCAGTCGAACCAGGCATCATCCGCATCCGGCACCGGCTTGCCACTGAGGAAGGCGATCTCCACCTCGCTGAGTTCGCGGTCATAGGCACGCAGTTCGTCAATTGCCGCCCCTTGCAGGCTCGTTTCGTTGTTGCTTCGTCCCAGCGAGAGCGCGACTTGATGCTGGCTGCCGTCGGAAACCTGGCCCTTGTCACCGTCACTCCACTCCGGGCGGTAATCGATGTCGCGGGTCAGGCAGTCACGAATCACCCGGGTTTCAAGTTTCTGTCCATCGACATACAAACTCAGCCCCTCCGCGCGGCTGGAGCCGTCGTAGGTCAGCGCGAAATGACGCCAGGAGGGAAAATCGATTTTTTCGACCGCCTGCACCCGGATCGCATTGCCGGGGAAGAAATGCCCGAGCGTGAACGTCAAACGGCCGTCCATGAACATGAGATCGAACCCGCGATGCCCGGTGTCCACACCGGCACGAGAGCGATGCAGAATGACCGCGCGCTCCGGCGTCTCTTCCACGGTGAGCCAGAAGGAAAACGTGAACGGCGAGTGCTTGCGGTAATAACAAAGCTCCGGTGGAAACTCGCACAGGTTTCCGGATGGCTCGGGAAAATCACAAGCCCTGCCCGCCACGCCCTCGATTCTGGAACGCGCCGCGCGAGTGGCGGTGCGCTGAGGCGGGTCCAGAGAAATGTGGAAGTCCCCCTCTTTTTCGTCCACCGCCTCAAAACTGACCGCTAATTCGGGTTGCGGCATTACTGATGGCAGTCGTCCCGCGCCTTCCCCGGCCACCGCATGCTCCCACATGCCGCCACCACGCAAGGGCGGCGCATGATCCTTCAGCCACTCGGCGAATCGGGCGCGGGCGGATGCGCGCACGGTTTGCAGCCGCTCCTCCGCATCCTTGACCACCCGCTTTATTCTTGCATGCTCGGCCTCCTGCCCGGGCAGATACACATAGGCGCTTGGCGGCGGCGTGCCGTTGCAAAAACGCGCGAAGAGGCCGAACTCGTCGCCCTTGTCAAAGAAGGCCGCCAACTGGTAGTAGTCCCGCATGGTGAAGGGATCGTACTTGTGGTCGTGGCACTGGGCGCACTCCAGGGTCAGGCCAAGCACCGCCGTGGAGGTGACCTGGACACGGTCAAAAATCTGCATCCAGCGGTTTTCCTCCGGATTGCTGCCCGCCTCGTTGGTCATCACCGCCAACCGGTGAAAACCGGTGGCGATTTTTTGATCCTGGGTGGCATTCGGCAGCAGATCCCCCGCCATCTGCCAGGTCAAAAACTGGTCGTAAGGCAGGTTGTCGTTGAACGCTTGGATAACCCAATCCCGCCAGGGCCACATGGAATTATCCTGGTCCTCATGACGCCCAAAGGTGTCCGCATAACGGGCCGCGTCCAGCCACGAGGCGGCCATGCGCTCGCCGTAAAAGGGACTCGCCAACAAGCGGTCCACCACGCGCTCCCGCGCGCGCGGATCGTCATCGGCCAGAAAGCCGTCCAGCTCTTCCAGCGTCGGCACCACGCCGTTGAGCGCCAGGGTCACGCGCCGCAGCCACTCGTGCTTTTCCGCCGGCGGCGCGGGCTGCCAGCCTTTGGCTTGCAGGTGAGAGGACACAATTTCATCGATGCTCCTGGCGGGCGATTCCGCAGGCGGCAGAAACGCCCAGTGCCGCTCGTATGCCGCACCCTGACTGATCCATCGCCGCAGCACCTCCTTCTGTTCCGCCGTCAGCTCATCGTGCTTGCCTGGAGGCGGCATCACCTCATCCGGGTCCCGGCTGAGCACCCGGTGCATCAACTCGCTGGCCTCAGGATTGCCCGGTTGAATGGCGCTGACGGTGGCGTCCTCGAAGGTGTCCAGCCGCAGGTCGCCCTTGCGGTCGCCGGCATCGCTGCCATGACAGCCGAAGCACTTGGCCGCCAGGATGGGGCGCACCTCGAAGTTGTAGGACACTTTGCCTTCCCCGGCCTGTGCTGCGGCAGCGAAAAACAACGGCACGGCGAGCAGGGAAAAACCAGTCCTGCCCTCCGGTCGCGGCGCGTTGCGACGGGACTCACAGCGGGGATTCAAGGTGGAAACCATAACGAAATTTGCCGCCTTGCCAACCCTGTAGTTGCGGATGGACCGTACCCAGGCGAGCCCTTCCGTTGACTCCGCGGCGAAACGGGGCAAGCCTGTCGATTCATGACCGGCCGACTCGAAACGCTGCTCAAACCGCTCACCGCCTTCTGGAACTGGGTGCGCGTGACCCCGCATGTCAGCGGTTTCACCACCCTGTCAGCCATTCTCGTGATGCTGCTGCTGCAGTCCCAGGAGGTTTGCCCGCCCTTTGACGACGCCCCGCGCAACGGGGTTGAATGGGGACAGCGCCCCGGCTGGCCGCCACCCACCTTGCCCATTCTCTGGCTGCGCTATTTGGTGCCTTACCTTGGCCTCTGGCTGTTGATCGGGGGCGTGGTCTTCCACATCGCTCTTCTCCGCGCCTGGCCGGACTCACGGCGCATCGCCAAGCCGGTGTGGGGCGCCTGTTTTTTCATCGCCCTCTGGGCCATCGCCGCCGACCTCTCCGACCACCTGGAATACATTGAAATTTCGGTCTCTGGCGAGCCCGCCTCCCCCGCCGCCTATTACACCAAGCTGTTCATGATCGGACTGGCCTGCCTGACGCCCGCCGCGGGAATGCATCTGTATTCGCGCGCCAGCCTGCTGGACCGCTACACGCTGCGGTCTTTCCTTGCCCCGGCGGCATTCTGCTTCGCGGCCTTTTGCTCGCTCTGGATTCTGATGGACCTGCTGGACAGCCTCAAGGATTTTCAGGATGTGCGCACGCCGCTGCTCAAGATTTTCCTGTTTTATTTGAACTTGGTGCCCTTCATCTACGTCTCGGTGGCCCCGGCCGCGATCCTGCTCGGCGTCCTCTATTCGCTGACCAAAATGTCGCGCGCCAACGAAATCGTCTCCATGCTCGGCGCGGGGCGCAGTGTCGCCCAAATTTTGCGCCCCATATTCCTCTGCGCCTTCGGAGCCTCCATCCTGAGCCTGGCCGCGAATTACTACTGGGCGCCGCGCGCCGAGGGCAACCGCCAGGCCATCATGCGCGCCCTGATGGAGGGGGAGACCGGCACCATCATGGCCAGGTCCCTGATGTATCACAACGCCGAAACCCGCCGCACCTGGTATGCCGGCTCCTTTCCCTTCAATCTCCGCGACGAACGGATCAAAAACATCCAGGTTCAACTGACCAACGAGAAGGGCGAATTGGAGAGGGCCTGGATCGCAAACCGCGCCTTCTGGTGGAAAACCCTCGGGAAATGGAGCTTTTACAAAGGGCAAGAGATCATTTATCAGAACGGCAAGCCCAGCAGACTCGTCGATTTCACCGGACGCCTCCCCGACGACCCCGATAAATACCAAATCAAAACCGTCACCGAGACCCCCGGCGGCCCCGTCACCTCGCAGCTCTACAATGCGGAGCGGATGGATGTCTCCGGCATTTCGGAGACGCCGTGGAGCATCGTCTCCTCGGCGCTCGTGGCCGATTTCATGGGCGTTCCAGACTTGGTTTCTTATCTTAGAGCCCACGGCGAGAAGGACAGCGCCGGCCTCGCGGCTTTTCGCACGCATTTGAACCACCGCTTCGCCCTGCCCTTTCAGTGCCTGGTGCTCGCCCTCGTCGCCGCGCCGCTCGGCATCGCTTACTCCCGCCGCGGCTCGCTGGGTGGCATCGCGGCCTCCATTTTCATTTTCTTCAGCATGATCTTTGTCAACGATGTCTTCCTCAACCTCGGCAAGGGCAGCCACCTGCCGCCCTGGCTCACCGTTTGGATTCCCAACCTCGCCTACGCCCTGCTCGGCGGCCTCATGCTTTACCTGCGCTCGCAAAACAAGGAGTTGCCCAGATTCTCCTTCAAAACCACCAAAATCGCGCGCCCGCGCAACCGCACGCCCGCCCCCAGCCCCGCCTGAATCCCTGCTGCTCGCCACTGTCCACTGATTACTGATTACCGATTACTGAACCCCCAGGGTCAAAGACCCTGGCTACAGTGCTACTCACTCCGCCCTTCCCATGCTGCAAAACTGGCACATCCGCACTCGCACTCACGCCTGCGCCCAGACCGGCACCCCGTTCGAAGACGGTCAGGCCATGTTTACCGCCATTTATTTCGACGCCGAAACTGGCGGCTACCTGCGCCGTGACGTTTCCAGCCAAGCCTGGGAGCAGGAACTCAGCGAGCGCACCCCCTACTCCTACTGGAAAACCAGCTACCAGAAGAACGCGGTCGAGGAAAAACCGGACATCACCGGCAAGGAAAGTCCGCTCGCTCTTCTCCAACGCCTCGTCGAGGAGGACGATCCGCGCAGCGAAAACGCGCGCTATATCCTCGCCGTCATGCTGGAACGCAAACGCCAGCTCAATGAAACCGCCGTCAAGGACACCGAGACCGGCAAGATGCGCTTCTACGAAAACAAAAAAACCGGCGATGTTTTCATCATCCGCGACCCCGAACTGCGGCTCGACGAAATCGAGCAGGTGCAGGAGGAGGTCGCCATGCTGCTCGGCTTCGGCGGACCGGCGGCGGAGGCCGCGAAAGCAGTCGGCATGGAGTTCACTCCCGACGGCAACCTGCAGCCCGCCGCCGCGCCTGGCAAAGCGTGAAAGACGGCCTGGCGGCGCTCGCCCCCATGATCCGGCCAGCCAAAGCCCTCGCAGCCGGCGCGATGGTGTTCAAGCGCTGCCGCACCTTTTTGGCGCCAGCCTGGCACCGGCAAATGCCCTTAAGCCTGCGGCACCACGGAGCGCCGGGCTGCCTAAAATCCGGCCGCCAGTCCACCATGCCCCCCTGACACCAGGGAACGGCGGCAAAGCCCCCATGCTCACAGCTCCACCTGACGACCGCTCACTCGCTGGCGCTCACCTTGATTCCAACTGAGCGGTAGCCTTCGACGATTTCCTTCGCCAACGCCGCGTAGTCACGGCCCGCGAGAAGTTTTTCGAGATGTTTGAAGGGGGCGGTCTCGGAACCCATGTCGGGCGGACTCAGGTTGGACGGGTAGCTGAAGCGCCCGCCGGGAATGCGTTTCACTTCGGGATTGGCGAAAAATTCCCGCAAAGCGACCACCTCGCCATAGACCGACTCAAAGAAGTCGATGAAGCGCCCGCCTTTGCCGTCGCCATCGAGGTGATTGAAGTAATAGACGAGGATCACCGACTTCAAGTACAGGCGCCGCATCGCCCCGCTATCGGAGGAGAGCGTGTTCCAGCGATCGCGGTTCATGGTCAGATGCTCGCGCACGGAACCAAGGTCCGCCGGCGCGCCCGAGCGCAACGCGGACGCGAGGTGATCCTTGATGCCTGTCTTGTGCGAGCCGACGCGGAACACTCCCGCTTTGTAAGGCAGCATCTCGGTGTACTCGGCCGTGCCTTCGATGATCCACTTCGGCAGGAAAGGCAGGTAGTCATGCATCATCTGGTGGGTGATCTCATGCACGAGCGTGTCGTTGCTGTAGCTGTCGTCTTTGTACCAGGTCTTGCCGGTGCGTTTGAGGCCGAGACTGGGGAACGGAATTTTGAAAATCATGTCGCCGCTGTCATAAACGCCGCCGGAGTTGGGCGGGCCGCCGTGGTTCATGTAGTCTTCGCGCGTCTCATAGAGCGCGGCCTGATAACGCTCGAGCGGCTCGGGCGGGGAGCAAACCACGCCCCATGGCAGGCTGGCGACCAAAAGCCGCGTGGCTTCAAAGGTGCGCGCGATCTCGCGCATGACGCTGCCGGCCAGCTTGTCCTGGGAGGTGAACTCGAAGGAGGCGCTCTGATAGACGTACTTGCGGTTCTGCGGCTCGTCGAGCACGAGATCCAGCTTCTCCATGGTGCGCGTGGAAACCTCCACCTTGTCCGGCCAGGTCCGCTTTGCGGGTGGCAGCCGCCGGGTGCTGACGGTGTCGTTCACGGGCTGCGCCTGCACGAAGGAGCGATCCGCCTCGCTCAAACGCTCCAAGGGGAACGGCACACTTTTGCCGTCCTTGGTGACGAGCTGGACGACGCCGTTTTCCAAACCGCCAAAGGCCGCCTCCACCATGCGGCCTTGATCATCCGTCCAGGTGCGCAGATCCGAGTTCTGCGCTGGCAGACCCGCGCCGCACAGCATCATGACGGCCATGACTGAAAAAGCCCGCCTGCATTTCTCGTTCCGCATCGTTCTCACTGGTTGACTGGGTGTGGCGGCACATTCATCCATCATCATGTTAAAACGTCGCATCGGGCTTTTGCTTTGTCCAATTTTGCTGGCGGCCGCCTGCGGACGCTCCGGGCCGGCAGCGGTCGCGCCCGTGACCGCTGCCCCGGGCTGCGTCTGGCGCGTGGAGGGGGAAAACGGCGGCGCGCTCTATCTTTGCGGCACCATCCACATCCTGCGCTCCACCGACTACCCCCTGCCTGCCGCCTACGAAACGGCTTACGAAAACACGGACGAACTCATCCTGGAGCTTCCTCCCGGCGCCTCAAAGTCCGACAACCTGACCCTGCGCATGCGCGAGTTGGGGACACTGCCAACCGGCAAACGGCTGGAGCACCTCATCGACGCGGGTGACTGGGAAAAGGTGCGCGCCTGGGCCAAAAAACGCGGCATGGGCGAGAGCCTGCTCAACCGTTTCCATCCCTGGTTTGTCTCCCTGATGATGGTGGCGGTGGAGTATGAGGCGCTGGGCGCGGGTGCGGCGCATGGCGTCGATCAGCATTTCGAGGAGCGCGCCAAACGCGATGGCAAACCGGGCGCCGGTTTGGAGACCGTGGAGGAGCAGTTGGCGCTGTTCTCCACCATGACGCCGGAGCAGGAGCGGGAGGTCTTGCAGCAGACCATCGCGGAGCTGGAGCACGTCGCTGAGGAATATGAGGCCATGATCCGCGCCTGGAAGGCGGGCGATCTCGAGCACTTGCAGGAGATGCTGTTTCGCGAGGCCGCGCGCCACCCCGAGTTGATGGAGCGTTTCCTCACCGCTCGCAACCGCGCCTGGGTGCCGCGTTTGATCGAGGTGCTGGAGCGCGGCGGCAAAGCCATGGTCCTGGTCGGCGCGGGTCACCTGGGCGGAGAGGACGGCGTGCTCGCCCTGCTGGAAAAAGCCGGGCACCACGCCGTCAAGGTGGAGTAGCCGGGTGCCGCGTGCCGCGCAATCACCTGAAATACTTCCCCTCTCTCCTCTGTTTCTCCTGCCGCCATGCGTCCGACTCTCCACTCCCTCCTGCTTGCCAGTTTTGTTTTTTCCACCCTCACCGCCACCGCGGACACGCCCGCGCCCAAGGCCAAACGCGCGCCGAATCCGGCCTATGCCCCGGTCGAGGATGTGGCCGGCCTGCCGCGCGTGCTGTTGATCGGCGACTCCATTTCCATCGGTTACACGCTGGCGGTGCGGGAACTGCTGAAGGGCAAGGCCAACGTCCACCGCATCCCCACCAACGGCGGCCCCAGCTCGCGCGGCGTGGAAAGCCTGGACGCCTGGCTGGGCGACTCCAAATGGGACGTGATCCACTTCAACTTTGGCCTGCATGACCTTGTTTACATGGGACCGGACGGCGCGCGCCTGGTCGATCCCAAAACCCCCGGCAGCAAGCACCAGGTGCCGCTCGACGAGTATGAGAAAAACCTGACGCAGATCGTCGCCAGACTCAAAGCCACCGGCGCCAAGGTGATCTGGTGCAACACCACCCCCGTGCCGGAAGGCAGCTCCGGGCGGGTGGCGGACGAGTCCGTGCAGTTCAACGAAGTCGCCGCCAAGGTGATGGCCGCCGCCGGCGTGCCCACCAACGACCTGCACAGCCATGCCAAGGCCAGACTGGCCGATGTGCAGCTCCCCGCCAACGTTCATTTCACCCCGGACGGCTCGAAGTACCTGGCGGAGAAAGTGGCCTCCGAGATCGAAAAAGCGCTGGCGAAATAAGCGCCAACGCTCCCCCCCCACGGGCGGCAACCGGCGCTCGATTCGGATTTGCGCAGACTCGGCTTTTGACAAAGCGCGCGGGCTGTTCATTCTGAGCCTCCTGTCATTTGCCCCTTTTGCTTTGAACCACGTCCTTTTTGTCTGCACAGGCAACGTCTGCCGGAGTCCGATGGCGGAGATGCTGTTCCGCGAAGTGGTCAAGGATAAATCTGGTTTCAAAGTGGGAAGCGCCGGCGTCGGTGCCATGCCCGGCCAGCCCGCCAGCAAGCACACGGCGGACCTGCTCCGGGAGTCCGGCATCGATCCCTCCGGCTTCCGCAGCCGCCCGCTGACTTACGAGTTGATGCGGGAGGCCACTCACGTCTTCGCCATGTCCACCCAGCACCTGCTGATCATGGAGCACGATTTCCCCGAGTGGATGGACAAAGCCTACCTCGTCACCGAGTTCGCCGCCGATGACGCCGTGCGCGGTCGTGACATTGTCGATCCCATCGGCATGGGACGTCGTGCGTATGAAGAGACGCGGGACATGCTGCTGGCCAGCCTGCCGAGCATCGCCTCCTACATCGAGCAAACCCGCCCCGCCAAGCCTGCCGACTGATTTTTCCAACCCCTCCATGAGCCAGACCCCAGACACCCAGAACGCCCTGCCAAAAAAAATCGCCATCGCCGCCGACCATGGCGGTTACGAATTGAAGGACGCCCTGGCGGGTCATCTCAGCGGCACCGGCTACCAGGTGGAGGACCTCGGCACACGCGGCGCGGAGTCGGTGGATTACCCGGACTACGCGGAGTTGGTCTCTGAAAAAGTGCTCTCCGGCGCGGCGGACGCCGGCATTCTCGTCTGCACCACCGGCATCGGCATGTGCATCGCCGCCAACCGGCACGCCGGCATCCAGGCCTCCCTGGTGGCGGACCCGCAGACGGCGGCGATTACCCGCGAGCACAACGCCTCCAACGTGCTTTGCCTCGCCGGCAAAAGCACCCCCCTTGACCGCGCCAAGGAAATCGCCGAAACCTGGCTGCGCACCCCCTTTGCCGGCGGTCGTCACGCCCGCCGCGTCGGCAAGATGAACGATCACCCGCATCCGCTCGACGAGCTGGCGGCGGCCGACCCGGCAGTGGCGGAGATCATCGACCTGGAGGAAAAACGCCAGCGCACCCACATCGAACTGATCGCCTCCGAAAACTTCACCAGCCCCGCCGTCATGGCCGCGCAAGGCTCCTGCCTCACCAACAAATACGCCGAGGGCTACCCCGGCAAGCGCTGGTACGGCGGCTGCGAGGAGGTGGACAAAGTCGAGCAACTGGCCATCGACCGCGTCTGCGAGCTGTTCGGCGCCAAATTCGCCAACGTCCAGCCGCACTCCGGCTCCCAGGCCAACGCCTCCGTCTATTTCAGCGTGCTGCAACCGGGCGACAAAGTGCTCGGCATGAACCTCGCCCACGGCGGCCACCTCACCCACGGCAACCCCGCCAACTTCTCCGGCCGTTTTTACCAGTTCTGCCAGTACGGCGTCAGCCCGAAGGACGAGCGCATCGACTACGACGAGCTGGCCGAGGTGGCGCTGCGCGAAAAACCAAAAATGATCACCGCCGGCGCCTCCGCCTACCCGCGCGTCATCGACTTCGCCCGCATGAGCGAGATCGCCAAAAGCGTCGGCGCTTATCTCTTTGTCGATATGGCGCACATCGCCGGCCTCGTCGCCGGCGGCATGCATCCGAACCCGATGCCCTATGCCGACTTCGTCACCTCCACCACGCATAAAAGCCTGCGCGGCCCGCGCGGCGGCATCGTGCTGACCAACAGCGAGGAACTGGCCAAAAAGATCAACAGTCAGGTCTTCCCCGGCGTGCAGGGCGGCCCGCTCATGCATGTCATCGCCGCCAAAGCCGTGTGTTTTGGCGAGTGCCTGAAGCCCTCCTTCAAGGACTATGCCGCGCAGATCGTGCGCAACGCCCAGGCGCTGGCCGCGCGCCTCGCGGAGAACGGCTACCGCATCGTCTCCGGCGGCACCGACAACCACCTCATGCTCGTCGATCTGCGTCCAAACGGACTCAACGGCAAGATCGCCTCCGAGACGCTCGACAAGGCCGGCATCACCGTCAACAAAAACGGCATCCCCTTCGACACCGAGAAGATCACCCTCGGCGGCGGCATCCGTGTCGGCACCCCCGCCGTCACCACGCGCGGCATGAGGGAGCCGGAGATGGCGCAAATCGCCGACTGGATGCACGAGGCGCTCACCCATCGCGACGACGCCGCGCGCCTGGCGGCCATCAAAGCCACCGTGGCGGCCGCGAACGAGCGTTTCCCGCTGCCGTAACCGCCTTCATCAGCGCGCTTTCGTTTTCGCACTGCCCCGCCCCCGCACGCAAGCCAGCCCACCGCCGACGAGACCGCCGAGCGTGTCCGCCAGCATGTCGCCCAGGTCGTTGCCGCTGCGCCCCGGCGTGAAGGATTGGTGGAACTCATCCAGCACGCCGACAGCGGCGGCAAAAAGCACGCAGGCCAGCACCACCGTCCGCGTGCGCCACCGCGGCGCCAGCAACCGCAGCAGGCGGCCAACGCAGAAACTTCCCAGCGTGAAATAAGTCAGGTGCGCCACCTTGTCGATGTGCGGGATGCTTGGCAGCGATCCCGCCGGCAGCGCCTGCGCGGAGAGCTTAAAAAGCAGGACCCCCCACGCAATCACGCCGCCAATCCACAGCGCCGGATGATTCCAAAGACGATTCGGTATGCCTTCCATTGCGCGCGCCTCAATCCCGCAGTTCCTGCTCCAGGCGCTCGCTCAGCCACTGTTTGATCATGCTCTGGTAGTTCAGGTAGCGGCGGCGGGCGATGCGTTTGATGCGGCTGAGCATGCGCGGATCGAAGCGCAGGGTGATGGTGGTGCTCTCCCGCACATCCGGCCGGTGCATGGACATCTGCATCAGCCGCGCGTCGATTTGATGGCCGCTCCAGAACGCGCGCTCATCGTCCTCGGAGTCAAAAGAAGGCACGTCCTTCCAGGCGCGCACGATGGGCAGATCAGGGGAAAGGTCGGACATGGCGGTCAGGTTCGGTCTCAAAGGTCCTCGATTTTCTTGCGCTCGTAAAAGTCGCTCTCCACCTGCGTCATCGGCCGCGCAAAGATGACCCGGTAACGTTTGCCGTCGGTCCAAAACACGCTGAACACCCCGCGACCGGTGAGGGATTTGCCCAGGTTGTAATAGCGCGCGCTGCCGGCATCCTCATGGGAGTCCGGCAGCAGTTTGAGGGAAAAAGGGTCCTCGAACGTCTCCTCGATGTCCTTTGGCGGGACATCGCTGAGGTCAAAGGAAACGTCGAGCCAGTCAAATTCCATGGGGTTGCAAAAAAGGGGCGCGCGCCCGGATTACTTACGGTATTGAATCAGTTCTATTTCATAACCCTCCGGCGCGTCAATGAAAGCGAAGGTGCCGCTCGAACTTTCCGTGGGACCGTCTGAAAGCGGGTATCCCTTGGCCGCCGCGTGGGCCGCAAAGGCCTCCAGATCCTCCACCTCGAAGGCCAAATGAGTCAGATCCGCGCACAACGTGACCGGGCCACTGGCCGGATAGGAGCAGATCTCGATCAGTTCCTCGCTGTTCGGCGTCCTTAAAAACACCAATTCCGAGCCGCGCGGCGACTTGTGCCGCCTCACCTCCTCCAGACCCAGCACGTCCTTGTAGAATTGGACTGTTTTTTCCAGGTCATTGACTCGGTAGCGGGTGTGCAGCAGCTTGGTCACCATAGGCCGCCTTCATGCCACAGCCCGGACGCGCGGGCAAGCGGGTAAATCCCGCCACCCGTACATACCCGGCGAGGGTTGCCCTCACCCCGCCGCCGTGACGGGCGCTGATGCGCCAGGCCTCACAGATGAATCTCCGTGCCGATGCCGATGTCGGTGAAGATTTCCAGTATGAGCGCGTGCGGGATGCGGCCGTCGATGAGGTGGACTTTGCCAACGCCGCCGCGCAGGGAGGCGAGCGCGGAGTCCACTTTCGGAATCATGCCGCCGGAGATGACGCCCTCGGTCTTGAGGGAGGCGATGCGGCCGGGGTCGAGCGCGGGGATGAGGGTGGACTCGTCCGCGGGATCGCGCAGCACGCCGCGCACGTCGCTGAGGAAAATGAGCTTCTCCGCCTGCAAAGAGGCGGCCAGAGCGCAGGCGGCGAGATCGGCGTTGACGTTGAGGGTCTTGCCGCTGGCGGGCTCGCGCGCGACGGGGGAGACGACCGGGACAAACTCGCCGGCGACGGCGGCCTGGATGAGGCCGGTGCGGCAATCGGTGACCTCGCCCACCCAGCCGAGTTCGGCTTTCATTTTCTCCCCCAGGAAGACCTCGGTACCGGGCACGCCGACGGCTTTGCCGCCGAAGGAGTTGATCTTGGTAACGATGCCGGGATTGATGACGCGGGCGAGGGTCTGCTCGACGATTTGAATGGTCTCCTCATCGGTCACTCTCATGCCGTTGACGAAGCGCGCCTCCAGTCCGCTTTCCTGCATGGCTTTGGAGATGGCCTTGCCGCCGCCATGCACGATGACGGGGTTGATGCCTACGGCTTCAAGAAAGACGATGTCCTTCAAGAAAGTGTCCACCACCGCCGGGTCCTCCATGGCGCTGCCGCCGACTTTGATGAGGAACGTGCTGCCGCGGAAGGCCTGCATGTACGGCAGGGCTTCGAGCAGGACGGCGGCTTTGGCGGCGGGATCGGGAGGCATGTTTTGAATCGTAATCAGTGGTCGGTGAGTGAGTCAATGAGGGGAGAGTGGCCGGGCAGATTGCAACTGAACACTGATTACTCCTCATTACCGTAGTCCCTTCTGCCTGCGCGCGTGCACAGCAGCGGAGTACTCGCTGGCGTTGAAATCGACGTACTCCTCGGAGAGATCGCTGGTGTAAACGACATGCTCGGCGGCGCCGAGGTTGAGGTCGATGGTCACAGTGAAGCGCGGTTCTTTGACCACCTTTTCCAACTCGGCGATGGGCGTGCTGGTGGAGAGCCCGCCTTTGCAGGCGATGAGACCTCCAAAATAGATGTCTATGAGTTCCTCCCGCAAACGCGCGCCGGAATACCCGACAGCGTGGATGATGCGGCCCCAGTTTGGATCGGAGCCGTGAAAAGAGCACTTCACCAGCAGGGACTTGCCCACCGCCTCGGCCACACGCCGGGCGTCAGCCTGGGTGCGCGCGTGGCGCACGCGGATTTCCACAAATTTGGTGACACGCTCGCCATCAGCCACAATCATTTTGGCCAGCTCGAGCATCACCTTGTGCAGGGCGCAGCGGAAAATCTTCGACTCCTCGGAGCCGGAGCGGATGAGCGGAGTTTCGCTCTGGCCGTTGCTCATGACGATGACGGTGTCGTTTGTGCTGGTATCACCATCGACCGTGATGCGATTGAAGGAGAGATCGACGGCGTGGCGGGTGGCGCGCTTGATTTCATCACGGGCCACGCGGGCGTCGGTGGTGATGAAGCAGAGCATGGTGGCCATGTTCGGGCAGATCATGCCGGCGCCCTTGGCGATGCCGCCGATGCGGAATACGCTGTCTCCGCATGGGACCTCGATGGCGAAGGACTTCGACCGCGTGTCGCTGGTCATGATGGCCTGCGCGGCCTCGTCCGAGCCTTTGCCGTGCAGCTTCTCCGCGAGCGGGGCGATGCCGGGCTCGATACGAGCGACAGGCATGGTCATGCCGATGATGCCGGTGGAGCAGACCAGCACCTGCCTCATGCGAATGCCGAGCGCGTCGGCGGCGGCCTTGGTCATCCATTTGGCGTCCTGGATGCCCTGCGGTCCGGTGCAGGCATTGGCGTTGCCGCTGTTGGCAATGATGGCACGGATGTCCGGGTCGCGCAGGTGCTGCGCGGAGACACGGACGCAGGCGGCCTTGACCTGATTGGTGGTGAAGACGGCGTCGCTGTGCGTGGGGAAATCCGACACGATGAGCGCGAGGTCGAGTCGTTTGACCTCGGGGTTCTTGATGCCGCAGGCGACGGCGCCCGCACGGAAGCCGCGCGCGGCGGTGACGCCTCCAGGGATGACTTTGAAGGGGACGCGCTGCTCGCAGGTGCTCGGGGCCGGCTTGCTCATGACTCGGGATCGTAACAGGATGGGCGGAATTCAGACTTGCAGCAGACCGGTGACGGCGGGGAATCCAAAGGCCAGATTGAAGTTTTGAATCGCCTGGCCGGAGGCGCCCTTGCCGATGTTGTCCTCGGCGCTCAGCAAAATGAGCTGGCCGGTGCGCGGGTCGTGCGCCCAACCAATGTCGATGAAATTGGTGCCGGCGACGTGCTTGGTGTCGGGGCTTTGATCGCGCCCAAGCAGACGCACGAATGGCTCGGCCGCATAGGCGTCCCGCAACGCCGCGTCGATTTGCTCCGGTTGCACCCCGGCGGCGGGGCGCGCGAAAATCGTGGTGCAGATGCCGGCATGAACGGGCACCAGATGCGGCACAAACACCAGCGGCACAGGCTGCCCGGCCGCGACCTCCAGTTCCTGCCCGATCTCGCTCAAATGCCGGTGCCTGGGCACACTGTAACTGCGCAGGCTGCCGTTCACCTCGCAGAACAGCAGCGGCACGCTGGCGTTGCGCCCGGCGCCGCTTGCGCCGCTCATGCTGGCGACGCTCACAGGTTGCGCGAGGTCCAGCAAGCCGGCGCGCAGCAGTGGGATGAGCGGCAACAGGATGCTGGTGGGATAACAACCGGGACAGGCAATCAAGCGGGCGCTTGCAATGGCCTCCGCTCGAATCTCCGGCAGCGCGTACACCGCCTCGGCGAGCAACTCGGGATGCGGATGCGGGTGCCCGTAAAACTCCTCGTAAAGCCGCGGCGAGCGCAGGCGGAAATCGGCGCTGAGGTCGATGACTTTGATGCCGGCTGCGAGCAGCGGCTTGGCAAACTGCGCGGAAACGCCATGAGGCAGCGCCAGGAAAGCCGCCTGCGCGCCGCTTTGCCGCACCAACTCCACGTCAGGCTCGCTGAAGACGAGATCGTCCGCGGGCGGAATGCCGCGCAGGCGCGGGAACTCCCCGCTCAACACCCGGCCCGCAAGCGCGCGTGAAGTGACGGCAACGAGGTCGATGCCGGGATGGCGCAGCATGAGCCGCAGCAACTCGATGCCCGAGTAGCCGCTGGCTCCGATGACTGCCGCTTTGACGGATGCGCTCATTTGCCGATATGGAAAAAGGGAAAGGGGCGCAGTATGAATGACCCGGCAAGCGGGGTCAACGCCGTGTCTGTGAAATTGCGCAGCGGCGCGTTTCTCGCCGTCCGTGACTTGCAGACCGAACAGATCACATCCCGGGAAAAGTGCGACGGGTGCAGACCGCCGTTACAAATACAGGCTGTGCTCACATCACCATGCCGCCATCCACCGCCAGCACCTGCCCGGTGATGTAGCGGGCGTCATCGGAGGCGAGGAAGAGCGCGGCAGCGGCGATGTCACTGACTTGGCCGAAACGGGCGAGCGGGATTTTGGCGAGGATGCCTTCCTTGAGTTGATCGCCGAGGACATGAGTCATGTCGGTCTCGATGAAACCGGGGGCGATGGCGTTCACAGTGACGGCGCGCCCGGCGAACTCGCGGGCGACGGACTTGGTGAAGCCGATGAGGCCGGCCTTGCTGGCAGCGTAGTTGGCCTGGCCGGCGTTGCCGATGAGGCCGATGACGGAGGCGACATTGATGATGCGGGCGCCGTTGCGTTTGAGCAGGCTGCGTTGAAAGGCCTTCACAAGATTGAAGGCGCCTTTCAAATTGGTGTTGAGCACGGCATCCCAATCGTCGTCGCTCATGCGCAGCAGCAATCCGTCGCGAGTGACACCGGCGTTGTTCACCAGGATGTCCACCTGCCCGTAATCTTCCAGAATGCGCTTGCCGAGTTCGGCGGTCGCGGCGGGATCGGCCACATCCACCGCGTAAGCGCGCGCAGCACCGGGATAGGCCGCGTTGATCGCCGTCGCCGCTGTGTCCGAACTGGCCTCATTGCGGCTGACCACCGCCACCTTGGCCCCCTCCGCGGCGAAGGTTTCCGCGATCGCTCTGCCGATGCCCCGGCCACCGCCGGTCACCACCGCCACTTTGTCCTGTAGTCTTGCCATAACACCCGTGTTTTAAAACGTGCCCCGGCAAATGTAAAGCGGGGCTTGCCCGGCAGGGCGGATGATGCCAGCCTGCCGCCATGAAGCTGCCCTGGATGCTTGTGATGCTCATGCTCCCCTGCCCTCCCTCTTTCACACAAGAAACGCCACGGCCAGCGGGCTGGCCGTCCGATGTGGCGCGGGTGGACATTCCCGGCGCGGCAGGTGAGGCGGCGCAGCCGGCCTTGTTTTGGCGCGCGCCGGGACAGGCGCCGGCGCCACTGCTGGTGGGGCTGCACACCTGGTCTTCAAGTTACAATCAAACCGGCAGCAGCCTGCCTTACCAGCAATGGTGCCGGCAGGTTGGCTGGCATTTCATTCACCCGCACTTTGGCGGGCCGAATCTTTCTCCGCGCGCGATGGGTTCCGAGGCGGCGGTGGCGGATGTGGTGCGGGCGGTGGCCTGGGCCAAAGAAAACGTCCAGGTCGATGCGGCTCGCGTCTATTTGATCGGCGTCAGCGGCGGCGGGCACATGGCCATGCTGATGGCGGGCCGCCACCCGGAACTGTGGGCGGGGGTCTCGGCCTGGTGCGGCATTTCCGACATCGCGCAATGGCATCACGACTGCCGCGCCAACCCGCGCTTCGGCAAGTACGCCGACAACATCGAGGCCGCGCTGGGCGGCGCGCCGGATGACGAGGCCCGCCGCGCGCAGGCGGCACGGCGCAGCCCCGTCACCTGGCTGGCGGCGGCGAGAGCCATCCCTCTCGACATTCAGGCGGGACTGCACGATGGACGCCACGGCAGCGTGCCCTTTCTGCACAGCCTGCGCGCCTGGAATGCGGTGGTCGGCGGGGCGGCGGCAATGCCGGAAGCGTTTCTGACCGGCTTCTACGACACCCGTAAAGTCGCCGCACCGAAACCGCCCGAAGATCCGCTCTACGGCATCCGGCAGCCAATCTTCCAACGCGCGCAAGGCAACGCGCGCGTCACCATTTTCGAAGGCGGGCACGAGATCGTGCACACAGTGGCGCTCAACTGGCTGGCTAGGCAGCGGCAAGGCCGGCCCGCAGTCTGGCAGGTGGACAACCCGGTGCCGTTTGTGGTCGATGAGACGCTGACACAATCGGGGAAATAAACGCCTCTCAACCGCGCAAAGCTACTGGCGGCCCCAGGATTTCACGCGCCAGGATGGCTTGGCGCAAGGCGTGCTGGCTGGCCAGTTGACGGCGCAGGCTGGCCAATTGCGCGGACACCGGGCGTTCGCGTTTTGAGCCAGCCTCGGTGAACTCGCGGGCAACGCGAGCCGTGCGCGCTTCGGTGAAGCTGCGTTGAACGTTACTAGAGGAGGGGAATGCGGCGGCCACAGGCGCGGCTTTAACCGGCAAGGCCGGAGGCGAGGCGACAACAACGGGACGGGCAACGGGAACGCGTGGCGGCAAGGGCGGTGGCGCGGGCTGGGGCGGCGGCTCCTTGAATTGCTCAAACAAGTCCTTCAACTCGCGGAAGGGATCGACTTCTTCCACCGGTTCTTCCTCCCCCACTTGCCGTCTCCAGGCCGCATCACGGCGCGCCTGCTCCTCGGGGGAAAGTCGCGCGCGCTCCTTGGCTTCCTTCTGCTGCTGGATCAAATTGGTAACCCAGCGAATGAACCCGACCACGACGACCAGGATCAAAAAGACGACTTGTCCCCAGTCGATGTCAGGCATGGCGTTGGCGAGGGTGGAGTTGAAACGGCAAACTGGCCGGATTAGTTTTTGTCGCTGCCGTCGGTGTCAGTGGGCGCGCCGATCTGGCGGCGCATGTCGGTGTCCGCCAGCACGTTGTTGTACTTCGCGTAATCCATGACGCCGAGTTGGCCGTTGCGGAAGGCCTGGGCGATGGCGAGCGGCACTTCCGCTTCGGCCTCGACCACGCGGGCGCGCATCTCCTGGGTGCGCGCGGCCATTTCCTGCTCCAGCGCGACGGCGGCGGCGCGGCGCACTTCGGCGTTGGCCTGGGCGATCTTCTTGTCCGTCTCCGCCTGCTCGGACTGCAGCTTGGCGCCGACGTTGTCGCCCACATCCACATCGGCGATGTCGATGGAGAGAATCTCGAAGGCGGTGCCGGCATCAACGCCTTTGCTGAGCACCAGTTTGGAAATCGAATCCGGGTTTTCGAGCACGTCCTTGTAACTGTTGGCGGAACCGATGCAGGTGACGATGCCCTCGCCGACTCGGGCGACGACGGTTTCCTCGGTGGCACCGCCGATGAAACGCTCCAGGTTGGTGCGCACCGTGACGCGGGCGCGCACGCGCAGGGAGATGCCGTCCTTGGCGACGGCGTCGATCTTGCCGCCGCGGCCCATTTCGGGATGCGGACAGTCGATCACTTTCGGGTTGATGCTGGTGCGCACCGCCTCAATGACGGTCTTGCCGGTGCCTTTGACCGCGAGATCGATGGCGCAGGCGCGATCGAAGTTGAGCGGGATGCCGGCTTTGTCCGCGGCGATGAGCGCCAGCACGACCTGGGTGATGTCGCCCCCGGCGAGGTAGTGCGCCTCCAGCATGTCGGTGATGATGGGAATGCCGGCTTTGGCGGCAGTGATGCGGGTATCCACCACCAGGGCGTTCGGCACCCCGCGCAGCCACATGGCGATGAGGGTGGCGATGCTGACCGGCGTGTTGGCGATGCGGGCGCGCAGCCAGATGTTAAAGAACTTGCCGACGATGAGCAGGACGATGAGAGCGACGACCAGCGCGACGGCGATCAGGAACATTTGAATGGGGGACATGGCGGGTAGTGTGGGGGCGGTGAGTCAAGGGGTCAAGCAGTCAAGACGGTCAATTGAGCCTATGGAATCAGGAGATCAAGGTGCCGGAGGTGGCGGAATTTGGTTATCGGGTGCGGCAACCGCGGCGGCAACGAGATTACCCGGTTCCGTGCCGATAATCCGAATACGGGTGCCGGCCGGAGCATGGCCGTTTTGCAGGCGCGCCTCACGGCGCTCGCCGCTGTCGAGTTGCACCTTGCCTAGCGGGCGCAGCTCCGTGAGAGTGACCCCCTGTGCGCCGATGAGGGAGGCCGCGCCAACCTCCGGCGTTGGGATGACTGCGGCCAGGTTGAACACGCGCTGAAAAAGGCCGATGGCAAAAAAACGCAACCAAACAAACACTGCGCTCACCGAGAAGACGATGATGCCAATCGCCACCAGCGTTCGTGTACCGCCATCCCAGCCCAGTTCATCGGCAAAAATGGCCACTGCCACGGCGCAGAGAATGCAGATCGTGCCGGCAAGGCCAAGCATCCCGCCAGGCACAAATGCCTCCAGCATGATCAGCAGGAGACCAAACAGGATAAGAACAATGAGCGTGGCGATCATGGCCGGAGCATCTGCCGAAGGAATTGACCATCATACTGGAAATGCCAGATGCAAGCGTGGTAATTACCCAGCGAAATCGCGATTCGCAAACGAAATGAACTGACAGGCCGCTAAGCAGTTCTGATTGCGTGCTTAGCCGTTTTGTGGCTTGTTGCACTGCCAGTCTGATCGTACAAACAAAGATGTGTTGCCGCTGCCGATGCATCTCTTTCATCCAACGACAGTTCCTAGGGTGCCGCGCCCAGTTTCTTGAATCCTCATTATGAATCCTCATCCCCCTTGCAATCCGGGACACAAACGCTGGTGGTTGGCGGGCGTGGCAATGACGGCCTCGGCTTTTCTGGCTTCGCTTTTGCTGCTTTTGCCTGGCCATCAGCATCCGACTTCGAAGTCGCCCCCCCCTGAAAGCGCCCTGCCGCCTGCTGTCCAGTCTCGGCAAATAGAGGGCGACGTACCACCATTGGAGGCACTGGCAGCAAGAGGGGACTGGGAAGCTCTGGCGGCAGTTAAAGATCAGGTCAAATCAGAGGCCGCTCTACGCCGGGAGGCAGCATCGCACGGACGGGCCGCAGGCGAGACCGAACCACCGCCTTTCCTGCTGCCTGCGGCGGGCCAGGGGCGGGCTGAACCCGCTTTGGAATTGGCCCTTGACGAGCTATGGGTCTCTCCAACTTCGGGTAAAGCCGGTATCCGTATCATTCCCAAAGCCGCGAATCTAGATGAACTGGCCGCGGCCGCCGAAATGGCACGACAAAATGATGCCTCACGGGTGCGACTGGTTCTTTACCCTCGCGATGTTGAGCGCACGGAGTGGAATCGCCGCCTGCTCTCCAGTACCTTGATGCTGCAACTGGACGAGGCTGCCGGCCCGGATTTGCTCTCCCGCCTGACTGCTCTTGGTCTGAGCGAGCCGCGTCAGCCGGATTTTGGCGGCGGAGTTTGGATCGCTGAAGCGGCAGGTGACTCCGCCGCGGCGCTGCGTGTGCTCGACTCCGCGCGCGCGCTTCCCGGGGTGATAAGCGCCGAACCGCTCCTGGCCAGACAGCAAGACAAAAAATTGATCCCCAACGATCCGCTTTTTGGCCAGCAGTGGCATTTGCGCAACACCGGACAAGGTAACGGTGTGGTTGGAGCAGACGCCCGTATCACGTCTGTTTGGGACACCCTCCAGGGGGATGCGGTTGTCATCGGCATCATTGATGACGGAGTGCAACTCGTGCATCCTGATCTCGCACCCAATGCGACTCCCTCCTGGCATTACGATTGGAATGGCAATGACACCAACCCGGCCCCCATCCAGCAGAATGAGGACTGGCACGGCACCGCCGTGGCGGGCGTGGCGGCGGCGCGCGGCGGCAACAACATTGGCGTTTCCGGCGCGGCGCCATTGGCGGGAATTGTTGGCTTGCGTTTGATCGCCGAACCCGCGGACGATGCCGAGGAAGCCGCCGCCTTTGCTCACGAAAATCAAAATATCCACATCAAGAACAACAGTTGGGGGCCTTCAGACAATGGACGTGTTTTGGGATACATCGGCGTTCTCGCCAAAGCCGCGCTCGCACAGTCCGCAGCCCTTGGCCGCGGCGGCAAGGGCACCCTTCATACTTGGGCCGGCGGCAATGGCCGTCAAAACCAGGACCAGTCCAACAAGGATGCTTACGCTAACGACATTCACGTGATTGCCGTCGGCGCCACCACGAACCGAGATACCCAGGCTCCTTACAGTGAGAACGGTGCCAACCTGGTCGTCAGCGCCCCATCCAATGGAGGAACGCGCGCGGTGGTGACCACCGACATGGTTGGTGACGACGGCTATAACGATGGCGTGACCAGCACGGAAATCGGCAACCGCGACTATACCAATGGATTCGGCGGCACTTCCTCCGCCACCCCGATGGTATCCGGTGTGATCGCCCTGATGTTGGAGGTCAATCCGGATCTAGGCTGGCGCGATGTGAAAGAAGTCCTTCTGCGCAGCTCGCGAGTAATCCTGCCTGCCAGCCCGGGCTGGGTCAGCCGCTACGGCGGGCGCCCTGATCTGCCACGCATCAAACATCACGAGAGCTTTGGCGGCGGCGTGGTGGATGCCGCCAAGGCCGTCGAACTTGCGGCAACCTGGGACGTGCTACCCGCCCTCACCGAATTTCATGAAATCACAGTGACACCGAACTTGGCCATCCCCGATCGAACGGGCTCGGTGGAACAGGTGTTCGATTTTTCCACGCTCGACTCCCTGCGTGTCGAGCATGTCGAGGTGGAGGTGGACATCCCCCACCAATACCGTGGTGACTTGGAAATTCTCCTTGTCTCTCCAAATGGAGTCACCAGCACACTGGCGGCAGTGTCCGCGCTCGATCTCGGCATCGATCCCGCGACGAGCCAGCCTGGCCAAGGCTATGAACCCTGGACTTTCACCAGCGTTCGTCATTGGGGCGAGGGATCCCAGGGCATCTGGAAGGTGATCGTCAGTGACAAGCTTCGCGGTGACAAAGGCACTTGGAAAAGCGCCACCGTGCGTTTGCACGGCATTCCCTCAGTCCCGGTTCAACTGGTCTCCCATACCGACCGCCTTTTTGCCATCGAAGGCCAGCCAGCCACTCTTTCCGCCAGCGCCACCGGTGATCCGATGATCCATTTTGAATGGAGTAACAACGACAAATTCGCAGCCGAAGTGCTTGAGGAAGATTGGACAAGGACCGCTATGAAGCTCACGGACGCCGGCAACCACCGTGTCACCGCGGTCAATTCCACTGGCACTGAAACCAGTCCGGTCATTCCTGTCCATGTGCTGCGCGTTGACACCACCCCGGTGGGTGTGGCAGTCAACAAAACCCTGACCCTGAAGGCGGTCGCCAGCGGTCCGGGTCCCTTGCAGTACCGCTGGCAGCGGGATGGCGCCGATCTCGTCGAAGGGATTGACGCCACTGGCACGGACAAACCCCAACTCGTCATCAAGAACATCAGCCCAGGACAGGGTGGCGAGTTCGAGTGCCTGGTCTTCGATGGCGTCGAGGAAAAATCCTCCGGCGTCCGTGTCGTCAGCGTCATCGAGCCCCCGTTGATGGAGGACCTCCTAGGCAATGACAAAACCATCGTCAGCGGAACTCCTTTTTACCAGTTCACCGCCGAGCACGGAGCGACCCGGTTTGAGGCGCGTGGCGTACCGCCAGGCATGAAGTTCAACGTCCGCACCGGCGAGCTCAGCGGCCGTCCAAACCGCGCAGGCACCTTCACGATTCGCGTTCGCGCGCGCAATGTGGCCGGCGTCAGCCCCTGGCGCGAATACAACATCGTGGTGGATCCTCTGCCAAATCATGTCGCTGGCATGTTCCGCGGCATCATCGAACCGGATGAAATTGTCAATAGGTCCACCGGCGGCTCCGTTGAGGTCAAAATCGGACCCACCGGCACTTTCACCGGCCGCATCGGACTGCTCTTTGGCATTTATTCGTTCCGCGGTCGTTTGGATGCTGTGCCCGATGACGACACTCCAACAATCACCATTCTCATCACCCGCCGTAACCTGCCTCCGTTGGAACTCCTCATAAAGGCCGAGTCAGCCAGCCAGCGCTGCACCGGCACCTTGAAAATCGATGCGGACGAGGCGGCATGGCGGGCGGAGATGGATTTCTGGCACCAGCGCAACCAACCCGCCACCTCGCGCGCGGGCTATCACACAGTGCTGATGAAGCACAATGACACGCCCGCCACCGGCGCCGGTTTCGCCGGCGTCACCGTCACCTCCGGTGGCGCGGTCCGCCTCGCCGGACGCGCTCCCGACACCATGGCACTCACGCAGTCACGTGTCCTGTCGCGCACCGGGGAAGTGCCGGTCTTCGCCCTGCTTGACAAAAAACGCGCCGCGCTTTGCGGCTGGCTGACGGTGAACGAAGGAACCGAACCGGACTTCAGCGATGGAACGGTGACGGGAACGCTCGCTTGGAAGCGGCTCGACAACCTCACCGGCACCCGCTTTCATCCCGAAGGCTTCGAGCTGGCATTGGACACCCAGGGTGGCCGCCACCCGCGCCCCGATTCTGGTGACGTGCTTATGGGCTTGCCCGACCCCTCCAGCGTGCCCGGCGGAGTGAACGCAATGATCACTCTGTCAGGAGCCTCCATCGCAGGCGCCGCCATGGCTCCGGATGTCACCGCCCTTGGTTTCTCCCTGACCACCCGCCATAAAGCCGTCTTTCCACCAGCGGGTTCCACCGGCAATCAGGCCCGGGTCAAGCTCAGCTTGAATCCACGCACCGGCGTGGGCAAAGGTTCCGCGGATTTCCGCGACCCCAATCCCAGCGGAGGCAATCCGCTGCGGCGCTTGGTCACCTTCCACACCATTGTCAGCGGCAGTGTCGCCGAGGGTTGTTTGATCATCGCCGATCTGCCGGTGCCGCCCGAGAGTCTCAAAGACACCCCGACTCGCTCCGGCAGCATCAAGATCGAAGCTTTTTGAACCTCGCCAGCTCCCGCGCTTTCAGGGTAATAAATGCCGTTTCACGCCGTTGCCAGCGTGGAGCTTGGTGCGCACCCGCGCGCATCCAGTCCGGAAGTTGAAACCCCATGAAACTTTTAACCCCATTTTGCCTGGCCGGCCTTTTGCTGGCCTGCTCGATGCAGGCGCAAAGCCCCGCGCCTAAAAAACGCGGCGGACTCGACACCTCCGCGCTGCCGGAGCCGCTCAAGCGACCAATACGCTACTTTGGCGATGTGCATCCCCTGCTGGCGGAGCACTGCCTCTCCTGCCATGGCGCGGAGAAACAAAAAGGCGGCCTGCGCCTCGACTCGCGCGAGGCCGCCCTGGCTGGCGGCAGCTCCTACGGCCCGGCCATCATCCCCGGTCGCAGCGCCGACAGCCCGCTCATTCAGTTCATCGCCCATCTCGAGCCGGACATGGAAATGCCACCGGATGAGGACATGCTGCCGGAGCAGGCCATCGCCGTGCTGCGCGCTTGGATCGACCAGGGCGCCAAATGGCCGCCCAAACCGGTGGCCGGCGGCGGCGAGAGCGCCGAGGCCGAAACGCTAGGCAATCAGGCGCTCTTCTTCAAAAAAGCCGCCTCGCACTGGGCCTTCCGCCCTGTCGCCAAAGCGGAGACCGCCTCGCTGGAAAACGGTGCCGCCGCCATTGACGACTTGATAGGAAAAGCCCTGCAAGCCAAAGACCTTCAGCCCTCGCCTCCAGCCGACGCCCGCACCCTGTTGCGCCGCCTGCACTTCGACCTCACCGGACTGCCGCCGACCCCGGAGGAGTTGGAAACCTTTGCCACCGCCTTCACCAAAAACGCCGACACCGCTATCGCCGCCAAGGCCGATGAGTTGCTCGCCTCCCCGCATTTCGGCGAGCGCTGGGGGCGCTTCTGGCTCGACCTCGCCCGCTACGCCGACACCCAGGACTTCCGCGCCCAGGCGGATCTGCGCTACCCGTTTGCCTGGACTTATCGCGACTATGTCATCGGCGCTTTCAACGCCGACACCCCCTACGACCGCTTCCTCAAAGAACAGCTCGCCGCCGATCAACTAGGCTTGAAGGAAAACGACCCCGCTCTGGCCGCGCTCGGTTTCCTCACCGTCGGTCCGCGTTTCCGCGGTCGCGCCGACGAGATCATGAACGACCGCATTGATGTCGTCACTCGCGGCTTGATGGGCATGACCGTGGCCTGCGCGCGCTGCCACGATCACAAATACGACCCCATCCCCACCGCCGATTTCTACGCGCTCTACGGCGTGTTCGCCAGCACCGACGACGCCACCGATCTGCCGGAGATCGCACTCAGCACCGCCACCACGGATCCCAAACTGCGCGCCGATTACGAGGAGAAAAAAGCCGCCGCCATCAAGGCCTACACCGATTTCGTGCAGGACCTGAAGGACAAAGCCGTCGCCGATGTACTGGAGAAACCCGAGACCTATTTCGATGCCCTCGTGCAGATGCAGGTGAAACAAACTGCCGATGTGCGCAAGCTCATCACCGGCAAGAAGATGATGGAAACCGCGCTCACCCCGCTGAAAACACAATGGGAGGCCTTGCGCCGCCAGGCTCGCTGGCAGGAGAATCCAGTGCTCGGCCCCCTGGCACGCGTGATCGCCGCCTCACCCGACCGCAAACCGGGCATCCTCGCAGGCATCATCGAAAGCGGTCGCGTTCCTGGCGGCAAGGTGAGCGTGCATCCGCAGGTGCTCGCAACCTTGCGCGCGGACCAACCCAAAGACGAGGCGGCGTTGGTCCGCCTCTACGGCAACATTTTGGCCGAGGCACTCAAGCAAGCGGACAACGCCAGCAAAGAAGTGCTCGCCTCATTCACCGGCCCCAACGGCTGGCTCGACTTCGACGTGAAGGATGTCGAAAGCGCCTACCGCTTGCTCGGCTCTGGCCGCCGCGATTTGAACGACCTCAAAACCGCCATCAGCGAGGTCGAAGCCACCCACCCCGGCGCGCCGCCGCGCGCGATGGCGGTCGCCGACAAAGCCAAACCGGTGACGCAAGCCATCTTCGTGCGCGGCGATCCCGCCCGGCGGGGTGACACCGTCGAGCGCCGCTTCCTGGAGGTGCTTGATCCGAAGAAGCAAGCCTTTCCGTCAGATCGCAGCGGTCGCAAGGAACTCGCGGAGCACATCGCCAACGCGGACAATCCCCTCACCGCTCGCGTCTGGGTCAACCACGTCTGGCGCCACCTGCTCGGCGAGCCGTTGGTAAAAACCCCGGGCGACTTCGGCCTGCAAGCCGAACCGCCAACCCATCCCGAACTTCTCGACTGGCTCGCCTCCGCCCTCACCCAACGCAGATGGTCCACCAAACAACTGCTGCGCGACATCGTGCTCTCCAAAACCTACCGCCAAAGCAGCGCCGACCGCGCCGAGGCCGCCGCCAGCGATCCTGACAACACCCTCCTCTGGCGCGCCAACCGCCGCCGCATGGACTTCGAGGCCATGCGCGACGCCATGCTCGCCACCAGCGACCAATTGCAGCCTGAACTCGGCGGTCGCGCCGTCAGTCTCTCCTCCGAACCCTTCAGCGGACGCCGCACCATCTACGGTTACGTGGATCGTGTGAACCTCGACCCGCTTTTCACCACTTTCGATTTTCCCTCGCCGGACATCGCCAGCCCCGAGCGCGCCGAGACCCTGGTGCCTCAGCAAGCCCTGTTCGCGCTCAACGACGCCTTCATCGTCAGCCAGGCCCGCGCGCTCGCCGCCAAGGCCAAGGAGGTCGCCGGCGGCTCCGATGCCGATGCCAGTGGCGCGTTGGATTGGCTCTATCGCCGCGTCTTCCTGCGCCCGCCCACCGAGGCGGAATCCGTCCTCGCCTCCGCCTTCCTGCGCGACACCGCCTCTGCGAGCGCGCAAGTGGCGCGCGGCTCCTGGATTTACGGCTACGGCAACTCCGACCCCGCCGTGCCACGCACCGAAGCATTCAAACGTCTGCCCTTTTTTGACCAGCAAACCAAACGCTATCAAGTCGGGCGCGTTTATCCCCATCCTGAGCAGGGGCACATCAGCCTCAGCTCCATCGGCGGTCATCCCGGACGCCGCCCTGATGTCGCCTCCATTCGCCGCTGGATCGCCCCCTACGATGGCGAGATCGCCATCGAGGGCGAACTCGCCCTGACCCGCGCCGGTGGCGACGGCGTGCGCGGTCGAGTGATTTCCTCCCGCGCCGGACTGCTCGGCGAATGGGTGGTGCAGCCGGACCAACCCGCCAAAACCACGCTTGAAAAAATCAGCGTCAAACGCGGCGAGATCCTCGACTTCACCGTGGACTGTTATATCAACGGCAGCACCGACTCCTACCGCTGGGCGCCCGCCCTGCAGCTCCTGGTCCGCGCCGAGGAAGCCCCCACCGACGTGCAAACCGTCTGGGACGCCCAAGCCGATTTCAAACCCCCGCCCCCGCCGAAGTTGCAACCGTTGGAGCAAATGGCGCACGCCCTGCTAATGACGAACGAATTCTTGTTTATCGATTGAGATGAAACGCTCCCACCTCCCCCTCACCCGCCGTCAGGCGCTCTCGCAAGCTGGCTTTGGTCTCGGCAGCCTCGCCCTCGCCGGCGTGCTCAATGACATGGGCCTCACCCGCGCCAACGCCCTTGAGGCTGCTGCGGTCGAAGGCGGCGCGAACCTCTCCCCCCTCGCACCGCGCAAGGCGCATTTCCCCGGCACCGCCAAACGGGTCATCCACCTGTTTATGAACGGCGGCCCCTCGCAGATCGACACCTTCGATCCCAAGCCGCTGCTGCAAAAATACAACGGCAAATCCCTGCCCGATAAAAAAGAGCTCGCCAAAGACCGTCGTCTTGGCGGCGCGGCGCTGGCCTCCCCCTTCGAGTTCAAACAGCACGGCCAGAGCGGACTCGAAATCAGCGAGCTGTTTCCCAACGTCGCCAAACATGCCGACGACCTCTGCGTCATCCGTTCCATGTTCAGCGAAGTGCCCAATCATGAGCCCGGCCTCATGATCATGAACACCGGCAACTTCACCCTGCCGCGCCCCTGCGTCGGCGCCTGGGTGCTGTACGGACTCGGCACTGAAAACCAAAGCCTGCCAGGTTTCGTCGTCATGTGCCCGAACGGCCTGCCCACCGCGCAGAGCGCGAACTGGCGCAGCGCTTTCCTGCCCGGCATCTACCAGGGCACCCACATCGACACCAAAGAGACCAACCCCGACCAACTCATCGCCAACCTGCGCAACGACTTCATCCTGCCCGGCCAGCAGCGCAAACAACTCGGCTTCATCCAGCAACTCAACGCCATGCACCTGCGCGAGCGCGTCAGCGACCCGCAACTGGAGGCGCGCATCCAGTCCCTCGAACTCGCCTTCCGCATGCAGACCGAAGCCAGTGACGCCTTCGACGTCAGCAAGGAACCCGAGTCCATCCGCGAAATGTACGGCGACAACCAGCAAGGCCGACAGATCCTGATGGCACGCCGGCTCGCCGAGCGCGGCGTGCGCTACGTCCAGGTCTATCATGGCGCCGGCCAGCCCTGGGACAGCCACGCCAGCATCGTGGACAATCACAAGCGCCTCGCCAGCGAGTGCGACCGCGCCATCGGCGCGCTTTTGCAGGACCTCAAAGATCGTGGCATGTTGCAGGACACCCTCGTCATCTGGGGCGGCGAGATGGGCCGCACCCCGACCGCGCAACTACCGCTCACCCCGAAGGTCGGCCGCGACCACCATACCGACGGCTTCACCATCTGGATGGCCGGCGGCGGCGTGCGCGGCGGTTACGTCCACGGCGCCACCGACGACATCGGCCTCAGCATCGCCGACGGCAAAGTGCACGTGCACGACCTCCACGCCACCATCCTCCACCTGCTCGGATTTGACCACGAAGCCCTCACCTATCGCTACGCCGGCCGCGACTTCCGCCTCACCGACGTCTTCGGCAATGTGGTGAAGGAGTTACTGGCTTGAGTGGCCTCATCACTTCCTGCTCCGGCGCCGCTGCCACCATCCCGCAAGAGCGGCAGCGGTGAGTCCGATGACGAGATTGGCGCTCTGAACCAGTTGGCGCTGAGTGAGCGGCCGGTTGACCGTCAGTTCCAACACCGCGTGGTCTTTCAGTTTCGAGAAGTGCCAGGACACGCCGTCTGCCGGCGCAGCCACCAGCAAGGAACGCCGGCCCGTGGGACGCAGGGCTTCGAGTTGGGCGGCGGCGGCGGGATTGAATTCATCCACCGAACCAAAGAGCCGGCTCACGATTGGCGCCTGCGCGGTTGCGGCTTGCGGCATGAGCAGTCCGTCGATGGAATCAGCTCTGACAACGCGGGAAACATCGCCAAACGGATCGGCGGCAGGCATCGAAGTTGCTGGGGCTTGCTGCGGTATCTCTGGAGGCGGGAAAGCCGTGCGCGAGCCCTCTTGCGGTTCTCCTGCTGCGCCTGGCTTTGGGCTTATTTGCAGCTTGCCGCCCCCCGCCTTTTCGAGTCCCTCAGCGGACTGCGCCAGGGTATTGCCACGAGCGTTGCTCAACACGGAAAGGCTATCGATGCTGCTCTCAAATTTACCCTCCTTCTTCGGCGACGAATTGAACACCGGCTGCACAATCACATTATCATTGAGCTGCACCGCACCCTGCCCAACCCACTCCTGCAGCCTTTTATCATCATCACCCAATACCATTGATTTTGGCGCAGCGGCCGGTTCAACGTTATTGAACACCCAGTTCGTGTTCCCATCCGCATCCACACGATTGGCGGACACCTCGGCCTCCTTTCTCACTTGCGTGATGTTCTCGGTCAGAATCATCTGCTGCTCCAGCACCTTATTACCCAAGTCACGCGCCCGATTGTCTTTGAAATCATTCCCCTCAACCCTTCGCTGCTGTAGCACCAGTTCGCCCACCAGTTTGTTTGCGGATTCATAAGCGCGCCGGGCGTCATCGTAACCGAGCTTGTTGGCGGCCAGATCGCGGTTCACCTGGCTGATCTCCGACAGACGGCTCTCCATGAGCGACAGTTCGCGATCCTCCGTGCTCACCTCCCGCATGTTGCCATCAAAACCGCTCAATGTGTGACCGGGCGGCGCCCATACCGTCCAGTGAGTGCGCTCGGCGGAGAGGCCCTCCAGTCGCGGATCCTCCAGTCGCAACCGGCGCGGCAAACCCTCCGGCGGCGCGCGGAAACGCCACACCAGCCGCGCCTCCAGCGCGCGCTGGCCGGGCTGCGTTTGAATCAGCGGAATCAGCCGCACCCGGCGACCCTCGCGCATCTCCTCATCCGCACGCACCGGTTCGCCGGACACACTGACGCTGATCAGCTCCGCGCCTTCAGGCAGACTCAACGGCAGAAATTGCAGGGTGCGGTTGACCAGCGAGTAAACAGCGGTGTCCCAGCGCTCGCCATCGGCGCGCAGCACGGTGGTCAGCTCTGCCAGGGTCACCAGCGCGGCGTTGCCCTCGGTGGCGGCGAGTTCAGTGTAGGCCACTTCCAGCGCGCCCTCGCCCGTGGCGCGGAAGAATTGCGGACGGCTCAAGCCCTCCGGCAGCCAGGGAAGAATTTGCCGCGCCACCGTTTCCACCTGCTCCCTGCGGGCGACGCGCTCCTCGCGCGCGGAAAGATTGTCCAGCACAAAGAAGCGGCTGATACGCTCCGCCTCGTCCACCGCCAGGAACGGCGCGCTCACCCCGCCGGTCAAAGGCAGATCGTGATCAAAGGCGAGCGTGGTCTGATCAATCACAGCGCTTTGGAACAGGCAGTGGTAAATCCTTGTGTCACCTTCCACGCTGCTGCGTATCTCCCGCAGCAGCGGCCCGCTGACCACCGCCTCCGGCAGGCTCGCCGGCAGCCGCACCCGCGCTTCTTTCAACGCGCCCTGGCGGACGTTGAGGCCGATTTGCTGGGACACGCGCAATCCCGTGTCCGCGGCCAGCACCATGGCCACCGCGTCCACACTGAAGCGGGCAGGCTGGCGATGCAGATTGACCTCCACCTGCCAGTCCGGCTGCTCCAGTCGCAGACCGCGTTTCGATTCAAACGGCGCGGTGACCGTGAAAGGATTGCCCAGCCCGCCGGGATCCACCTCGGTCACGCCCGCAGGCAGCGCGCCCAGGCGTGTCTCATCCGCCACATGCGCGGCCACCACGAGACTGCCGCTGTGTTTTTCAAAACCCTCCAGCTTCAACGGCTGCATACCCCAGGACGCGGCAGGCTGCTCCGCCGTGCGCGCCAGATGCAGCAGAAACTTGATCTCGCTGTCCGTGCTGGGCGGGTCGAACAACAAAAACAACGCGTCGTCTTCCACCTGCCAGCGCGGCAGCTTTTCTCCGGTCAAACTTTGCAGCTCATAACCCGCCGGAAGCCCGATCCGCAAACGCGACCACTGACCATGCGTCCGTTGCAAGTTGAGCGCGGCCAGCAACTCGCTCTTCTCCGCACTGACCTGGAACAGGTAATCCACCTTCGCCTCGCTCAAGGCCGGCAAGAGTTGCAGCTCATAAGCCAGCCGCTCATCGGGACCAATCTCGAAGGCGAGGCCATTTTCTGTCGCAGTTTGACGCTGGCTGCCCGCAGGTTGGGGCCGCAAGTTCAGCGTGGCATCAGGAATCAAAAGGACGGTTTGCCGGGCGCGGCGGGCGGCCACTTTGAACCGGGGCGTTTGATTTTGAAATAACAGCGGATGGAGTCCGCTCTTCAAAACAAAGTTGGCCGAGTGCGACACCGGATGCTCAAAGTTCACTCTCAACAAGAGCCGGCCATTCTCCGACAACCTCATGCCGGCATTTTGCACACGCGGGCCGCGTTCGTTGCCTGTGATGGGTGAACTAACCGTAAAATGGGAGTCTCTGAAATAGTCCTCCAGCTCAATCTCAACCGCCTCCCTCTCTGTCCCTGAAAAGTCGAGCTGCACATGGCATTGGACAGACCCGACCTCTTTGGACTGCCAGCTCAGGCGAGTGGTTATCTCGGCTTCCAACACCGGGGCGTCTATTTCAGCGGGCGTGACTTCCCCTGCGGTGCGCCGCAGTGAAATCCCGTCATGCTGCCCGAGTTGACTGGTAAAGTGACGGCGACCCAGACGCCATTCCGCGGCGCTCATCGGTCTATCGTTGACATGCAGCCAGCCTTCCTTCTGCGGTGCGTTCACATGCAGCAATCCGGACGAGGCGGGCGGCATGGCCGCGCTCAACTTGGTCCACGAGGATTCCGTCGGCACACGCAGTGTCCATTCAACAAGATAACTTCCCCCTCGCTCAAAAACCAGACCGCCCTTGACCAGCGCGGATGCCTGATCGTTGACCCGCAAACTGCCCACAGATTCACTGCTTTCGTTGCGAGACCAGGGCATCGGCAACGCCGCCCACGCGCCGCGTGTGACCACCTCTAATCTCGCCTCAACAAGCAACGCACTATCCTCAATGCGGGCACGATACAAGGCGGTCTGCACCACTGCCATCGGCTCAACCTCGTCTTCCGTCTCCACCGGCGCACGACGGTTCGTTTTGGCAGCCTCCCACAAGCGCTCGAACTCCGCATACGGCAGATAAAAACGTTCCGCCTGCTGCTCGGCGAGCGGTTGCGACCGGTCATAAGGCACCAGCACCGTGTGCGCCGCTGGATCGACTGCGCGCAGAACCTCTCCTATCATGACGAGGACAAATAGAAACTGTTTCATACCGTTACCTCCTCTCCTTGTGCCGAGATGACCGCTCGCGGTCGCGTCGCCCAGACCAGCAGCCGCCACAGCAGCCAGACAGCAATTCCCGCGAACCAGCCCAACAGCAGCGCATTGGCTACGGGCAGCGCCTTTTCAAAAGCCAACGGCACTGCTGCCGCCAGCAGCACCACAACCAGCAAACTGCGCGTCAACACCGATCTCCTCCCCATCACCACAAAACCCAGCACGCCCAGCAGCATCCATCCGCAAGCCTCGGCGAGTTGCCTCTCCCAGGAACGGAAGCGCAACACCAAAACCTCGGGCGCCTGCGTTCCATAAAACCGCGCCGGTATTCCCGCCAACGGAAGCTCAAGTTCCAAAGGCAACAGACCGGATTTGTCGGCGGGCGCAGGAGCCGGCCCCGCTGACAACGATTCTACTAGAGACTCAACTTGATCCAACATGGCCTGCGTGTTGCGCACAATCAATTGGTTGGTGGCTCTGTTGAAAACGGCGGTGGCACCCTCACCAAAGGTGATGCCGTTTTCTCGCAATAGGTCGATTGATGAGCGGCGTGCGGGCAATGCGGTGCCACCACCCACACCCGGCGATGCAAACGGATCGCTCGGCGCCGCGTCAGGTGCCCCTCCACTCGAAGACTCACCTGCATACAAAAAATCCGGCGGCACACGGAAGATGCGCTGGTACATCTCTGTGTTGGTGGCGCTCAATGGCAGCACCTGAACCGCATGAGACTCAACCTTGTATTTCATGCCCGCCAGATCGGTGACATAACGCAATGCCTCCGCCAAAGGCACATTCGTCAAATCCAGACTGATGGTGGAGACGACAGGGGTGTCACCCGTGTTCAAGACAATCGAAATCCCCCTGCCCGCTGGGTCCAGCGCGCGGCTTTGCGTCTGCAAAAAATCCAGCGCCTCGCGCAACGGCGCGCCGCTGAATTTGACCTGCGGCAGCACGATGCGCTCCATCAAGTCCAAAGTCGGTCTCACTCGGGAAAGCCTGTCCTCCAAGCCAGCCAAATAGCGATCGTGCAGCACTGGCTTGATTCCCAAGGTTTCCTCCGAGATGGAAAGAAACGCCTCAATCTGGTCATGCATGGCTTTGGTGTTGCGCACCACCAAGCGCCCCGTGGCGGCATCGAACTCGGCGCGGGCATCCCCATTGAAGACGATGCCCTGTTCCTTGAGCCAATCCATGACAGTCTCCCCCCCCGCCAACACCGGTTTCATCACCTCCAATGGCACCTCGTATGCTCGGACAAAAGGCCGGCTCATCGACCCGACCACGATGCCCTGCGGCTCGACTTGAAACTGAACCCCGGCCAAGTCAGTGACGTAACGCAGCAACTCGCGCAGAGGAACATCCGTCAAATCCAGGCTGATGTGTGAGGTGGTCGCCTTGGCATCACCCAACAAAAGGATGTCCACCCCCTTGCGCCGCGATCTGGCATCGCCCGGATCCAAATCGCGGGATTTCACAGCAATGAACTCCAATGCCTCCTCCAGGGTTGCGCCACTGAAAGTCACTTGAGGAAAACGAATGCCATTCAGCTTGGCGTCCATGACGTCCGTTTCCAAATGCGAATCAGGCCCTGGCCTCATCTTTCCAAGCGCCTCAATGCCATTGAGAATCGTGTCGAATAATCCGGGAACTGTCCCCGCCCCGCTTTGCCGCAGCCGCGTGCGCACCGGCTCATAACCGTAGCCTTCCGGGAGATGCACCCGCCAGTCCGTCCTTAAAATGGGGACATCAGGAGCCAGCTCGACCGGCTCCAGGCGATGCCAGCCCGCGCCGCCCCAGGCATGGCCCTCCAGATGGTATAGCACACGCAGGCTGGCCACCTGTCGCTTTCCATCCTGCGTCAGCGCCACCGCCAGCGCGCCATCGGCGCCATGCACGGGCTTCACCAACTCGCCGTCCCGCACCAGGCTGAGCAGGCGCGCGTCGCGCGGCAGGCGCAGGTGCATGAACTGCTCGCCGCTGTGGCGCAGGCGCAGCACGGCCTCATGGCGACTGCTGCCGTCGGAACTGAGCACGCTGGTCAGGCGCAGTTCCTCCACCACCCGCTGCGCCAGCTCCGAGTGCGCGTGCCGTGATGCCGTCAGCGTCAGCTCATGATCCCCGATTCCAAAGGCAAAGGCGCCGACCAGCCGGTGACGCGGTGTGTAGTCCGTCACCGCTGGCGCGTGCAACACATCCAGTGGCTGCATGTCGCGGGTCGTGAAACTCAATTCGGTGTCCGTGTTCGCCTCCACCACCCAGTTACCTTGGAAACGACGCGCGCCAGGCAACTCGATGCGCGGCAACGTCATCGTCAGCGGTCCCTCGCCTGGCGCGGCGGGCAAACTCATGCGAAAACGCAGCACCACCTGCCCCAGCGTTTCCTCGCGCAAAGTGAAACGCCACACACCCGTGGCCGCGTCGAGTTGCTGCTCGGCCAGCAGCGGCGAGGTCACCCGCAAACGCTCCGCCTGCTCCACCGGCAGCCTTGCCTCAAACTGACGCAGCGGCGCGCCGCGAATGTCCAGCGCAAACTGCCCCTCCACCTCCACCGACCGCGCCCGCGGCAGCGCATGAGCGGTGACTATCGCCGAATACACCGGCTCCGCTCGCTCCACCTCAATGCCCAGCGACCACTCGCGCAGACCAAACCAGGCCATGCGACCTTTGACCGGCGTCAGCCGCGCGTCGCGATCCTCCAACCCGCGCGTCTCCCCCGCTGAAACACGCCAGGACTCGTCAAACTCCAACGCCAGATAACCCGCCACCTTCACCGCGTCCGGCACGCCGAGATTTTCCAAAGTCATCGTTTCCACCTGTCCAGGCCCGCTCCACGCACGCAACAAACGCTTGCGACTCTCAACCCTGACCGGAGTCGCGGCGTCCTTGCCGCCAATCCCTTGAGGAAATCGCAAATGAATTTCCTGACCCACACGACGCCATTCAAACCCGGTCGCCGCACATTCCACGCGCGCCACCTCCTCGCCCTCCGGCAGCACGAAACGCAGTTCACGAATCGCCCGGTCGGCGCGCAAGGCCACGCTGCGAGTGATCGCGAGCGTGTCCTTTTCCAGCTTGCCAAGTGTGTCGATGTCCGCCTCCACTCGTGGATCGTGAGTTTTCAGCCGAATGCGCGGCGCAGGCTGACCCGCAGCGGCTACCTGTTCAAAACTGAAGAAATGGGAGGATGTAAGCTGGGCGAGTCTAGCGTTCGGTGTCGCAATAACTTGAGTCAACCCCTCCGAGTTCACCCAATCAACCTCCTCATTGAGAACGACTCGATGTTTATAATTAAGCGGGTTTGAGGAAGTTAGAATCGGAAGCTCGACCCATCCATCGGCTTTTGCGATGTCGAATGGCTCCAATGTTTGCACTTCAAGCGTGTGAGTGCCCGTGCTCTCAGTGAGCGAGACCACCAACTCATTCCCTGCTTTTCTCCATGAAGCCACCGACCCACCCATCACTTGCACCACCTCCGTGCGGGGCGAAGGCAGCTTGAACTTGAGCAGACCAGACGCAGGCGCGACTGCCGATGCCAGCATGACGAAGCGGGACTCAATCACATCGTTTCGAAAGGTATGCGCGACATCTGGCATGAGACTTCCAATCCAGTTTGCATTAGGCTCCTGTTCGGGTCGTTCTGACAGCCACTCGACCCGCAAAGACTCCTTTATTTCAAAGCCGGGAATGCCCATTCCCATGGACCCAAGCGGGCGCGGCGTTCCATGCCCCAGCACAAACGCGCGCATTTTTCCCTCCATTCGAAATGGATTGGCGCGAACGATGCGATAATGATCAGGCAGCTCCAATTCGAGCAGCCCGCCGCAGCCTAGCTCGCGCAAAATGATTCCCGCTGACTGATTGGAGTTGGGCAGACGGGTCGAGATATCAGTCACAAAACGCATCTGCCGCACTCCCTTGCCACGGACGAAAAGCCTCAATTTGGGAAGTGCCACCATTGACCTGGGGGGGAAAGACGCGGGATTTGCATCCTTGGCCACAGGCCCTTCGATCACGGGTGACCACTTCGTCGGCTCCACCACCGCCAGCAAACCCGGGTCACCGCTCACCTCCCGCATCGCCAGCGGCCAGGAGATCTCCACTTGCTGCCAGCCCTCCGCCAGCACGCGCAGGGTCAACTCGCCACGCAGGCTCACCCAACTCGCTCCCTCCTCCACTTTGCCGCTCAAATACAAGCCCTCGACCACCACCGCTTCTGGTGGCGGGCGTGTGTCAGCGGGCGGCTCCGGTTTGACGCGACCCGCATCGCGCACCAGCGCCTCGTACTCCTCCGCGCTCAGCAGCACGGCATTGGGATGCTTTTTCAAAATGGCGTCCAACTGCTCTGAAGGCACCCAAAGCTCCTGGCGCTCCGGCTCGCGCGGCGGCGGTGGTGCGGTCGCGTTTTTTTCCTCACCCGACAGTTTCAGCATCGGCAAAACAGCCAGCAAGAAGACCACACGCCACATGACGCGCCTGCCACTCTCAAAGAGCCTTCGCAAAGATTGCATGACTCAAACTCCCGGTTTGGTGGTGTCGTCCCCGGCTTCCGGCAGCGGCGGCACGGTGGGTTGCTCAATGTCATCCGCCCGCACCGGCTCCGGTGGCCTCGGCGGCACGCTTGGCGGTTCTCGCGATGACGCGCCAGCGGCGACCGTGCTCAAGGGCGAGGACGATGACGCCGGACGCGTCGGCGCGCGTGTGGACGCGCGTTCTGACGAGGCGGTGACGGCTTTGGTCTTCGGCGGCCGGCTGCGCAGCCAAGTCCAAATGCCACGCAGCACCGCCCAAACAGCTAACAACAACCACAAGCCTGTCAAAAGCGCCACCGCCAGCATCACCGCGTTCGCCACCGGAACGTTGGCCGCGCCGAGCAGGCCGGTGGCCAGCAGCGCGCCGAAACCGGCCACCGCCAGGAATAACAGACGTTGCGCGGGTGGACAGCGACTGCATCGAAGGCCGATTAAGAGCGTGATCAAAAACGCTGCCGCCTCCGCTGCAAAAGTCAGTTTAGCGCTGCGATACTTCACCGTCAGCGGCGCTGGCGGACCCAGCCGGCGCAGCACCTCCAGATGCCCCTGCTGCGGCACTTGAAAACCGAACAGCGAGCGCGCCTCCGCCTCCACCTGCGGCGGCTCCGACCAGCGGGCGTCGATGAGCGTGACCGGTTGCGGGCCCAGCGCCGGAATCAGCGGATCAATCCAGCGCCGCACCCGCCCCCAACCACGCGCGCGCGCCTCGCGCGTCAGCGGGCCAGCAATCCCGGTATAGTGCCAATCCTCCGGCAGGAACAAGCGATGCCGTGTCTCCAGCACCCCCACCACCGACACCTCCGGCACCGCCACGTTGAAGCTGCCGCTCAACCCCAGTTTGACACCCGGTTGCGGACTTGGCACCTCGAACACCAATCGCACCGGCACCGCGCTCTGGCCCGACCCGGAAGGCAAGCGCACCAGCAGCATCTCGGAACCCTCGCGCCGCATCGGCTGCTGCGCTTCGCGACCCACCAGCACGTCGCTGACCAGTCGCGCACCCGCCGGCAGGCTCACCTCCAGGAACTGCAAATCGTTGTTCTTCACCCAGTAAACCGCCTCGCAAGTCTGCGCCCGGTCACTGGCCACCGCCGTCGTCAGATCGGCGTGGGTCACCATCGCTTGCGGCACCGCGAAGTAGCTGTTCTTCACCAGTTCGACCGCCAGTTTCACCGGCAGGCTGCGGTACTTATAAGCGAGGAAAATACCCGGCTCGGCCAACTCGCCCCGCAGTTCGCGCGTGTCGATTTCCTCCAGCGTCTCCACCTCCGCCTTGCGGATTTCCAGGCTCTCCGCCTTGCGCACCGCCACCTGGCCGGTCTCTTGAAACGCGCCCGGCACATGCACGGTGATGAGATTGACCGTGGCGCTGCCGCCGGCTTCGATGGCGGCCGGCTGCTCATGGCTGCCGCTCAAGGTGAACGCGCCCAATCGCTCGTTGCGCAGCACCACTTCCCACAGGGCAAAGTTTTCCGCATCAGGCAGATCCACCGCCTGCGCCGGTTGATGATCGCGATTGATTTCCTTGATCTGCGGATCAACGAAGCGCGCGGTGTCCGCCACCGACTTGGGCAGCGCCAGCACAAAGCGATCTGTCGCCGCGAAGCTCACCTCAAAGGCCAGCGTCCACTGATGGCGGGTGGATTGCTCGCGTGCGTCGAGCAGGGTCAGCACCTCCACGCTGACTTGCGGGCTGCGACTCTTCAAAGCCAGCACGCCCGGCGCCGCGCCGTCGAGATAACGAAACGCCAGCCCCGCCTCCGGTCCCTCCTGCCAAAACGCCGCGCCGCTGCCATTGCGCAGCGCGTTCACGTCCTCCTGCTGAAGCCCGCCCAGTTCCTTGGTGTTCGCCTCCAAACTCGCCGGCAGCACCACGCCGAGCACCCCCTCGTGCCGCGTCACTCCACGCGGGGAAAACACCGGCAGCGTGAAGTCCCCCTCCGCCTGGCCGCGCGACTGCCGGGCGCGCACTGTCATCTCGATGTCATCGATCATTTGCTTCGGCAGCCGCACCAGCAGTTCCGGCGCCGCTTCGCCACCCTCCACCTGCCAGCGTTCCACCGCGCCCGTGACCTCGGTCACGGGCCAACCCGGTGGCAAACCGATGCGCGTCTCGAACAAACCGACACGCCGCACTTTGAACTGAAGCACCGCCGTCAGCAGCGCGGCATCCCGGCGCAGTTCGAGCCGCGTTTGCGAAACCGCCTCCACTTGCGGTTGCGCCTCCGTTACCACGAAACTCAACGCATACGGCTGGCGCAATAATCGAAACACACCGATCTCACCCGCTCCGCCTCCCGCCGTCTGGATGCGCGTCGCCGCGGTCAGTGTGCGCGGCGCGGCGTCAAGCTGCGGCTCCGCCGTCACCACCGCCTCGCCGCCGGCATGAGCCGCGCCGATCACCTCGAGCTCCGGCACCCGCACCTCGCCAGGCAACGCAGGCAAGGGTGCCTCCAACTCCAAAGTCAGCGCCTGCTCATCGCGCACCGGACGCTCCAATGTCACCAGCAGTTGCCGCCGTCCTTCCGCCGCGTCCTCCAGTCGCCACTCGCGCACGCCCGGCCCTGTGACTGCCAGCACCTCCTGGTCCGCTGGCAAACCCACGCGCAAACGCTCCAACGGCGCGCGCAAAATGCGATGTGTGATCTCCGCGCGTGTCACCACCGTGCCCGCGCCGATGCTCGTGCGCAGCTTGGACGACGCCAGAATCAGCGGCTCCATTTCCACCGCCGCCGTGCGCGCCGCCCACGCGATTTCCTGACTGCCGCCCGCGCCGAAGAAGCAAGAGAACTCCGTTTCCTCTCCGCGCTCCCGTGCCGTGTGCGCCGCTGCCGGTTGCGTCTCGAAAGTCAAGTCCGTGCCCGGCACCATCAGGCTCAAACGCGACACCGCCGCCACCGGCAGATGCAGCGCGACCTCCGACTTGCCATCACGCCGCGTCACCGGCGCGTAGATTTTCAGACGAATCTCATACACGCCCTTGTCCGGCAGCAGCAGAGCAGCGCCGTCAGGTTTGACTTGCAGCACCGCACGACCCGTCTCCGCCTCGCCAATGCCCGGCAGCGCTTGCTCCGACAATGGCAGTGACACCCAGCCCGATTGGAAGGACTCCACTGTCAGACGCGCGTCGAACACCGCGCCGCCCTCCTGCACCCGCCCTGTGTATTCCGCCCGTGCCAGCACCGCTTCCACCGGCGGCGGCTTGGCCTCCTTCTCCTCGCGCTTCAGCGTCAGTTCGTTCCACAATTCTAGAAACTCGCGATAAGGCAGAAACACCCCGCGCCCGCCGTCCTCGAAGACTTTTTCGAGATCCTCAAACGGTACATAAATCCGCCGCTCGCGCTCGCGCACCGGCACTGTCTCTGCGGCAAGAGCCGCCGCCGGAGCGGGCGCGGGAACCTGCGCGATGCGTCCCGGCCGGGCCTTGGCAGGACCGCGCCGGACCGGTGTCTCACCGGCGGGCGCTTCCACAGCCGGTGCCTCGGAGGGCGGCAACGCCGGCGGCGCCGGGTTCTCGACTAGCTGGGCTGAAAGAACCGTGGCGACCAGCCACAAACCAGCCAGCAAAAAGAATCTGGGAACGCGCATAAGCCAAGGAATAAGGAATTCGGAAGCAATCTTAACTAATTCCAGTGATTCTGACCAGCTTGGAATTAATTCGGATGTCTTACAGAATGCCTCTCGTCCGAACCCCGTTTTTTCTTGGGATCAAAGTGAAAAAGCCGCGAGCTTGCGTGAGGGTGGGGCAAGCATCCCTGCTTGCACTCTCACCCTTCCCTCTTCTCCAACCACAAACTCGACGCATCATTGGCAAAAGCTGTCTCACTCTGCCGGAGCACCCTGCCCGTCAGCGCCAAAATGCCGAGATCCCCCTCCGGCTCGCGCATCTCCGGCAGGCACGCGCGCCGCAGCGACCACTCCAATCGCAAGTACTCCGCGCAGACATTGGCGAGCCCGAGTTGAAACAGCACCCCGGTGGCCGCCCACACACAAACCAAGTGCGGCGGGCAGCGCCCCTCGTCGATGGCGGCGCGATGCTTGCCCAGCACCTCCTGAAACGAGGCGCGACGAGTGTCGCGCAGCAACAAACGCGCGGCTTCGTGACTCTGCTCGCAAGCGATGTCGGGCAGGTCGCGCTCAAGTCGCCGCGCCACCTCCATCAAACCGCGTGTGCGCCCCTCCTGCGCCGCCTGCCAAGCTTCGCGCAACGCCGGACCCAGCACCGGCAAAAACAGCTCGCGACCAAACCTCTGCCAAGCCGCCAGCACGGCCGCCTCATCGGACAAACCCGCCGCGCGCTCCGGTCCCAGCCTGGCACGGATGCCGCCGAGCAGCCAAGCCACCCAATCCAGTCCGCGCGACCAATCCAGCAGCGCGTCGCGTTCGCTCTCATTGAGCGCCAGCACCGTGATGGAACGGGCGGCGCTCATGCGGCGTTTGCGGCTTGCGGGATGCTCATGATGAAACAAGTATCAGCACGAATCCGGCCCAAAGGCGAACAGTAAAGTTTTCATGCCTGACGCTTCCTCTCTTGACAAAAAGCCACGTTACCTCTGCCAGCGCTGTGGAAATTGCTGCCGCTGGCCGGGGGATGTGCGCTTGGCCGAAGGCGAGGCGGTGGCGATTGCGGCTTTTCTTGGTCTGGACGAGGAAAAATTCGTGCAGGACTGCACCCGGTTGAACGCCAACCGCACCGGTCTTTCCATCATCGACAAACCCAACGGCGAGTGCCTTTTCCTCGAAGGACGCAACACCTGCCTCATTCAACCGGTCAAACCCGCGCAGTGCCGGGGCTTTCCGAACGATTGGAACTTCCCAGGATGGCGTGAGAAGTGCGAGGCGATCTTGGTTGAGGAGTGACTCGCTGGCAGTGCTCTGTAATCCGAAATCAGTTTTCTGTTTTGGGGTGAACCCAATTGAGGTGGCGGGCTCCATTTTCATCGATCCATACCCAGCGCGCACTGATGCCCAATCGGCGAGCGACTTCCCTGCCCGTTTCGGGTCCGAGAACGCAGAGGGCGGTCGCCAGGGCGTCACTGGTGGTGGTGTCCGCAGCGACGACACTGCAGGCGATGCGACGGGTGAGACCGAGACCGGTGCGCGGATCAAGGATGTGGGAGTAACGCACGCCTTCGATCTCGATGAATTGATGCAGATCGCCCGAGGTGGAGACCGAACGATGGGCCAAATACAGGTTCACAGGCGCGTTGTCGTCGAGGCCTGTGCGCAAGGTGACGAGCCAGCCTGATTTCCCCGGAGGAGGAGCGCCTGCGGCGGTGTCGCCTCCGGCTTGCACGACGGCAATGGGAAAACCACTTTCTTTGAGAAGAGCCAGCATTTCGTCGGCGGCAAAGCCCTTGGCGATACCGCCGAAGTCGAGCAACAAACCGGGCGAACGGAGAGTCACGCGGCGGGTTTCCAGATCAACTTCAAGGTGCTGCCAGCCGGTGCTGGCGAGCGCTTGTTGAAGGCGCGCGGTGGGAGGCCGTTTTTGACGCTGCCGCGTGCTGCGCCAAAGGCGGGTAAGTTGTCCAAGGGTGGGATCGAAGGCGCCCTCCGTGGCCTCGGCGAGTTCGAGCGCGCGGTGACTGAGGCGGAGGAGATCAGGGCTTGCGTCCCAAGGAGCGGGAGCAGCAGCGGCGGCGCGATTGATTTCCGAAAAGGGTTCGTAGTCGGAAAAAACAGCATTCAGCGCAGTGACACGCTCAAAGGCGGCAAGGGCAGCGGCTTCGGCTTCGGGATAACGTTCGGGAACCGCGTAAAGAATGATGTTGAAGGCGGTGCCCATGCCAGGCGCGCTGAAGGCAAAGCGCCGCATTTCTTCCCCGGCTGCAAGCGTGCCGCCACCGCAGAGAGTCAAACACCAGCCAACAAGGGCGAGCTGGAAGCTTGCCCCACCTTCACTCCCGCGCGACACCGTTGTTCCAGGCTTCATGCATCTCCTCCACCGTCGGGATTTCCAGCGGACGAACGATGCGGAAGCCAAGCCAGGTGGCGTCAGTCAGGTACCAAATGCTCTTTGGCAGTTGCGGGTCCTGTTGTTTCCAACTGGGGTCGGAGGCGCGGCGGGCGGCGCTGCGCAGGGCGTCCGGATCGTCGTCATAGTGGCCGCCGCGCGCCACATGCGGGTAAGGTTCAGTGGAGCGATTCCAATCGTTCACCAGCACGCCATTGGCGGCCTTGGCGGCCCAGTTGGTGTAGCGATCCTTGGCGTACTGATCGAGCGTCCACTCGCACACGTTGCCATAGATGTCGTGCAGACCCCAGGGATTCGCCTTCTTCTTGCCAATCTGCGAATATTGAAAATTCTCGGCGTTGTCGAAGAACCAGGCATAGTCCTCGAGTTGCGCGGGGTCGTCGCCAAAGAAATAAGCGGTCTTGCTGCCGGCGCGCGCGGCGTATTCCCACTCCGCCTCGGTGGGCAGCCGGTAGAAATGCCCGGTCTGCGCGCTCAGCCACTGGCAGTACTTGTTGGCGGCATGCTGGGTCATGCAAATGGCCGGGAAACCATTGCGGCCCATGCCGAAATCCATCGGCTGGTAGGGCGGGGTCGGCTGGGAAATGAGATCCTCCGGCTTGTCCTCGGGCGACCAAGTCTTGCGCGAGCCGTCCTTGTTGCGACCTTCGCTGGTGAGCATGAAGGGTTCGTACTCGTCCCAGGTGACCTCGTACTTGCCCATCCAGAAGGGCTTGATCTGCACCTCGATCTGCGGCCCCTCGTCATCGCGGCGCTCGGCCTCGCTGTCCGGGCTGCCGATGCTGGCGATGCCGGCCGGAATGACCACCATGCTGTAGGGCGCGCCAGTCTTCGGCACCTTGGCCTCATAAGGTTTCATGTCCGCCTCGGCTTTTTCCAGGGAGGTGGCGACGATATGAGCATGAATTTTGCGGATGAGTTCGAGAGTGTCGGGGTTGTTGGTGTCCCCGGCGGCTTTTTCCCTGGCTTCCAAGGTGATCCCCTCCGGCCACACCGCGCCCTGTTCGATCCAGGCCTTCAACAGGCTGATCTCGTCCTTTTTCAATGGACCACCGCTCTTGGCAGGCGGCATCAAATCGTCATCATCCGCGTCAAGCGCCGTCAGCGTGTAGAGGCCGCTTTTCTCGGGAACAAAAGCGACGATGTTGGGCGCGTTGTCGCCGGTCTCGAAGGCTTCTTTCTTCGTGCTCAAAATCCAGTCGCCCTTGTCCTTCTCCGGGTTGTGACAGGTGACACAGTTTTGTTCAAGGATGGGCTGGATGTGCTTTTCGAAGCTGATGCGCGGCGTCTGTTCCAGGGTCAGACCGGCGGGCCACTCGGCCCCCTCCTCGATCCACTGCTTGATGACCGCGATCTGCGCCGGGTCAAGCAGGCCCTCCTTCTCCGGCGGCATCACCATGTCGTCATCCGCGGGCAGGATGAGCGTGGTGTAGATCGCGCTCTTGGCGGGGTCTTTGGGCGTGAGGCCGGGGCCGTTGTCGTTGCCTTTGATGGTGTCCTCAAGCGTGTGCAGGCGGAAGTCGCCCTTGTCCTTGTCAACTCCATGGCAATGCACGCAGGCGGATTCCAGGATCGGTTGCACCTGGCGGGCGAAGTCGATTTTTTCCGCACCGGACACAGCGGCGGTCAGGATGGCAAATACAGCGGTGGCAGTGGCTGGGAACGAGGACATGTACGACGAGGGGATACGAACGGAGCGGCTGGCATAGCGCAATCCAGCGCGCTTTTCAAGCGGGCGCGACCGGCGCGCTCTTAATGGCAGCCGCAACCCGCGCCACAGCCGCCGGAACCGAAGACCTCCTCATGCGTCGGCACTTTGCCGCGCTCCAGGGTCTTGGTGACGAAGCCATTGACGAAGTTGGCCACGTTTTGCAAAACCTCCTGCGCTTCTTGAAAAGCCTGGATGCCGGCGTGGGCCTCAGAGCGGTCGCGCAACGACTCAAAACGTCCGACCTCAGCGTCCTCCACCTCGCCGCCAGCGTGGTGAATCTGGTGCAGGCGATTGCCCAGCGTCATCATTTCCCGATAAAGGCCGACCGCCTCGTCATCGGCCAGGAACGCCTCCGCCTGCTCGCGCGCGCTGCGGATTTCAGGCGCGTCCGCGATGGCGGCGCAAAGCTCGTTGAGACGGGATGCGACAGTGGCAGGCAGGGAACTGGACATGCCGAAGCGTAGGCCGCGCGGCGGCTTTTGAAAGTGCAAATTTGGGGCCAGCCAGGTTGGGATTATGTCAACTATGTTACAGATACACAGTTTGCAAGCCTTGATTTTGCAGGGTTTGGGCCTCCTAAAATTGACAACGGCACGCACCACGACCGAGCAAAAATGCGCGGCTGGCAGGATGAGTCTCGGCCATCCGTGGTTGCATCGTCCCCCGCCCTCCCTATTCTCAACCCATGGCCAGCAATTCCCCTCCCTCCCTGCCGCAGTTGCCACGCATCGACATCCGACCGGGCCGCCTGTTGCCTTTGCTCCTGATTCCAGTCATCCTCCTCGGCCTGCTCTCCGCCGTTTACCAAGTGCCCGCGGAAGCCGTGGCCGTCGTCCAGCGTTTCGGCGCTTTTCACGACATCACCGAGCCCGGCCTGCGCTTCAAGCTGCCGTTCGGCATCGACAAGAAGACCATCGTCGAGGTCCAACGCCAGCAGAAACTCGAGTTCGGGTTCGCCACCGGCGGCGCCACCAACCCCTACCAGTACGCCGGACAGCGCGGCGAGCAGGAGTCCGAAAAGACCATGGTCACCGGCGACCAGAACACCGCTGTTGTCGAATGGGTCGTGCAGTATCATATCGAAGACCCGCGCGCCTACCTTTTTAATTTCCGCGACCCTCCAAAAACCACGCGCGATCTCTCCGAGTCCGTCATGCGCGAGGTGGTGGGGGACCGCACCATTGACGAGGTGCTCACCGTCGGCCGCCAGGAGATGGAAGTCCGCGCGCTGGAGCGCCTGCAGCAGTCCGTCAAGCAACTCGACGTCGGCATCCTCATTGACCAGATCCAACTCCGCAACGTCAACCCGCCACCCCAGGTGCAGGCCTCCTTTGACGAGGTCAACAGCGCCCAGCAGGAGAAGGAACAAATGATCAACCAGGCCAATGGCGAGTACAATCGCTCCGTGCCGCGCGCCCGCGGCGAGGCCGAGCAAAAAATCAGCGCCGCCCAGGGTTACGCCACCAAGCGCATTAACGAAGCCGAGGGCGACGCCACCCGTTTCATTGCCCAACTCGTCGAATACCAGAAAGCCCCGGAAGTCACCCGCAAACGCCTTTATCTGGAAACCATGAAGGAAGTGCTCAGCGAGATTCCCGGCAAAGTCATCCTTGATGACAACGCGCCGCAGTTTTTGCCCTTCCTCAGCCTGCCCTATAAAACCGCCCAGGGCGCGCCCGGCGCCGCCTCCCGCTAATACACCCCACCTCTCCACTGACCGTGAAAGCTCTTCTCTCCACCTTCGGCGCCTTTATCGTCCTCCTCATTGTCCTCCTGCTCTCCTCGAGCATTTACACCGTCAACGAGGGCGAGCAGATCATCATCACCCAGTTCGGCAAGCCCGTGGGCGATCCCGTCACCAAAGCCGGGCTGCACTTCAAAATGCCCTTCGTCCAGGACGTCAACCGTTTTGAAAAGCGCATCCTTGAGTGGGACGGCCCCTCCACCCGCATGCCCACCAAGGACAAGGTGTACATCGTGGTGGACAGCTTCGGACGCTGGCGCATCAGCGATCCTTTGCGCTTCTTTCAGCAACTCCGCGACGAGCGCAGCGCCCTGTCCCGTCTTGATGACATCCTCGGCAGCGAGACCCGCAACGTCATTGCCCGCCACGACCTCATCGAAGCCGTGCGCACCACCAAGGATCGCAAACCGCAACTCGATGCCGAGGCCCTCCCCGACGCCCGGCTCGCCACCATGCCGCCCATCCTGCATGGCCGCTCCGAGTTGGAAAAGGAAATCTTCAAACTCGCCGCGCCCAAGGTCAAGGGCTTCGGCATTGAGTTGCTCGACGTCCGCTTCAAGCGCCTCAATTACAACGAGTCGGTCTCCGAAACCATCTACCAGCGCATGATCAGCGAGCGCCAGCAGATCGCCGAGCGTTTCCGTTCCGAGGGTGCCGGCGAGGCCGCCAAAATCCTCGGCAACCGCGAGCGCGATCTCTTGCAGATCGAGTCCGAAGCCTACCGCAAAGTTCAGGAAATCGAGGGTGAGGCCGACGCCAAGGCCATCGAGATTTACGCCAAGGCCTACAATCAAACCGACGCTGCCCGCGAGTTGTTCGAGTTCCTCAAAACCATGGAGACTTACAAGGCGGCGCTGAGTGCCGACACCAACCTGATCCTCACCACCAACTCCGACCTCCTCCGTTATCTCAAAACCGACGCCCCGGCGGCCGCCGCCCCCGTCCTCATTCCCGGACTGCCTCCGCAAATTCCGAGCCTGCTCGACGTGCCCAGCCGTTGAGGAGCACGCGCAGGGCCTCAGTCTGCCCGTCTCGGTCAAGCGGGTGCTTGTCTCTTTCCAAGCCTTTGGCGGCAGCAGCAAGGGCACAGCCGCGGAGTTGCCGTTCCAAATCGAGCAGACAGCCAAAGACGGCGAAGACGGCTGAATCTTCGGTCACGCGCCCAAGTGAGTCTCACGCCTCTTCCGGCAGCGAATGCTGCGGGAAGGTCTCCACCCAGGGCAGGCCATGCGCGTTGAGGTCGGCCATGAAGGGGTCGGGGTTGAGCTGCTCCAGATTCCAGACGCCAGGCTGGCGGTACTCGGCGGGATTGGTGAGGAGTTGTTTGGCGGCGATCATGGCGGGCACGCCGGTGGTGTAGCTGACGCCCTGGCTGTTGGTCTCGCGATAGCAGTCCTGGTGGTCTTTGATGTTGTAAATGTAGTAGCGCTTGAACTGGCCGTCCTTGCCCTCGCCCTCGATCCAATTGCCGATGCAGGTCTTGCCTTTGGTGTCGGGACCGAGCGTGCCCGGCTCCGGCAGCAGGGTTTTCAAGAACTCGATGGGGATGATCTCGACGCCTTTGTGCAGCACCGGGTCGATGCGCGTCATGCCGACGTTCACCAGCACTTCCATGTGCTTGATGTACTGGTCGCCAAAAGTCATCCAGAAACGCGCGCGACGCATCGGGATGTGCTTGGTCAGGCTCTCCAACTCCTCGTGATAAAGGCAATAGATGTTTTTGGGGCCGATGCCGTCCGGGAAGTCAAAGCTGCGTTTGATCTCCAGCGGCTTGGTCTCGACCCACTGGCCGTTTTCCCAATAGCGGCCGTTGGCGGTGACCTCGCGCAGATTGATCTCGGGGTTGAAGTTGGTGGCGAAGGCCTTGCCGTGGTCGCCGGCGTTGCAGTCAATGATGTCGAGGGTGTCGATGCGGTTGAAGTGATGCTTCAGCGCGTGGGCAGTGAACACGTTGGTGACACCGGGATCGAAGCCGCAGCCGAGCAAAGCGGTGAGACCGGCGGCCTGGTAGCGCTCCTGATAGGCCCATTGCCAGTGGTACTCGAACTTGGCGACATCCCGCGGCTCGTAGTTGGCGGTGTCAATGTAATGCACCCCGGTCTCCAGGCAGGCATCCATGATGGTGAGGTCCTGGTAGGGCAGGGCGACGTTGATGACTACGGCGGGTTGGAATTCCTTGATGAGGGCGACCAATTCCGGCACTTGATCGGCATCGACAGCGGCGGTCTGGATCGGGCGCGGCAACTCGGCGGCGATGGCGTCGCACTTGGCCTTCGTGCGCGAGGCGAGCAGAATCTCGCTGAAAACTTCCGGCAACTGCGCGCATTTGTGGGCGACGACACGGCCGACACCGCCGGCTCCGATGATGAGGGTTTTAGACATGCGGATAAAAAATGGAGCCTGAGGGTGCTGCGAGGAGGGGGTTTGGCAAGGTTTTTTCGCGAACGCTTCCGGCTCCGACAGCAGAAAGCCCGGCCCTGGCGGGCCGGGCTTTCGCGGTCAGGAGAGGCTTGCTGTCGTGTGATCAGACGCCGGCGCCCGCGCCTTTGTGGCCGAGCTGTTTGACGGCGAGATTGAGCTGGTCGTACTCAAGCGGTTTCTTGATGACCGTCACCGGGCCATGCGCCAGGATGCGACTGAGAATCTCGCTGTCGGGGTAACCGGTGATGACCACGATCGGCAGATCAGGATGAATGGCCTTCAATTGGGTGTACACCTCGTCGCCGGAAATGTCAGGCAGCTTGAGGTCAAGGAAGACAAAGTCGAAGCGTTGTTTCTTGGCAACCGCGATGGCCTCCGCGCCAGAGCCGACCACAAGACGTCCGAACCCGGCCTTTTTGAGGAATTGCTTGAACAGGGCTTGCAGCGCGGGGTCGTCATCAACCACCATGACGGTGGGCTGGCCGCCACCTTCGTCCTCTTTGCGCAGCACATCGCGATCAAGCAGGCTGCGTTTGATGCGCCAGCGGCCGCCGATTTGCACGGCCGGCAACTGTCCGCGCTGAACAAGGTAATAGACAGTGGGCAAAGGAATCCGAAGATACTCGGAAGTCTCTTTGACGGTCATCAATTCGGGGAGGGAGTCGTCTGCCATAAGGATGCTTGGAGGTCGGTGGTGGGAGGAATCGAGAGCGGCATCTCGCGATCCCGCGCTCATAATTTTCATGAAAACATGGTGATAGTAACAGTTTCAGCGGTAACTGCAACATAAAATAGTGAGAAAATTTTCAGTAACGCATCACAGAATTTACAAGAAACGCGAAAATCTGACATTGAGCCTGTCAAATTCCTTGGAATGAGGCTCATTTTTTAGAATGGACGCAAAAAAGAGAGGTGATTTCTGCCGGCATAGCATTTGCATTCATCATACTCCCTCAGACCACTTTGACTAGCAATGAGTTCAACATTTGTGATTAAAGAACGCCGCCAGCTCAATGTCTCATCCATGCTTGCCTGAACGCTCTGCCACCGCATAGTAACCGCCCTTTTCTCATGTCCGCCTCCCGACGCATCGTCCTCAAATTCGGCACTGGTATCCTCACCAAGCTGGATACGCCCGAGCCGGACCCGGTGCAGTTGCGCAAGTTGGCTGAGGCAGTCGCCCTGCTCAAGCGGGCGGGGCACTCCTGCATCGTGGTCAGCAGCGGTGCCGTGGCCTGCGGCTTGAAGCCGCTCGGGCTGGGCCAGCGTCCCGCGGACATCGCCAGTCTCCAAGCCTGCGCCGCCGTCGGCCAGACCCACCTCATGCACAGTTACGAGTCTCTCTTGCGCGACCACGGCTTGCACGTCGCGCAATTGCTTGTTACCCATGAGGACCTCGCCGCCGAGCATCGCGCCGCCCGTGTGCAGGCCACCCTCGAACGCCTGATGGCCTTCCCCAATGTGGTGCCCATCATCAACGAAAATGACAGCGTCGCCATCGAGGAACTGCGCTTTGGGGATAACGACAAGCTGTCCTCCAGCATCGCCCGTCTCTGGCCCGCCGATTTGCTCATCTTGCTGACCAGCGCCCCCGGCGTGCTGCGGGACATCCACCGCCCCGAAGAGGGCCCCATACCCGAGGTGGCGGATGTGGATGCCGTCCTTCATCATGCGCAGGAGGACAAGACCCTGCTCGGCACCGGGGGCATGATCTCCAAACTGCGCGCTGTGCAGGAAGCGGTGCGCGGCGGCGTGGAGTGCTTGATCGCCTCCGGTCGCCACGCCGAGCAAATCCCCGAACTCGTCGCCGGTCGCGGCATCGGCACCCGGTTTCCCCTGCCCCGCTAATCCTCCCATCATGGACATCGAACAAACCATTCTCGACATGGGCCGGCGCGCCCGCGCCGCGGCGCATGAACTGGTCAAGCTCACCAGCGAGCAGAAAAACCGCGTCCTGGAGGCCATGGCGGATCGCCTCCTCGCCGACCAGCAAATCATCCTGGCCGCCAACGCCAAAGACCTGGAGCGGGCCCAAACCAACGGCCTCGGCAGCGCCATGATTGACCGCCTGCGGCTTGACCCCAAGCGACTCGCCGCCATCGCCCAGGCCGTGCGCGAGGTCGCGGCCCTGCCCGATCCGGTTGGTGAAATTCTCGCCGACTGGACCCGCCCCAACGGCCTGCGCATCCGCAAAGTGCGCGTGCCCATCGGCGTCATCGGCATCATCTTCGAGTCCCGCCCCAACGTCACCGCCGACGCCGCCTCCCTCTGCTTCAAAACCGGCAATGCCACCATCCTGCGCGGCGGCAGCGAGGCCATCGACTCGAATTGCGCCCTCGCCGCCGCCCTGCAAGCCGGCGGCGAGAGCGCCGGTTTGCCCGCCGACAGCATCCAGCTCGTGCCCTTCACCGATCGCGCCAGCGTCACCCACCTGGCACGCCTGGACCAATACCTGGACCTCATCATCCCGCGTGGCGGCAAGGGGCTGATCGAAAACGTCGTCGCCAACGCCCGCATGCCCGTCATCAAGCACTACGACGGTGTCTGCCATCTCTACATCCATCCTGACGCCGACCTCGACATGGCGCTCAACCTCGTCGTCAACTCGAAGTGCCAGAAGCCCGGAGTCTGCAACGCATTGGAGACTTTGCTCGTGCACGAAGCCATCGCCCCCCGGTTTTATCCCCTCATCGGCGCCAGATTGAGTGAGCAAAAAGTCGTCCTGCGCGCGGACGAAACCGCCCGCGCCCTGCTCGGCGTTCCCTCCGAACCTGTCGCCGAGGAAGACTGGGCCGCCGAGTACCTCGACCTCATTCTCGCGGTCAAAACCGTCGCCAGCATGGAGGAGGCCATCACCCACATCAATCAGTTTGGCTCGCATCACACCGATGGCATCGTCACCGCCGAGGCTGCCACCGCTGCGCGTTTCCAGCACGAGGTGGACTCCGCCGTGGTCACTCACAATGCCTCCACCCGTTTTAACGACGGCGGCGAGTTCGGTTTCGGCGCCGAGATCGGCATCAGCACCGACAAACTGCACGCCCGCGGCCCCATGGGTCTGGCCGAGCTGACCAGCTACAAGTACCTCATTGACGGCGCGGGCCAGGTGCGGGGATAGGCCGTCTGACACAGCCTTTGCCGACCACTTTTCACCCACCCATTCCTTTTAAAACCGGACAATGTAATCTGTGTGTCTGTAACATAGTTTACAAATCAGACGCGGCAGCGGAGTGAGGGAGTGAGGAAACTCAGCCGGAAATTGAGGCTAGGCCCGGCGGGCAGTGGCGACGGCTTCATCATAAATCGCCTCCAAACACGCCACCTGCGCCTTCGCCTCGAAATGCGCCGCCATGTCCTCCGCCGCCGCGCTGCCAAGCGCGCGCCAGCGTTCGGGATTGCGGGCAAGGTCGAGCAACGCCTGGGCGAGCGCGGGCCGGTCGCGCTCGGCGGTGAGCAGGCCGGTGGTACCGTCCCGCACCGCCTCAGGGATGCCGCCGTGGCGGGTCGCCACCACGGGAAGACCGGTGGCCATGGCCTCCAGCATCGCATTCGGCACCCCTTCCTGGTTTTGATCCGCCGTCATTCGGCTGGGATGCAAAAACAGATGGGACTCGCCGTAGAGCACCGCCAGCTCAGCGCCCTTCAAAAAGCCGGCAAATCGCACCGAATCGCCCAGGCCGAGTTCGTCCCGCAAACGCTCCAGCGCGGGCAGCAGCGGGCCTTCACCCGCGATGGTGAACGTGGCCTTGGGAAACGCCTGGCGAAATTCGGCAAAGGCGTGCAGGGCATCGTCGAGACCTTTTTTTTCGATCAACCGGCAGGCCTGCACCACCCGCCAGGAGCCGCCGACGGGGACGGACCGCTCCACCAAAGGAAACGCGTCCAGCGGAATGCCGGTGCGATTGAGGCGCAGCTTGTCCGGCGGGCAGCCCAGATCCAGCAGGCGCTCCTGCAGGCTGTGCGAGCGCGCCAACACCAGGGTGACGGTTTGCAGCAGGCTGCGCAAGCGGGTCTCGTAGGCAGGGTCATGGGCGCGCGTCTGCACGTCCATGCCGTGGAAGGACACGACCGCCGGGCGCGGCCAGCGCTGCAAAAATGGCAGCAGATGAACACCGGTATGCCCGAAATAAACATGCAGCAAGTCCGCCTGCCGCCGTTCCAGCACACCCGCCAGCACTCCGTACTCGCCCCGATACACGATGGGCGGCTCTTTTTTCACGTATTTCAGCCAGAACCGGCGGGCAAAGTTGCTGCGGACTCGCGGCAGAACCTCAATCCCGTCCGTCGGCAGCGGGAACAGGTCGGCGCACTGCCGCTCGCGCGTGACGACAAAAGTCTGCCAGCGCCGCAACCCGCTGATCTGCCGGTAAATATGCAGCATCTCGGGCTTCAAAAACGTCGTGCAATAGGAGGCGACCCGCATCAGTCAGCCCATCGTGCCGGTGAAACAAGGGAAATTCAAACCGCATTTTGGGCCGTTCACGACATTGGAAAAAAAATTTCTCTTTTTTTGAACACCCCAAGAGAGGGGGACACTAACTCATCAACAGAGATGGGAATAAACCCCCTGATCTGGTCTTGAGAGTGATTGGTTGTTGTCATCACAAACCGCGGCAACGCGGAATGTGTTGAGGTTGATGCCAATAGGGGCTGGGTGGAATCGGGAGCCACCCAGCCCCAACTTTTTCCCTCCAGACCGTTCAGGCAAAGCTCACCGGCAGCCGCACCGCCCGCGCCAGCAGGTCCAGGTAATCCGCGTTGGGGATTTCATGCCCGCCGAATTGCGCCAGGTGCGGCGTCGTCCATTGCGTGTCGTGCAGAATGAACCCGCGCTCCTGGAGACGGGTCTGCAATCGCGCCAGCGCCACCTTGGATGCCTGCGGCTCACGGCTGAACATGGACTCGCCAAAAAACGCCCCGCCGATGGCCACGCCATAGACCCCGCCCACCAGTCGCCCGTCCCGCCAGACCTCCGCCGAATGGGCAAACCCAAGCGCATGCAGTTCCTCGTAGGCATCCATGATGGTGTCCGTGATCCAGGTGGTGTCGCGGTCGGCGCAGCCGCGTACGACATCCCCAAAGGCGGTATCCCAGCGCGTCTCGAACGGGCAGTGCCGGAGATACTGCTGAAAACGACGGGGCAGGTGAAAGTCCGCCACCGGCAGGATGCCGCGCATTCGGGGCCGGTACCAGGAAATACCGCCGTCCTCCTCGCCCATTGGAAACACGCCTTCGCAGTAGGCGTGGATGAGGTCGAGCGGGTCGAGGCGGGACATGTGACGAGGGCAACGGCGGCAATTTACACGCCATTTCGCTCTTTTCACCTTCGCGGGCGGACTCTACATTGCATCCCACTTTCCAAGCACCCTCCATGCGACGCGCCATCTACCCAGGCAGTTTCGACCCCATCACCAACGGCCATCTCGACGTACTGGAGCGGGCGACCGGCCTCTTCGACGAAGTCATCGTCGGCGTGGCACGGGAGAACAACAAACAGAGCCTGTTCAGCCTGGAGGAGCGCGTCGCTCTGATCGAGTCAGTCTCCCGCCACCTGCCCAGCGTGCGGGTGCTGCCATTTGAGGGCCTGCTGGTGGATTTTGCCCGCGCTGAGAAGGCGGTGGCGCTGGTGCGCGGACTGCGCGCGGTCTCCGACTTTGAGTTCGAGTTCCAGCTTGCCCTCATGAACCGCAAACTGGAGCCGCATCTGGAGACGGTGTTCCTGATGCCGCGCGAGGAGCTGACCTACATCTCCTCGCGCATCGTCAAAGAGATCGGCCGGCTCGGAGGCCAGATTGACCTCTTCGTGCCGCCTCCGGTGGCCGCCGCGCTGCGGGAAAAGTTCGCGCCGGAGGGGTGATATTCATCCCGAAATGACTCTCCAACTCGCTGATCTGTCTGCTCTATTGGCTCTGGCGACTCGCGTCGCCACCGGCCGCCTGACCGATGCGGCTCACAGGCTGGCGTGGAGTCGGAGCGAAGCGGAGGCAGCCGGAGGCAAGCCTTCCACATGCCCATTCTCCCACGGCGATCCTGGCGTGATGTGAATCGGCCCCACACCGGCTTGTTCAAGCCATCTTCCACGAAGTCGTAGCTCCACACTTCACCATACCGACTGGCACTGCGCCGCAACACCTCATCGCGTTTGAGCCGGTGTAGCTTGTGCTTCCTGCGAGCCGCCTGCAGCCCAACGTGACGCCGCAGACGCGCCACCCGCTTCGGGTTGATCTTCTCCGCATGCTCGTGGCGCAGCACGGCACACGACGCCCTGAGCGCATGGACCGCGCAAGGCTTGTGGCCCAAATGCAGCGAAGTTCTGCGCACCAAGACACGCCTGATGCTAAAAATCGACCCGCCCAGCGCTGCCATCATCGACTGCCAAAGTGTCAAAGGCGGGCAGCTGCCGGCTATGAGTTGCGGCTACGATGCGGGCAAAAAGATCAAGGAACGCAAGCGCCTTGCGAGCACCGACACCAACGGCCTGCTGCTGGGTGTGGTGGTCACGCCTGCCAGCGTGCAGGATCGTGACGGTGCAAAGCTGCTGTTCTGCCACCGCTTCTTGGGCTTGCTATGATCTTTGCCGACGGCGGCTACAGCGGGTAACTTGAAGCCTTCGTGCAAAACATGGGGCGGATCTTCGGTCATGAGGCGAGTTTTGCCTTGGGGATCATCTAAAAGCTCGAAGATCAGAAAGGCTTCGTGGCGCTGCCTCGCTGCTGGGTCGTTGAGCGCAGCTTCGGCTGGCTGGTGAAGCAACGACGGCTCACATGCGACCATGATAAGAACCCGCGTCATCACGAGGCACTTATCTACTACTGCGTCTTCTTCGGCATTATGGCACAGCGCCTCACCTCTTTACAGTCAGACAAATCTTTTGCCGGACAGGCTCTCAGGCAGCCCCGGTGAAGAGGCGTTCGATGGGCTTGCCATTGCGGATCAGCTGAATCGGCCGGCCGGTGTCGATGTGGTACTCCTTGTGCGGGTCGATGCCGATGTTGCGATAGAAGGAGGCGGCCACGTCATCCGGCGTCCAGCCGCCATCCACGGGTTCGGATGCGGTGGCGTCGCTGGCACCGATCACCTGCCCGCCGTGGACATCGCCGCCGGCCATGAGGGAGAACATGGCTCGCGGCCAGTGGTCGCGCCCGGCGGTGCCGTTGATCTTGGGCGTGCGACCAAACTCGCCAGTGACCAGAACCGCCGTGGAATCCAGCAGGCCTTGCTCGTGCAGCGTGGTGAACATGGCGGACAATCCTTGATCGAACTGCGGCAGCAGCGTGCGCCTGAGCTGGGAGAAGTTCTGCTGGTGCGTGTCCCAGTTGTCCACGATGACCGTGACGAAGCGCACTCCGGCCTCGATCAGGCGGCAGGCCAGCAGCAGGCTCTGACCGGTCTCGTGCGCACCGAAACGGCGGGAGATGGATTCAGGCGTACTTCCCAGGTCGAAGGCTTTGCGTGCGGTGAATGAACTGAGGATTCGCCGCGCCTTGTCGGCAAACTCATCGAGGGCGACGAGTTCGTTGCTCAATTTCTCATGGCCGTGAAACAGGGTGTCGAGATCGCGCGAGAGCTGCTGACGGTTTTCCAACTGCGAAAGGCTGATGTCATCGCCCAAAGTCACGCCACGCACGCTGAAGGGCCGGTCCGCGCGCGGACGGTCGCCAGTGGCCAGGGCGCTGTGCTGGATGCCGAGGAAGCCCGGACCGTCGAGCGGTTCGTCGATGCTGACAAAGGCCGGCAAATCCGGGGCTGCGGGCAGCTCCTTGCTCACCACCGACCCGTAGGTGGGATACTTGACGAGCGACCCTGGCCGGTTGCCCGTCAGCAGGTAGGTGCTGCCAAGGCCGTGGTCCGCGAGATTGTGGGAAATGCCGCGAAGGATCGCGTAGCGATCGGCACAACGGGCGAGGTTGGGCAGATGCTCGCAGATCTCCATGCCCGACACGTTGGTTTTGATCGGCTTGAACTCGCCGCGGTATTCGGAAGGCGCATCGGGTTTCAGATCGAACGTGTCCTGATGCGAAGGCCCTCCTTTCAGAAACACAAGGATCGCCGAGCGCGTCTTCGATGGGTCGGTCGCGCCCAGGCTTTGCAGACGCAGAAACTGGCTGAGCGTGAGGCCGGCGCCAAGGGCGCCGACCCGGAGAAATTCGCGGCGGTGCAACGGACGAGTGCGGTGGTTCATGGCTTCAGTGGTTGAGGAGGAATTCTTTGGTGTTGATCAGCGCCCACAGCAGATCGCGAGTGCCGTCGGCAACGGTCCCGGCCTGTTGATAGTGCTCCAAGGCACGCATGACTTCTTCAGATCGAGGCTTCCGCCCCAGCGTGCGCAGCCAGACTTCGCCGATCACCGCCTCAAGCGCTTCGCGGGAGGGAGCGCCGCTTGAGTTGAACTGCGATGCGAGTTCGAGCAGCCAGCCGCCCTGGCTGAGACGGTCCTGCACGATGGGATCGTTGCGGGTGAACAGGCTTTGCAGCAGCGAGGGATCGGAGGAGCGCTCGCAATCGCTGTTCGTGGCGCGCGCGGGCTTGCCAAAAATGTTCATCGCGTAGGTGCCGGCCATGCGCATCGACAAGTGCCCGACGGAGCGGCGGTCGAGGTCCTCGCGCACGGCAAGGATCTGATCGGCGGCGGCCACGACCTGCGCCAGCGCATCATAAACCACTTCCGCCGGCAGCCGGCGGGGCACGGCGCGGCTGAAGTGGCGGTCATCGCCCGCATTGGTGGCGTTTGGCCTCCAACTGCGTTGATAAGCCTGGCTGCTGGTGATCTCGCGGTGAATCCACTTCATGTCGTAACCGCTGGCGACAAAGCCCTTGGCGAGATGATCCAGCAGCGGCTCATTCGACGGCGGATTGGCCGGGCTGAAATCATCGGTCGGATGCACGATGCCGCGATGAAAGTAGTTGGCCCAGACACGATTCACGAAGACACGGGCAAAGTAGGGATTGTCCTTCTCGCGCATCCATTCCATCAGCACGGCACGCGGATCCTGGTCGGGCCGCACCGTGACATCGCGGTCGCCCAGAAGGCGCAGCTTCATCACCGGGCGGTTGCCAGTTTCGACATACAGCTCGCGCCACGGGATCACCCCGCCGTTCATCGCCATCGCCTGCATGTCGCCATTGACCATCATCTTGTTCATGCTGGCCATGTCCATCATGCTTGCGTTCAGTGCGGCGGTGAGCTTGCCGGCTGCCTCCTGGGCCGCGGGCGGCACGCCGAACTTCACGGGCTCGAAGAACCGGGCGAACTGCTTGAAGTCCTGCTGCGTCCATTGATCAAAAGGATGCTTGTGGCACTCGGCGCACTGCAGGCGGACGCCGAGGAAGCTGTGCGCAAAGGCCAGCGCCTTCTCCTCGGGCTTGGCCACGGAGCGCCGCGTCCAGTAATGCGGCAGCGTTTCGCGCAGGGTGAAGTCCGCGGGATTCTTCTCGCGAATGTAGGAGGACATCTCGACCGCGTAGTCCTCATAGCTTTGTCCGGCCCGGCGGCCCGTGGCGAGCACGATGTCGGCAATCAGCTTGTCGTAGGGCTGGTTGTCGCGGATGCGGCGGAACATCCAGTCATACCATTGCGAGGCGAGCGTCTGGCCGAGTTCCGCCTGCTGGGCCGGATTGTTGCCCGTGAAATCGCACAGTTTGTTCGCCCACCACGCCGCATAGGCGGGGCGCTCGAGCAGTTCGTCAATCTTGCGCGCCCGTTTGTCGGGACGGTTGTCAGCCAGGAAAGCTTCCACTTCGCCAGGTGCCGGCAGAGTGCCGGTCATGTCGATGCTCACCCGGCGCAGGAATTCGGCATCATCACATACCTCGGATGGCGTGAGGCCCAGCTTGCCAAGCTTCTCGCCAACCAGCCGGTCCACGGTGCCGTCGGCAGAGTTTGCGGCAGCGGCTTGGGCAGTGGCAAAGAAGGGCCGCATCACCGGCACGGCAGCGACACCGTTGTCGTAAAAAGCCACGATGTGCGTGTCGCCGGAGCCTTGGGCAGTAACTCGTCCGGCCGGATCGACGGACGCCACGTTCTCGTTGTTGCTCTGAAAGCGGCACAGCTCCGTCACATCCTCGCGCCGGCCATCCGACCACACCGCGATGACACGCAAAGCGGCGCTGTCACCGCCCTCACGAAAGACCACTTCAGCAGGCGATACCTCCAGACGGTCAAACTGCTGCTTCGCCGCGGCAGGAGCGCCGGCCTGAATCCAGCGCAGCAGCAAATCGTATTGCCAGCTGCCCGGCTCGATCTTTTTGCCGCCTTTGTGATCAACGGTCTCGGTCGGCTTTTGCAGCAGCAGGCTGTCCTCCGGTTTCCCGCGGTTCACCCGCGCCGCCCCATGCTTTTCCACCCATTGGGTGAGCGCCTTGTGGTCGGCATCGAAATCATAGCCAAAGAGCGAGAGCTGAAAGCCTCCCTTTCCCTGCGCTGAGCCGTGGCACTCGCGGCCGTTGCAGCCAGCGCGGCTCAGCAGCGGCAGCACATGGCGTTGAAAATCCGGCGCCGGCCGCTGGGCTGCTTGTTTGGCGAGCTGTTCGCGAATGGGCGGAAGCGTGTCGCTCCATGCCAGCGTGGGGAACAACACGCATGGCAGCCATGTGAGACAGCCCCAAACCCGGATGGGATTCGCGACATGAGCTTTCATGGTGCGGGAGAGGAAAAGGGTGGCTCACTCCGCCTTGCGCAGCATTTCGCCCGGGAAATCCAGCTCATCGCCACGATGGTGGAAGGCCTCGACCTCGACCTGGTCGCCAACGTTCAAGGTGAGAAGCGCGTCGAGCCATTTTCCACTCACACCGTTGATCTTCCAGGTCTGGCCGACGGCTGAGCTGGCGTTCTTCGCGGTGTTCTGTTTCCAAAGCTTGGAGATGCGCGTGATCTTCACCTCCAGCGTTCCCTTTTCCTGGTCCTTCGCGATCAGTTCACCCACGAACATGCCGCGGAAGCCGTTCAATGCGTCGCGGCCGCCCGCCTTCGCGCTTTCCTCCGCAGGCGCGGCGACCTTTTTCATGCCTTCGCCGAGGTAGAGCATGTCATCGCCGGAAAGGTGCTTGGTTTCGATTTCAAGATGGTCGCCGGGGTTGATCACGACCAGCACATCCAGCGCCTTGCCGTGAATGCCTCCGACCTTGACCGTGCGGCCGACCACCAGGCTGGGTTCCGGGGCTTTGTTGTTCTTCCACACATGAAGGAGCGATTGGACCTTCATGACGAGCGCGCCTTTTTCGACGTCCTTGCTGACGAGCTGCCCCGAAAGATGGCCGCTGAAGCCATGCAGCCCCTGCGGCAGCTTCTCGCCCTGTGCGGAGGCTGGCGGCGAATCGGTTTTTTTGTCTTCTGCTGGTGCCGGGGCGGCGGCAAGAAGCGTGGCGCTGGCCATGAGGGCGGCGGCTTGGGTGGTGAGCGATGTTTTCATGGATGTGTTGGGTTGAGGTTGAGAGGAAATCAGGGGATCGGAGGCCACGGCGCGCGGCGCGGCCAGCGACGTGATGGCCAGCGCCACCAGGGCCAGGATGGCCGCCCACCGTCGCAGACCACCGGCTGCCGCGCGGCCCTCCGCGTCTGCGAGCAGCAACTCAATGCGTTTGCCCAGAGTCGAACGGCAGCCGCCCATGCCTGCCGCCAGCGGATGCAGCACGGACCGGCCGCTGGTGCCGCTCAGCCATTCGCCCAACGCCACCAGGGAGCGGGCCAGTCCGGATTCGTCGGGCAGAACGTCCAGTGCGCGGCGATCGGCCAAATACTCCGCTTCGGTCCGCAGATGACGCCGGGCCACATGGTTCAGGGGTTGGAAAAAGAACAGGCAGGAGATGCATTGGCCCGCCATCAGCCACCACGCGTCTCCGCGGACCAGATGCGCCAGTTCATGCGCGATCACAGCCTCCATCTCATTTTCGTTGAGCTGTTGCAGGAACCCCTTGGGAAGAAACAAACGCCAGCGGGTCAAACCTGTCACCATCGGCCCTTGGATGGCCGGTGTGATCCAGATCTCCACCGCTCTCGCGCAGCCAAAGCGCTTCAGGATGCCCCGTGCCAAGCCGGCGATTTCTCCGCTTGCCACGCGTTCCGCATCGCGGCGCAGCCGAAGCAGCCCCAGCCAGCTTCGCGCCAGCCGCACGGTTCCGGCCAGAACCAGAACCAGCCAAACCCAGGGCAGCCACTCAAGAAAAGGCGCCGCAGCCTCCAACCACGCGGCCGGGGCAAAAGCCGTCGGATCCTGCTCCGAGTGGGGCGTCTGCCTTTCCGCCAAAACCACTGGCTCCATGTCAGGCAGGGGCGTCGTCACATCCATCGCCGAAAGCAGTCCTTTATCCAACCCGTTGGGTTCTGATCGAGCCAAGGACAGCACACTGCCCCACTGAGGCAACGGCAGCACGCTTTGCGCCAGCGTGGTCACGACCGCACCTGCCAGCGCCGCCTTCCAAAGCAGCTCGCGCACCTCGGGAGAACGCGGACGTGCCAGCCGCATGCCGAGCCAGACACCACCGATGAGCAGCGTCGAATGAATCAGATAGGTCAGCAGCCAGGCGCTGATCATCAGGCTAGTTTCCATCGCTGCCTCCCTTCTTTCGTTTCGCCTTGCCGGCCTCGTGTTTCTCCACCATGGCCTTGATTCTTGCCAGTTCGGCGGCGTCCACGTCATGGGTCTCCAGCAGATGGTTCACGAGCTCCGCCGGGCTGCCTTCAAAGACACGCTCCACCAGTTCGCTGACCATGCTGCTGCTCACTTCGTCCTCACGGACGGCTGCCCTGTAATAAAAGGCGCGCCCCTCGGCCCGATGTGACACCGCGCCCTTCTGTTCAAGGCGCGAAAGCATCGTGGAAACCGTGGTGTAGGCCATGGGGCGCTCCGCCTCCAGTGCCGCCTGCACCTCCGAAACCGTGGCTTCACCACGACTCCAGAGGACTTGGAGAATCAAGAATTGCAGTCGGCTCAAGGTCATGTCGGCAGTAGGTCCAAGACAGGTTTAAGGCAGGGTGCCAGTTCTTCAACTACAGCTGTAGAAGAAAGTTTCTTGCATTTTGAATTTTTTTTCATCGGGGCGAAGCAGCCGTCGCGGCGCCGGCCAGAGGCAGGGGGCGGACAAGGCAGACGACGGCTGGCAGATGAACGGTCATGGCCATCAAAATCCCAGACAAGTCATCCATTTCCGGCTGCCGGGAAATCGGGTTGTGACGGCACGACTGGAAAGAAGCTACGGGCGGCGTCAGGACGGCGCCTGAGGTGGGCACCCTGGAAAATTTCCGTTCCAGGTAAAGCAAGCACTGGTCCAGCGCTCCGGAGATCTGTTGACTGATGCGGCCCACGGTGCATCTGCCATTGCTGTGAAACAAGACTGGTTTGCCGTCTGCACTGATGGATTGCTGGGGCTGGGCCCAGAAATTGCTGTCGCAGGTGGTGCCTGACGACCTCGAAAACTAGCACGATCTCATCAAGTCAGGGCTCATAGCCCTGCGGTGGCTGCCCAGTCTGCGGGAAAAAGCTCAGCAGGAACCGTTCATCCATGCCCGAAGGCCAGGTGAGGTGATAATTGCGCACGTAACGGAGCATTTCACGCGGAGCGGTAAAGACAACCCGGGCGCCGTTGCCATCGAGATCGAACACCAAATCCAGGACCAACACGAACTGGCACACAGGCCGCGAAAACAGTTGAGAGCGGCAATAATCGGAAGCCAAAAGTCTCCCACTTAATATCTGCCGGAGGGATTCCTCCATGCCGGTTCGAGTCCGGCCATCGGCACCACGCTAAGCTCAGCCCACGATCAAACCCTTGGCCTTGCGCTCTTTCTCGCGCTCGAGCAGGGGGATGGTCTCGGTGGTTTCGAGGACTTGCACGCCGAGGTCGCTGAGGCGGCGGAGGGTGAGACCGTTGAAAACGGGGATCTCGCTGGCGAGCTGATGGAACACGTCGTCGATGCTGTGCAGTCCGTTGGCACCGCCGAGGGCGACGACAAGATCGCGCAGGATTTCCCATGTGTCGCGGGCGCTGCCGGGGCTGTTGACCGCTTTGTTGAGGCGCTGCAAACGACCGGTGACGTTGATCATGCTGCCGCGTTTCTCCGCGTAAGAACTGCCGGGCAAAACCACCTGCGAAAGCTCGGCGGTGGCGTTGGCGAGGATGTGCAATGAAACGAGCGCCTGCAAACGACTGAGCGCGGCCTGCTCGAATCCGGCTTTGACCAGGTTCTCGCCCAAGGCGAGCACGCCTTTGATGGTGCCGGAGGCGACGCCGTCGCGGATGGCGTCCAGTTTGGCGCCGGGTTCGATGCCGAGAATTTGGCGCACGCCGTTGCTGTTCGGGTTTTGGTCGTCGGCGCGCAGGTAGTTGTCGCCACCGCCGGTGCGCGGGATGACATCCACGTTGTCAGTGCCGAGCAGGGCGGCGAGTTGTTTGACGAAAAACAGCTCCTCGTTGGTGAAGCGGCCGGAGGCGACGATGGCAACCGATTCGCCCCGCAGTCCCTCGAACGCGCGCGCGGCGGCGCCGGCGGCGTTTTTCCAGGTGGTGATCTCGTGCTTGCCGCCGGCGGTTTTGACCATGGGATCGGTCAGGCGGAACTCGCTGTTGACGAAGTGGAAGTCGAGCCGGCCCTGGTCGCACATCCAGGAGGAGTTGACGTCGTTGTTGTCGCGCGGGGTCTGGCGGTAAACAGAGTCGCCGCGCGCGCCGATCTCCATGTTGCAGCCGCGGCCGCACTTGGTGCAGATACTTTTCGTCTCGGCCAGGAACCAGACGCGCATTTGGAAGCGGAAGTCGTTCGAAGTGAGGGCGCCGACCGGGCAGATATCGACGGTGTTGAGCGAGTAGTTGTTGGCGAGCTCGCGGCCGGGATGCACGGCGAGCGTGGTGTGGCTGCCGCGCTCGGTGAAGCCGAGCACGGGGTCGTCGGCGATCTCGGCGGTGAAGCGGATGCAGCGGCTGCACATGATGCAGCGCTCGTCATCGAGGCGCACGCGCGGACCGATATCGACGTTCTTCGGCTTCTTGACCTTGTCCTCGCGGAAGCGGCTCTCGCCCTTGCCGTGCTCGACGCTGAACTCCTGGAGGCGGCACTCGCCGGCTTGGTCGCAGATGGGGCAGTCAAGCGGGTGATTGATGAGCAGGAACTCCATCACACCTTTGCGGCACTCATCGGTGAGCACCGACTGGGTGCGGATGCCCATGCCCTCGGCGACGGTGTTGGCGCAGGCGATGACGGGGCGCGGCATCCAGCCGATCTTCGGCATGCCGTGCTCGTCTTTCTCCGGCTCCTGCCCCGGCGCGGGGCGCGGCGGCATGCCCATCTCGACGAGGCACATGCGGCAGTTGCCGGGCGAGGTCAGTTTGGGATGGTAGCAGTAATGCGGCACCAGTTTGTTGACTTGGCGGCAGGCCTCAATCATGCGGGTGCCCTTGGGAAACTGATGCCACTGGCCGTCGATTTGAACGTTCACCAGATCGACGGGAGGAGGCGCAGTGGGGGCGGCGGTGCTGGACATGACGGGGCTTTGCCATGGATTATCCGGGAGGCATTACGATGGGCAACCCGAATTTGTGAAAAATTTCACAAGCACGTCTCGGACTGCGCGCAGATGCGGTTCGAATTTGCAATCCTGCGGCCAGACACTTGCACAAACGCGACAATTTTGGAACGAGCTAAAAATGGCTGGTAAGCAGGACGGGAGTCGCTAGGGTAATGCCCGTGTTTCTTCGAGTCACCCTTGTTCTCACCGGGATTTCCGTCCTCGCGGGATCGTTGTCCGCACAGCCCATGACCGGGGTGCGGTTGCGTGGCGGTGCCGAGGTGCGCGGGGAGATTCTCAAAGAGCGGGAGGAGGCGGTGCTGCTTGATCTCGGCTACACAGTGCTGACGGTGCCGCGGGAGGAGATCGCGGAACTGCTGACGGAGGAGGAGAAAGGCGCCCCAAACAGTGGCGGGGCGCGCCGTCAGGATGACTTGGTCATGTTTGAGCCGGGTCGGCGCGTGCTGAGCGTGGAGGAAAATGTGCGGCGGGTCTCGGAGGGGGTGGTGCAGATTCAGACCTCCTCCGGCCTGGGATCAGGCTTTGTCATCAATCGCCTCGGGCATGTGGTCACCAACCAGCACGTCATCGCGGGCGAGCAGGACATCCGCGTGGTGATGTATCGCCAGCGTCCGAGCGGACTGGAGAAGGTGAATTTTGAAAAGGTGCGCATCGTGGCGATGAATGGTTACCTGGACTTGGCGCTGCTGCAGATCGAGGACGACTCGGTGGCCGAACTGCCGGTGGTGGTGCTGGAGGAAAGCGACAGTCTGGTGCAGGGCGAGCGCGTCTTTGCCATCGGCAGTCCGCTCGGCTTGGAGCGCACGGTGTCACAGGGCATCGTCAGCGTGCGCGCACGCGAGAGCGCCGGGCGCTGGTACATTCAGACCACGACGCAGATCAATCCCGGCAACTCCGGCGGACCGCTCTTCAACCTGCGCGGCGAGGTGGTCGGCGTGACCAACATGAAGGTGGCCGGGGTCGGCGTCGAGGGCGTGGGTTTTGCCATCCCGGCGGGTTTGTTGAAGCTGTTTTTGAAAAACCGCGAGGCCTTCGCCTTCGATCCGCGCAATGCCAACAGCGGTTTCCGCTACCTGACACCTCCGACCTCGCTGCCGAAAGACGGTGACGCGGTGGAAAACCCTGAGTCTTCCCAATGAAAAGCCAAACCCACCCCACGATGCTCCGCCGCCCTCTCCTTGCCTGCTCCCTGCTGCTGGCCCTGTCCTTGCCCGGCCAGGCGAAAGAAGAATGGCTGCCGCTGGTGCCCGCCAACACGATCGCCGTGATCGCCATCAAGAACGTGCCGGAACTGGTGGCCGACTGGGACAAGAGTTCCATCGGCGGTTTCCTCGCCGATCCGGCGGTGGAAAAGTGGCTGGCGCCCTCCTTTGAGGAAGGGGTGGCGCCATGGGACAAATGGATACGCGAGACCACTGGCAGCAAGACCTTGCGCGAGGACATGAGCATCTATCCGGGGGCATCCATGGCGGCATTCCTGTGGCCGGATGAGGAGAGCGGGAGCACGGAACCGGTTTATGTCGGCTTTAGCGAGGCGGCGGGCAAAGAAGCTGAACTTGAGGAGGGCCGCGACCGCCAATTCGAGTTGAAGAAAAAGGACAACGAAGAATTGAAGTCCTTCAGCACCGAGATCGAGGGCGTGACAGTGCGCTACCTGGCCGAGGACGAGGAGGAAGACACGCTCTGGGAGGATTCCTGGACCCTAATCGATGGGGTGATGCTGGAATCCAATGACCGCGCGGCGATGACCGAGGCCATCCTTGCGTTGAAAAATGGCGCCGCCGCGGAGGAAGCAGCCTTGGTGGCCAACTTCAAACGCCTGCAAGAAATCGCCGATGGCGAGGGTGACCTCGCGATCTACATCGACGCCGGCATTCTGCTGGAAAAGATGACGGCAATGATGGCAGCCGGAGCGGAAAACGGCGACGCCGCCAATCCCTTCGGACCCGAGATGTTTCTCGGCGCGCTCAACCTGGATGAAATCCGCGGCTTCGGCATCTCACTCGACCTGCGTGACGATGCCTCGCATGTGGACTTCGCCCTGTTGCACAAAGAGAAGCCGCAGGGCCTGATTGTCCGTCTGCTGCACGGCGTGGACACCAAAGTGGAGCTGCCCGGCTTCGTGCCGGCGGACGCGATCAGCGCCAGCGTGTCGCGCTGGAGTTTCCTGCGTTTGTACGACGACTTGTTCGCGGCGCTCAACCGGCTGGGACCGATGATCGGCGGCATGGTGCAGATGCAACTCGGCGCCATGGAACAGGAAATGGGCATCAAGCTGCGCGACGATGTCTTCGCCACCATGGACGATCAAATCCTCTCGATCAGCGCGGCCCCCAAAGCCGACGGCACCACCAGCGACGTGACCGGCATCAAGCTCAAGGACGCGGCACGCTTCAGCGCCGCCCTGGAAACCCTCAAAGGCTTGGCCGGCAACGGCCTCGGGGTGTTTGAAGAATCCGACTTCGCCGGCTTCAAAGTCTGGAAAATGAAGGCCAGCCTGCCCGGCATGGACCAGACGAGCGGCGCCAACGAGTTCGCCTACTCCATCGCCAAAGATCATTTTCTGGTCAGCATCGGCGCGCCGGACGCCCTGCACAAAATCTTGAACCGCATGAGCGATCCCTCTGGTCCCGCGATCTGGGATGATGCCGACGCGCGCGCCGCCATCGATGCCCTGCCCGGCAACCGCACCGGTGTCGGTGTCTCCAACGGCAGCGAGTTGGTGAAGATGATGTTCAAGGCATTCGGCCAGGCACAGGAAACTCTCGGCGCGCAAGTCGCCCCCAAAGGCAAGGGGAAAGGCAAGGGCAAGGGCAAGGCCAAAGCGGAAGCCGGCGGCGATGCCTTGTTCGATGTGAAAGCCATGCCCGGTGACGAGGTCTTCGCGCGCTACTTTGGCATCAGCAGCAGCGCCAGTTACTCCCTGCCGGACGCGGCGCATTTCCGCGTGCTGTCGCTCCCCGCCGCCGGACGCTGAGCGGTGACACAGCCCGCCTTCCCCTTCCCCGCCTCCCCATGACTCCGCGCCTTGGACTCGCCGCGCTCTGCGTCGTCGCGGCCGCCGCCTCCGCCGCCGAACCCGGGCTGCGCTTCACCACGCCGGAAGTGCTCAAGCTCGATTGGAACACGCGCTGCCCGCGCGTGGCGGATTTCAATGGCGACGGCCGCCCGGACTTGGCCGTGCTCAATCTCGATCGCGCCCGCATTGAGTTCCTCATCCAGGGCGAGCATGGCCCCGTCGAGGCGCTGCCGGAAAAACGCTCCAACCGCGACCGCTGGAATCCGGTGCTGGAGTGGTCGCGTTTTGAAAAACAACCGTTGGTGGTCGGGCAATCCATGTACGCCCTGGCCGTCGGCGATTTCAACGACGACGGCCGCGCCGACGTGGCCTACACCACCGATGGCAATCATCTGGTCTGGCGGTTTCAAGGCGAGCAGGCCGGCGACTGGAGCGCGAAGCGCGAGTTCACGCTCGACTCTGTGTCGGGCGAGTCGGACTCGCTGCTGGCCGCCGACTTGAACGGCGATGGCCGGCTGGACTTGGCCTTAATGACGCAGACACGCCTGCTGATCTGGCTGCAAGGACCGCAAGGCCGCTGGCCCGACCCGCAGCAATACGCGCTCTCCGACAAGGAGGCAATGATGCTGCAAGCGGCTGATTTGAATGGCGATGGCCGCGTCGATCTGTTCACCACTTCCAGCGACGCCAGCCAGTTGCTGGCGCGCCTGCAAACCGCCGAGGGCACCTTTGGCGAGGAGTGGGCGTTGGAAGTCCCGCAGTCGGGCACCTGGTTGCAACCCATCAAGCTGGGCGGTCGCACGGGGCTGGCGTGGCTCCAGGAGAACACCGGCATGATTCAGGTGGCGCGCCTGGCGGAACTTCCCGACGCCTCCACCGCCGAGCACGCCGCCTCCTTGCGCCATGCCATTCCGCCCTCGGACGCGCGCACGGGCGCCTCGGTTTTCGGCGATCTCACCGGTGACGGCATCGGCGACGTTGTGATCGCCGATCCCAAGGGCGCGCGGGTTTGGTTGTTCGCGGGCCTCAAAGAAGGCAGTTTTGCCGGAGGGCGCGAGTTCCCCGCGCTCAGCGGAGTCGAGGGCCTCGTCATTGCCGACGCGGATGGCGACGGTCAACCGGACTTGGTGATGCTCAGTCCCTCGGAAAAAATCGCCGGTCTGGCGCGCTGGCGCAAAGACCGCCTGGAGTATCCCGAAACCGTTTATCAAAGCACGGACAGCCTGACCGCGATGACGGCCGGGGTGTTTCGCGGCGGCCCAGGCGTGCTGTGCTTGGACGAGAAAAAACCGAAGCCGGAGCTGCTGGTATTGCGCTGGCGGGCCACGAGCAAAACCTGGGAAGCGGAGCCGGTGAACCTCGCCAACGCGCCGGCCAAAGTCAGCGCACTGCGTTTGTTCGACGCCGACCGCGACGAGCGCAACGACCTGCTGCTTTTCTCCACGCTCGCGCCCATGCAAATTCGGCTCGATCGCGCGGGCGAGGATGATCCGCTGCCAAAGGCGACCGGCCTGCCGGACTCACTCACCAGCAAGCTGACGCCGGGCGCGCTGACCCAGGGCGATGTGGATGGCGACGGCAAGATGGAGTTGATCGCCGCCAAGGATCAGATTGCGCGCGCCTTTGTCGTGGATGCCGATGGCAAAGCGCGCATCGTCGAGCAGTTCAACGCGCCCAGCGCCAATGCCCGCATCGCCGCCGCCCATGTCACGCGTCGCGGCCAGGAGACACTGGTGCTGCTGGCGGACAGCCAGGACGGACGCTTGCACGAGCTGCGGCGCGGCAAGGACGGTGTCTTTCGCGCCCGCCGCTCGCGCGTGATCGGGCCGGTGCCGTTGGACGAGACACGCGTGATCGCCTCCGCGGAGGGCACCCGCCTGCTCGGCCTGGGCCGGGACCGTTTTGAAATCGTGCCGCTGGAAGGCCGCAGCCGCGGCCTGGAAGTGGTCCGCGCCTTCGCCTCCGAATTGAAAGACACCACGCCCACCGACCTGCTCACGGCGGCGTTTTCCGGCGGCGACACCGATGACATCGTCACCATCGACGCCGGCAAGACCCGGGTCCTGGAGTTCTTCCGCGCGCAAACGCCGGAAGCCCACGAATGGTCCAGCCTGTTGTATTTCCCGGTCTTCCAGGAAGACCCGCACTACCGCGGCAAAAAGGGCTACGACTACGAGCCGCACGACTACCTCGTGCTCGACATCAACGCCGACGGCCGCCTCGATCTCTGCCTGCTCGCGCATGACCGGCTTTTGCTTTATGTGGCAGACAAAGCCGATCCCGTGCAAAAAAAATGAAACGCTCGTTGAGATTTCTTGTCTTCCCTCCCGGAATACCCTAGCTTTTCGACGATGAAATTTTTCGCCGCACTCCCCTGGTCCCGTTTGTGCCTCGCCGCAGGTTTGCTGCTCGCCGGCAGCCAATGCACGCAACCCATGCAGCCTCACCCCGGCATGGGCAACCGGGTGGAGCGAGTCGAGCGCATGGGACCGGTGGACAATGTGCCCTACACCGGCGACACCGAATACATCCATGCCGCCCAGCGCTACACCACCGAGAGCCGTTATGGCCGCGGCTGGGGCTGGGGTCCATGGTGATCCCTGTCCGGCTCCAAACTTCCAATTCATCCTCACACCCATGAAAAAGCAGTTCCTCATCCTTCCCGTGATCGCCGCGCTCGGCCTCAGCAGTTGCGCCTCCATGCAGTCCGCCAATCAAGTGGCCGACTACAACGGAGATGGTGTCATTTCCAACGCGGAATACGCCCAGTTTCAAAAGCAGAAGAACATTGAGGACCGCAATGTCTATTCCGAAAGCGTGAAACGCACGAACGCCGTCAATACCGTGCGTGACGTGCGCGACGCCGCAGGCGCCGCCAGCAGCACCGTCAATATCTTCCGCAACTTCGGCGGCTACTACGGCGGCGGCTGGTAAGCGCCGCGGGCGGAAGGGCTGGATTGAATCCGGCCCATTTTAAACAGCGTAGGCGGGCGGAGCCTCCTTCACGCTTCGCCCTCCGGCTGCGGCGCGGATTTCTGCAAGACTTCCACCCGCGCAGCCGGTTTATCCTGCGGTGGTTTGCGGCTTTGCAGAGGCGGCAAACCCGCCTAGAGTCCCCTGCCCCCTTCAACGCGCCTCCTCATGTCCACCGTCGCTGTCCGCTCAGCCACCCTCCCCCCGCCGGTTCCCGGTTCGGTCCGGCGTTTCCGCCAGCCGAAAAAAAACATCCCGCAAACCAAGGCGGACCGCGACCGCATTCTCAAGCAGGTGCGCGCTTACGCCGAGGACAACAAACTGGTGCCGCCGCTGCCCATGGAGGAGTTGCAAGAGCACACGGACAAAATCCTCGCCATCCACGGCATCGACGCCGTCTATCGCGACTACACCGGCGTGCTGCTGGCCAATGAAACCTGGCGCGAGTCCCTGGCCACCATTCCGTTTGAAAAGCGCCTGCTATTGATGCCCAAGTGCCTGCGCGTGGAAAGCAAGTGCCCCGCGCCCTTTGACGAGTTCGGTCTGCTCTGCAAGCAGTGCGGCCTCTGCTCCATTCAGGACTTCCAAAACGAGGCGGAGAAACTCGGTTACGCCGTGCTCGTCGCCGAAGGCAGCGCCATCGTCATGTCGCTGATTCAAACCGGACAAATCGAAGCCATCGTCGGCATCTCCTGCCTGCCCGTGCTGGAGCGCACCTTCCCCTACGTCGAGGCTGCCGCCATTCCCGCCGTCGCCGTGCCGCTCCTTCAGGACGACTGCATTGACACCACCGTCGATATCGACTGGGTCTGGGATTATATCCACCTCACCAGCGAGGACAAAACCCGCCGTCTCAACCTCAACGCGCTGCACGACGAGGTGAAGACCTGGTTTGAGCGCCCCGCGCTCGACGCCCTCATCGGCGCGCCCGCCGACCAGACCGAGGAAATCGCCCGCGACTGGCTGGCGCGCGACGGCAAACGCTGGCGCCCTTTCCTCTGCGTCGCCGCCTACCAAGCCCTGCGCGAGGACCCTGAAGGTCCTCTCTCCGACACCGTCAAAAAAGCCGCCATCGCCGTCGAAGCCTTCCACAAAGCCTCGCTGGTTCACGATGACATTGAGGACAACGACGCCGAGCGCTACGGCCAGGCCACCCTGCATCAGGAGCATGGCATCCCGGTCGCGCTCAACGCCGGCGACCTCCTTATCGGCGAGGGCTACCGCCTGCTCGCCGACAGCGCGGCCTCCAGCGGCATCCGCGCCGCCGCCCTCAAGGTCGCCGCCGAGGGCCAGCGCGAACTTTGCCGCGGCCAGGGCGCCGAGCTGCTCTGGAACAACCACCCCACCCCGCTCAGCCCGCGCCAGGTGTTGGAAATCTTCCGCAGCAAAACCGCGCCCGCTTTTGAAGTCGCCCTCAAAGTCGGCGCCGCCCTCGCTGGCCGGCTCGACGAGGTCGAGGACGCCCTGCATCATTACTCGGAGAACCTCGGCATCGCTTACCAGATTCGCGACGACCTCGACGACCTCGGCGACGACGCCGCCACCGCCACCGAAGTTGCCATCCGCCCCAGCATCATTCTCGCCTTGCTGAAAGAGAAGGGCAAAGGCGAGGTCAAAGCCGTCATGGAAGCCCTCTGGACCGGTTCCGCCACCACCCCGCCGGACAAGGCCGCGATTCGCGCCTGGGCGGAAGAAAGCGGCGCGCACGAGAAAGCGCTGTCCTTGCTGGAAAGCTACAAAGAAGCCGCCATCCGCGGTCTGCAAGAGGTGGAACTGCCGAATTTGAAGGGCCTGCTGCGCCGCGTCATCGGCAAGATTTTCAACGAGCTCGAGATCAAAGGCTGGTGCCGCGAGTTCGAGGTGCAGATCACCCCGGAGCAGCGCGCCGCCGCCGCCGCTGCCGCCGCGCATTTGCAGCCGAAGATCGTGCTCGAGCCCACCCCCGCGCAACCCGCCGCCGCCAACTGACCCGCATGGACAAGAACTACGCCGTCGCCCACCTCGCCGACATCCCGCCCGTCGCCTGCCCCTGCGGCCAGGCCCGGCGCGCCTTTGCCGAGCCATGGAACAATCTGGCCACCGTCCATCTCACGGAAATCTCCAAGGACAGCCGGGTGCACTATCACAAAAAGATGACGGAGATCTACACCGTCCTGGAAGGCGAGGGACATCTCGAAGTGGATGGCGACCTCATCCCCCTCAAGCCGCTCACCACCGTCATGATCCGCCCCGGCTGCCGCCACCGCGCGGTCGGCAACCTGAAGCTGCTCATCGTGCCCATGCCGCCCTTCGATCCGGCGGATGAGTTCGAGGACTAGCCCGGTTGATTCGCCTCCATTGCCGAACGGCCCCACCCACGCTCGTCGCGGACATGCCGGCGGGCACCCGCGGTTCCCCTGCCTTGCCCTGCGGCAACGTCATGCAAAGCCGCTCACGCGACCTCATGCAGCCTAGCTTGCCGGACGCACGGCGTCGAGGTTCATCTGCCAGCGTTCCTCGCCGCGGAACCAGTTGCGCTGGATGCGCAGCACGATGTCCCATGGTGCGGGCGGCAGGTTGTTGACGGGAGCGTTGAACCAAGTGGCGAATTGCTCGTTGCCACGCTGCCGCAGCAGCAGGCGCAGGTGCTTTTCCTTCATCACGCGCGGCGGCAGTTTCGGTGAGACGCCGCGGACGAGAAAAACCGGCTCGGGATTGAACTGCCCGAAGGGCTCCAGCAGGCGGTAGTGCTCGAAGAATTCGTGGTCGAGATCGCGGAATTCGACTTCAAGATCGATGTCGAGCACGGGGCGCATCAGTTCGCCTTCAAAAGCGCGGCGGGCGATGTCCTCAAAGGCGATGGTGAAGTCCGGCAGCCGCGCCTCCTCCACCGAGATGCCGGCGGCCATGGCGTGACCGCCGCCGCGCAAGAGGTGGTCGCGGCAGTGGGCGATCGCCTCGACCAGGGAGAACCCGGGAATGCTGCGGCCGCTGCCCTTGCCCATGCCGGTCTCGTCGAAGGCGATCAGAATGGTCGGCCTGTGGAACATGCGGGAGATGCGGGAAGCGACGATGCCGATGACACCGGGATGCCACTCGCGCGAGCCGAGCACGATGGCGGCGCGTTTTTCCACCTCATGCAGATCGCCCAGGGCGGCGAGCGCCTCCTCAAACACGCGCAACTCGACGCTTTGGCGGTCGCGATTGTGAAAGTCGAGCTGCTCGGCGAAGACGGCGGCTTCTTGCGGGTCCTCGCACAGCAGGAGGTTGAGCGCGGTGAAGGCGGTGTCGAGCCGGCCGGCGGCATTGAGGCGCGGGCTGAGGCGGAAGCCGACGTGGTGTGTCTGCACGAAACCATCGACCCCGGCGATCTGTTTGAGCGCGCACAGACCGGCGCGCGGAGTGGTGGCCAGGGCCTCTAAACCACGCCGCACCAGCAGGCGATTTTCCTCCACCAGCGGCACGAGGTCGGCCACGGTGCCGAGCGCCACGAGGTCGAGGCAGGTTTTCAAATCGAAGTCCTCCAACCGGCGCGTTTTCAACAGCGCGTGCGCCACTTTGAAGACGAGACCGGCGGTGCAGAAGTAATGGTAGCGCTCGCCAAGACGCGGGTTCACCAGCGCCTGGCAATCCGGGCGGCCATCCGGCGACAGCTCATGGTGGTCGATGATGACGCAATCGACCCCCTGCTCGCGCAGCCAGGCGGCCTCCGCCAGGGAGGTGGTGCCGCAGTCGAGGGCAACCAGCAGATCCGGTTTGCCGAATTTCTCGAAGGCGTTTTTGAGACCGTCGAAACTGAGGCCGTAACCTTCCGCCAAGCGGTGCGGCAGGTAGGGCTCGGTGTGCAGACCGTAAGCCTTCAGCACCAGATGCATCAGGCTCATCGAGGTGACACCGTCCACATCGTAGTCGCCATAGAGCACCACCTTTTCGCCACGATCCACCGCCTGGAAAAGCCGCTCCACCAGCGGGCGCATCTCGGGCAGATCAAAAGGATCGCCGAGGGTGTTGAGGCGGGGCACCAAGAAGTCGCTGACTTTTTCCGGGCGCACCCCGCGCAGCGCGAGCAGGCGCGCGATGTGCCGCGGCAGGCCGGTGCGGCGCAACGCCTCGACTGCTTCCTCCTCCACTTGGCGCACCTGCCAGCGCGGCGGGTGGGGTGCCAAAGGGATGTCGGAGGAAAGCATGGGTCGCGTGTTCGAAGTTGTCCTGCCTCTGTATGCAACAAAGCCCTGGACTAGTCAAAGACTCACTCCCACCCTGACAGCCAGAGTCATGCCGGACAAGACGCTTTCTTCACCGTCAACCATTTCCGACAACCCCGCCGCCGGTCGCCGCTGGCTGGCTGCGATGGGCGTGTTTTTGGCGCTGGCGGGCCTGCTTTTCACCTGGGTGCTGTGGCGCGCCTACACACGCGCCGCGGAAACGCGCTCATGGGCGGAGACGCCTTGCGTCATCGTCGGCAGCCGCGTTGTCAGCGAGAGACCGACGCCGAACTCGAACATGGCGCACCGGGCCGAGATCCGCTACGCTTACGAGTTCGGCGGGCAAAGCCGCACCGGCACGCGGGTCAAACGCGTCGAGGGCGCCACCGCGCATGAGGAGCGCGCGCGGGCGGTCGTCGCCGATTACCCACCCGGCGCGCGCACGGTTTGTCATGTGAATCCAGACAACCCCGAGGAGGCGATCCTCCGCCACGGCAGCCGCGCGGCTTTGTACAGCATCTGGTTCCCGCTGCTGTTTGTGGCGGGGGGAATCGGCATGACCTGGAACGCGCTGCGGCGCGGCACTGGCTGACGACTGTCAACCGCCAAGGCGGAAGCCTTTGCGTTTGCCGAACTTGCCGCCGCCGCCGAGCTTGGGTTTGCCGCCTTTGAGGCCGGGGAAACCCTTCATGCCGCCGGGCATCGGCGGCATGCCACCACCGGCACCGGGAGCGCCGCCGCCGAAGAGACCGCCGGCGAGCTGGGCCATCATGCCTTTGTTGCGCATGAGCTGGCGCATCATCTCGAATTGTTTGACGAGCTGGTTCACCTCCACCACCGGGCGGCCCGCGCCGTTGGCGATGCGCTTGCGGCGGCTGCCGTTGAGAATCTCCGGCTTGGTGCGCTCGCGCGGGGTCATCGACAGCACGATGGCCTCGACGTGCTTCATGCGCTTGTCGTTCACCGCGCCGCCGAGTTCCTTCATCTTGCCCATGCCGGGCAGCATGCCGAGCACGCCCTCGAGCGGGCCGAGCTTTTTCATGAAACGCATCTGGCTGAGGAAATCGTTGAAGTCGAACTTGGCCTCCTCGAAGCGCTTGGCCATGCGCAAGGCCTCTTTCTCATCGATCTCCTCGGCGGCTTTTTCGACGAGGCCGACGACATCGCCCATGCCCAGGATGCGCTGCGCCATGCGCTCGGGATGGAAGACCTCCAACTGCTCCACCTTTTCACCGACACCGACGTACTTGACCGGGCAGCCGGTGACGCGGCGCATCGAGAGCAGCGCGCCGCCGCGGGCGTCGCCGTCCAGCTTGGTCATGATCAAACCGGTGAGACCGACGGCTTCGTGGAAGGTCTTGGCGACGGCGACCGCCTGCTGGCCGGTGGCGGCGTCAGCGACGAGCAGGGTCTCGCCCGGTTGCACCAGCGCGGCGATTTTTTTCAGCTCGTCGATCAACTCGGCGTCGGCGTCCTGGCGGCCGGCGGTGTCAAAGAGAGCGATGCCGCCGCCCTGGCCTTCGAGCCATTGCAACGCGGCACGGGCGGCGCGCACGGGGTCGGTCTCGCCGGGTTCCGGCACCCACACGGGCGCGTTGAGGGACTCGCCGAGCACCTGGAGCTGCTTGATGGCGGCGGGGCGGTAGAGGTCGAGGGCGATGAGCAGCGGGCGCTTGCCCTGCTTTTTGAGCCAGTGGGCGAGCTTGGCGGTGGTGGTGGTCTTGCCGGCGCCGTTGAGGCCGACCATCAGGATGCGGTGCGGCGCGCCGAGGTTCAACGCCGCAGCGCCCTCGCCACCGAGGATCTTGACCAGCTCGTCATTGAAGATTTTGACGATCTGCTGGCCGGGAGAGACCGTGCGCAGCACCTCCTCGCCCATGGCCTGGGTCTTGACGGCGTCGATGAGGTCCTTGGCGACTTGGAAGTCCACGTCCGCCTCCAGCAGCGCCAGCCGGATGTCGCGCATGGCGTCGCTGATGTTGGACTCGCTGATGCGGCCCTGGCCGCGCAGCTTTTTGAAGACGTCCTCGAGTTTGTCGGTGAGAAGGGAAAACATGTCTGGCGCAGACTAGGCCGGGATTGAAAAGTCGCAAGGCGGCAGTGCGGCGCTCCACGGGCCGACGGGCTGGGCGGAAGTCCGTCCCGCAATCGGCAGGCAGAAGGGGTGGTGAGGGTCTGTGAGGACACGGTGACCAGTCACAAATCGTCACCTGACCCTTTCTTGCGCTTTGTTCGGCCTTGGTTGCGTTTGCAGCTCACTTCTTATCTGGAGTTAATGGCTTCTTCGGTATCCATGAGTCATCCGAAGCAACGGGCAACTTGATGGTGGTCACAGTCCACTTGCCATTCTCGTCACAGTTGAAGTCTCGAATCTGTGTATTCGTGACGACCATGTAACGTGAACCGTCCTCACAGTCGAAGATGGACTGTAGTTCCGGGCAACGTTGAGTTACGGTATAAACATTCTCTTCAGCGAAGCCGACCAGAACAATCATAATGTTGTCAGCCTTGATGTGTAAAGCATCGCTAATCGTGCGAGCCACGTCGTAGCTGGAGGCGAGGTGAGCCGTTGAGTCTAGCTTCTCGACTATTGGAAGTGGGGCAACGGTAGCAGCCTGCTGCCAGTCGAGCACGACGGGCTGCGAGGTGGTGAACAGGCCACCATAGCGGCCTGCTCCCTGAGTCGGCCAGTCCTCGTTAAACTTCAAGCCAAGTGGTAGATCGAGGCTGAAGTCTTTGCTGTAAACAAGGGCTACGACGTTGTTAGTCTGCACTAAAACACTCTTTCCCTCGTCACCTTCCTCCCGATAAAGAGGTCTACGGCCGCTTATGAAACGCCAGTATGCCTCAGCCAGTCCGCTGCGGAAGTCGGATGTTATTCCTGTAACTGTCAGACTCGCATAGCCAATGTTCCCGCAAGCGAAGAACTCCCCATCAAATCTGGAATAAGACAACTCCAGCATGTCCGCTGATGAGGCGCTCCAGCTCAGTATGTCCGACTGAGGAACGGCGACGGAAAAGAAGGCATCGCCCGGCAAAAAGTAGTTGTTGTGAGCAGCGACGGGGGACGCCGCAATCACGAAAGCGAGCAGAGCTATGCATGGGTTGCGCATGGAGTGGTTGTGGTGACCGAACAGTGAAATTAGTGCGCACGCATATCGTTATCGCGTGTTGTTTTCCCGAATTTTCTACCTTGAAGAATGGGCTGAGGGCTTGATTTTGTCAAGGTTTTGGGCGGTTTGGTTCACCATGACGAAAAACCCTGATTTCAAGGGCATCAGGAGAAGGGTGACAACCGATATTCCGGCTCGTGGCGGGTCGTCGCCTGCTTTTTCCTTGGCCGCCTGAGGCTTGGCTTGGGGGGAGCCATGGCCAATTGGAGGCGGTCGGGGCGCGGGACTCAGCGACCGGGGAGGTTTGACTGCCTTTGCCTGCCCTGGGTCCTCCTTTTTCGGCGCGGCCGCAGCAGCTGTTTCCCGCCACCCCTGAGGCGGGCGGCGCGGGCCTGAGTGGGGGCGACTCGACGACGGGATTCTCTGGCCCCGTCTCTTTCCCCAGAGACCGGCGCGGTGGACGGCGCGCCTGACGGCCAGTGGTCTGCCTGCGCAGCCTGATCCCAAGGCATTTGGGACACCCGCGCGCCGTTTTAGGACCCGCTTCGCAGTCTTCAGCGCTCATCCCAAATCATTTGGGATAGCCTTGCTGCCATGGCAAGAAAGGGCGGGAGACGATTCGTAACAAGTTGGCTCATCCGGGAAGGAACTGCGTTCCAGTATAGAAGGGTCGGATCGGAAAGAATGGGATGTCAGGCTCACTCAGGCGTTTGGCGTTTTGGTGCGGCGGCTGCGACGCCGCTTTGCGAACGGCGCTTGGCCTGAGTTCGCTTACCTGCCCCCGCAGACGAAAGCGGTGTCGCCGCGGCGCTCTGTCACCGCAGTCCAAAGCGCGGCTGCGCCCCGCGCGCGGCAAGCATCAGCGAGCGTCGCGGCAGCGTCTTGGAGTGCGGCGGCTGCGACGCCGCTTTGCGAACGGCGCTTGGCCTGAGTTCGCTCACCCGCCCCCGCAGACGAAAGCGGTGTCGCCGCGGCGCTCTGCCACCGCAGTCCAAAGCGCGGCTGCGACTTACCACGCCAACCTTCATTCAAAGTTCATTTCTTTGTCCGCACCTGCTCGGCGCTGGTGATGGTGGTGCGGGTGCCGTCGGGGAGGGTGAGCAGAAGAATCCAGATGCCTGGCAGCTTTTTGCATCTTTTTCCGTCACGGCGCGGCTTACTAGCTATGTCCATCTAGGGGCACTCCCATGACCCACCGGATAATCATCAACAGAAAGACAGCCACAAAGGCAGCACCCATCCACGCACAGCACACCAGAGCCCAGTAACCGAAAGGAGCCAGCTTCTGGAAATAGGGTGTCACTGCAGGGATTATCGCGAGGAAGAACAGGACAATAAACACTGGGCTTGGAACATCGAAGAACTCATTCGCGATAAACATCACAGGTGGGAAAGCCACGGTTCCGACCCATCGCCTCCAGAATTGTCGAAAAGCCTGCTCTGCGGTGGGCATTTCCTGTGGCATCGGAGGCGGGTTCATTTTTCAGGCTAACGATGAGCGCAGGCACCACTACCAGCGACGGCGCACGGCGATCACGGGGTTGGTGTTGTAGTTACGATAAAACATGTAAACAGAACGGCTGGCAGGGGTTGTCACGACGCGTCTTGTTGGCTGATCGTTTTTCGTCTGGCTTTGGGGTCGAATATTTGAAATCTTCCGCTCGATTCGAAGTCGTATCTTGGTGGAAACGCAGGACTCTTCACGCCGAAAGGCCCGCTTCCGCGATCAGTATAGTAGTATCTGTTCCATTCTTCTGAATATCTGCCAGCGCAACGCAGCTCAATCACGAGCTGGCTTTCTGAGCAGCCAACCACGCTGATGTCAATCCACACTGGAACTCGGGAATCCCTCCACAAAAAATGCACAACTTCATCCGCAGTCATCAAGTAGAAGTCGTCTTGTCCAGGAAGGGAATCATCGGGGAAAACGACCTCATCGCCCTGCAGGTTCCAGTCGCATGATTGATTGGGTAGAAGTTGGTAGATAATCTGACCTTCTAAATCATCCACCACGTAACGCCGCGCAAACTCGACGCATTTTTGTGTCGATTCATCGAGAAGTCGTCCGAAATCTTCTAGATTCATTCTTGAGCCAACAGTGAAATTAGTGCGCACGCATATCGTTATCGCGTGATGTTTTCCCGAATTTTCTGCCTTGAAGAATGGGCTGAGGGCTTGATTTTGTCAAGGTTTTGGGCGGTTTGGTTCACCATGACGAAAAACCCTGATTTCAAGGGCATCAGGAGAAGGGTGACAACCGATATTCCGGCTCGTGGCGGGTCGTCGCCTGCTTTTTCCTTGGCCGCCTGAGGCTTGGCTTGGGGGGAGCCATGGCCAATTGGAGGCGGTCGGGGCGCGGGACTCAGCGACCGGGGAGGTTTGACTGCCTTTGCCTGCCCTGGGTCCTCCTTTTTCGGCGCGGCCGCAGCAGCTGTTTCCCGCCACCCCTGAGGCGGGCGGCGCGGGCCTGAGTGGGGGCGACTCGACGACGGGATTCTCTGGCCCCGTCTCTTTCCCCAGAGACCGGCGCGGTGGACGGCGCGCCTGACGGCCAGTGGTCTGCCTGCGCAGCCTGATCCCAAGGCATTTGGGACACCCGCGCGCCGTTTTAGGACCCGCTTCGCAGTCTTCAGCGCTCATCCCAAATCATTTGGGATAGCCTTGCTGCCATGGCAAGAAAGGGCGGGAGACGATTCGTAACAAGTTGGCTCATCCGGGAAGGAACTGCGTTCCAGTATAGAAGGGTCGGATCGGAAAGAATGGGATGTCAGGCTCACTCAGGCGTTTGGCGTTTTGGTGCGGCGGCTGCGACGCCGCTTTGCGAACGGCGCTTGGCCTGAGTTCGCTCACCCGCCCCCGCAGACGAAAGCGGTGTCGCCGCGGCGCTCTGCCACCGCAGTCCAAAGCGCGGCTGCGACTTACCACGCCAACCTTCATTCAAAGTTCATTTCTTTGTCCGCACCTGCTCGGCGCTGGTGATGGTGGTGCGGGTGCCGTCGGGGAGGGTGAGCAGAAGGGCGCCTTCGTCGTCGAGGCCGGCGGCGGTACCGGTTTGCTCGCCGGTGGCGGTGCGGAGGGTGAGGGGGCGGCCGAGAAGGGCGTCGCGGGCGCGGAGTTCGCTGAGCTGGGCGGCGTAGGCGGCGGTGTCTTGGATGGCGGAGAGGGTGTCGTGCAGGGCGAGCAGCAAGGCGACGGCGAGGACGTTGCGGGCGGGGGCGGGCTGCGGGGCGAGGGCGAGGCGGAGGGAGGTGGCGCTGTTGCTGAGGGCGGCGGCGAAGTGCTGGCGATGCATGTTGAGGCCGATGCCGATGACGAGGAAGCGTCCGCCGGTGCCGGTGAAGCTTTCGGTGAGGATGCCGCTGCATTTTTTGCCGCCGACAAGGATGTCGTTGGGCCATTTGATGGCGGCCTTGAGCGGGGTCTCGGCTTCGAGGGCGCGGCAGACGGCGAGGGCGGCGGCCTGGGTGGCGCGGGTCCAGCGCGGCAGAGGGAGATCAGGACGCAGGGCGAGGGAGAAGGTGAGGTCCTGGCCGGGGGCGGTGTCCCAGGTGTTTTCACGACGTCCGCGTCCGGCGGTTTGTGTCTCCGCAAAGACGACGGTGTGCGCGGCGTCCTGGGTGCGGCCGAGATCGCGCAGCCAATCGTTGGTGGAGGCGGTCTCGGGGAGGACGCGCACGCTCCAGGGGAGGGCGAGGCTGCGGCAGGCGTGGTTGAGGACGCTGGTGTCGAGCGGGTCCGGACTGCCGCTGGTGCTCATGCGCCGAGGAGGTCGAGGACTTGGCTGGTGTCGCTCAGATTGTCCAGGCAGCGCCAGGCGCCTTCCTGCTCCAACAGGGCGCGGTCGTGCGCGCCGGTGGCGACGGCGAGGCAGCGGGCGCCGAGGGCGGCGGCGCAACGGACGTCCTTGATGGTGTCGCCAATGACGATGACCTGCCCGGCATCGAAGCGGCGTTGCAAAAGTGCTTCAAAGCGGCGGACGGCGACAGGGCCGAGGTGGTCGCGGTCGTCGGCGTCGTCGCCGAAGGCGCCGTCGGCGAAGGGTTCGTGCAGGTCGAAGCGGCGGAGTTTGAGAGTGGCGCCGTGGCGGACGTTGCCGGTGAGCAGTCCGAGGGCGAAGGCGTCGGGCTGGGTTTGCAAAGTTTGAATCAGCGCGCGGGTGCCGGGAAGCAGGACGCCGGGAAAATCCCCGGCATGAAGACGGGCTTGGAGGTGGACGAGGTAGGCGGTGATGAAGCGCTGGCGCAGGGCGGGTTCGTCCTGCACCGCGAAGTGCTGGAAGAGGCCGCGCATGACGCTGCCGTCGGTGGCGCCGGCGAGGTCGAGCGGGGGCATGGCGGCGCGCTCGATCTGGAAGACTTCGGCGCCGGCATCAAGCAAGGCCTCGCGCCCTGCGCCACCGGTGTCGAGCAGGGTGCCGTCGATGTCGAAGAGGAGGAGGCGCATGGGGGTCAGTGGTCAGTGAGTGGTCAGTGGCTTATGGGCGTGGATGGGGGTGGGTCTGCGCAGGGGCAGGCCGGGAGGGAGGATTATGCGAGGTGGGCGTGGCGTTGTGCCACGGCGGATCACGAGTCGGAGGCAGCCGGTTCGGCTTCGACGGGGGCATCGGGCACGCTGTTTTCAGCGGGCGCGCCGTGGCTGTTTTCGTGATGCGTGTCGTCGTGATGATGATCTTCCTCGTCGTCGTGATGATCCTCCTGCGGACCCTGGCCGGGGGCGACGTTGGCGGAGTGGTGGGCGTCCGTTTCGGAGGTGACGCCTTTGAGGTGGGTCTTGAACTTGCGCACGCGCTGGCGCTCGGGCAGCGGGCTGATTTGCATGTTGATGTTGCGGCCGGCCTGGCGCGGGTTGGAGTCGGCGACGCCCATGGTGAGCAGGTCTTTTTTGATTTGCTCGGCCAGCGCGTAACCCAACTCCTGGTGGGCCATCTGACGGCCGCGGAACTGGAGCTGGATGCGCAGCTTGTGACCTTCGGCGAGGAAGTCCTCAGCATGAATGATCTTGATCTGATAGTCGTGCGGGTCGATGCCGATGCGGAATTTCAGTTCCTTGAGCTTGGAGGCTTTGTGATGCTTGGCGGCCTCTTTTTTGTGCTTCTCTTGAATGTATTTGTACTTGCCGTAATCGACGATGCGGCACACCGGCGGATCGGCGGAGGCGGCGACCTCGACGAGATCCACGCCTTTTTCCTTGGCCAGACGGATGGCTTGATGCGTCGGCATGACGCCGAGCTGCTGATTGGTCTCTCCATCCACCACCCGCACCTTGGGCGCGCGAATGCGCTCATTGACCCGCGTTTGGTCGGCGTAACGCCCCCAGTTTTTGCGTTTGTTATTGCCGCCTCCGCTTGGCTTGCGCGCGCCAAAGCCGCTGCTGTTCAGGGTTTTGAATGGGTTGCTAATGGGTTACCTCCGGGTGTGTTTGATGATGAACTGAAAGGGATGGCGCAATGCCGCGGCAACCGGCGGCAGCCGGTAGGCGAGTGAGCCTGGATTCATGCCTGCCATGTCTTATGCCGATGCCTTGGCGTCCGCGTCTTCGTGGGCGCGGCGGCATGGAATTTCGATCGAGTGAATCAGCATGAACTGAGAAAAAACTTCGGCTCCAGTCTCAACGGAGACCGGCTTGGGCTTGCGTGCACCAACACCGATACGCCAAGATACCGACTTTCTCTCAACCGGGCAAACAATTTCGCGTGAAAATTTTTCCGAGCAGGCAACTTACAGCCGATACACGATGCGCGCTTTGTCCGGGTCGTAGGGCGACATTTCGATTTTGACGCGGTCGCCAACGACGAGGCGAATGAAGCGCTTGCGCATTTTGCCGGAGATGTGGGCGAGGACTTCGTGGCCGTTTTGCAGCCGCACTCGGAACATGGTGCCGGCGAGGACGGAGGCGACAGTGCCCTCCATTTCGATGGCGGCTTCCTTGTCCTCTTCCGCGCGCGCCTCCTGCGGGCGCGCACCTCTTGCCGACGCGTGCTGGCCGCGGTTTCCACTGCGACCGCCTGGGCGGCCTTGATATCTTTTCTTTGGAGGAGGCATAGGCTTGGATGGGCCGCGCTGGCTTGGCGGCAGGAACGAACGCTGACGATGCCTTGGGGGAAGGTGGCTGACAAGGGCTAATTTGCGGGCTTGGCTGCCGCCGCGCGCGCGGACCGGCTGAACCACATCATGTGCTGCCAGGGCAGGTCGTCGTAGGACTTGGCCAGTTGGAAGCCGTTGGCCTCCATCTCTTTGAGGATCTGCTCCCGGCTCATTTTGTGTTCGGGCTTGATGGGAACAGACTCGTCCTCGGCCCGGAATTCCACCAGCACCATCATGCCATCCGGCTTCAAGGCGCGGCGCATGGCGGCCAGCATTTCCTCGGGATGGGAGAACTCGTGATAGACATCCACGAGCAGGATGAGGTCGCAGGTGTTTTCCGGCAGGCGTGGATCATGCACTTCGCCGACGATGCATTCGACGTTGTGGATTTCCTGCGCGGCGGCGCGTTGCTTGAGCATCGCCAGCATCTCGGGCTGGATGTCCACCGCCAGCACGCGGCCATCAGGCGCGACGGCTTTGGCCATGGGCAGGGAATGGTAGCCGTTGCCGCTGCCCATGTCGCAGACCACCATGCCGGGCTTTAGATCGAGCGCCGCGCGCATCCGGGTGGCGCCCTCCTCGCGCTCGCGTTTGTTGCGGATCAACCAACCGGCGCCAGCGTAGTGCATGGTCTGGGCCACCACCCGGCCAAGGTACTCGCTGCGCGGCGGCGGCGGCGCGGGCGCGGGCTGCTCCTGCGCCAGGATCAAATCGCATGGGCAAAAGAGCAAAGCCAGGACGGGGACAAGGAGACGGGGCAAATGAGTCATGGCAGCATAACGCCGGTGGCGGCTGCTTTTCGCAGCGGAACACGGCGGTGCTTGACGGCGGTGATTCCTCCGGCAGTTTGCGCGATGCCCACTTACGTTTATGAGACCCTGCCCGCGGAAGGCGAGGCGCCGCAGCGCTTTGAGGTGCGCCAGAGCATGACCGAGAAACCGCTGACGCATCATCCCGACAACGGGGTGCCGGTGCGGCGTGTGATCATCGGCGGCACCGGGGTGATGGGCGGCGCGGCGGCGGCGGGAACCTCCTCTGGCGGTGGTTGCGGGGTGTCTTGTGGTTGTCATGGTTGAACGACTGCTGGGGTGCCTGGCGGCGGTGCTCGTGCTGGCGGCTTGCGGCAGCCGGCCTGGACCGGCGGTGGTGTCAAACGGGTTGGGCAGCGATTTCGTGCGGGCGCGTGCCGCGGAGCGTGGTCTGGTGGAGGTGCGGCAGGTGATCCCGGACATCGTGGTGGACTTGCGCTACAAGGACAGCAGCAACGTGACCCGGCGGCCGCTGTATCCGCGGGACATGCCGTGTTTGCTGCGCTGGGAGACGGCAGAAAAACTCCGCCGGGCGCAGGCACAGTTGAAGAAACGCGGGTATCAACTTTGCGTCTGGGATGCCTGGCGGCCGCCGGAGGTGCAGCTTCGCTTGCTCGAAGAGGCGGAGAACCCGGAGTTGTTTCGGCACCCGGAGAAGGAGGGCTGGTCAGGGCATTGCGCGGGCTGCTCAGTCGATGTGACTTTGCTGGACAAAAAAGGCCGCGTCTGCGCGATGCCGACCTGGCACGACGAGACAGCGGAACACACCGGCTATCACTACCGCGGCGGCAATCGCAAGGTGGCGCAACACCTTTACGAGTTGCAACGCGCCATGCACGAGGCGGGCTTCATGCTACTGGCCAGCGAGTGGTGGCACTTTGACGACTCCGAGGTGCGGGTGCGCTCGCAACCGGTGGTGACCGCCTGGGAGATCGGGTTGACGCTGCCGGGCGAGGCGGGTCCGTGACGCCGGGTGAAGCGGGCGGAATGCAATTCCCCCACCGGGATCAGGCGCGGCCGAGGTAGCTGCCGTCCTCGGTTTTGACGCTGATTTTTTCGCCCGTGACGATGAAAAGAGGGACTTGCACGACGAGGCCGGTCTCGCAGGTGACGGCTTTGTACACGTTGTTGGCGGAGTCTCCCTTCACGCCGTCGGGCGCGTCGGTGACGGTGAGGGCGATGGAGGCGGGGAGTTCGACGGCGGCGACGGTGCCGTCGGTGAAGACGATGTTGTACTTTTGGCCCTCAACGAGGTACTGCTTCACGGCGCTGATGATGTCGTTGCCGACCAGCACATCGTCGAAGGTGACCGGGTGGATGAAATGATAGCCGTCGCCGTCAATGTAGCTGAATTCATGGGGTTCGCGCTCCAAGTTGACGCCGTCCATGGATTCGTTGGAGGTCATGCGCAGGTTGTGGACGCGACCCGTGGCCAGGCTTTTGATGGACATCTGCACGTAGGACGCCATGCGAGGCGGCGTTTTGAGTTCCGTCTCGGTGACAATGCAGACATCGTTGTTGTGACGGACAGCCTGTCCGCGGCGGAGGTTGATGACGGGTGTGGAAGCCATGGGAGGGGTGCTTTTAGGCGGTTGCGGGGGAAATGCAAGCGGACAATGAGATGCTGCCCCGCCGCCGGTCAGGCTGCACTCAATCGGTGAAAAACCAGGGCTGTTTGCGGTGGTCGAACAAATCGAGTTCAAGCTGCACCTCGCGTTGACGGGGTGAGTCGAGGGAGCCACGGCCGACCCGGCTTTCGTGGTAGCGGGTGGAGGGGGAGAAGGCAATAAGTCTGCTCAGAGGCAGCATCCATTTTTTGAGTCGGGAGGAGGGACGGTTGGCCATGGTCATTGAGGGATAAAGCTGTTCCAATGAATGCGTTCTTGTGAACATGTCAAGATGCGGGTGGTTTTTTCGTGAGGAAAGTCGGCAGACGGATGAGGGCGCCCGCGCTCCGGTGCCGCCCTCCGCGGGAGAGCGCTTGACGTGGCCGGGGGGTGTTGTCCTGTGCGGCGCGTGAATTGGCATCTGGCGTTTCCATTTTTGAGCAGTCTGCTGTATGTGGCCGGGGTGCTGCTGATCAAGCGTGCCTCGGATCTGCGCGTGGGGGTGTGGCGCACGGCGTTTGTGTGCAACGTGGTGGCGGCGCTGGTGTTTTTGGCGCTGCTGCCGTTCGAGGGGCGGGTGCTGTGGGATCGTTTGTGGGAGCCTGCGCTGGTGGCTTTGCTTTTCGCCGGTGGCCAGGTGCTGACGTTTCTGGCGTTGGAACGGGGCGATGTGTCGGTGGTGACACCGGCGATGGGATCCAAGACGATCATGGTGGCGTGGTTCAGCACGCTGCTGCTGGGAGTGCGGCTGCCCTGGCAGTTGTGGTTGTCGGCGGTGATGAGTTTCGTGGCGATCGCGCTGCTCAGCCGCCAGGGACGGGTGGAGGTGCGCGCGGGACTTGCGCGCATGATTGCGCTATCCCTGCTGGCGGCGGCGTGCTACGCGCTGTTTGACGTGCTGGTGCAAAAGTGGTCGCCCGCCTGGGGCGCGCCGCGCTTTCTGCCGGTGATGTTTGGTTTTTGCGCGCTGTTCTCGCTGGCCTTCATCCCGCTTTTCAAGGAGCCGCTGCGCGCGATTCCGAAGGCGGCCTGGCCCTGGCTGCTCGGCGGCAGCTTGCTGGTGGGTCTGCAGGCGATGTCCCTGGTGACGGCGCTGGCGGTGTTTGGCGATGCGACGGCGATGAATGTGATCTACAGCGCGCGCGGGTTGTGGAGTGTGGCGGCGGTGTGGCTGGTGGGGCACTGGTTTCACAACCGCGAGCAGCATTTGGAGCCAAGGGTGCTGGTGTGGCGGCTGGTCGGGGCGGCAATGATGACGGGGGCGATTGTGGTGACCTTGACGCGGTAGTGGCGGCGGTTTTTTAGACAGGATGGACAGGATTTCAGGATTGACGGGATTTTTATAGAGGCGGCGCTGTTGGTGCGCTTGGAGGCTGGGGGTTTGGAGGGCGATGTGGTTTGCAGCAAGGGAATAGCACGACAGCCATTGACCGCCTGCACTGATTGGATGCAGGGTCGGCGACCGGGCGGGTCGCGCCACGCGCAAAAAAAAACACCCCGGAGACTTGCGTCTCCGGGGTGTGGGTGGGTGGTCGGCTAAAGCCTGGACACCAACGGATGATTACATCATGCCGCCGTGGTCGTGGCTGTGACCGGCGTCAGCAGCCTCCTCCTTCGGGATGTCGGCGATGAGGCACTCGGTGGTCAGCAGCAGGCCGCTGATGGAGGCGGCGTTTTGCAGGGCGCTGCGGGTCACCTTGGTGGGATCGACGACGCCGGACTTGACGAGGTCCTCGTACTTGCCGGTGGCGACGTTGTAACCCTGATTGCCTTTGCCTTTCTTGACTTCCTCGACGATCAGCGCGCCTTCGACACCGGCGTTGGCGGCGAGCTGGCGCAGCGGGGCTTCGATGGCGCGGGCCACGATCTCAGCGCCGGTTTTTTCGTCGCCGGTGAGCTTGAGGTCGCCAATCTTGGCGTGAGCGCGGATGAGGGCCACACCGCCGCCAGGGACGATGCCTTCCTCGACGGCGGCACGGGTGGCGTGCAGGGCGTCTTCCACGCGGGCTTTCTTCTCCTTCATCTCGGTCTCGGTGGCGGCACCGACGTTGATGACGGCGACGCCGCCGGCGAGCTTGGCGAGGCGCTCTTGCAGCTTCTCGCGGTCGTAGTCGGAGGTGGTCTCCTCAATCTGGCGCTTGATCTGGCCGACGCGTCCGGCGATGGCGTCGCTGGTGCCGCTGCCTTCGACGATGACGGTGTCTTCCTTGCCAACGGTGATGCGCTTGGCCTGGCCGAGGTCGGTGAGCTCGAGGTTTTCGAGCTTGAGACCGAGGTCCTCAGTGATGCAGCGGCCACCGGTGAGGATGGCGATGTCTTCCAGCATGGCCTTGCGGCGGTCGCCAAACCCGGGGGCTTTGACGGCGACGACGTTGAGGGTGCCGCGCAGCTTGTTGATGACAAGGGCTTGCAGGGCTTCGCCGTCCACGTCCTCAGCGATGATGAGGAGGGGCTTGCTGGAGCGCGCCACTTTTTCAAGCAGCGGCAGCATGTCTTTCATGCTGCTGACTTTCTTCTCGTGGATGAGGATGTAGGCGTTTTCAAGGGTGGCCTCCATGGTCTCCGCGTTGGTGACGAAGTAGGGCGAGATGTAGCCCTTGTCGAACTGCATGCCTTCCACGACTTCGAGGGTGGTCTCGATGGAC